>WNFJ01480326.1_pt2 | contig 17695 bp, 19 predicted proteins | sample 5400461 | NCBI WGS metagenome assembly WNFJ01 (sample SAMN13153349, study PRJNA577476) | soil metagenome | isolation source: 115 cm saprolite on Douglas fir-dominated hillslope | place: USA:California | collected 2013-09-17 | reverse complement strand
TATTGGGGAATATCCCGCGGAGTCATAATCGAGCCGCCGGCCTACATCTTCGATGCCATCAGCGCATTTATGCAACGCATGTCCGAACGCTCGGCGCGCCCGACGGGGCAGACGCGATGATCGCAGGCACGCTCTCACGATATTTCGGGATGCGGTTTCTCAATGCCGTCGTCGCCGTCTTTGTGGGAGCGATGACGCTGGTCGCGATGATCGACTTCCTCGAAATGCTGCGGCGCACCGGCGACATGAAGGACGTCTCGGCGCTGTTGGTCGCCAAGATCACCGTCTTTCGTCTGCTCTTTGTCACCGAGAGGATCATACCGTTTGCGGTTCTGGTCGGCGCGATGGCCTGCTATCTGAATCTATCGCGCCGGCTCGAGCTGGTGGTTGCCCGATCGGCCGGCATTTCGGCGTGGCAATTCATTACGCCGGCCCTGATCATTGCGCTGCTGATCGGGATCGCGGCAACGACGATCTACAATCCCATGTCGGCCATCCTGCGTGAACGGTCACTGCGCCTCGAAGAGGCGGTCTTCAACCAAGGAGGCGGTGTCCAGGGTTCAGGCGCGAGCTTCTGGGTGCGCCAGCGCGGCGACGAGGGGCAAGCGATCATCAGTGCGAAAGTCAGCCGACGGCAGGGCATCGAATTGGGCGGGGTCAGTGTTTTTAGGTACGATGAGGCTGGGCACTTCCGGGACCGAATCGAGGCGAAGAGCGCGGTGCTCGAAGCCGGGTACTGGCGCCTCGATGCGGCCAGGATCCATGCGAGCGGCGCGCCGCCGGCGGCGCTCGACTCCTATCGGTTCGAGACGACGCTGACGCCCGAACAGGTTAGCGAAAGCTTTGCCACGCCGGAAACCGTACCGTTCTGGCAACTTTCATCGTATATCCAGTTGGCGGAAAGCGGCGGGCTCGCGGCCGCGGCCTATCGGTTGCAGTATTATCAGCTTTTGGCGCAGCCGTTCTATTTCGCCTCGATGGTTCTTCTTGCAGCCGCGGTCAGTCTTCGTTTCTTCCGCCTTGGCGGTATAACAAAAATGTTTTTGGGCGGCCTTACCGGCGGCTTTTTCCTCTTTGTCCTGGCAAAAATCACCGGCGATATGAGCAAGGCCGGCTTAATGCCGCCTTTGGCGGCGGCAACCTTGCCGGCACTCTTCGGCGGGATCACGGGTTTGGTGACGTTGTTGTACCAGGAGGACGGGTGATGGCGCCGCCGATCAGCGCTCGTCCGTTCTGGTCGCGCCGCCGAAGTCGCTGCGGCGTTGCCGTCATGTTTGTGCTTGCCGCGATGGCGATCGGCGCGGGCATGGGCACCCGCTCCGCGCGTGCCCAGTTCATCGCCTTCCCGCCGCGGCCGGCGCCGGCGGCACGGCCGCCGGTCAGAGCCGGCGCCGATCAGCAAATGCTCGTTCGCGCCGACGAGATCGACTACGACTACACCAACAATCGCGTGTCTGCGGTCGGCAATGTCCAAATCTATTATTCGGGATCGACGCTGGAAACCGATCGCGTCATCTATGATCAAATGACCAAACGCCTGCACGCGGAAGGCAATGTTCGGCTGACCGACGCCGACGGCAAGATCACCTATGGTCAGGTCATCGATCTCAGTGACAACTTCCGCGACGGCTTCGTCGACTCGTTGAGACTCGATCTGCCGGAACAAACCCGCCTTGCGTCCAGCCGCGCCCAACGCACCAGCGGCAACTTCACGGTTTTCGAGAACGGCGTCTATACCGCCTGCGAGCCCTGCAAGGACAACCCGTTGAAGCCGCCCGAGTGGCAAGTGAAGGCCGCGCGGATCATTCACGATCAGGGCGAGAAGATGCTGTACTTCGAGGATGCCCGGATCGAATTTTACGGCGTGCCGCTCGCCTACATGCCATATTTTTCGGCGCCCGATCCGACCGTCAAGCGCAAGACCGGCTTTCTCATGCCGATGATCAGCTCGAGCTCGCTTTACGGCGTCGGCGTGAGCGTGCCCTATTATTGGGCGCTTGCGCCGGACTACGATATCACCCTTTCGCCGATGATTACCACGCAACAAGGCCCACTGCTGCAAGGCGAATGGCGCCAGCGTCTGGTGAACGGTTCGTACAACATCCGCGCGGCGGGCATATTTCAGCTCGACCGGCAGAAATTCGTCAGTGCCGGCGATATTCCCGGCGATCGCAGTTTTCGTGGCAGCATCGAATCGAGCGGCCAATTCAACCTGTCGGACAAGTGGATCTGGGGCTGGGACACGACCGTGCTGACCGACAAGACGTTCCTTATCGACTATCGCCTTTCGCAGTTCACCGGGACCTATAACACGCTCAACGTGGCGCTGTCGTCGCCGGACTACGCGCTCTCCCAGCTCTATCTCACCGGCCGGGGGGACCGCAGCTATTTCGACGCGCGTACAATGTATTTCTATGGATTTTCCGCCTCCGACGTGCAGGGACAAATCCCCGTCGTGCTTCCGTTGATTGACCACGATTATACGGTCGATGAGCCGATCCTTGGCGGCGAGCTCAGTTTCCACAACAACCTGACGTCAATCACCAGGCAATCCGCCAATTTCGATCCGATTTCGGCAAAAGCGCTCAACACCGGTCTCTGCACGCTCAATACCGCCGATCCGAGCGCGGTCAATCCGACGAACTGCGTGCTGCGGGGCGTTCCCGGCAGCTATACGCGGTTCTCGACGGCGGTGGATTGGCGCCGCACCTTCATCGACCCCTATGGCGAGATGTTCACGCCGTTCTTCTCGCTGCGCGGGGACGTCGCGGCCGTCCAGGTTACCGGCCAGCCGGGCGTGTCGAACTACATCAATCCGGGCAACACCGAAATTGCCCGCGCCATGCCGACCGCCGGGCTCGAATACAAATATCCGTTCATCAACGTGCAGTCGTGGGGCACCCAGACCATCGAGCCCGTCGCGCAAGTCATCTTGCGCCCGAACGAGACACAGGCCAATGCGCTGCCCAACGAGGACGCGCAAAGCCTCATCTTCGACGACGCCAACCTGTTCAAGGTCGACAAGTTCTCAGGCTGGGATCGCGTGGAGGGCGGCGGCCGCGTCAATGCGGGCGTCCAGTATACCGCCCAGTTCAACCGCGGAGGCAACGTCAACGTCCTGTTCGGCGAATCCTATCAATTGTTCGGGCAGAACTCCTTCGCGATCGGCGGCCTCACCAATACCGGCATTAATAGCGGGCTCGACACCACGCGGTCCGACTACATTGCGCGTGCCTCGTACCAGCCGAACGCGACTTACATGTTCACGTCGCGGTTTCGTTTCGACCAGGGCAGTTTCGCGGTGCAACGGATGGAGCTCGAAACCAGCGCCAATTTTGGCCGCTGGAATGCCACGGTGATGTATGGCGACTACGCCGCCCAGCCCGCGCTCGGGCTGAACCACCGCGAAGGGATACTTGCCAATAGCCGATTCAAGCTCAACGAGAACTGGATGCTGCTCGGCGGGGCCCTCTACGACGTTCGGGCCGAGAAGGTCAGCCAGACCCAAATCGGGCTCGGCTACATCGACGATTGCCTCATCTTGGCCTTGAATTATATGACATCTTATTCCTATAGCGGATCCACCGCGGCCAACAACACGGTCTTCCTGCAGATCGGTTTGCGGACGCTGGGCGGCAGCACGCTGGGCCAATCGACCTCCGCGATCAGTAATGGATTTCCGGGCTTGCATTGACCCGACCGGGCGAAAGATTAAGGCGGAAAAAGCGTGGCTCGATGTCGCCCCCCGATTGCAATGCAGCGCGGATCGGAGGAAAAGCATAGGCTTCGACCGGCGAAGCAGTGAAGGCACCGGTTCGGTGAACACAGCGATGGCAGCCATTCTCGAATTCCTCTCCCACGATTTCCTCTCCCGCGGCCGCGCGCTCGGCGCGGCCGCGCTCATGGTCACCGCGGCGGCGATCAGCGGCGCGCAGGCCCAGAACGTCGACGCCTTCGTCAATGGCGAGCCGATCACGGCGCTCGACGTCGACCAGCGCAGCAGGCTCCTCGAAGTGTCGTCGCCGACCCGCAAGGCGCCGCCCCGGCCGGAGGTGCTCGATGAGCTCATCAACGAGAAGCTGGAGATACGCGAAGCCAAGAAGTGGGGGATCGACCCGACCGATTCCGATATCGACAGCGCCTTCGCCTCGGCGGCGCAACGCGTGCAGCAAACCACAGACCAATTCATTCAATCGCTGACAAGGGCCGGCGTGACCCCGCAAACGTTCAGGGCGCGCCTGCGCGCCCAGCTCGTCTGGCCACCGCTGGTGCGCGGGCGCTACCAATCCACCTTGGAAATCTTCGATAAGGACATCCTGCAAGAGATGATCAATAAAAAGACCGACAGCGATGATACGGGGAATTACGACTACACGCTGCGTCCCATCCTGTTCATCGTTCCCTCGGGATCGCCGGCGACGGTGTTCGAGGATCGCAAGCGCGAAGCGGAGGGATTGCGCAACCGATTCAGGAGCTGCGATGACGGGCTCCCCTTTGCCCGCGCGCTCGCGAGCGTGGTGGTTCGCGACCAGATCATCCGCACCTCCGCCGACGTTCCCCTGGAGCTGCGCAAGGGTCTCGACGGCGTCCCGGTAGGACAATTGACGGCGCCTGAAATCACCAAGTTCGGCATCGAAATGTTCGCGGTCTGCGCCAAGGATGCTGCCAAGGCCGACAACTCTCCCGGCAAGAAGCAGGCCCGCGAAGCATTGTTCAATGAAAGGTTCGAGCAGCAGTCGAAGAAGTATCTGCAACAGCTGCGTCACGACGCGCTGATCGAATACAAATAGGACGCACGATGTCACGGCCTCTGGCGTTGACGCTGGGTGAGCCGGCGGGGATCGGTCCCGACATCGCCTTGGCGGCTTGGCGGCGGCGCGCCGAGCTTGCCCTTCCCGCCTTCTACCTGCTCGCCAATCCGGCATTCCTCGCCAACCGGGCCAAGCGCCTCGCGCTCGATATCCCGATCGCGGTGGTCGAACCGTCGGCGGCCGCCGTTGCGTTCCGCACCGCCCTTCCGGTCGTTGACATTGGCGTCAACATCACCGCAGAGCCCGGCCATCCGGACGAATCCAGCGCACCCGCGGCGCTGGCCGCCATTCACCGCGCGGTCGCCGACGTCAAGGCGGGAGTTGCCGCCGCCGTCGTCACCAATCCGGTGGCCAAGAATGTCCTTTACCGGTCCGGTTTCGCGGAGCCGGGCCACACCGAATACTTGGCCAAGCTTGCGCAGGGCTCGACCGGCAAGCCCATGCATCCGGTCATGATGCTGTGGTCGCCCGAGCTTGCGGTCGTTCCCGTCACCATTCACCTGCCGCTGCGCGAGGTCGTCGCCCGGCTTTCAGCCGATCTCATCGCGCAGACCGGCCGCATTGTCGCGCACGATTTGATTGCCCGGTTCGGCATCGCGCGCCCGCGGCTCGTCGTTGCCGGCCTCAACCCGCATGCGGGCGAGGACGGCGCGCTCGGCCAGGAGGACTTCGACGTGGTGCGGCCTGCGGTCGAGCGATTGCGGGCGGATGGCATCGACGCGCGTGGGCCGCTGCCGGCCGACACTTTGTTCCATGCCGCGGCGCGTTCAAGCTACGATGTCGCGCTGGCCATGTATCACGACCAGGCGCTGATCCCGATCAAGACCTTGGCGTTCGATCACGCCGTCAACGTCACGCTCGGGCTCCCGTTCATCCGCACCTCGCCCGATCATGGCACCGCCTTCGATATCGCCGGCTCCGGTCGCGCCGACGCTACGAGCCTGATCGCCGCGATCGCGCTGGCGGCTCGGCTTGCCGCCCAGTCGGAGCCACGGCCCATTGCGCTGCGCGCATGAGCGCGATCGACGGCCTGCCTCCGCTGCGCGAGGTGATCAGATCTCAATCTCACCGCCCGCATCGCGCGCGCGGCCGGCCCGCTCGACACCGCGACCATCATCGAGATCGGGCCCGGTCCGGGCGGTCTCACGCGGGCATTGCTCGCGCAAGGCGCGCGCCGGATCATCGCCGTCGAGCGCGACCAGCGCGCCCTCACGGCCCTGGCGGAAATCGCCGAGCACTATCCGGGACGCCTCGACGTGGTGGCGGCCGATGCGCTTGAATTCGATCCGAGCTCGCGTCTCGGCGGCGGCCGTGCACGCATCGTGGCCAATCTTCCCTACAATATCGCAACCGTGCTGCTGGTCGCCTGGCTCACGCTTGAGCCATGGCCGCCCTGGTACGATCGTCTCATCTTGATGTTCCAGCGCGAGGTCGCTGCACGCATCGCCGCCCGCCCCGGCTCGAACAGCTACGGACGCCTGTCGGTGCTCGCCGGTTGGCGCAGCGAGGCCCGCATCCTGTTCGATGTGGCCGCCACCGCCTTCGTCCCGTCGCCAAAAGTCACCTCGTCGCTGGTGGAGCTGGTCCCGCGACCTGAACCGTTGCCCTGCGACGCGAAGGCGCTGCAACGGGTGACGCAAGCCGCCTTCGGACAGCGCCGGAAAATGCTGCGCCAAAGCTTGAAGTCGCTGGGCGTCGAACCGCTGACGCTCCTCGCCGCCGCCGGAATCGAGGAGACCGCGCGGGCCGAGGAAATTTCGGTCGAAGGATTCGTCGCGTTGGCGCGCGCCTGGGGCGAGCTCGCCGCAAGCGCGGGCGGGGGCCTTCGATAAGCCGAGCGGATGCTCACAACTTCGATTGCAGGCCGCGCACGAAGGTCGAAAGGCCGGTTTGCCGCTCGCGCTTGAGGCGCTCGGCGGCAAGGATCGATTGCACATCCGCAAACGCGCGATCGATGGCGTTGTTGATCACGACGTAGTCGTATTCCGCCCAATGACTCAATTCGTCAAAGACCTTGGCCATGCGGGCATGAATCACCTCGTCGGAATCCTGCGCGCGACTGTGCAGGCGGCGCTCGAGCTCCGGTATCGACGGCGGCAGGACGAACACGCTGACGAGATCGCCCCTCGCCTTCTCGCGCAGCTGCTGGGTGCCCTGCCAATCGATGTCGAACAGCATGTCGCGACCGCGCGCCAGCGCCGCGTCGACCGGCGCGCGCGGCGTGCCGTAGCGATTGCCGAACACCTGCGCCCATTCGAGCAGGCCGCCGTTTTGCGCCATTTGATCGAAGCTTAAGTCGTCGACGAAATGGTAATGCTCCCCGCCGATCTCGCCCGGCCGCTGCTTGCGCGTCGTCACCGAGATGGAGAGATCGACCATCGGATCGGCTTGCAGCAGCTTGCGGGACAACGTTGTCTTGCCGGCGCCCGAGGGTGAGGACAGCACCAACATCAACCCGCGGCGCGCGATCATGGCGTGCTCGTGGCCGGCGGCCGTCACCATCGGTCACGCCCACGGCCCCCCTCCCCTTCCCTCCCCCGCTTGCCGGGGAGGGTCGGGGTGGCGGCATCCAGGATGGAAACGAACTTGGTTTGCATGCCTTATTCCAAATTCTGCACCTGCTCGCGGAACTGCTCCACGACGCTTTTCAGCTCCAGACCAATATTGGTCAGCTCGACGTCGTTCGACTTGGCGCAGAGCGTGTTGGCCTCGCGATTAAGCTCCTGGGCGAGGAAATCGAGTCGGCGGCCGATCGATCCGCCCTGGCCGATCAGGCGGGTGACCTGCGCGACGTGGGAGGTCAGCCGGTCGAGCTCTTCGCGGATATCGGCCTTGCTGGCGATCAGGATCGCCTCCTGGTGCAGCCGATCGGGATCGAAGCGACCGGAGGTTTCGAGCAGCATCGCAACTTGCTCGGCGATGCGCGCCTTGACCGCCTCCGCGCGTCGGCCCGGCGCGGCGTCCGCCCGCGCTGCCAGCATCGCGATCTCACTCAGTCGCTGGGTCAGGATTGCGCTCAAAGCCGCGCCTTCGCGCCGCCGCATGGCCGCAAGCTCCGCAACGGTCTGTTGGAAGCCGGCGACGACGGCCGCTTCGGCGGCTCGCCGATCCTCCGCCTTTTCGTCCTCGTCGATCACCTCGATGACACCCTTGAGGGCAAGAATGCCGTCGAGCCGCGGCGGCGCCGCCTCCACACGGCCGGCAAGGCTGCGGATGGTCGCCAGCGCGGCTGCCAGCACCGGCTCATTGATCCGCACGATCGGTGCAACGCCCTGGCGCTCGACCGTCAGCGTCCCGTATACGGTGCCGCGGGTCAGCACCTCGGAGGCCCGGCTGCGCACCGGAATCTCCACGGCGTCCCAACCCGAAGGCAGTCGCAGCCGCAGATCGAGCCCCTTGGCATTGACCGATTTCAGCTCCCACGCCCAGGCATAGGGCCCGCTGGCGCCGTGGCCACGCGCAAAGCCGGTCATGCTCGAAAGCGCCATCGGCATCACCTGCGTTGCGCCGACTTTCCAAGGAAGGAGATTCGGATGCGACCCTAAAGCATTTTCAGGAGAAAAGCATGCCCCGGCGGCTCAAGGCCGCGGCTGACGCTTGGGCGCAGGCCCGCCCGGCTTGCCCGGGGCGGAAGCCCGCGCCGGTGCCAGCGCTTCATCGGCAGAGGAATCCTTCGCCTCCTGCTCGATCGCGCGCAACTTGCCGACGTTCTTCTGGTGCTGATCGTAGCTGTCGGAAAAGGCATGGCCGCCGGTGCCGTCGGCTACGAAGTAGAGTTCCTTGGTGCGGGCCGGATTGGCCGCAGCCTCGAGCGAGGCACGGCCCGGATTGGCGATCGGCCCGGGCGGCAACCCGTCGATGATGTAGGTGTTGTAGGGCGTCGGCTGCTCCTTCTCGGTTTTTGTGATCGCATGATCGAGCTTACCCCTGCCGAAAACGAGGCCGTAAACGATCGTCGGGTCCGATTGCAGCTTCATCTTCTGCTTCAGCCGATTGACGAACACCGCGGCGACCCGTGTCCGCTCTTCCGGCTTGCCGGTCTCCTTCTCGATGATCGACGCCAGAATGACGAGTTGCTCCGGCGTTTTCAGCGGCAGATCCGGGTTACGGTGCTCCCAGACATCCTTGAGGAGTCGCTGCTGCGCTGCCTGCATGCGCTGGATCACCTGTTCGCGCGTGACGCCGCGGCTCTCGTTGTACGTCCCCGGCAGCAGGCTGCCCTCGCGCGGAATACCGTTGATGTTGCCGCCGAGGACGTCGCTATCCAGCAAAATCTGAACGGCCTGTTCGGAGGTGAGGCCTTCCGGCACCGTGATCGGGTGCTGAACAACCTTGCCCTCCACCATCGTCTCCAACACGTCGCGCACGCTGGCATGCTTGGCGAAGAGGTATTCGCCGAACTTCAACTCGGTGCGCGCCTTGAGGGCGAGGACGCCGCCGATGAAAATCGCGTTGTTCTCGTTGATCACCGCTTCGCGCCGCAGCAGATCCGCGATCTCGATCAAGCCGAGGCGCGGCGGAATATTGACCACCTTGTCCTGCTCCAGCGGACCGGCCGCTTCAAACCGGCCCTTGCCCACCACGATGGCGGCAGCCCCGGCAAGCACTAGCAGGATCAGAAGGGTGAAAACGGCATTTCCGGCGATGACGATCGGATTTCGTGCCCGTCCGGAGCGCCGCGTCGGTACCGCCACTTGCTCGGGCTCCAGAGCGGCGCGCGGACTGCGCGGTGCGATGCGTTTTTGCTCAAGTTTTTGCTCCAGTTTTTGCCCCATGAGCGATGCACCAATTCCCTCGATCTGCCGTCCGGACGGGGACGGGTTGGGTTCCACGGCGCCGAGCACGATGCGCTCGGCGGAGGTCGAATAAGGCGAGGCCGGCAGGGGTCGACCCAGCGAACGAGCCGCCGGCGCGGCCCGACCCGGATCTGCCGGTCTGCTCCTACCGCCTCCGCTCGTTCCAGCATCGAACGGCGGGGGATCGAGCGGCAAACTTGAGGCGGATCGATGGCGCCCAATTGGGGCATCCACACGATCGCCGCGCGGCGGCGGCTGAGCCGCAGAGGAATCGGCTGATCCGGCGTGCGCGGGAGCGCCCGGCGTTGGCTGGGGCGAACGCAAGCGATCGGCCGCCGCAGCCGGGGATCTCGATCCATTCGGCTTGGCGGCGCCCGAGGTCGGCTCCGAATCCAAGCCTTTGACAGGCGGCTGTGAGCGGCCCTTTCGGGGTAGGCCCGGCCAGTCAGGTCGTTTCGAAATGGACAGCCAGGAAGGCACGCGCGGACGCGCCGACTCTCGCCCGTTACCACCCGGCGGCATGCCTCGCGAATTCACCCGCCCCTACCCCACTAACGCTCGCCATGGTGGCGTGTCCGGGTCCCGTTCCCGGGCACAACCCATGTGCCGGTGGAATTTCGCAGACTTTTTGCCCTTTGCCCACTGAATTCCGCGGCCCGAATTGCCAGCGTCCAAGGGGCCAACGCCGGTAATAAACGGAATATGGCGAAGGGGTGGACCGCCCTAATCCATCAGCCGACGGAACACCAGGGACGCGTTGGTGCCGCCGAATCCGAACGAATTCGACAGCGCAACATCGATGTCGCGCTTTCTCGCCCGGTGGGGGACCAGATCGATGGATGTCTCCACCGACGGATTGTCCAGATTGAGGGTCGGGGGCGCGATCCGGTCGCGAATCGCGAGGATCGAGAAAATCGCCTCCACGGCGCCGGCGGCCCCAAGCAGATGCCCGATCGAGGACTTGGTGGAGGACATGCTCAAGCGATCGGCGCCATTGCCCATGAGCCGCTGTACCGCCGCAATCTCGATCTCGTCCCCGACCGGCGTCGAGGTTCCATGGGCATTGATGTAATCGATCTGCGCCGGCGTGATCGCGGCGCGGCGTAGCGCGGCATTCATGCAACGCAGCGCGCCGTCGCCGTCAGGCGCCGGCGCGGTGACGTGATAGGCATCGCCCGACAGTCCGTAGCCGACCAGCTCGGCATAGATTTTGGCGCCACGCCGCTTGGCATGGTCGTATTCCTCGAGGACCACCATGCCGGCACCCTCGCCCAGGACAAAGCCGTCGCGGTCCTTGTCGTAGGGACGCGAGGCCCGCGTCGGTTGATCATTGAAGCCGGTGGAGAGCGCGCGCGCCGCGGCAAAGCCCGCGATGGAAATTCGATTCACCGGCGACTCCGCCCCCCCGGCCACCATGACGTCGGCATCGCCCAAGGCAATGAGCCGGCCCGCATCGCCGATCGCATGGGAGCCGGTCGAGCACGCGGTCACCACGGCGTGGTTGGGGCCCTTGAGGCCGAATTCGATCGACACGCAGCCGGATGCCAGATTGATGATCCGTCCGGGAACGAAGAACGGAGAGACCCGCCGCGGACCGCGTTCCTTCAAGATGATCGCGGTCTCGGCGGTGCCCTCGATGCCCCCGATGCCGGAACCGATGAGGACTCCGGATACAATCTGATCTTCATAAGTCGTCGGCCGCCAACCGGCATCGTCGAGCGCCTGACGCGCCGCGCACATGGCAAAGACGATGAATGGATCGAACTTGCGCTGATCCTTCGGCTCCATCCACTGGTCGGGATTGTAAGTGCCTTCGGAGCCGTCGCCACGGGGGATCTGGCAGGCGAACTTCACCGGCAGGTCGGCGACATCAAAGCGCTCGATGTACTTGGCGCCGCTCTTGCCGTCGAGGAGACGCCGCCAAGTGGGCTCGACGCCGCACGCAAGCGGCGTCAGCATTCCAAGCCCGGTGACGACCACACGTCTCATCTTGGATTCCTTGAGGGCGGTTACCGATCGGCACCCGCCATACCATCAAGATCGCAGATAGTCTGCGTCCGCGCGGGAACAAGGTCTATGCGATCTGCGCAAGCCGGTGGTCCGATTCCGAAGGTACTTGATCGCCGGCACGGTTCGCGTTCGGCGGCGACGCATTGCGGCCGATTGCGACGGACCAAATTCCGCGCGCCCAAATGCGCACCGCAAAGGGCGCCGCGGTCATGGCCGAGCCTGCCGAATTGTGATGATCGTTGCCGAATGAGGGGCGTCAGCTTTTTGCGTTTTTCTCGAGAAATTTGACCGCGTCGCCGACCGTCAGGATGGTCTCGGCGGCGTCATCGGGAATTTCGCAGCCGAACTCCTCCTCGAAAGCCATGACGAGTTCGACGGTGTCGAGGCTGTCGGCGCCGAGGTCGTCGATAAAGCTTGCATTGTCGGTGACCTTGTCGGCTTCGACCCCCAAATGCTCGACGACGATCTTTTTCACTCGCTCGCCAATGTCACTCATCGCTGCACCCTCATGTCCTTGGATTGGGCTCGGTCGGTCAGCGCCCGCGAGCCATTGTGAAATCGGCTTGTCGTGGTATTCCGCGTCGGATCACCAAGTCGCGAGCCGGCTTGAATGATCGCTCTGCCCCCGTGGTAACTGCCCGAGCAAACCGAAGCTCGGTTATCATACTTCAAAAGCCTTGACCAGCATGGGCTCAAGACCCGTCGAAAGCCTTCAAATCATCGCCATGCCGCCGTTCACATGCAGCGTCTGGCCGGTGATGTAGGACGCCTCGTCGGAGGCAAGAAAGACCGCAGTCGCGGCCACATCCGTGGCGGCACCGAGGCGGCCGGCCGGGACCCGCGCCAGGATGGCATCGCGCTGCTTGGCGTCGAGCTTGTCGGTCATGGGGGTGGCGATGAAACCGGGCGCGATGCAGTTGGCGGTGATGCTGCGCTTGGCATATTCCTGGGCCAGCGACTTGATCATGCCGATCATGCCGGCCTTGGCGGCGGCATAATTGCCTTGCCCGGCATTTCCGGTCACCGCCACCACCGAGGTGATGCCGATGATGCGGCCGAAGCGTCGGCGCATCATCCCCTTGATCGCCGCCCGGGCAAGACGGAAGCTCGCCGTCAGATTGACGGCGAGGACCTCGTCCCAGGCCTCGTCGCTCAATTGCACCAGGAGGTTGTCCCGCGTGATGCCGGCATTGGCGACCAGGATGTCGAGCCTGCCCATCCGTTCCTCGGATTTGGGGACCAGCGCCTCGACCTCCGTCTTGTCGGCGAGATTGCAGGCCAGCACGTGGACCCGCTCCTTGAGCTCGCCCGCAAGTTGATCGAGAACCTCCCGCCGCGTGCCCGACAGTGCGACGACGGCGCCTTGTTGGTGCAAGGCCCGCGCGATCGCCCCGCCAAGGCCGCCGGTCGCGCCGGTGACGAGCGCCATCTTGCCGGTCAGATCGAACATGGATGCGCTCCTCTGATGACGTTGTGCCGCAGCCGCGCGCTCAGCTACGGGCGGCCTTGAAGGCGACGACCTCTTCGGGCGAGCCGATCGTGACCCCGCTCGCCCCCTCGGCAATACGCTTGACCAGCCCGGACAATACCTTGCCGGCGCCGACCTCATAGAAGATGGCAACCCCCGCGGCCGCCATGAAGGCGACCGACTCGCGCCAGCGCACCGTTCCGGTCACCTGCTCGACGAGACCGCAAGCGATCTGCGCCGGATCGCTGGTCGGCCGGGCGAGAACGTTCGCGACCAGCGGGACGACCGGCGGCTTGATCGAGACCCGGGCCAGGGCATCGCGCATGACGTCGGCGGCAGGCTGCATGAGGGCGGAGTGGAATGGCCCGGATACCGGCAGCATCATGGCCCGCCGCACGCCCTTGTCCTTGGCAATCGCCACCGCCCGCTCGACGGCAGCCTTGTCGCCCGAGATCACCACTTGCCCGCCGCCATTGTCGTTGGCGGCCTGGCAAACCTGCCCCTGCGCGGCCTCCGCCGCGATCCCGGCAGCCTGCTCGAAATCGACGCCGATCAGCGCCGCCATGGCACCGGCACCGGCCGGCACGGCGCGCTGCATGGCGCGGCCGCGCGTGCGCACCAGCCGAGCCGCATCGGCAATCGAGATCGAGCCCGCCGCCGCCAGCGCCGAATATTCGCCGACCGAATGGCCGGCGACGAATTGCGCCTCGCGCGCAAGATCGACTCCGGCTTCCGCTTCCAGCACCCGCATGGCCGCCAGCGAGACCGCCACCAGCGCCGGCTGCGCGTTCTCGGTCAGCATCAGTCGCTCCGCGGGTCCCTCCCACATGACCGTCGTGAGGTCATCGCCGAGCGCAGCATCGATCTCGGCGAATGCCTCCCGGGCCGGGAGGTAGGCGTCCGCGAGCGCCTTGCCCATGCCGACCGATTGGCTGCCCTGCCCCGGAAACACGAATGCGACCGACATCCCCGACCCTGCCCTGCCCGCCTGGTGCGGCGGATTTGAAGTTCCTGCAGTGGGTGCCGCGTACCGCAGTGCCCGCCAGCCGGCAACCGGTTTCGTAACCAATGGGAAACTCAGCAAGCGGCAGCGCGCCGCCCACAACGCCGCAAGGCCGGCGGCGCTTGCCTTTTTGTCGAAACTGCCTATAAGGCCAGCCTCCGCTCAATTCCGGCCGGGAGCTGAACGGACGGCCGCGCGCCGGATGCTTGCATCGGTCCCTTGAGGTCGATCGGGTTGCGTCGTGCGGCAGGACCGTATGGTCCGGCGTCCCCTGTTCCCGCCTTCTTAAGCTTTCGAGCCTTTCCCGAAAGGGCTTGAAGGGCTGCGCGCCGGGATGAGCACCATGAGCGCGTTCACGCGCGTCTTCGACGCGCTATGGACCAGGGAAAGGATACCGGATGCCACTTTACGAGCACGTCTTCCTTGCGCGTCAAGACGTCAGCGCGCAACAGGTGGAAGAATTGACCGCCCAATTGACCGGCGTGATCGAGCAATTGGGCGGCAAGGTCACCAAGCTCGAGCAATGGGGCGTGAAGTCGCTCTCCTATCGGGTGCGCAAGAACCGTAAGGCGCATTTCACCTTCATGAATGTCGATGCGCCGTCGGCGGCGCTGAGCGAGATCGAGCGCCAGGAACGGCTCAACGAGGATGTCCTGCGCTATCTGACCATTCGCGTCGACGAGCATGAGGAGGGTCCCTCCGCGATGATGCGCAAGTCCGACCGCGATCGCGATCGCGACGACCGCGGCGGCGGCTTTCGGGATCGAGATCGGGATCGGGATCGCGGCGACCGCCGGCCGCGAGATCGCGACCGCGACAACCGCACCCCGCGCGAGGAGCCCGTTGCTGAAGAGGCCGCGGAGACGGAGGTGTAACGGAAATGGCGTTTTCACCCACGCAGACCCGTCGACCGTTCTTCCGCCGGCGCAAGACTTGCCCGTTCTCGGGCGCCAATGCCCCGAAGATCGACTACAAGGACGTGAAGCTGTTGCAGCGCTACGTCTCCGAGCGCGGCAAGATCGTGCCGAGCCGCATCACCGCAGTTTCGGCCAAGAAGCAGCGTGAGCTCGCGCGGGCGATCAAGCGCGCGCGCTTTCTCGGCCTTTTGACCTATGTGATCAGATAGACGGACGATAGAGAACAGAGAACAGACGACAGAAGACCCGCTGGCAGATCTTATCTGTCGTCCGTCATCCGTCGTCTGTCATCTGAAAGGTTGGGACGGACATTGATCCGCCTCTAACCGCTGAGGAAGCGGGACAGCTTGGGATGCTGCAGATTGTTCTCATCGGGCTCGGTGCCGGGACGGCGGCCGCGTTGCTGTTCGCATCGGTGGCGTCCGGCTCGACCGCGGCCATGCTGCTGCTTTTGCTTGCACCGCTGCCGATCCTGATCGCTGCGCTCGGATGGAGCCACTGGGCAGGCCTCATCGCCGCCGCCGTCGCGGCCGCGTGCCTTGCCGTAGTGGGCGTGGATTTCCTCACCGTATTCCTGTTCGGGGTCGGACTTCCGGCGTGGTGGCTCAGTTATCTCGCCCTGCTGGCGCGGCCGGCCCCGCCACCGAATGGGCGGGAATGGTATCCGGTCGGCCGCCTCGTTCTGTGGGCGGCTTGCATCAATGCGCTGATCGTCGGCACGACGCTGCTGAGCTTCGGCACCGACCTCGCAAGCCTGCAGAGCGCGTTGCGCGCCGTTCTCGACAGTCGCCTGGACGATGTCGCCGGCGAGCAGGTGGAAAACCCCGACGATGCCGCGCGGCTCGTCGACCTGATGGTGATGTTCGTCCCGGCCGCCGCGGCGGCCTCCTTTACGCTCTTCACGGTCTTCAATCTTTGGCTCGCCGGCCGGATCGTGAAGATTTCGGGCCGCCTGCAGCGGCCCTGGCCGCCGCTGGCCGACATGAGGTTCCCTTCGTTTGCTCCCGCGGTCCTCGGCGCCGCCGTTGCCGGCTCGTTCCTGCCGGATCTGATCGGCGTTTCGTTGAGTGCCTTGGCTGCGAGCCTGATGATCGCCCATGTGCTGCTCGGGCTCGCCGTCGTTCACGCCCTGACCATCGGACTGAGCGGACGCGGCTTCATTCTCGGCTGCGTCTATGCGGCCATCGTGCTCTTCAGCTGGCCGATCCGCTGGCCGCTGCTGTTCATCGGCTTGCTCGGAATGACCGATGCGCTGTTCGACCTCCGCGGACTGATCGCGCGCCGGCGCCGACCACCGGCGGCGCCCCCACCCTCCCCCGCAAGCGGGGGACCACCTGATGCATGAAGGAGAGACAGATGGAAGTTATCCTGCTTGAACGGATCGCCAAGCTCGGCCAGATGGGCGACGTGGTGCGCGTGAAGGACGGCTTTGCACGCAACTATCTCCTGCCCAAGGGCAAGGCTTTGCGGGCCAGCGAAGCCAACCGCGCGCGCTTCGAGACCATGAAGATCGACCTCGAGGCGCGCAATCTCCAGCAGCGCGGCGAAGCCGAAAAGATCGCCGAGCGCCTTAATGGCCAAAGCTTCACCGTGCTCAGGCAGGCGGCCGAGGGGGGCCAGCTTTACGGCTCGGTCTCGCCGCGCGACCTGGTCGGGCTGATCATCGAAAAGGGCTTTACGGTCGAACGTTCCCAGATCGTCCTCAACATGCCCATCAAGATGATCGGCTTGTACCAGGTTCCGGTGTCGCTGCACCCCGAAGTCGAGGTGACGGTCAGCCTCACCGTCGCCCGCAGTGCCGATGAGGCCGAAAGGCTCAAGCGCGGCGAGGATATCACCGTCGCCCGCGACGAGGCGGCTGCGGCGGCGGCGACGGCGGAAGCCTTCTTCGAGCCGGAAGCGATCGAGGCGCTCCGCGCGCAGGAGGCCGAGCCGGAAGCGCAACCGGAGCCCGACGCCAAGCCGGCCGGCTAGCGCGGTTTCACCGCTATTGTTCGAATTCCTCGAGCGCCGGCCGGATCGGCCCGGGCGGCGGCGGGGCCGGCGGCTTGGTCTCGGCGGTGCTTTCTGCCCGCGCCGTTCCGGGACGGCCTCTGGTCGATCCCGGCGGCACCGCCTTGGGATCTGCGGTCGGCTGCGCCCGCCGGGGATCCCGCGCGGCGTCCCCGGCCGGTGCCTCCCGCGTGGTCGCGGCCGGTGCGGTTGCGGTGGCCGGATTGGCTTGGCGCTTCGGCTGCGCGGCCCCCGTTGCCCGCGGATCGCCGCCGGCGGAGGACAAATAGGCGGCCATGGTCGAGGCCATGTCGGAGCCGGTGGTATAGTGTTCCCGCAAGAAGCTCACGCCGGGATTGTTCCTGACCTCGCGTGGGCTGCGATGGCAGTTCGCGCACACTTCCGCGAAAATTTGCGAGGCCGGTTTGCCGGCATCGAGATTCTGGCCGGAGGCCGGAGCCAGCGGCGCCGCGGCCAATATTCCCAGCACCCACGGTGAAAATCGCCAAGCCCGCGACACGATGATCTCCCGCTTCTCCGCCGACCCGGGAAACGCCGGCGCCAAGCCGCCGCCCGGATCTGATTGCCTAGCCAATTGCTGAGCCGAGAGGTGCGCCGGTCTGGCGCGCCCGTGCGGCACTTTGGCCTTCATTTTTTTCATCTGCAACCAACTTGCCTCTCGCGCATTTTAACGGCCG
>WNFJ01256433.1_pt2 | contig 17696 bp, 10 predicted proteins | sample 5400461 | NCBI WGS metagenome assembly WNFJ01 (sample SAMN13153349, study PRJNA577476) | soil metagenome | isolation source: 115 cm saprolite on Douglas fir-dominated hillslope | place: USA:California | collected 2013-09-17 | reverse complement strand
CAAGCGCTGGCCAGCTTCCGCCCGCAGGGTTACTCCGCTAGGCCGTGAGGGACGGAACTTCGTAGAATGTCGGTGAGAGTCGGCTGTCGCGTTGCTTACCCTAACGCTTGAAATTGCGGCTACGGTGGCCCGTTGTTGGCTGAGCTTTGTCTTTGGTTTCGAGGTGCTATCTGATAAAAGACCTATCACGGTGAGTACTGCCTATCATGCTCGATATTTTGCGTATGAGCTGACCCGAAAGCGGCCGGCTGCGGATGTTGATCGGCTATCGATGTCTCTCTTTAATGCCTCTGTGGACCTGAATCCCCACCAAATCGACGCAGCGATGTTTGCGTTGAAGTCTCCGTTGAGCAAGGGCGTGATTCTGGCCGACGAGGTTGGCCTGGGAAAAACCATCGAAGCCGGGCTTGTCCTATGTCAGTGCTGGGCTGAACGACGGCGGCGTCTGCTGGTTATCTGTCCGGCCTCGCTCCGCAAGCAATGGAGTTTGGAACTGGAAGAGAAATTCAACTTGCCGACACTTATTCTAGATGCGGCAACTTATAAACAACTGCAACGAGAGGGCACATCTCATCCCTTCCTGGCCGACAAGATTGTCATTACCTCAATTCATTTTGCTAGCGCGATGCGAAGTGATGTGCGGCCGGTGTCTTGGGACCTTGTGGTTATCGATGAGGCTCACAAACTCCGCAATGCGTACCGGACAAGCAACCGAATGGGCCAGATGCTTCGCGAGACACTAGAGGACCGCCGAAAACTTCTGCTCACTGCAACGCCGCTTCAGAATTCGCTGCTCGAACTTTACGGTCTCAGCACGATTGTCGATGGCAGGATTTTCGGTGAAGTAGCTTCCTTTCGCTCTCAGTATATGAATCAGGAAGCAGACTTGGAGGAATTGCGGGGACGCCTCCAGTATTTCTGCAAGCGGACTCTTCGGAAGCAAGTCATCGAATACATTCAATACACAGAACGGCGAGCTCTCACCGCGCCGTTTCGACCCGGAGATGAAGAGCAGCGGCTGTATGACGCAGTCTCGGAATTCCTGCTCCGAGACGACACGTATTCAATCCCGTCGCGCCAGCGGGTTATGACGACGCTGATTCTTCGCAAGCTTCTGGCTTCCTCGTCCTACGCAATCGCGGGCACTCTAGACACTCTGAAGTCGCGCCTTCTGAGACTTCGTGAGGGGCTGCCACCTGAAGAAGATGTTGCCGAGCAGCTCGTCCTCATTGAAGAAATGGAAGAGGACTACCTGGAAGAATCCGCTGAGGCGACCACGGGGGAGGAAGCCGAAACGCAAGAGGCGCCAAAACCGACGATAGACCGGAAAAAGCTAGAGGCCGAGATCGGAGAGCTGGAACGATTCAGCAGTTGGGCTCGGGGCATTGGCACAGACACAAAATCACGTGCGCTGATCAAGGCTCTTGGAGTGGGCTTCTCGGAAATGGCCAAAATGGGCGCAAGCCGGAAGGCTCTGATTTTCACGGAATCACGGCGAACGCAGCAATACCTGAAAACATTTCTTGAAGCGAACGGCTACGCTGGCCAAATTGTTCTGTTCAGTGGTTCGAATTCTGACGCCGAATCGCAAGTCATCTATCAACGATGGTTGCAGGCAAATCAGGCTACGGGGCGTGCTTCCGGCTCCAAAGCGATTGATATTCGCACGGCCCTCATAGAGCACTTTCGGGATCAGGCGACACTGATGATTGCTACAGAGGCCGGCGCAGAAGGCATTAACCTTCAGTTCTGCTCGGTGGTAATCAACTACGATCTGCCGTGGAATCCTCAACGCATCGAACAGCGGATTGGTCGGTGTCACCGCTACGGTCAGAAACACGATGTTGTAGTAATCAACTTCTTGAACGAGCGCAACGCTGCGGATAGCCGGGTACTTGAACTACTTGCGGAGAAATTCAGTCTCTTCAATGGAGTGTTTGGCGCTTCCGATGAAGTGTTGGGGACAATCGAGTCGGGCGTGGACTTCGAAAAGCGGATTCTCGAAATCTACCAACAATGTCGTTCGACGGATGAAATCGATGCTGCATTCAAGAAACTTCGCGAGGAACTTGACGCAACTATTCAAGCGCGCATAGAAGCGACGCGACGGGCTCTACTCGAACATTTTGACGAGGATGTACATGCCCGGCTGCGCGTGCAGTTGGACGCTGCACGCGAGCAGCTTGACCGCGTTGGGCGGCTGTTTTGGTCGCTTACCAAATATATGCTTCGCGACTGTGCGACATTCAACGACACGAACTTGACGTTTCTTTTGAGAACGGTTCCGGCAGGCGGTGTTGCGTGTGGAACTTACCACCTGATCTCGAAATCTCAGCCAAATATTCCCGGTGACTTCTTGTACAGGCTATCGCATCCCCTTGGGGAGCATGTCATTGAGACGGGCAAGCAATGCAGCACGCCCGTCGCGACAGTTATTTTCGACATGAGCACGCACCCGACGCACATTGCGCCGGTGGAAGCCCTGAAAGGCAAGCAGGGATGGCTCTTGCTTCAACGACTGGTGGTCGATTCCTTTGAGCGCGAAGAATACCTGCTCTTCTCAGCGACGGGCGACGACGGAAAGTCGCTGGACCAAGAAACTTGTGAGAAACTCTTCCGGTGTGGCGGATCGGTTCGGAATTCAGATGTCCTGCCTGCCGCTGATGCGGACCGGCTGACTCGTGAAGCGCAGCGTCACGCTGAAGCAGTGATTGCGCGGTCGCTAGAGACGAACAGCCATTACTTCGTGCAAGAGCGAGAGAGGCTCGAACGTTGGGCCGAGGATATGGTGCTTTCGGCAGAGAAAGAACTCTTCGACACGAAAGCTCAGGTGAAAGCGACAAGTCGGCAAGCGCGTCTGGCCACCACGCTCGAAGAGCAGCACGAAATACAGCAGGAAATTCGCGAATTGGAAAAACAGGTCCGCCAGCAAAGGCAACGCATCTTTGATGTGGAAGACGAGATAATGGCTAATCGAGATCAATTGATTGCATCACTGGAAAAGCGTATCGCGCAACAAACTTCAACGGAGACATTTTTTACTATTCGCTGGGAAGTTAAGTAGGCGGGCGTGCCGACGATAAAGCGGAGAGGACGAAATACGGGATGAGCCAGAAACACGAGAAGCTGAAAACCCTCCTCAAGGAGTTGTTCCAGCTCGACCAGCCCGATTTGGACTTTGGACTCTACCGCATCATGCACGCAAAGAGCGGCGAGGTCACGCAGTTCCTCGACAAGGATCTGCTGCCGCAGGTACGAGCAGCCTTCGAGCAATATCAGCCGGCCGACAAGGCCGCGCTGGAAAAAGAGCTGAAGGATCTAACGGCAGGTATCGAGAAGGCAGGGATGAACCCGGCACAGTCGCCCAAAGTCGAAGAACTGCGCCAGAAGCTCACCGAGGCCGCGGACATCGGTGCCTTGGAGAGCGAGGTCTACGACCACCTATTCAGCTTCTTTCGCCGGTACTACTCGGAAGGGGACTTCCTCTCCAACCGCGTCTATAAGCCTGGCGTATACGCCATCCCCTATGAAGGCGAAGAGGTCGTGCTCCACTGGGCCAACAAGGACCAATATTATATCAAGACCAGCGAGTACCTGCGCGACTACGCCTTCCGGCTGCGGCCAAACGACGAAAAGAAGCCAATGCGTGTGCACTACTTCCGGTTGGCCGACGCCGCCGAGGGGGAACACGACAACGTCAAGGCGGCCGAAGGCAAGGACCGCGTCTTCGTTCTCAGTGCTCCCGGCGAATCCGGGCACGACTTCATCACCGAGGAAGATAGCGAGCTAGTCATCCGGTTCGAGTATCGCCCCGCAACGCTCGCTGACTGGCCTGAGGAAGCGCGCGAGGGCAAGACCCAACCGCCCTCGCAAAAGGACCTGATTGCGTTCGCCACTCAGCGCGTGCTGACGGTGGCCGACGCTTCATTCATCCCGTGGATCGCAGAGCTCGGCAAGTCGCACCTCACCGCGAACGGCGAGAAGGCCGACTACACCCAGCTAGAAGCGCACCTGCGCCGCTACACCGCCCGCAACACCTTCGATTATTTCATACACAAAAATCTCGGGGACTTCCTGCGCCGGGAGCTAGGTTTCTACATTAAGAACGAAGTCATGCACTTGGACGACGTGGAGAACGAAACTGCTCCTCGCGTCGAGCAGTACCTATCCAAGATCAAGGTCATCCGCAGTATCGCTGGCAAGCTCATCGACTTCCTCGCTCAGATTGAGGACTTCCAGAAAAAGCTCTGGCTGAAGAAAAAATTTGTAGTCGAGACGCAGTACTGCATCACGCTCGACCGTATCCCCGAGGAGTTCTACCCGGAAATCGCAGGGAACGAGGCTCAGCGGGAAGAGTGGGTAAAGCTCTTGGCGATCGACCAGATCAAGGGAGATTTGGTGACGCCTGGCTACAGCGTGCCGCTCACCACCACATTCCTGAAGTTCTGCCCAGGACTTCCCGTTGATTCGGCGCACTTTCGTGGCGATTTTCTTGCCCGCCTTATCACTTCCATCAATGATCTCGACGCACAGACTGACGGGCTCCTGATTCACTCGAACAACATTCAAGCAACCACACTGATTATGTCCCGATACCGGGGAAGAATCGACACGGTGTACAACGATCCACCGTACAACACCGAGGCCTCGGAGATCTTGTACAAGAATGGATACCGAAATTCCTCATGGTGCACGCTTGTAGAGCCGGTGACAGAAGCCTGCCACGCGCTCCTATCGGAACAGGGCATTCTCTGCACAACGATAGATGACCAGCAGGTCACCGAACTCACAACTATCGTTCGGGAGGTGTTCGGAGACGACGAAGTGCTTGGAACGGTAGCAGTGCGTTCGAATCCTTCGGGAAGAATTACCCTGAGAGGCTTGGCTCAATGTCACGAGTACGCAATCTTCTGTTCGAAGACGAAGACGGGGCGTCTGCAAAAGCTTCCCCGTACCGCTGAACAGAAGGAACGTTTTGACAAGGAGGATGCAGATGGATCTTTTGAATGGAGAAACTTTCGGCGGGACGGTTCTAGCTCAACACGAAAAGACAGGCCGAAGCAGTTCTTTCCAATCTTCTGCACGGAGAAGACGCTCCGCATTCCCCAAGTTCGCTGGGACGTAGCGAAGCAGGAATATGAACTTCTCGAACGCCCCATTGACGGCGAAAAGCTCATATGGCCAATCGATTCTGACGGAGGCGAGCGCTGTTGGCGCTGGGGAATCGAAACAGCTCGTGCCCAACTTGGCGAGTTGTCGGTCAAAACGAACCCACAGGGACTTACGCAAATCTATAACAAGTACCGGCCGAATACCGAAGGCGTACTCCCTCTGACAATCTGGACCGACAAGAAGTACTCAGCGACCGAATATGGGACCGGCGTAGTGAAGAATCTCTTCGGCGGCGGCAGGACGCCCTTCGATTTCCCGAAATCCCTATACGCGACTCGTGACTCCCTGCACGTTGCTTCGATCGGTACATCCGGCATGGCGCTCGACTGCTTCGGCGGAAGTGGAACCACCGCTCACGCCGTCATCAGCCTCAATCGAGAGGACGACGGAGCGCGCCGCTATATCCTAATTGAGATGGGCGCGCACTTCGACACGGTCCTTCTTCCCCGGCTCAAAAAGGTAATTTACTCGCCAGACTGGCGAGATGGGTTCCCAACTTCCCGCACCGCGAGCGTTTCTCAGGTCTTCAAATATGTCCGCCTCGAGTCCTACGAAGACGCGCTGAACAACTTGGAGACCCGCCGCACCGAGACGCAGCAACTCCTGCTGAACGCCCCGGAGTCCCAGGGCGTGGACGGACTCAAGGAGCAGTACCTGCTGCGCTACATGCTCAACGTCGAGACGCGCGGCAGTCAATCGCTGCTCAACGTGCAGGCGTTCACCGACCCGACCGCCTACAAGCTCAAGATTAGGCGGCCGGGCTCTGACGAAAGCCGCGAGGTCAGCGTCGATCTACTGGAGACTCTCAACTGGTTGGTTGGCCTCACCGTCCAGCACATCGCCGCACCGCAAAGTTTTTCGGCCACATTTGAGCGGGACAGCGAAAAACGATTGCGTCTTAAAGGCCGCCTCAAGCAAGATGGCGCTGGGCCGTGGTGGTTCCGCACTGTGACCGGCACCACGCCCGACGGTCGCAGGGTTCTCGTCATTTGGCGCAAGCTAACAGGCGACGTGGAGCAAGACAATCTTGTTCTCGACGAATGGTTCACGAAACAGGGCTATTCGACCAAAGATTATGAATTCCAACTCATCTATGTGAATGGCGGAAACAACCTCGAAAACCTGAAGGTCGCTGATGAAACATGGAAGGTCCGGATCATCGAGGACGACTTCCATCGTCTCATGTTTGACCCGGAGGCCGTCTGATGCCGCGCGGGCGCCCGAGGAAGACAGCTACTCCAGCGCTTGACGCACCTGCCACGCTGCATCGCCGGACCAACAACCGGCCGCAGATTCCCTTCCCGTACAAGCTTGTGCTCAATCAGTGGCTCCTGTCGCTCTTGAATGTCAAGTGTTTCGAGGACCTCGCCGAGCATCTGCGAAATGAAAAACTGGAGGGATTGGACGAGAACAGCGTCCATCATTTTCATCATGTGCTTACCGCACAGCTCTTCAACCTCACCCAACTGCCGACGGAGCTGCTCCTTGAGTATGATCAGAATATCGTCAAGCACACTCAGCGGCTGAACGACCGCCGCATTACGTGCGGCGAAGAGCCCATCGTCTGGAAATATTTTCAATACCTGACGCTGCTTTTCACCGAAATCTACCTTGACCGGTATTTCCGCGATCCGAGAGGACTCCTGAGGCTGTTAAATGACCAGGTGGGCAGGATCAATTTGGACAGGCCAGAAGGCGACCAGATCGCACCGTTTGACGAGCAGGCGGACGCGTGGCCCCAACTCAACAAGCTCGCATACTGGAGCGCCACCGGGAGCGGGAAGACTCTGCTCATGCACGCCAATATTCTTCAGTATCTGTATTACTTGGAAAAAAACAACCGACGACACGAGCTTAATCGCATCCTCTTGCTCACACCCAACGAGGGATTGAGCCAGCAGCACCTTCGCGAATTCGAGACGGCGGGAATCTCGGCGGAGCTGTTCAACAAAGACGGACGTGGGCTGTTCGCCGGGCAGGCAGTCGAAGTCCTCGATATTCACAAGTTGAAAGACGAGATGGGTGACAAGACCATTGCGATCGACGCCTTCGAGGGTAACAACCTCGTGCTGGTAGATGAAGGTCATCGCGGTACATCGGCTGGCGAAGAGGGTGCGTGGATGCGTTTTCGCAACGCGCTGTGCGAAGATGGCTTTTCGTTTGAATACTCAGCTACTTTCGGCCAGGCCATCAAGGCTAACAGGGCCCTCACGGACCTTTACGCGAAGAACATCCTTTTCGACTATTCGTACCGCTATTTCTACGGCGACGGTTTCGGGAAGGATTACCAGATTCTCAATCTCGACGAGGGAACGCAGGCTAACCACTTGGAGCTTTATTTAGTAGCTTGCCTATTGGCGTTTTTTCAGCAGCTGCGGTTATATCGCGAGCTAGAGGCGGTATTCCGGCCTTTCAACATCGAAAAACCCCTTTGGATCTTCGTTGGCGGTAGCGTGACCAAAACGCTCGCGACGCGCGATGCCTCGGACATTATTGAAATTCTGCGCTTCGTGGCCCGATATGTGTCAGACCGAGTCGGGAGCATCGAGCGAATCGAGCGTGTGCTAAACCAGGGGCTCGTTACTGCCGACGGCAAGAACCTCTTCACTGGGCGGTTCACTTACCTGAATACCGCAGGGCTGACGGCGACGCAAGTGTTCGAGGAAACACTGGTCTCGCTCTTCAACGCGCCGGGCGGCGGACTTCTTCATGTGGAGAATCTCAAGGGTGCCACTGGCGAGATCGCGCTGCGCGTGGGCGACATGAATGAACCTTTCGGCGTCATCAATGTCGGAGATGATGCCAAACTGGTGAAATTGTGCGAGGAGAATGGTTTACAGACTGGGGAGCGTCAGTTTTCCGGCTCGCTCTTCCACGAGATCAACAAGCCGCATTCGACTGTAAACGTCCTGATAGGTTCCAAGAAGTTCACCGAGGGATGGAACAGTTGGCGCGTGAGCACGATGGGCCTAATGAACGTCGGCCAAACTGAGGGATCACAGATTATTCAACTTTTCGGTCGGGGGGTGCGCCTCAAGGGCTACGACCTGAGCCTCAAGCGCAGCGGCAGGACTCACCTCCCCGAGGATGTCATGCCGCCCAAGCACATCGGTTTACTGGAGACGTTGAATATTTTTGGAATCCGCGCCGATTACATGGCGCAGTTCCGTGACTTCCTTGAAGAGGAGGGTTTGCCCACCAACGACGACGAGATAGAGTTCCTGCTGCCGGTGATCAAAAATCTGGGCACGCAAAAGCTCAAGATCATCCGGCTGAAAAAGACGATCAACGGTGTGAGCACGGAGTTCGGTGATGCATTCCGCAAGCTGGGGCCTGTGCCGACACTTGCCACGCCAGACCCATTGAAAGACAAGGCGACTGCATACTTGCAGAAGAATCAGGTCGTACTGAACTGGTATCCGAAAATCCAGGCGATGAAATCGCGTGGTGTCTTGGGCGGCGACGCGGACGCGGCGCCCAACCAAACACACCTCACTGCAAGCCATGTAACCTTCCTTGAGACTGACCAACTGTACTTCGAGCTGGAACGATTTAAGGCCGAACGTGGCTGGTACAACCTGAACCTGACCCGAGACGGTATCACGTCCCTGCTCGCGGACCAGAGCTGGTACCAACTCCTGATCCCCCCCGAGGAGCTTGACTTTGATTCGTTCGAAAAGACGCACCTATGGCAGGAGATAGCGCTAGCGCTGCTTAAGAAATACACGGAGCGTTACTACACATTCCGCAAGCGCGAGTGGGAGCTGCCGCATCTTGAGTACCAAGACTTATCGGCGGACGATCCTAATTTCTTGGGTGTGAGGGACGAAACAAGCAACGGCTACTACCGGATACTGATCGAGCGGTCACAGGACGAGATCGCTGCCAAGCTCGCGGAGCTCAAGGCTCTGATTGAGAAGGGCGATCTTAAGCCATGGGAATTCCACGGATTGAAGGCGATCTGGTTCGGGCGACACCTGTATGAGCCGCTGCTCTACCTAGACCAGAAAATCGTGGAGATCAGCCCAGTGCCCCTCAACAAGGGAGAAAGACAGTTCGTCGAGGATTTGAAGGTCTTCCACGATAACGATGGGAAATTCTTTGCGGAAAAGCAACTTTATCTGCTTCGCAATCTTAGCAAGGGGCGGGGAGTAGGTTTCTTCGAGGCAGGAAACTTCCATCCGGACTTCATATTGTGGCTCTTAATCGGAAGTGAGCAGCACGTGATTTTTGTGGACCCCAAGGGTATCAGGAACCTTGGTCCAACCGATCCTAAAATCCAGTTTTATACAACCATCAAGGAGATCGAGCAACGCCTTGGCGATATAGGCGTCCATCTCCATTCATTCATCGTCTCGAATACGCCTTCGCATACCATGCGTATGTTCTGGGGCATGGACAAGCCGAGTATGACCGAAAGGCATATTCTTTTCCAAGAGGAAGACAAAGAAAGTTATGTGGGAACGATGCTGCAGGCGGTAATTGTTTCTCAATCTGTTTCGGAACCGTGATTGCGATTTCATTGTGACGCTGATTGGATAATCCTATGGCGGCTCTTGCGCAAGACCTTTGCCTAACGAAGATCGAACCGGACCGTCTCGGGTAGGTTCTACAGAACCGTTCTCTGGTTTCTTTCCTAGGTCACAAGTATGTAACTTTTGTGGACCCCAAGGGCATGCGCAACCTGCAGGGCGCTGACGGCCCAAAGATTCGGTTCCACGAGACGATCAAAGGGCTGGAGCAGCGTCTCGGTGATCCCAAGATAACTCTCAACTCGTTCGTGGTTTCTGTGAGTCCCCACGATCAGGTCGGCTGGTGGGAGGTGGGCATGACCCAGAAAGACTTCGAGAATCACCATATTCATTTCTGCGATGCACAAAAGCGGGGTCACCTAGAAACTGTATTCCGAAAACTGCTGAGACTTTAGTTCTCTGGGTTGCCGGGTAAAAACATGAAGCTCTACTACTTCGCATACGGCTCCAATATGTGCACCGGGCGACTGCGTGCGCGGGTGCCGTCCGCCAGACCGGTGTTTATCACACGGCTTCATCGCCACACTCTCAAGTTCCACAAGCGTAGTGAGAAAGATCGTTCCGCAAAAGCGGACGCTGAATACACGGGCCGGGAAACTGACGTGGTGTGGGGCGTTATCTTCGAGATCGATGCAGCGCAGAAGCAACGTCTTGACGAGGCGGAGGGATTGGGGCGGGGATACGAGGAGAAATCAATCAGCTTGAAAGATTGTACGGGGCAAACGTACGAAGCATCCATGTACTTCGCATCTCAGACATACAAAGACGCTGATCTAAGACCTTATTCTTGGTACCTACGTTTCGTCGTGGAGGGTGCCAATCAACACGGGCTGCCTCCCGACTACGTCGCGTTGTTGGAACGAGTTGAGACGAGTGAGGATCGGGACCGCGCCAGAGACGCTCGCGAAAGAGCTATTTCATGTGTTGAGCATAAGGATCTGGATCTGGCAAGCGGGAGGTAACGATGTCGGCGTTTGTCTGGTTGGATTACTCGGAGCGCGAGCGTCGGAAGATGCTCGATGTCGTCGATCTTTTCCGAGAACACGACACGCGTGACGAACTGGGCGTTGGCTCGGTGCGCGACGCCTTCGCCGACATGCTCTTCCCTGGTACGAGCACGATCATGACGCGCGCGCTGGACTTATCAGAAGCTGGAAAGATCGCGCGTCAAATCAGGAGAGATAGCGGCGCGCGCGCGCCGCGCCGAGCTGGACCTTGTTGAGCCTATAGAGCGGTCGGACGATAGCGACGGAAACATCGGCAAGGTGGCGAAGAACACCCTGAAGCGACTCCCGAGCAGTGTTTACTGGCAAGGGCTCAGTGTGTGGGGCATTCGCTCCTTCAGAGGAGCGCAGGTCCAGTATCACCGCAGCCTCGACCGGTATTATGCGCAGCTGGCGCGCCACGGCGGACGTGCGTCAGAACGTGATGTCGAGCACGATGATCTCATTTCACCGAACTGGCATGGAGGGCTAGTTTCGCCACCGGAGGATTTTCCCGCAGAGTGTTCTTTGAGCCTGAAGCGCCGCGAAGCCGAATATCTCGCCGAGCGAATCCGCTTGAGCCCGGCCTGCTCCGGCTCGCTGCTGGCTGAGCTTATCTCCCGGCGGCGGCCTGCAGCCGACGCTGCGTTCGCGTGGGAGCTCCCCCATTGCGGCGAACTGGCGCCAAAATTGCGCGAAATGCTTGAGCACGCCCGGAATTTCTCGGAGATCATGCAGGGCGCACCGTTGCTCTACAATTTGATTCTCGCCGAGCAAGCCCACGAGAAGGATGGCGTTGCCAAGTACCGTCGAGGGTTCGCAGAGTGGGCGCAATCACTCTCTAAACGCTCGCGTGCGCTGGCGCAATGGAAGCGACAGCGTTTCTGGGAACTGGTGCGTTCTGTCAATCCGCGGATTACCGGCCCTACGCAGGAATTCATCAATACGTGGTGGGACCTCGCACTGGCTGGCGATGCGGCGCGTTTGTGCGACAGTTCTACCACCCGTCTGTTGATTCGCGAGCGTGAGCGTCGGCTGAAAAAGAATCTGGCCCGCATAGATAATCCCCGCGCACAGGAACTGTGGACCGGCGATTCCGGCACTGCTCAGCTGGAATTCAGATGGAACATAAGCCGGCGATTGCTTGGGGACATTTTCGAGGGTCTGGAGCAGCCTGATGCTTAGGCCGGACGAGAGACAGCATTTACTTGAGCTGCTCCGCCCGCCGGCCGCATGCAAGCTTGACGTTGCGGTTGGCACTACCTATTCGCTCGATCTCATCAGTGCCCTGATGCTGCCCCTTTCGTTCGCCTTCTTTGACTGGGAGCACGCGGACGGCGAACTGGTTGCTGATCCGCTGGCCTTGCTGGAAGCACTAAGGCGTTATGGAGATCGGTTCACGATTTTCTGCCAGAGCGGGCAAATCCGATTGCCTTCCAAGTATCCGCCGCTGGTCACTTTCCTGGAGCCATGTATATATGACGTTGAGGCGCCCGACGCGGATGGCGTATTTCATCCGAAAGTCTGGGCGCTCAGGTTTGTTGGCGACGATGGCGCGATTCGCTATCGCGTCCTTTGCCTCAGCCGCAACCTGACTTTTGACCGCTGCTGGGACACTGTTGTCGCGCTCGATGGTGAACTTACCGACCGATCGAATGCGATCGCGGCAAATCACCCTCTCTCCAGGTTCGTGGCGGCACTGCCGCGTCTTGCCTGTCGTCCGGTCGCGCGTGAGCGTCGGCAGGGCGTGGCCAGGATTGCGGACGAACTGCGGCGCGTCCGGTTCACCTGGCCCGAAGGCTTCGATGAAAACGAATGCCGCTTCTGGGCCGGGGGGCTGGACGGAAAAACCGTTTCGCCTTTCAAAGCCCGGGAAGACAAGGCATTGATCATTTCGCCTTTCATCTCAAATTCCGTTGTGCGTGACTTCCTGGACCACACAGAACAGACGCATCTGGTATCCCGTCCTGAATCTCTGCAGCAACTGCCTCAAGAGACCTTACAGCGTTGCAAAAGTGTCAGATTTCTGGCGCCGGAACTTGCCGATGAATCCGATGATGATGCTCCCGCCGGAAGGGATGAAGTGCTGGATGGCTTGCACGCAAAGCTCTTCGTCATCGACCACGGTTGGGACGCGAGCATATTCAGCGGCTCGTTCAATGCGACCGTCCATGCTTTGCAGCACAACGTCGAGTTCATGGTCGAGCTGGTGGGCAAGAAGAGCCGGTTCGGAGTGGAGCCGTTTCTCAGGCAGGTTAAAGGCGAGACGACCTTTCCTGACCTGCTCCAGACATACGACGTGAATGCGCCGACCGTGCCGGTCGACGCCACGGCGCAGCAGCTCGATAATTTGCTCCAGGTCTTGAAGCGGGCGCTCGCGGCAGCGGGTCCGCGGCTGGTCGTCACCGCTGCGGGTGAAAAGGATTTATTTGATATGAGCCTGGAGTGGGAGAAGCCACCCCGTTGGCCGAAAGCGACGTTCGAAATACGCGCATGGCCCATTACGCAGGCAGCCGAGCGAGGTCAGATGCTTGGCAAATCAATTGTGTTTCCCCGACTCTCATACGGGGGGCTGACGCCTTTGATTGCGTTCTCTTTTGCCGCGAAAATCGGTGAGACCCAGCGCAATTCAGTGTTTGTCATGAACCTTCCGCTGCACGGCGCGCCGGAGGATCGGCAGGATCGTGTGGTCCGTTCCCTGATCGAAAACCGCGATCAATTGCTGCGCTATATCCTCTTTCTCCTGGCCAGTGGCGATGAAGCGTCTGCTTCTTCGGGCGATCTGGCCAGATTGCTCAAGTCTCCGGGTGAGGGGCCGGATGGTGGTGCGCGGAATCCTTATCTGTTGGAGACGATGCTCCGTGCTCTTCATCGTGGTCCGGCGCAGCTTGAGCGCGTGGCCTCTTTATTAGAGGTGCTCCGCAGGCAGCAGGGAAGTTCGGAACTGCTCAGCGATGATTTCCAGAAAATCTGGGAACCCATTTGGGATGCAGCCCGGCAGGCCATCGCGAAATGAGTAGGCGCCCCGATACGTCATCTGCACTTGCGGGCCTGAAGGATTTTCAGCGCGCGACAGTGAATTATGTTTTTGATCGGTTCTACGGAACGGACTCGACACGACGCTTTCTCGTCGCGGACGAAGTGGGATTGGGCAAGACCCTCGTTGCGCGCGGCGTGATCGCGCGAATGATTGATCGCTTCTGGGATGAAGTGCCTCGCATTGATGTGATCTATATTTGTTCAAACGCTGACATCGCGCGCCAGAACATAGATCGGCTCAGAATTCCGGGCTGCGACGAAGCGGCGCAGGCGACGCGCCTCACTTTACTGCCGCTCCAAATGCACGATCTCCGAAGCCATCACGTCAACTTCGTAGCGTTGACGCCCGCCACCTCTTTCGAGCAAACCGGCGGGGGAGGGCGCATGGATGAACGGGTTCTGCTTTATTGGCTGTTGGATCGCGCGTGGGGAATCCACAAGTCACGAGCTTCGCTATACGTGATGAAGGATTACGCGGGCACGAATTCCTTTAAGCGGGGAGTAAATGCGTTCGAGTTCGAGAAATTGAATAAACAGATTGCGGATGAGTTTATTTCGAGCTTGGCGAGGCAGGTACAGGAAGAAATCGATGCCGGGAAGCCGGATATGCGGACGCGGTTCGAAGAATTGCGCGGCATATTCTGCCGCAACGATTCCAAAGTGTCGTCAGACGAAACCAGGAAGCGGACGCGGTGGATCGGCGAGTTGAGACGGCTGCTCGCTCGCGTTTGCATCGCGACGTTGAAGCCAGATTTAATCATTCTGGACGAGTTTCAGCGTTTCAAACATCTCCTCGATGAAGATTCAGACGCTGGAGACCTTGCGCGCGGCCTATTCGATTCGGAGGCCGGGCAGGGTTCCCGCGTTCTTCTCCTTTCGGCAACGCCCTATCGTGGTCTGAGTCTCCATCACGAGACCGATGATGATCACTATGGTGACTTCCTCGCATTGGTGAGTTTTCTGGAAAACAGCGACGCGGCCGGTTGCAAGGAAATACTGGCGGAGTATCGCGCTGCCCTGCCTGCTGTGATGACGGCCGACGGTCTGGCACGATTGCGAAAAGCAAAAATGGCGCTCCAACAACGTCTGTGCCGGGTCATGGCGCGAACGGAACGCCTGGCGTCATCGGACCACCGTGGCGGAATGCTTCTGGATGCGCCGCCCGCCGACGCCTCGCTCCATGCTGTCGATGTTCGGGCCTTTCTGGGCGCACAGGGAGTTGCCGACGCCGTAGAGCAGGGAGATGTCGTCGAATATTGGAAGTCAGCCCCGTACCTTTTTAATTTCATGGATAGCTACGCTTTGAAGCAGGCCTTTAAGGGCACGCCCGAAAAAGACAGGATGGTGAGCCTGGTAAGGAAATTCCCCGAGACATTTCTCGATCTGGAGCGCGCGCGCGCGTATCAGCCACTCGAGCCTGCGAATGCGCGTCTGCGCGGGCTGCTCTCTGAAACCGTGGATCGTGGAATGTGGCGGCTGCTCTGGATGCCACCATCGTTCGGCTATTACGCCCTTGCGGGGCCGTTCGCCGATCCGGAATTAGCCAGCGTGACAAAGCGGCTGGTCTTCTCCGCCTGGCACATGGTGCCGCGCGCCGTCGCATCGCTCGTTTCGTACGAAGCTGAGCGCCGGATGATGCGGGCGCCCCATCCGCGCGCCCGATTGACGCAGGAGGATTGGAAAAAGCAGCGGGGATTGTTGCGATTTACGACATCGGACGGACGGCTGACCGGCCTGCCCGTGCTCTTGCTCATTTACCCCTGTCTTGTGTTTGCACGCGACTGCGACCCGCGAGAGCTGGCGCGGAGCGCCCGTTTGACCGCGCCAGAGGTGCGCATAGAATTCGCCACTCGCATAAAAGGCCTGATTGAGAAACTCGGGATCGTTCAGGAACCGACCACCGGCACCGATGATCGGTGGTACTGGATTTCGCCGATGTTGCTTGACTTCGCGGAATTCCAGTTCGCGGCGCAGGAATGGTGGGACCGCGCGGAGTTGGCGCAGACCTGGGCCGGCACGGAAGCGGGCGACGAAGACGATGGCTGGTCCAGCCATGTCGAGCAGGCAAAGCAGACACTCAATTCCATTCTTAGCGGGAAAGACCACCTCGGCACTCCCCCGGACGATCTTTTCAATGTTCTGGCCCTCGCGGCATCGGCTGCGCCCGCGACGGCCGCGATGCGCGCCTACGCGCGGGCAAGCCGTACCGACCCCGCGACCTGCCTTCCATTGCGTGATAGCGCGGCTCGCTCGGGAAGGTCCTTCCTCAGCCTTTTCAACCACGCTGAGGTCATCGAAGCTGTCCGCACCGAATTTCGTGGCGAACCATACTGGGAACGTGTGCTGGAATACGCGCACGCGGGCGGGCTCCAGGCCGTGCTCGATGAATACGCGCATCTGCTCCGGGAGTCGCTGGGCGTCGCCTCGCTGGCTCCGGCGGTGATCGCGGATAAGATCGGTGCGGAACTCATTGCGGCACTCACAATCCGCGCTGCATCGCTGCGCATCGATGAAGTCACGGCGCCCCGGTATGCCCGCGAAATAAACCTCAAGACTGAACCGATGCGCATTCGCTTCGCCATGCGTTTTGGCGATGACCGCTCGGACGAAGAAGCGCCGCTCGTCTTCGACGGCTCGTCTCCGGCAACACGCAAGGAGCGCGTGCGCGCGGCGTTCAACTCGCCATTCTGGCCGTTCGTGCTGGTTTCAACCTCGGTCGGGCAGGAGGGTCTCGATTTTCATCACTATTGTCACGCCGTTACCCACTGGAACCTGCCGTCGAACCCCGTCGATCTGGAACAGCGCGAGGGCCGCATCCATCGCTATAAAGGACACGCCGTCCGCAAGAATGTCGCGGCGGCATTTGCGGCCGAGGCATTAAGCAACGGCGACCCGGATGTGTGGGAGACTGCTTTTGAGCTGGGCCGCACGGGGCGGGCGGCCAATGAGAATGATCTTGTGCCTTATTGGCTGTTTCACGGCGATGCAAAAATCGAGCGGCATGTCCCGGCGTTGCCCTTCAGTCGCGAGGTGGAGCGCCTGTACGGACTTCGCCGCGCGCTGGCGATCTACCGCATGGTTTTCGGCCAGAGTCGACAAGAGGATTTGATTACCTATTTGTTAGCTCAAATTCCCGAAAATGAACGTGATGGGATCGTGGCAGAGCTTCAAATTGATTTGAGTCCAGCTAACTGAATCCGAGTGGCTCATCGGAGTGATGAGGGTAGACTGACCGATAGCCCAATGCGCTACTGGTGGGTCAACCAGAACCAGACCTATAAACAGGAGCTTGGCGGCGGGTACCTATGGTCGCCGAAGCGGAGCGCCAACGGTGCGCGTAATCCGTTCTACGAGTCCATGCGCGAGGTTGCGCCCGGGGATCTCGTCTTCTCGTTTGTGGACACGCGTATCGCGGCGGTGGGAATCGCGGAGTCTTATTGCTACGAGACCCCCAAGCCCGAGGAGTTCGGTTCCGCCGGACTGCACTGATTCAAGCCGTTAAGCAATCTGGTCCGGCCCAAGGATCACATAGACTTGCTCCGGCCGCTACTCGCGGGTCGCTACGCTCCGTTACAGCCAAATGGGAATGGAATCCAGTCGGTCTACATCACGGGCGTCTCAGAAGGCTTCGCCGAGGTCCTTATTGCACTTATCGGTCCTGCGGCAATCGCAGTTCAGGCGAACGCGATCCATGCTGACAGGAGCATGACAGTGGCTAATGCGGACTTGAAGCTGTGGGAACATCACCTTGAGTCGGAAGTGGATCGAGACATCAGTATTCCACTTACAGACCGCGAAGCGATCATCACCGCTCATCGGGGCCAAGGTTTCTTCAAGCAGCGGGTGATGGCGATTGAGAGATTCTGCCGCATTACGCGCGTGGACAATCCTACGCACCTGCGGGCTAGTCACTGTAAGCCATGGCGGGATTCCACAAACGACCAACGTCTGGACGGAGAGAATGGACTTC
>WNFJ01189788.1_pt1 | contig 17697 bp, 14 predicted proteins | sample 5400461 | NCBI WGS metagenome assembly WNFJ01 (sample SAMN13153349, study PRJNA577476) | soil metagenome | isolation source: 115 cm saprolite on Douglas fir-dominated hillslope | place: USA:California | collected 2013-09-17 | reverse complement strand
GCCCAGGTCTTTAGCTTGTATTTCTCGATTTTCTCACTCGCGGTCTTCGGCAACGCCTCGATGAAACGCACGAAGCGCGGCACCATGAAATGCGCCATGTTCTGGTTGGCGAAGCGCACCAGTTCTTCTTCGCTCACCTGATGACCGTCGCGGCAGACGACGTAAACCATCACTTCATCTTCACTCAGTTCGGAAGCCACCGGCACGGCCGCGACTTCCAGCACCGATGGATGCCTCGCAATCAGCATCTCGACCTCATAGGCCGAGATATTTTCTCCACGCCGGCGGATCGCTTCCTTCTTGCGGTCGACGAAATAAAGGTAACCGTCCTGATCGAGCCGGCCGCGATCGCCGGTATGCAGCCACAGATCGCGGGTGTCGCGCACGGTGGCCTCCGGCATCTTGTAATAGCCGGACATCATGATGCCCCGTTCACACGGCCGGACGCAGATCTCGCCGACCTCGCCGACCGGCAACGGATCGTCCTCGTCGCCGACGATCTGAAGTTCGGCTAGGCCGCGCGGCTTGCCGGCGGAAGCGCCCTTGGCTTCCGAATCCTCCGGCGTGAACATGGTCACCGCGAAAGTCTCGGTCATGGCATAGAGCGAGGTCACCTTGACGCCAAAGCGGTCCGACACATCACGATAGGATTGGCGCGACAGCGGGACGATCATCGCCTGCCGTACGCAATGATCGCGATCGCGCGGCGACGGTGGCGCCCGCAGGAGGATGTTGGTCATCGCGCCGAGCGAATTGAACTGAGTGGCGCCGGCCGCCCTGATCTCGTCCCAAAAACTGCTTGCCGAAAACCGCGGCGAAACCGCCAGCGCGCAATCCGCCCACAGTGCCGCATAGGTCGAATACCAGAGCGCGTTGCCGTGGAATAGCGGCAGGCAGGTGAAGAGCACGTCGTCGGGACGGTAGCCGAAATTCTGTGCGAGCGAGCGGCCGACACCGTGCGCCTGCGAATGCGGACTGACGACGCCCTTCGAGGGCCCAGTCGTTCCCGACGTATACATGATGTATTGCGGGTCGCTGGCGAGTACGGCGTTGCGGTCGGGCTCCTCGGCCGGCGCGCCGGCAAAGGACGCCAGATCGACGCAGGCCACGCCGCAATCGGCAAGCCTGGTTCCGGCGCCGCCGAGCGTGCAGAACGTCCGCACCCGGTGTTCGCCGCCGAGCGCCTCGGCGACGCGATCGGCCCATTCGGCAGATACCACGGCGTAACTCGAATCCGACTGGCTGATGAAGTATCGCAACAGTTCGCCGCGCGCCGCGGTGTTGAGCGGCACCGTGACCGCGCCGAGCTTGCCGAGACCCCAGATCGTCCAGATGAATTCCGGACAGTTCGGAAGCATGACGGCGACGTGATCGCCCTTGCGGACCCCAAGCCCCCGAAATCCGTTGGCATAGCGGTTGGAAAGATCGTGCGCCTGCGCGTAAGTGTAGCGCTGCTCGCCGTAGATGAGCCAGGTCCGGTCGCCGACGCGCCGCGCCTTGTCGGCGAGCAGATGTCCGATGGTGCGTTGTTTCAACGGATAGTCGTGCATTACCTTAGACACCGAGATAGGCATCGACCAGATCGGTCGAATGCTGGAATTTTTCCCGTTCACCCTCCATCACCACGCGCCCGTATTTGAGCACGTAGAGATAGTCTGCAAACTTCATGGCAAGCCTCGCATTCTGTTCCACCACGAGAACGGTGATGCCGGCCTTGCGCACTTCATCGAGCTTCGCAAAGACCTGCTTGACGATGATGGGCGCAAGACCAAGGCTGAGTTCGTCGGCGAGCAGCACTTTTGGTGCCGCCATCAGCGCGCGGCCGATGGCCAGCATCTGCTGCTCGCCACCCGATAGCGTGTAGCCGAACTGGCGCTCGCGGCGTTCGATCGGCGGGAACATCTCCATCACCCGGCTGTAGTCCGCCGCGACGTTCTGGCCGCGCCGCACATAGGCGCCGATCATCAGGTTTTCGCTCACCGTCAGATCCGGAAAGATGCCCCGGCCTTCCGGCACATGCGACACGCCGCGCCGGACGATCTCCTCCGCAGCCAGCCCTGCGATCTGTTCGCCACCCAAACGGATCGTGCCCGATGCGGCACGCGCAATGCCGCTGATGGCCCGCAGCAGGGTCGATTTCCCCGCGCCGTTGGCGCCAAGAATGGCGACGAGGCCGCCGGCCTCGACCTTGATCGAGACGTCCCGCAAGGCTTCGACCGAGCCGTAGCGCACATTGAGACCGGCTACCTCAAGCATCGGCCGCCTCGCCGAGATAGGAGGACATCACCCTGGCATCGCCGAGCACCTCGGCCGGCGGGCCGTTGGCGATGAGCTGGCCGAGATCCAGCACCACCAGCCGGTCGCACAGGCCCGAGACAAAAGGCATATTGTGCTCGACTACGAGAATGCCGAGGCCGAACTCCCGGCGCAGCCCGAGCAGAATTTCCCGGAGCCTCGAAACCTCGCTGTCGTTCAGCCCGGCAATGGGCTCGTCGAGCAACAGGAAGCTGATATCCATCAAGAGGGCGCGGCCGAGATCGATCAGCTTGCGGTGCCCGTAAGGCAGGCTGCCGACCCTCGCCGCGGCGCTATCGGCGATGCCGAGCCTTTTCAGAACGTCGGTAACTTTCGCAGCCGCCGCGCGCTCCTGTTGCCGTACGCCTGGAAGCCTCAGCAGTTCGCTGCCGAGGCTGTAATTCAGCGAGAGATGGCAGGCGATCAGAAGATTGTCATGCACCGAGAGCTCGGCGACCAATTCCGGGTGTTGGAAGACCCGGCCGATCCCGCGGCGGGCCACGGCGGCCGAAGACATCCCCGAGAGGGTGGTCGCGCCGAGTTGGACCCGACCTCGCGTCGGCCGCGCGATCCCAGAGATGCAGTTGAGTAGCGTGCTCTTGCCGGCACCATTCGGACCGATCAACCCGACGATCGACCCGGTCTCGAGCTCAAAACTGACATTCTTCAGCGCGTGGATACCGCCGAAGTCAACCGACACATCTTCGATAGCAAGACGCGTCATCGCGGCGATCTCCGCCCGAGGCGGCGCAGCATTCCCCACAGCCCCTGCGGCATGAACACCATGACCACGACCAGCAACACGCCGAAAACGAGCCCCGGCGCATCCTTAATGCCGCGCAACAGTTCCGGAACGATCACGTAAAACGCCGCGCCGACGATCGAGCCGCCGATGGTGCCGAGCCCGCCGATCACCACCATGCTCAGGAACGAGATCGAGAGGCCGACGCTGAAACTTTCGGGATTGATATAGCGCACGAGATAGGCGAACAGGCCTCCGGCGATGGCCGCATAGAAGGCGCTGATGGCAAACGCGATGACCTTGTAACGCGGCGCGTAAATCCCCAGCGATCCGGCGGCGATCTCGCTGTCCTTGATGACGAGCAGCGCGCGGCCGGTGCGTCCGCGGCTGACGTTCCAGGCTCCGAACAGTCCCAGCGTCATGAGCACGAGTGTCAGATAATAGAGCGCGGTCGCGCCAAGCTCGTATCCGGCGATGCTCGGGGCCGTCAGCGCCAGACCGCCACCGCCACCGGTCAGGCTGCGCCACTCAAAGATGATTTTCTGAAGCACGACGCCGAAGCCGAGCGTCGCGATGGCCAGATAGATGTTCTTGAGACGAAGTGCCGGCACGGCGACGATCGCACCGATCGCAGTCGTGAACAATGCACCGGCGAACAGCGAGATCAGATAGGGCAGTCCCGCTTTCTGAGTCAGGATCGCGGTGGCGTAAGCGCCGACCCCGAAGAAGGACGCGTGGCACAGACTTATCTGGCCCGCATATCCGGTCAGGAAATTCAGGCCGAGCGCCACCAGCGCAAAGATTTCGGTCAGCGTCAGCAGATAGAGGCCGTAGCCGTTGACAGCGAGCGGCGCCGCGCAAGCGAGCACAAAGCACAGGGCGATCAGCGCCGCACCCCAGTTCCACGAGGTCCGCGGCGTCGATGCGCGGATGATGTCGGCCGCGGCGCTCATGCCTTGCGAATCCGGACCCGGCCGAACACGCCCTCCGGTCGTATTGTCAGCACGGCAATGATGACGATGAAGGTGATGGCGTCGGCGAAGGAAGGCGACAGATAGGCGCTTGCCAGATTTTCGGTGACGCCAAGCGCGAGACATCCGAGAAACACGCCGATGAGGCTGTTCAGCCCCCCGAGCACGCCTCCAGCGAAGGCTTTGATCAGGAGCGCACTCATCAGATTGGTATCGAGAAACAGCGAAGGCGCCACTAGCACGCCGGCGACGGCCCCCACCAGCCCGCCAAGCCCCCACGCGATCGCCGACGTTCGCGTGATCGATACGCCCATCAGCCGCGCGACAGTCTGATTCTGGCTTGCGGCCCTGAGCCCGAGTCCGGTCCAGGTGAAGCGGAGGAACAGCGTCATTGCGATGATGATGACGAGCCCGACCGCAATATTCACCACGCTGTCGACCGCGATCGGTACGCCTCCGACCACGAACGGGGCCGAGAACGCAAACGGCGAGGGAAACGTATAGGTCTGATGGCCCCAGATCATGCCGGCGACGCTGTTGAGCACGACATTGAGCCCGAGGGTGGCGATGATAGCGGAGAGCACGGGACCACCGATCAGCGGCCGGATCACCACCTGCTGAATGACGATGCCTTGCAGCAGCCCGAAAACGATGGCGATCGACACCGCCTGCCACCAGGGAACGCCCAGACCATCCATCAGCCAATAGGCGAAGAACGTCGTCACCATCGCCATCTCGCCCTGGGCGAAATTCGCGATATCGGTGATGTTGAGCACGATCACAATCGCGATGCCGACCATCGCATACAGACAGCCGGCGGCGAGTCCTCCAACAACCAGATTAGCGATCATGACGCGGACGCCCCGGCGTTAATGCAGCGAAGCAGTGCGGCCTTTCGATCGTCGAGGCTTTTGCGTCGTCCTCATCTTCATGGCTTTCCTCCTGCTTTTATTTTTTGTTTTGACCCGCGCGCGGCGGGCCTGTGAAAGTCAGCACGCGCTTGCCGGGCGGTACCGCTCTGGCAGGCTCGTGCGATCGGGTAAGCGGCAACTCACCGACGTCGCAGGGCAGCGCGGTGGCCGGCGTCGACGACAGCGTGCGCTCGAAGATCTGACTGAGCGCGAGCGTAAGCTGCTCCGGCGTCCACGCGCCGGTCGGCTTGAACCATTTTGCCACCCAGTTCATGGCGCCGAGAATGACAAAGATCGCAAGCTTGGGATCGCATGGCACGACGCTGCCGTCCTCGATACCCTCCTTGACGAGCGCCCGCAGCGAACGTTCGAACTTGTCGCGCTGCCGCACGAGCTTCGCGCGGTCGCTCGGTTCAAGGGCCTGTTCCTCCATCAGCACGACGCAGCAATTAAGTTCGTCGATCAATTGCGAAACGTAGCCGGAGATCGTCAGCACCAGCCGGTCGCGACCGTTCTTGCCCTGCTTGCGCGCGCGTTCGAGGCTCCCAAAGGCGACGTCCATGGCCTGCTCGAAGCACGCGGCCAGCAAACTGTTCTTGTTCGGGAAGTAGTGATAGAGCGCGGCCTTGGTTACGCCCAGGCTGGTCGCGATCTCGGTCATCGATGTCGCGTGGTAACCCTTGAAATTGAACAGCGCCGCCGCTTCGCGCAGCACCTCCTGGCGTTTGATCCCGTGCACGTCTGCTTTGGTGGGAAACAAGCCTTCCTCCCGGGAACGATCCATCTTGCCGCCGGATACGCTAGCCGGTAGTGTACCGCCTGACAAGTCGGTTTGCTAACCGTCCGGTCAGTTGGCCGCGGTCCAGCCGACCGGCGGCCGCACGAATGAAAAAGGGGAAGCACGTTGGGCCTCTATTTGGAAGATTTCGAAATCAATTCGACGCGCCGTACGCGCGGCCGCACCATCGGAGAGAGCGACGTTTCGCTGTTCGCCGGGCTGGTCGGCGATCACAATCCGCTCCATGTCGACGAGGAATTTTCGAGACAAAGCCATTTCGGGGGCCGGGTCGCGCATGGCCCGCTGGTGCTGTCGACGGCGATCGGACTGATGTCACAACTCAACTGGATCGACGGGACGGCGCTCGGCCTGCTCGGCGTGTCCTGGGAATTCCACGCGCCCGTGAAGTGCGGCGATACCATCAGCGCCAATGTCACGCCGCTCGAGGCAAGGCCGAGCAAGACGCCCGAGCGTGGAATCCTCAAGATCGGGTTCGAGGTCCTCAACCAGAAGGACCAGGTCGTCCAGGTCGGATCGATCGTGCTGTTGATGCAGCGCCGTCCTCAAAACGTAAATTGAATCCGCCCTCTCGAGGCAAAACCAGCGAATCCAGGCATGGCGACACTGACAAGCACGATCGATCCGCAATCCCAGGCGTTCCAGGCGAATGCCGCGGTCTATGACGGCCTCTTGAAGACGTTGCATGCGCGGCAGGCCTGGTCGCTTGCCGGAGGCGGCGATCGGATGGTCCAGCGCCACCGCGACCGCGGCAAGATTCCCGTACGGGAGCGGATCGATCTCCTGATCGATCCATTCAGCCCGTTTCTCGAGCTCTCGCCGCTTGCCGCGTGGGGACTCTACGACAATGCCGTGCCCGGGGCCGGTCTCGTCACCGGGATCGGCACCATCCGAGGCGTGATCTGCATGATCATCGCCAATGACGCGACGACGAAAGGCGGATCTTTTTTCAAGGAAACCATTCGCAAACATGTCCGCGCGCAGGACATTGCGTTCGAAAACCGCTTGCCGGTGGTCTACCTGGTCGATTGTGGCGGCGCGAACCTCTCGCAAGGCGATGAGGTGTTTCCCGATCAGGATCACTTCGGCGGCGCCTTCTACCGGCAATGCCGGATGTCGGCATCGGGCATTCCGCAAATCGCGGCGGTGTTCGGCGAATGCACGGCCGGCGGCGCTTACATACCGGCGTTGTCGGACGAAGTCGTGATGACGGCCGGAAACAGCAGCGTTCACCTCGGCGGCCCGCAGATCGTCAAGGCCGCGATCAACGAAATCGTCGATCGCGACACGCTGGGCGGCGCCGAAATGCACAGCACGGTCTCGGGGGTGTCGGATCATTTTGCCCGCGACGAGATGGAGGCAATTGCCAAGACCCGCGACATCGTCGGCGCGCTCAACCGAGTCCAGCCGGTTTATGGCGATATACGCCCCGTGCGCCCGCCGCTGTTCGACATCGCCGAAATTCCGGGCATCGTCGGGGCCGACTTGACGCGACCGTTCGATCAGCGCGAGATCATTGCGCGCCTTGTCGACGGCAGCGAATTTCACGAATTCAAGCCGCTATACGGCGCGACGCTGGTGTGCGGCTTCGCCCACATTCACGGCTTGCCGATCGGCATCATCGCCAACAACGGCGTTCTGTTTTCGGATTCCTCGCTCAAAGGCGCGCATTTCATCGAACTGTGCGACCAGCGCAACGTGCCCATCCTGTTCCTGCAAAATATCACGGGCTTCATGGTCGGCTCGGACGCGGAACGCAACGGCATCGCCAAGAATTCGGCCAAGCTCGTCTACGCGGTGTCCAATGCGCGCGTCCCGCGCTACACCGTCGTGACCGGCGGCTCATACGGCGCGGGCAATTACGGCATGAGCGGCCGGGGATTTCGTCCGCGCTTCATGTTCATGTGGCCGAATGCGCGGCTTGGCACCATGAGCCCCGACGTGGGCAGTTCCGTGCTGATGGATCTGCGCCGCTCCAGCATCTCGCGCAATCCGGCGACCGAAGCCGATCTCGCCGAACACGAGCAAGATCTGCGCAAGATGTTCGATGAGCAGTCAAATCCTTATTATTGCACGGCACGACTCTGGGATGACGGCCTCATCGACCCCATGGACACCCGCGAAGTGCTCGGGCTCTGCCTTGCGATCGGTGCGATGGAACCGCCATCGACCGGCCCGCGACCCGTGTACCGAATGTAGGACGTTGCACTGTGTCGTTACGCACTTCCCCTCGTCCGATCCGTTCGGTCCTGATCGCCAATCGCGGCGAGATCGCGATGCGGGTCATGCGATCCTGCGCGCGATTGGGTATCCGGACGATCGCCGTTTACTCCGACGCCGACGCCCAAGCTGTTCACGTCAAGGCCGCGGACGAGGCGATACGGATCGGCCCTCCCCCGGCGCGCGCGAGCTATCTTGACATGAATGCGATCATCGCGGCTGCGAGGCAGGCCGGCGCAGACGCCATCCATCCCGGATACGGCTTCCTTTCGGAGAATGCGGCGTTCGTGCGACGCTGCGAGCAAGCAGGGCTGATTTTCATCGGCCCCTCTGCCGACGCGGTGGAGCGGATGGGTTCAAAAATCGAATCCAAACGCATCGCCGAAGCCGCAGGCGTGCCTACCGTTCCCGGCTATCACGGCGATGCGCAGGATGAAGACAGACTTGCAAGCGCTGCACAGCAGATCGGCTTTCCGGTGCTGATCAAGGCCTCTGCAGGCGGCGGCGGGCGTGGTATGCGCCGGGTCGATCATGCCGATGATTTTGCGGGCCAGCTGAGCGCCGCGAAAGCCGAGGCGGAAGCCGCTTTCGGGGACAGTTCGGTCTTGCTCGAGAAATTCATTCTCAACCCGCGCCATCTCGAGGTGCAGCTCGCCGGCGATCGCACCGGCGGCCTGGTGCACCTGTTCGAACGCGATTGTTCGGTCCAGCGCAACAATCAGAAAGTGCTCGAAGAGGCTCCGGCACCGAATCTGTCCGACAGCATCCGGACGAAGCTTTTCGACGCAGCGCTCAAACTCGGCCGCGCCATCGGCTACGACTCCGCAGGTACCGTCGAGTTCATCATGGATAAGGACAGCGACAGTCCGTATTTCCTCGAGATGAACACGCGCCTGCAGGTCGAACATCCCGTCACCGAGTTCATCACCGGCATCGATCTGGTCGAGTGGCAGTTGCTAGCGGCGGCCGGCGAAAATCTTCCGCTCACCCAGGATCAGATTCGCATCCACGGCCACGCGATCGAGGCCCGCATCACGGCGGAACGGGCAGACCTCGCGTTTGCGCCGGTCACAGGCGAATTGTCGGTGGTCGACGCACCGCGCGGCCTTCGCTTCGATTCCGGCGTCGAAGCGGGCTCGCGCATCAGCCTGTATTACGATTCGCTGATTGCAAAGCTGATCGCGCATGGCGCCGACCGCGACGCCGCATTATCCCGGCTGGTCACGGGGTTGTCCGAGCTGACGCTACTGGGTATCCCGACAACGCAGGGTTTTTTGCGCGACGCGGTTCGTCAGCCCCTCTTCGAAAACGGAAAAGCCACCACGCGCTTCATCGAAACTGTATTTCCGGGGGGATGGAAGCCAGATGACAACGAATTGCTGGTTCTACGCGGAGCCGCCTGTGTGGTCTGGGCCCGGTTCGGCACGGCGGAGGTGGCCGACGGCTGGGTCAACCCCTGGAACCGCCGCAGCGCCGTCAGGGTGACCTCCGCCGTGCGGCCGGCGAAACTGTCGCTCCATGCTGCGGACGAATACGGCGAAGCCGATGCCGAAATTCGTGTCAGCCGCGACGGTATTGTCGTTGAGCTCGACGGCGTAGCGGTCGAATTCGAAGCGCCCACCGTTGACGGAGACGCGATCGTGCTTGCCCCTGCCGGAGCCGGCGGGCGCTTCGTCGCGCGGCGCAACGGCGCGATGGTCAGCATCGCGCGCGATGGTCTTGCGTTGACGACGACGATCCGTCCCAGCATCGAGATGCCGCGCACGCATGGCCAGCTCGACCGACCCGGCAACGCCATCGAAGCGCCGCTTCATGGCGTGGTGTCCCGCCTCCATGTCACGCTCGGCGATGCCGTGGAAAAGGGAACGCCGGTGCTGCAAATGGAGGCCATGAAACTTATCCATACGCTGAAGGCAACCGCGCCCGGCCGCATCGGGGCGATACGTTGTGCCGTAGGCGATACCGTTCCGGCGGGCGCTGTCCTGGTCGAAATCACGCCGGTCGAAATTGAGGAGAAACCCTGATGGCGGGCCTTTGGTTCGAAGAATTCACGGACGGAATGGTGTTCAACCATGAATGGTCCCGCACCATTACCGAGACCGATAATATGTGGTTCTCGCTACTGACCATGAATGTGCAGCCGCTCCACATCGATGCCCACTATGCAGCGAAGTCGGAATGGGGCAAGCCGCTGGTGAACAGCCTGTTCTCGCTTGGCCTGATGATCGGCATGTCGGTCAATGACACCACCTTCGGCACGACGCTCGCCAATCTCGGCATGTCCGACGTTCGTTTCCCAAAGCCCCTGTTCCAGGGAGACTCGGTCAAAGTGCGCACCACCGTCCGCTCCAAGCGCGAGAGCAAATCGCGCCCGAACGAGGGCATCGTGAATTTCTTCCATGAGATGATGAACCAGGACGGCGCCGTGGTCGCGACCTGCGAACGCGCCGCGCTGATGCGCAAGCGCCCCGCCGCGAGGACCTGATGCGTTCGCTGCTGTTCGTTCCCGGTCATTCCACGAAGATGATGGCCAAGGCGGCTGCGAGCGGCGCGGATGTCATCATCTTCGATCTCGAGGATGCGGTTCACCCGGACAGCAAACCGGCGGCGCGGCAGTTGGTGGCAGAGGCGCTTGCCGACAGGGCCGGCGGCGCCGGCCCCGCGCGGTACGTTCGGGTCAATGCGCTCGACACCCCATGGTGCGCAGAAGATCTCGAAGCCGTGATGCCAGCGTCACCCGACGGGATTATGCTGCCGAAACCTTTGGGACCGGAAGATCTCCACCGTCTTGATGGTTTGATTGCACGCTGGGAGCTTTCGACCAACCAGGGTCTGACCAAGATCATCGCCGTCTGTACGGAAACGCCTGCTGCCACGCTTTCGCTTGCTGCGAAGTCTTGGGCTCACCCGCGCCTGGCCGGGTTGCTGTGGGGTGGCGAGGACCTGTCCGCGGCAGTCGGAGCGACGACCAACCGTGCCGAGGGTGGTCAATATACGGCGCCATTCGCACTGGCCCGGAGCCTTTGCCTGCTCGCCGCCCGCGCCGCGGGCGTCGTTCCGATCGATGCCGTATTCACGGATTTTCGGGACAGCGATGGCCTGCGCCGCGAGACCGACGCCGCCCGCCGCGACGGATTTTCGGCCAAGGCCGCGATTCATCCGGCGCAGGTCGACATCATCAACCGATGCTTTACGCCCACGGATGCCGAGCGCCAATGGGCGGAACGCGTACTGGCGGCGTTCGATGCAAGCGATGCAGGTGTAGTGCAGATCGACGGCGTCATGTTGGACGCGCCGCACCGTGCGCAGGCGCGCCGCATCATGGCGGCACTTGAACGAAACTGATCCGGATTGGTCCGGCGCTAGCCGCTGCTGCGGCTGGCGCGTCAAAAAGCTGGCGAGCGTGGTGAGCCGATCCGCGGCGACCGCGAGACGCTGCGCCCCGGCCCGAACCGCGGCGAAATTGACGCCACCTTGCGTGGCGAATTAGGCACGATCCTCGACTGGATCGAAGCACAAGCCGTTGAAAAGACCCGGAAACGCGACACTCCCCCGTCAAGCATAGCGGCCCGAGCGCACATAGCGCGCTGGCCTTGGAAAAGGCGTCGATCGCAGCGTGAGCCGGAAAAAATGGAGAAAGATTCAAAGTGCTCGGATCACGTCCGAGGGTTTCATCAATCCGCGCCTCAGCGTCGTTGGTTGTAGACATCAAGACACACCGCGCCGAGCAGCACCAGCCCCTTGATCACCTGCTGGTAGTCGATGCCGATGCCGAGGATCGACATGCCGTTATTCATCACGCCCATGATCAGCGCGCCGATCACCGCGCCGGCCACCCGCCCGACGCCGCCATAGGCCGAAGCGCCGCCAATGAAGCAGGCGGCGATGACGTCGAGCTCGAAGCCGGCGCCTGCTTTCGGTGTTGCGGTGTTGAGCCGCGCGGCGAACACCAGGCCGGCGAGGACGAAGGTGAGGAAGGTCAGCCGCTCGGTCTTGATGCCGGAGAGCTTTGCCGCCTTCTCGTTGCCGCCGACCGCATAGATCTGCCGGCCAATGGTGGTACGCGCCGTGACGAAGCCGTAGAGCGCGATCAGTGCGATCATGATCACCAGCACGTTCGGTAGGCCGCGATGCGAGGCGATCAGATAGGTGAAATAGATCACCACGCCGAACAGGATTGCGTTCTTGAGCGCAAAGAAGCCGGCGGGCTCGACTTCGACGCCATGGCTTGCGCGCCGGGCGCGGGTCTTGAGGCTGACATAGACCAGACCAAGGGCCAGCGCAGCGCCGATCAGGAGCGAAGTGGGGTAGAGCGCGCCGGCGCTGGGAAACAGTTCTGGAATGAAGCCGGAGGAGAGTTTCTGGAAGGTCGGCGAGAACGGGCCAACCGACTGGCCTTGCAGCACGGCAAGCGCCAGCCCCTTGAACACCAGCATGCCGGCCAGCGTCACGATGAAGGACGGAATCTTGAAATAGGCCACCCAGTAGCCCTGCGCCGCGCCGATCAGCGCACCGAGCGCGAGACAGGCGATCGAGGCTAGGATGAAATGCACGCCGTAGCGCACCATCAGCACCGCCGCGATCGCGCCGATAAAGCCTGCGACCGAGCCGACGGAAAGATCGATGTGCCCGGTGACGATCACCAGCAGCATGCCGAGCGCCATGATCACGATATAGCTGTTCTGCAGCACCAGATTGGTGAGGTTGAGCGGGCGCAGCAGCGTGCCGTCGGTAACGAACTCGAAGAACAGCATGATCGCGAACAGCGACAACAGCATGCCGTATTCGCGCAAATTGGCCTTGAGAAAGCCCGCATGCTTGTGCGCCTCGGGAAGTGCTACGGTCTTGTCGCTCATGGATTCGCCTCTCCCATCAGCTTCTCTTCCAATTTTCTTTCCAAGTTTCGATCAACCAACCGTTCGCCCTTGCGCACGATGACACGCATGATTTTCTCCTGCGTTGCTTCGGCTCTGTCGAACTCGCCGACAAAAGCGCCTTCGTTCATGACGCAGATGCGATCGCAGATCCCGAGCAGCTCCGGCATTTCCGACGAGATCACGATGACGGCCTTGCCGGCGTCGGCCAGCTCGTTGATGATGCAATAAATCTCGTACTTGGCGCCGATGTCGATCCCGCGGGTCGGTTCATCCAGGATCAGGATTTCCGGATCGGTGAACAGCCATTTCGACAGCACCACCTTTTGCTGATTGCCGCCGGAAAGGTTGCCGGAAGTCTGATAGACGTCGGAACAGCGGATGCGCATGCGGTTGCGGTAATCGCTCGCCACCCGCAATTCCTTGATGTCGTCGATGACGCGGCCGGCCGCGACCCCGTCGAGATTGGCAAGCGTGATGTTCTTGCGCACGTCGTCGGCGAGCAGGAGGCCAAGCTGCTTGCGGTCTTCGGTGACGTAGGCGAGGCCCGCGTCGATGGCGCGGCTGACGGTCGAGAGGTCGACCTCGCGGCCGTGCAGCGTAGCGCTTCCGGTGATCTTGCGGCCCCAGGAGCGGCCGAACAGGCTCATGGCGAATTCGGTGCGCCCGGCGCCCATCAAGCCTGCGATGCCGACGATCTCGCCGCGGCGGACCTGGAAGTCGACATTCTTGATGACTTGCCGATCCGCATGGAGCGGATGATAGACCGACCAGTTCTCGACCTTGAACACGGGATCGCCGATGTTCGGCTCACGCTTCGGAAAGCGATGCTCGAGGTCGCGATCCACCATCTTGCGGATGATGCGATCCTCCTCGACCGTTCCCGCCTCGCAATCCATCGTATCGACGGTGCGACCGTCGCGCAGCACGGTGATGCGGTCGGCGACACGTGCCACCTCGTTGAGCTTGTGCGAGATCAGGATCGCGGACATGCCCTGGGAGCGGAACTCAAGCAAGAGATCGAGCAGCGCCGCGCTGTCGCTTTCGTTGAGGCTCGCGGTCGGCTCGTCGAGAATCAGGAGGCGCACCTGTTTGGACAGCGCCTTGGCGATCTCCACCAATTGCTGCTTGCCGATCCCGATATTGGTGACCAGCGTGTCGGGCGCCTCATTGAGTCCCACTTTCGCCAGCAGCTGCTGCGACCGCTTGTAGACCGCGTCGCGATCGATCACACCGAACCGCGACGGCGGGCTGGCGATAAATATATTCTCCGCGATCGAGAGCAGCGGGATCAGCGCGAGCTCCTGATGAATGGTGATGATGCCGAGCGCCTCGGAATCATTGATGTCGCGGAAGTGCCGCTCCTCGCCGTCATAGACGATGCTGCCATCATAGCTGCCGTGGGAATAGACGCCACTCAACACCTTCATCAACGTCGACTTGCCGGCGCCGTTCTCGCCCACCAAGGCATGGATCTCGCCCTGCCTGACCGTGAAATTGACGTCGTTCAGCGCCTTCACGCCGGCGAAGGCTTTGCTGATGCCGCGCATCTCAAGCAGTGTGGTCATTCACGCTCCCTGGAGACATCGCGACGGTGCGCAAGACCAGCCACCGTCGCTATGGCGAAAGAATCGCTTGCACGCCTGGTCACGGCGCGCCTCAGTTGATCTGCGCCTTCTTGTAATAACCGCTGTCGACCAGGACCTTCTCCCAGTTGGTCTTATCGACGACGACCGGCTTGAGCAGGTAGGACGGCACTACTTTCACGCCATTGTTGTAGGTTTTGGTGTCGTTCACCGTCACGGTCTTGCCGCTCAGCGCCGCGTCCACCATGTCGGCCGTGACCTTGGCGAGGTCGCGGGTATCCTTGAAGATCGTCGAATACTGCTCGCCGCGCAGCATCGATTTGATGGAAGGCACTTCCGCATCCTGGCCGCTGACGATCGGCATCGGCATGTCGCCGCTGCCATAGCCGACGCCCTTGAGCGACGACAGGATGCCGATCGAAAGCCCGTCATAGGGCGAAAGCACGGCATCGACCCGCTTGGTGGTGTAGAACGCGCTTAATAGATTATCCATGCGGGCTTGTGCCGTGGCGCCATCCCAGCGCAGCGTCGAGACCTTGTCCATGCCGGTCTGGTGGCTGGCGACCACGAGCTTGCCGCTGTCGATGTAGGGCTGCAGCACCGACATCGAGCCGTTGTAGAAAAAGTAGGCGTTGTTGTCGTCAGGTGAGCCGCCGAACAGCTCGATATTGAACGGGCCCTTGCCTTCCTTCAGCTTCAGAGCCTGCTCGATCGACTGCGCCTGCAGCACGCCAACCTGGAAATTGTCGAAGGTCGCATAGTAATCGACGTTGGGCGTGTCGCGGATCAGCCGGTCGTAGGCGATCACGGTGATGCCCCTGTCCTTGGCTTGCTTGAGCACGTTGGACAGGGTTGTGCCGTCGATCGAAGCAATGACCAGCACCTTGGCGCCCTTGGTCACCATGTTCTCGATCTGGGAGAGCTGGTTTGGAATATCGTCTTCGGCATATTGCAGGTCGGCGTTGTAACCGCGTTCCTTCAGCACCTTCACGATGTTGTTGCCATCATCGATCCAGCGCGCCGAGGATTTGGTCGGCATGGCGATGCCGACTGTAGGCTTGTCCTGCGCGAGCGCGGGTCCCGCAAGCGCGATGGAACCGAGCGCGATAGCCGATAGGATAGATTTGAGTAAGTTCATGTTCCACTCCCAAAGTGTTAGTCCCAATCGCCGCGTTGTCGCGGTTTGCTTTTGACGCCGTTGCGTGTCGGCGCATCGTCGGACACTGTCGTGGCCGATAGACAAGATAACGAATGATCGATGATACGTTGCTGTTCCACAAATAGCATGAAACCCTCATGCGCGACGGTGCTAGGCGGTCCATCATGTCGGGCCGAGCCTGATGCGAGCTTCCGGCCGCCCACGTGCGCCGACGTCGAGAACGAACGTCTTGCCATGTTGCGGATCGGCAGCTTTGGCCTGCTCGTCCATTCCCTCCCAAGCCGTGGTGACTAACAGCCGATCGAAATTCCTGCCAACAAAGACCGGACAACTCGGCTGCGTCGCCGGCGCCCGGATGGTGCGAACGCGCATCCCCTCCGGCGTGTAGACATCGATGCACGATCCGCCCCAGCGCGCATTCCAGATCAGTCCCTCGCTATCGACCACGGCGCCGTCGAGACCACCCTCCCCGCCTCGATGGTCGTAGAGCGTCCCGGGATCTCCGATCGGCATGGCGTTCATCGGATCGATGGCGACACGATGAAGGATGCCTTCGCTGGTATCGGTGAAATAGGCCGTTGCACCATCGGGCGAAAAGCAGATCGCGTTCGGTATAGTCACGCCGGCATAGAGCCGATGCAGTTCGCCGCGATGAAAGTGATAGATCGCGCCCACGCCCTTCTCCGCCTTGCGGCCCATGGTCCCGATCCAGAGCGCGCCGCAGGGATGGACTCGCCCATCGTTGGAACGCGTTGCCGCGATATCCGCTTCGAGCGGCGTGTGCAGATCAAGGCGACCGTCCGCAACGTCGCGGATATAGAGGCCGTCTTCCGTCGCAAGCAATTGGTGCGCATCGTCGATGAAGGCAAGCACGCTCGCCATGACAGGAAGCGCGTGCGAGGTAACCGCGCCCGATGCAAGATCGGCCTGAAACAGGGTGCGCTCGAGGATGTCGAACCACCATGCGGTATCGGTTGCCGCATTATAGGTGCAGCCCTCGCCGAGATGGCAATGCTGTTCGCTCAGGATCGTGGTGCCGACTTCCTCCATGCGATCTCCCTTCATTCTTCCACGCCGTCAGCTCGCGGAAAATCGATACAGCGAGGTATGGCGATAGGTTTGCGCGGGGTCGAGCCGCGCGGGCGGAAAGTACGGACGATTTGGCGCGTCTGGATATCGCTGCGGCTCCAGGCAAAGTGCGTCATACTGACGGTGGACGCGGCCGTATTTGCCGGTCACGGTTGCGTCGAGGAAATTGCCTGAGTAGAACTGGACACCCGGCTGATCGGTCAGAAGTTCGAGGACGCGGCCCGACTTTGGGTCTTCTAATCGGGCGGCAAAGCACGGGATGTTCGTGGCGCCGCCGTGCAGGCAGAAATTGTGATCGTAACCCTTTCGGATTTGGATTTGTTCATTCACGTCGTGAAGGCGAGCACCGACGCGATGGGGATTCCGAAAATCAAACGGCGTTGCATCGACCTTGCCCGGCGTACCCAAGGGAATACCGGCCGCGCTCACCGGCAAATAAGTATCGGCCGCGATGGTGAGGTGGTGATCGAGAATGTCGCCGCCGGTCTCGACGCCTGAGAGGTTGAAAAAGCTGTGGTTGGTCAGATTGACGATGGTCGGTTTGCCGGTCACCGCGGAGAATGCGATCGAAAGCTCAGTGCCACCGGAGATGCTGTAGGTGACCTGAGTTTCAAGCCTGCCGGGATAGCCTTCCTCGCCGTCCGGACTGACATAGGACAGCGTGACAAAAGGCGCCGGGTTTTCACCTATGTCCGTGACAGACCAGGATTTGCGATCGAAGCCAGCCAGGCCGCCATGCAGCGCGTTGGCGCCGTCGTTCGTGGGTAACTGAAAACGATTGCCATCGAGTTCGAACTTGCCATTCGCGATCCGGTTGGCGTAGCGCCCAACCGTCGCACCGAGGAAGCGCCTGATAGCGACATAGCCCGCCAGATCATCGCGGCCAAGCACGACATCGGCAAGGCGGCCGGCGCGATCCGGCGCGAAGATGGACTGGATCGCCGCGCCATAGGTGATGAGCCGCACCTCGAAGCCGTCGTCGCCACATAGCCGAATTGTTTCGATCGCGGTGCCGTCCGGCAGCCGACCGAAGATGGCGCGCGCGGCCTTGGGC
>WNFJ01355459.1_pt2 | contig 17699 bp, 22 predicted proteins | sample 5400461 | NCBI WGS metagenome assembly WNFJ01 (sample SAMN13153349, study PRJNA577476) | soil metagenome | isolation source: 115 cm saprolite on Douglas fir-dominated hillslope | place: USA:California | collected 2013-09-17 | reverse complement strand
GTGCCGTAGTCGAGCACCGAGGTGCCGATGCGCGTCGGCGGGCCGCCCTCGTCGCCGTTCATCATCATGAGGCCCGCGAACGCCTGGAGGATGGGCTCGTAGCCGGGCCGGTCCCGGAGCGGCCCCGTCGCCCCGAAGGCCCACACCGAGCAGTAGACGAGGCGCGGATAGCGCCCGGTGAGCGCCGCGGCGCCGAGGCCGAGGGCCTCGGCCGCGCCCGGGCGCAGGTTCTGGACGAGGACGTCGGCGGTCGCCGCGAAGTCGGTGAGCCAGGCCACCGTGCGCGCGTCCTTCAGGTCGAGCGTGATCGAGCGCTTGTTGGCGTTGACGGCGAGGAAGCCGGGCGACACGCCCTTCCAGAACGGCGGTCCCCAGCGCCGCGCGTCGTCGCCCTCGGGACGCTCGACCTTGACGACGTCCGCGCCCAGGTGGGCCAGGATCTCGGCGGCCATCGGGCCCGCCAGGTTCTGGCCGAGCTCCACGACCTTCACGCCGGTCAGCGGCAGCATGGCGGTTCCTTTCCTGGATTTCGCTCGCCTCGGCGTCAGCGGAACAGCGAGCGCGCGATCACCATCCGGTGGACCTCGGACGGCCCCTCACCGATGCGGCGGACACGCGCCTCGCGGTACCAGCGCTCGAGCGGGAATTCTTTCGATACGCCGTAGCCGCCGTGGATCTGCACGGCGGCGTCGATCACGCGCCCGAGCACCTCGCTCGAGTAGAGCTTGGCGATCGAGGCCTCGACGCGCGCGTCCTCGCCGCGGTCGGCCTTCCACGCGCCGTCCCAGATGAGCCAGCGCGCGGCGCGGATCTCCACCTCCGCGTCGGCCAGCATCCACTGGATCGCCTGCCGCTGGGCGAGCGGCACGCCGAACGTCGAGCGGTGCTTCGCGTGCTCGATCGCCATCCGATGCGCCGCCACGGCCACGCCGAGGTTGCAGGCGGAGTACGGGAAGCGGTTCTTGACGAGCAGGTCGAAGGCGAGGTCGAGCCCCTGCCCTTCGGCGCCGACGAGCGCGTCGGCGGGCAGCGCGCAGTCCTCGAACACCACGTCGTTGGGGATCGCCGCGGTGCGGATCGTGCGGATGGTCCGCGCGGTGAATCCCGGCGTGCCCGGCTCGATGACGAAGCAGGAGATGCCGGCGCGGCCTTTCTCCTTGCTCGTGCGCGCGAAGACGATGCCCCACCGGGCGTTGTGAGCGTTCGAGATGAAGACCTTGCGGCCGTTCAGCACCCACCCGTCGCCGCGCCGCTCGGCGCGCGTCTGGATGGCGCCGGCGGGATCGGAGCCGCCCGACGGCTCGGTGATGGCGAAGAACGTCCGCCACCCCTCGCGCACCGTGGGCACCGCGTACTTCTCGATCTGCCCCTTGCTCCCGGCCCAGATCGCGGGGGGCGGGTAGCGGCCGAACACGCCGCAGCCGGGGTTGTAGAGCCCCATCCGGTGCTGCGACATCTCCTCCAGCACGACCGACATGCTGAAGGTGTCGAGCCCGCCCCCGCCGTACTGCTCCGGCGCGCCGAGCGCCCACAGCCCGGCAGCCTTGGTCTTGGCGGCGAGCCGCTCGAATTCCTCGTCGGGGAGGCCGGGCGCATCGGGATCGAGGCGCTGTTCGAGCGGGACGATCTCCTCGCGGATGAAGCGCCGCACCTGGTCGCGCAGCACGCGCAGCTCGTCGGGCAGCGTGAAACCGGGAAACACCGTCATGCGGCGGGATGATACCATCGGCGCACCATGGCGGACGAAGTCCTCTCGAGCGTCGCCGACGGCATCGCCACCGTCACCCTCAACCGGCCGGACAAGCGCAACGCCATGAACGCGGCGATGCTGACCGGCCTGCGCGCGGCTTTCGACGAATTGGAAGACCGGCGCGACGTGCGTGTCGTAGTCGTGCGCGGCGCCGGGCCCGCGTTCTGCGCGGGGATGGATCTTCGCGAGATGGAGTCCCGCGGCGGCGCCCGCGATCCGGAGGCGGACGTGGTGGCCGTGCTTCAGCGGGTCGAGCGCTCTCGCCACCCGACCCTCGCGCTCGTGCACGGCGACGCCATCGCGGGCGGCTGCGAGCTGGCGCTGCACTGCGACCTCAGGGTGGCGGCGGAGAGCGCCCGCATCGGCATGCCGCTGGCGCGCATCGGGATGATCGTCCCCTTCCCGCTCGGCCAGAAGATCGTCGAGATCGTGGGCCCGGCCCACGCGCGCGAGATCCTCTTCACGGGGCAGCCGCTCGGCGCCCGGCGGGCCCACGAGATCGGGATGGTGCACCAGGTGGTCGCCGCCGCCGAGGTCGAGTCCGCCGCCTATGCGCTGGCGCGCACGCTCGCCGACAACGCCCCCCTCTCGCTGGCGGGGATGAAGCAGGTGATCCTGCGAGCGGTCGCGGCGCGGCCGGCCGCGGCGCACGAAGACCTCGACGCGCTCGCGCGGCGGGCCCGCCAGAGCGCCGACGCGAGCGAGGGCCGGCGCGCGATGCTGGAGAAGCGCAGGCCGGTGTTCCGGGGCGAGTAGGAGCTAGAACTCCTTCTGGAGCACGAGGCCGTACGTCTTGGACCACGGCTCGGCGAAGGGGAAGAAGTCGAGATACTTGTGCGGCGTCGAGTGCCGGACGCTCAGAAAGTGCCCGACGGCCCAGCCGAGCGCCGCGCCCCCCGCCACGTCCGACGCCCAGTGCTTGTCCTGGACGAGACGCGAGACGCCGACCAGCCCCGCCAGGGTGTAGGCGATGGCCCCGGCGGGCTGGTCGAAGCGGTCTGAGATCACGGCGGCGACGGCGAATGCCTGCGACGCATGGCTCGACGGGAACGAGTCCCGGCCGCGCTTGAAGGTGAACGGGTCGTTCGAGTCCGCCGGTCGCGACCGCGCCGATGCATAGGCGAAGCCCTCGCTGATCCCGGCCGTGAGCAGCTGGGCCTCCGTGGCCACGAGCGCCGCATCCAGGAGCCTCGGGTTCCCGGCCTGCTCCTTGATCGCTTCGCCCACGATGACCGCACCGGCGTTCAGCCCGAGAAGAACGCCCGCGTTTCCGAGGTAGGAGACGTCGTTCGCCGCGTCACGCACGTTCCCGTGTCGGTGTGAGGCAAGCTCGTGGCGAATGGAGCGGTCGGCGAGCGAGAGGCCGACGACGCCGGCCAGGATCCCGGCCGTCACGAGCCCGGACTCGAGGTCGAAGCGTAGGGGCGACGTGAGGAGATAGAGCGAATCGTCCCCCAGCGTCTTCAGCGCCTTTTCCCAGGTGGGCGGGAACTGTTCCCACGAGTCCGTCGGTTGCTGGTCCACCGCGGCCCCTGCGCCGGCGCTCCGAGCAACGGCGATCCAGCTGAAACAGAGCGCGAGCGCCGCGATCATCACGCGGCGCGGCGGTCGTCCTCTCACCGGAGCGCTTGACGATACGCCGCGCGATCGACCATCTCCTCCGACTCGGCCCTCAGCCGCGCGTACTTTCCCTCGAGCCCGTCGAGGACGAATTGCGTGTGCTTGCGGAAATGGAGAAAGAGCGCCATGAGGTGGATGGCCGCCTCGAAGTTTTGTGGCCGCGTCATGAGCACCGCAAGCACGTTGCGCCAGAAGTACCATGCCGTCCCTCGCCCGAACCCGAGCCCCCAGATCACGGCACCGAGGGCGCTGATCTCTGTCCCGCGTCCTCTTGTCGACCCGAGCTGCTTGGGTTTGCGTCGGAGTCGACGGGCAAGCCTTAGCACGCGGCCGAAATAACGCTTCGGGGAGTACAGACAACGCAGGATCGAGGCGAAGTCCTCGAGAATCTCGGCCCGGGGTCGCGACGGCGTGAAGTTCAGACCGCCGGTGGCCTGGTCCACCTCGTCCGGCCGCTGCAAGGAGTAGCCGTCGGGCAGTCGTCCTTCTCGAGCGAGCCGGCGCGTCAGCTGAGTATGCGGGAGCGCGGTGAGCAACCCGACCATCGCCATCGAGATGTCCGCGGCCTCCACACACGCCACGATGGCCTCTGCGGCCCCTCGTGTCTCGCCGTCGAACCCGAGGATGAAGCCGGCCGTCACGACCATGCCGTGCGCATTGAGCCGATGGACACTCTCCACGATGGGGTGCCCGGTGTTCTGCTTCTTCTGGGTGCGCCTCAAGAGCTCTTTGTCGGGTGTCTCGATCCCGACGAAGACATAGCGGAAGTCCACGGCTTCCATCATCGCGAGCAGCTTTGGATCGTCCGCCAGGTTGATGGTCGCCTCGGTGCTGAAGTAGAAGGGGAATCCGCACTGCCGGCTCCACGTGAACAGCTCCGGCAAGAACGCCATCACGGCCTTCTTGTTACTGATGAAATTGTCGTCCACGAAATCCACGTGCCCTCGGTAGCCCAGACGGTAGAGGCAATCCAGTTCCCGGAGGACCTGCGGCGCCGTCTTCGTGCGGGGCTTCCGGCCGTAGAGCTCGATGATGTCGCAGAACTCGCAGTTGAACGGGCAGCCGCGCGAGAACTGGATCCCGACGTGGAGATACCTCCTCAGCTCCAGCAGGTCGAATCTCGGGGTCGGGCTCTGGGTGATGTCGGGCTTGTCTTCGGCGCGATAGATTCCGTGCGTGGCTCCAGCCTCGAGGTCGCCGAGGAACTTCGGGATCGTCAGCTCCCCCTCATCGAGCACCAGGTAATCCGCGGAGGCGTAAACCTCCGGCTGGCTTGTGGGATCCTGGCCGCCGACGGCGATGCGCTTGCCACGGGCGTGACAGAGGTCGATGAGAGCCAGGAGGCTGCGCTGCTGAGGGATCATGCCGCCGGCCATGACAAGGTCCGCCCACTCCAGAAGCCCCGGATCCATCTCGCGGACGTTGAGATCAAGGAGCCGGATCTCCCACTCCTGGGGCAGGAGTGCCGCGACCGTGACGAGGCCGAGTGGGGCCGCCGGATACCGAGCGCCGAAGAGCTCGCAGACTTCGCGGTAGTTCCAGTAGCTGAATTCCGAGAAGCGCGGGGAAACGAGCAGGCAGCGCGTCATCGTGGCCTCGTGGGAGGTGGGCTCACGCTGGACCTCGCCACGGAGAAAGTCAAGCGCGCGGCCGCCACGTGGATGCGTCACCGCGGATTACTCGTTGCGTCGACGAACGCTCCATCGCCAGCCACTGTACCGCGCCGAGCCCGACAACTTCTTCTCACAGACCACGCTCTCGATCTCGCACGCGATCTCCCCTGGTGCGTTGTGGACCGTGTCGTAGGTCATCTGTAATTTATCGGCGGCAAGGCTTCGCACAAGGTCCCGCAATTCGGCATAGTCACTCGCGCCGAGCGCCGCGGCCCAGCAGCGGACGCAGTACCAGGCGCCAGGCTTCGTGTCCAGCACGCCCAGAGCCACCCGCCTTGAGATCATGGCCAGCTCCACTCCCTTCTCTTACCGTTCACTCCTGTCCGGATCGGGCAGTGGCCCCGATTGTCCCCCCTTCTCTTTCTTCTCGGGATCCCGCCAGCGCGACCGTCCTTCACCCCTTCGGAGGCTCGGCGCTTCGCTCAGGCTACCGGTCTGACCGTTACCCAGCCGCGCTGAGGGATTCGCCATGGCCGAAACCGAGTTCACCGAGAACTTCAACGACCTGCGAGAGCTGCAACGAAACCTGGCGCACGGAGTTCGTGCCGTCCAGGGCGGCCAGGTGACCGGCTGGCTCGGCAAGGCTGCCGGCTTCCCCAGTGCGGTCGCCTCCAACGTCGAGGAGGCCGCGGAGGGTGTGGCCCAGTCGGGCTGGGGTGCGCGCGCCTGCACCCCACCCCATCGCCCGTGCCTCGACGCATTGGTTACGAAGAGAAGGGGCCCGCGAAAGGAGCGAGGCGCCGCGGCTCAGTCGTCTGAGCGGAAGCCAACCTGGAAGCCGCCGAGCGGACCCGGCACGTCGTGCAGCGTGATGTGCACCGACGAGCGCGAGTCGGTCTTGTCCAGAACGACCACGTCGACATCGACGGCGTCGGCTCCCTTCAGAACCTCCCCGAGCCACGTCAACAGCTTGTCCATCTCGAAAGGTTTACGCGTCATGGCGCGTCTCCTTGACGTTGGAGCGTCCGCAACCCGTGCGGATCGGAGGGGACTCCCCCCTGCGGATTTCCCTAGATGAGGTGCTTCCGTGCGTTAGAATGCTGCCTGGTCAATTTCTGACCACCGGAGCGTGATCCATGCGAAGGGCTGTCAGGTTGCGAACGACGTGAGCGTTCAATCGGCTGTGATCTCCGACGATCCCAGGCTCTTGCCGTCCTGGTACGTGCTGCGGACGCGCTCGCGCCACGAGAAGGTGGTGCGCGATCAGCTCGTCCAGCGCGACGTGGAGACCTTCCTTCCCCTCTATGAGCGCTGGAGCCGCTGGAAGGACCGCCGGAAGAAGGTCGCGTTCCCTCTGTTTCCGGGGTACTGCTTCGCGCGTTTCCCGCTCACCGAGCGGCTCCGGCTCCTCAATTGCGTCGGGGTCGTCGAACTGGTTGGCGTGAGGGGATGCCCCGAGTCCGTGCCCGCTACCGAGGTCGAGGCGCTCCAGCGGCTGACCACCACCACGCTCCAGTACGATCCGCACCCCTTCCTCGAGGCGGGCATGGAGGTGGAGGTGGTGCGCGGACCCCTCGCCGGTGTCCGTGGCCGGCTCCTTCGCAAGGACCGCGTCACCAGGCTCGTGCTCGCCGTGACTCTCATCCGCCAGGCCGCCATCGTGGAGATCCATCCCGCGGACGTCGTCGCTGTCTGACACCGCCTAGCTCCTGAGCAAGACCCGTGCCTGCCGCGCCGCGACGCTGTCGGGAAACTCCCGCACGACCCGCTCCCAACTCCGCCGCGCCCGCGCCGGATCGCCGAGCGCGCGCTGGCAGAGCCCGATCTTCAAGAGCGTGTCGCCCGTCTGGACGCCGCGCGGGACGGTGGCGAGCAACGCCTCGAACTCGGCGAGCGCGCCGCGATAGTCCTTCTGCGTGTAGAAGATGTCGGCCACGAGGAACTGGGCGCGCTCGCGCAGCGGGTGGTCCGGATACGTCACCATGAGGTCGTAGAAGGTCAGGACCGCGGCGTCGAGATCCTTCGTGCGGAGCTTCTCGACGCCCACGCGGTAGAGGTCCTCGGCCGGCGCCGTCGTCGCCGACGTGATGGGCGCCGGGCCCGGCCCCGGCGCCGCGGGCGCGAAGCCGCCGGGCACCGACGGCGTCCGGTTCGCGCCCTGCGCCTCGAGGGCGCCCACCCGCCGCTGGAGGTACCCGAGCTGGTCCTCCTGCTGGCGCGAGGACGCCATGAGCTTGGCCACGGCGTTCTGCAGCTCGCTGAGCTCGCCCGCGATGCGCGTCAGCTGGTCGGCGAGCTTTGGCGCCTCCGGCGGCGGCTGCACCGCGGGGCGCTCCACCTCCGCGGGCCGCGGCGGTGGCGGCTGTTCGGTGGTGACCGCGCGCGGGCGGAACGCGCCTCCGCAGCCGGTCGCGAGGAGCGCCGCCAGCACCACGACCTCGGGTCGGCGGATCACGGTACCCGCGCCGCCGTGATGGTGACGACTTCGACTGGCCAGCGGGCGGGCGCGCGGAGCTCGAGGGTCACCATCGCCTCGCGGCTCAGCGGCACCTCGACCAGCCAGAGCCAGTCGCCGGAGTCCGGGAGCGACTGGTAGCTCCGCGCGAGCTCGCCCCGCGTGAAGACGTAGCGCCGCAGGCCCTCGTCGAAGCTGTAGACGCGAGCGCCGAGCGCCAGGGTGCCGGTCTTCGTCACGCAAAGGACGTAGTCGATCGTCTGCCGGGGCTCGGCGCGGACGACCCGGATGGGTGCCGCGCGCGACTCGCTCGACCGAGCCACGTCCGTCACGAGCCCGTCGAGCGTCGTGTAGGCCACCGGCGCCTGAGGCACGGCGACCAACTCGTTGCCGCCGCTCTGCACGCGGATTGGAGCCGATTGCCGCAGCTCCAGCGGACGCAGCTGCGCGTCAGCCGCGTGCGCGGCCAGGACGAGCGTTGCCAGCATCGCGAGTCTCCGGGAGGTCATGCGCGGGCCGGCGCTCACGCGAGAACCGGGGCGGGGCCCTGGCTGGCCACCCACCCGCTCCGGCCCTCGATGCGTCCCCGCGTCACGGACGCCACCGGTACTTCATCGGCTCGGGTGAGGACGCTCCCGACGGCCTCGTCGAGCGCCGTCAGCGCCGCGCCCGTCCGATGGGCCCCGGCGAGGAACCGGGCGAGCGTGTCGAGCAGCGGCCCGCCCTCGACCTCGGCGTGGAGGGTGAACACGTTGAGCCCGGGCCGGAGCGCCGCGAGGAGCGCGCCTGGGAGATCGCGGACGCGCCCCAGCAGCTCGTCGAGCGTGGGGAGCGTCGTCGGGATCTGCACCGTCCTGAGCGCGCGCCCGTCGACCACGGGACGGAAGGGCGCCGTGCCGCGCACGTCGCTCGCGTAGCGGAGGCCCAGCTCCTCCTGGAGCGCGAGCGCCTCGGGCGAGGTCCGCCAGCCCGGCGCCGCGCTCGCGGCCGGCTTGACGCCGAACACCGTCTCGAACGCGTGCGCGGCGCGCCCGAGCTCCTCGCGGACGGCCGCGGCCGGCAGCCGGTGGACGCGATCCTGCCAGCGCACGTGGTCCCAGCCGTGGGGGGCGATCTCGTGGCCCGCGGCGGCAATCTCGCGCAGCCGCTCGGGCATGCCGGCGCCGACGAGCCGTGGCGGCAGGAGTGTCCCCGAGAGCAGGGTGCGGACACCGTAGAGTCTCCACGCCCGGGTCCGCCACATCTTCGCGAGGAAGCCCCGCCGGATCGCGCGCCGGATCGCGAGTCCCGAGCGATCGGGCCCCATGGCGACGAAGAACGAGGCGCGCGTTCCCGCACGGTGCAAGAGGTCGAGCAGCCGCGGCACGCCCTCCTCGAGCCCCTGCCGCGTGTCGACGTCTACCCGCAGCGCTACTGTCGCTTGAACCATTCGATGGTCCGGGCGAGTCCGTCGTCGAGCGTCACGTCGGCGCGGACGCCGAGGAGCTCGTGCATCCGGCGCACGGCCGGCACGCGGCGCGGGATGTCCTCGTAGCCCCGATCGTACACCGCCTCCTTCGGCACCAAGATCAACCGCGAGGACGAGCCGCCGATCCTGATCATCCGCGTCGCGAGGTCTCGAATCGTAACCTCCTCCTGCGAGCCGACGTTGATCGCCTGTCCCTCGGCCTCGGGCCTGAGGCCCGCGGCGACAGTCGCGCGCACGGCATCGTCCACGTAGGTGAAGGTCCGCGTCTGGGTGCCGTCGCCGATCACCGTGAGCGGCTCACCGCGGAGGAGCTGGCCCATGAAGATCGTCACGACCCGTCCGCGGTCCATCTGATCGAGGCGCGGGCCGTAGACGTTGAAGTAGCGGAGCACGACGACCGGCAGCCCCATGCGCGCGAAGGCGAAGCAGAGATGCTCGGCGGCCGCCTTCGACGTGGCGTAGCACCAGCGGTCGATCCGCGTCGAGCCGAGGACGCGGTCACTATCCTCGTCGAATGGGACGGCGGTGTTCCGCCCGTAGACCTCCGACGTCGAGCTGAACACGATCTTCTTCTGGTGGCGGAAGGCGGCGGTCAGGGTCTCCTGCGTGCCGTTGATGTTGACGGTCAGCACCTGGTAGGGATCGCCGACGTAGTGCTCGACACCGACGACGGCCGCCAGGTGATAGATAAGATCGGCCCAGGCGACGAGGCCATCGAGGATGTCGCGGTTCAGCACGGACTCGTGGATCATGCGGAATCGTGGGCGCCCGAGGAGATGCCGTACCTTCGATTCGCCCGCCAGGTCCAGCGCCGCGACCTCGTCCCCGCGATCCAGCCACGCCTCGGCCAGATGGGAGCCCAGGAACCCGGCGCCACCGGTGATGAGGATCTTCATGGAGCCTCCGTCAGGCGTGCTCCGGGTTGTAGCCGATCGTGCTGCGCCCAGACGTCCGCCGGCTCCTCGGTGGCGCCGGCCGCCTGGACTCGCTGGAGGAGCAGGACTTCCGCGCCCGTGGCGACGGCCACGCCCTCGCGCGGCCGGATCTCGAGGACGGTCCCCGGGGCGGCGGCGCACACGTCGGACACGACCGATCCCGCCCAGAGATGAAGTCGCTGATCGCCGTCGCCGATGAAGGCGCCGGGATACGGGTGCGTCACGGCGCGGATCATGTCGGCGATCCGGCGCGCGGGCCAGGTCCACGCGACGCGCCCGTCCTCGGGGCGGCGGCGCGGGAACACGGTGGCCTGCGCGTGGTCCTGGGGCCGGCGCGCCGCCGTGCCGGCGACGACCGCGGGGTACACGTCGAGCAGGAGGTCCACGCCGATCTTCACCAGGCGGCGGTAGAGCGTGGCCGCCGTGTCCTCCGCCTCGATCTCGACCGCCGCCTGGGCGACGATGTCACCGGCGTCCGCCTCGAGGGTCATGTGGTGGAGCGTCACGCCCGTGAGCGACTCGCCGTTCACGAGCGCCCAGTTCACTGGCGCGCGCCCGCGATACTTCGGCAGGAGCGAGCCGTGCAGGTTCAGCGCGGCGATGCGCGGCAGCGCGAGGAGCTTGGGGCCGAGGAGCCGCCGGTACCAGACCGAGAGGAGCAGGTCCGGCGTGAGCGGGCGGAGCGCCTCGACGAGGTCGGGCGCGTTGGGCGACGGCGGCGTGAACAGCGGCAGACGATGCGCGCGCGCGACCTCGGCCACCGACTCGAACCAGTCGCCCTCCGCCGGGTCGTCCGCGTGCGTGACGACGGCGACGACCCGCTCGCCACGCGCCAGCAGCGCCTCGAGCGCGCGGGCGCCGAACGTGTGGTACGCGAAGACCACCCAGCGTGCACTCACTCGAGCACCTCGCTGATCACGTAGCGCGGCCGCCGCCGCACTTCCTGGTAGATCCGCCCGATGTACTCGCCGATGAGGCCGAGGGCAAGGATCTGGAGCCCCACGACAAAGAACAGGATCGCGAAGAGGATGAAGAGGCCGCCCCCATTCGCGAGGAAGAAGACGCGTCGAAGTCCGAGAATCACGGCGAATGCGAGGCCGAGGAGCGCGACGCCGATCCCCGTCAGGCTCACCATTTGGATCGGCACCAGTGAGAAACCGGTCAGAAGGTCGAAATTCAGGCGGAGGAGGCCGAAGAGGCCGTAGCGCGACCGGCCGTGCTCCCGCGGCTCGTGGCGGACGGCGACCTCGGCGACCGAGCCGGCGAACGTGTTCGCGAGGGCCGGGATGAACTGCGAGGTCTCCGGGCACGCGATGATCTGCTCGACGACCGAGCGCCGGTACGCGCGCAGCATGCACCCGTAGTCCCGCATCCGCACGCCGACGACGGCGGACGTCACGCGGTTCACGGCCCACGACGCCGCGCGGCGCAGCCACGGGTCGCGGCGGCGCGTGCGCCAGCCGCCCACGACGTCCACGCCGTCCTCGAGCCGCGCGAGCAGCCGTGGGATCTCCTCGGGCGGATTCTGCAGGTCGGCGTCGAGCGTGATCACGACGTCGCCGCGGGCGCGCTCCATCCCCGCGAGCACGGCGGCGTGCTGGCCGTAGTTCCGGTTGAAGCGCACGACGCGCACGGCGCGGTCCTGGGCGTGCAGCGCGCGGAGGACCTCCGCGGACCCGTCACGGCTCCCATCGTCGACGAAGATGATCTCGTACGCCTGCCCGGTCTCCTTGAGCGTCCGGGCGAGCCGGTGGTGGAGGTCCTCGAGGCTCGGGGCCTCGTCGAAGACCGGGATCACCACCGAAAGCGCCGGGCGCTGGGTCATGCGCTTGACATCCGCGCCGTGTGTGCCATGTCGGTCACCTTTCGCTCTGAAGGTCGGCAACATGTGGCCGTGCCACGTCGCGCGCGGCGCGCGAGATCCCCAGGGATGACGGCCGTGACGGGAGCGGCTTACGTATTCGCGAGCGACGCGATCCGGCGCGAGCGGAGCAAGCGCTCATCCGCGGTCACCAGGGTGAGGTCGTATACCAGCGCGGTTGCGGCCAGGAATCTGTCCGCCGGATCCGGGTGGCCGAGGTCGATCGCGCGGCTTTCGATCGCAATCTCGTGGGTCAAGGGCGCTTCCCTGAAGGCCACCGCCCGGCACGCGCGACGGACCCACGTCGCCGCGTCCGGCTCGAGCTGGAGGCGTCCACGCTCGGCGAGCAAGAGAATCTCCCAGGTGACGATCGGCGAAACCCAGAGCTCATTGAGTGGATTCTCGAGCTCCGCCGCGACTCGCTCCGAGAGCCGGGTGGGCTCGAGCAGGCTCCAGAGAAAGATGTGCGTGTCCAGCAGCAGCTTCACCGCCGCAGGGCTTCCCACTCGCTCTCGGCAACGGGCGGCGACATGATGTCCCCCGTGATCCTTCCCGTTTTGCTGAGCGAGCCCAGCCAGGATGCCGGCCTTTTCGGGGGCGGTGGAGGAACGATCTGGGCGATGGGCTCTCCCTTACGCGTCACGAGGATCGGCCTTCCAGTCCGCTTGACCTTCGCGAGCAGCGCCAGGCAGGTCGCCTTGAACTTCGAGATCGTTACCTCATCTTCCACGGAATCTCAATACCATGGTCATCGACCATAGTCAAAACTCCGAAAGGCCTCGAATTCTCGAACGAGCAGGCAGTCGTTGTGGCCGCCGAATCCGAAGGAGTTCGAGATGGCGGCGCGGATCCGTGCGGCCACCGGCGTGTTGGGCACGTAGTGGAGGTCGCACTCCGGGTCGGGGACCCGGTAGTTGATCGTCGGCGGCGCGACCTGGTCGCGCAGCGCGAGGACCGTCGTCGCCAGCTCGATCGCGCCCGCCGCTGAGATCGTGTGGCCGATCATCGACTTGGTCGAGCTGACGAGGAGCCGCGCGGCGTGGGAGCCGAACACGGCCTTGATCGCGGCCGTCTCGACCCGGTCGTTCATCGGCGTGGACGTCCCGTGGGCGTTCACGTAGTCCACGTCCCCGGGCCCGAGCCCTGCGTCCGCGAGCGCCTTCTCCATCGCGCGGATGGCCCCCCGTCCGTCCGGCGCTTCGTCGGTGATCCGGTAGGCGTCGCACGCCGTGCCGTAGCCCGCCACCTCCGCGAGCGCCTCCGCGCCCCGCGCGGCGGCGTGCCCCGCCTCCTCGAGCACCAGGAACCCCGCGCCTTCGCCCATCACGAAGCCGTCCCGTCTGGCGTCGAACGGGCGGCTTGCCATCTCAGGCGACGCATTCTGCCGCGACATCACCCCGAGCAGGCAGAAGAGCTGGATCTCGATCGGCGACACGATGCACTCGGCGCCGCCCGCGAGGGCGACGTCCACCGTGCCGCGCCGGATCGCCCGGCACGCCTCGCCGATCGCCTGCGCCGACGACGTGCACGCCGTCTGGATGGTCGCGGTCGGGCCCGCGATCTCGAAGAGCCCGGCGAGCCGCGAGGCAAGGTACTGCGGTAGCAGGCGCTCGAGGCGGTCGGTCGCCACCCGCCGGGCGAGCTCCCGGGCGAACCCGGCCGGCGTCACGGCGCCGCCGTCCCCGCGGCTCGCGTACGCGATCGCGCCGAGCGCCCTCAGGTCGTTGCGCTCGCCGCCGGTGCCGACGAAGACGCCCGCGCGTGGCGATCGGAGCGCCTCGCGCGCGTGGGCCGCGACGACGGCGCCGCCCGCCGCGCGCACGCCGAGGACGACGCTCCGGGGCTCGAGCGCGTCGAGCCCCGCCTCGGCGCGGAACGCCTCGAGCGCCGCGGGATCCGCCAGCGTCGCCGCCATCTGGCTCGGCAGGCCCTCGGGATCGAAGTGCGTGATGCGGCGGACGCCCGAGATGCCGGCGAGCGCCGCCTTCCAGAACGCGTCGCGGCCGGCGCCGATCGGCGTGACCACGTCGAGGCCGGTCACGACGACGCGCCGCGCCGGCGTCGCGTCACGCGAGGAGCGAGTAGCCACCATCGACGACCAGCACCTGTCCTTGAATAGACTGGGCGGCCGGGCTCGCGAGGAAGAAGACGACGTCGGCGACGGCCTCGGACGAGACGAGCGCGCCCCCGGGCGTCCGCGCGCGGATCGCCGCCAGCGCTGCCGCGCCGTCGGGCAGCATCCGCCAGACGTCGGTTTCCACGGCGCCAGCGGCCACCGCGTTCACCGTGATGCCGCGCGCGCCCAGCTCGACCGCGAGGTAGCGCGTGAGCGCCTCGAGCGCCGCCTTGGAGACGCCGATCGCCGTGTAGCCCGGGATCACGCGCTGGCTCCCGAGGCTCGAGAGCGCCACGATCCGCCCGCCCGGGGTCATCAGCTTCGCCGCCTCCTGGGCGCAGAGGAGCAGGGGGCGCGCGTTCGTCGCGAGGACCCAGTCCCACTGCTTGGCCGACACCTCGAGCGCGCTCCGGAGCACGCCGGAGGCCGCGTTGCTCACGAGCACGTCCAGGCGCCCGGCGGCCTGGCCGACCTCGGCGAGCATGCGCCGGATGTCGGCCGGCTCCTTGAGGTCGGCCTGGACGAGCTGCGCGGATCCGCCGCGCAGCTCGATGTCGCGCGCGGTCTTCTCCGCCGCCTCGCGATTGATGAAGAAGTTCACGAAGACCCGCGCGCCGGCCTCCGCGAAGCGGAGCGCGATCGCGCGCCCGATCCCCCGCCCGCCCCCGGTGACCAGCACGGCTCGCGGCTCGCTCACGCCCGATCCCCTCGCGAGGTCAGGTCGAGCGGCGACCGCTGGATCTCGTCCGCGAGCGCACGGAGCCGCGCCGCTTCCGCGCCCGTGTCGGTCCCCGGCCTCGCGTCCTCCACCTCGTACTCGAGCGTCGCCGTCGCCACCCGACGCTCGGCGACGTCCGCCGTCGCCGCCACGACCCACGCGCCACCGCCCCCGCGGCGCTCACACCGGATCCGGAGCTGATCGCCGGGACGCACGAAGTGACGGAAGGAGCCGCGCGTCAGCCGGACCAGCCGTCCCACCCGGGTGAAGTCGGACGTGAGCCCGATGAGGAGCTGCGCCGCCTGGGCGAAGGCCTCGACGACGAGCGCCCCCGGCAGGATCGGGCATCCCGGAAAATGATCGGCGAAGACGTCTTCGGTGGCGCTCACGTTCCGCAAGGTCTCGATGGCGAAGTCGGGCTCGACGGCGATGATGCGATCGACGAAGAGGAACCTCATGCGTTCTGCGACGGGCGCCGAGAGCACCCGGCCGTTCGAGCGGCGTCAGGCTCCCGGCGCGAGGCGCGAGCCCGCGGCCAGCTGGCGCACGATGTATTCCGTCACCGCCCGCACCGTGAACCGGTTCAGCACGGCCTCGACCGCGGCCGGCGCGTGCAGGTTCTCGTTCAGGTACCCGGCGAAGCGCTCCACAGTGAGATCGGAGAGATCGAGTGGCGTGCCGTCGAGATCCGCGAGCATCCGCTCGGCGAGCGCGCGAACCACCTCCTGCGCGTCGCCCGGGGCGCGCGCGACGCCGTGCTTGGCCGCCACGTGCTCCAGCACCGCCCCGACGGTGGCGGGTGACACGGTGCGCAGCTCCTCGGAGGGCACGGCGATTCCGTACCGGCTCTGCAACACCTGGGCGAGCACGCCGAGGTCGCGCCACTCGATCCGGCGGTCCTGGATCAGCCGGACCGGCAGGTCCACGCCGAACGTCTGCTGGCACTTGAAGCTCATGTCGAGGAAGTCGATGGACTCCGCGCCCAGGTCGCGGATCAGCGCCGCGCCGTCGGTCACCGCCGCCTCGTCCACGCCGAGCGACTCGACGATGGTCTTGCCGACGCTGACGCGTACCTCCGAGCGTGTCCAGATCTTGGTCGTATCCGGCTCCATGCGCTGAGCGGCCTCCTTAGCCGATACCCCCGTCCACCGCAATGACCTGGCCCGTGATGTAGCTGGCGTCCTCCGACGCGAGGAAGACCGCGAGCGACGCGACCTCCTGGGGCCGGCCGACCCGCCGCATCGGAATCCACTCCCGGAGCTTGGGCGCCGCCATCCCGATGAACGGCCGGCTCATGTCCGTCTCGATCAGCCCCGGGGCGATCGCGTTCACGGTGACGCCGCGCCCGGCCAGCTCGGTCGCGAGGGCGCGCGTGAACGCGTTGACCCCGCCCTTCGACGCGGCGTAGTTGACCTGGCCGCGCCCGGCGCGCGAGCCCAGGACCGAGCTGACGTTGATGATGCGTCCCCATCCACGGTTGAGCATCTGCCGCGCCCCCAGGCGCGTGCAGTGGTAGACGCCGTCGAGGTTCGTACTCAGCACCGACGACCACTCCTCCTCCGACATCTCGACGAGCAGCCCCTCGCGGGTGATGCCGGCGTTGTTCACGAGGATGTCGAGGCCGCCGGAGCGCTCGACGACGGCGGCGATCAGGCCCTGCGCCTGCGCGCGGTCGCTCACGTCCGCCTGATGGACGAAGGCGTGGCCGCCGTGCGCCTCGATCGCGTGGAGCGTCTCCTTGGCGCGCTCGTGCTGCTGGCGGTAGTTGACGCAGACCGTCGCGCCCGCGCGCGCGAGCCCCTCGGCGATCGCGCGGCCGATGCCGCGCGACGCGCCGGTGACCAGCGCGACCCTGCCGCTGAGATCAATCCGCACCGCCGCCTCCGACCTTTCGCAGCATGAGCACCGCACACTCGCCGAACAGCCCGAGCGAGATCAGCATGACAACGCGAGGCGGCGCCGGCCGCCCGGACGGGCGCGCCGACGCAACAGGTGGAAGTGTAGCGTGCGCGAGGGCGGCCGAACAAGCGAGAAGCTCCACCGGGCCCGTGGCCGCGCCGAGGTCCGCGTGCAGCCGCTTCAGCCTGAGCCGGGGGATCTCGGCCCCCCGCGCGCCGAGCACGCGCTCGAGCGCCGCCTCCTCGGCGCGGTCGTGCGCGGGGACGCCGTCGCCGTGGAGGCTCAGGACGTCGGGCGCCTCGCCCGCCTCCTCCAGCGCCGCCTCGATGGCGCGCTCCAGCCGCACCGCCTGCGTCTTCGGATCGTCCTCGCTGGCCAGCCGGCCCGCGCCCGCGGCCACGGCGAAGCCCACGAGCTCGCCGTGGATCGCGGCGCCCCGCGCGCGGGCGCGCTCGGCCTCCTCCAGGACGAGCAGGCCGCTCCCCTCGCCGGCGACGTAGCCCGGACGGCTCCCGTCGTCGGACGCGACCACGCCGGCGCCCCAGTAGTTCGCGAACAGGAGCTCCTCGAGCGGCGCGTCGGCGCCGCCGCAGAGCGCGACGTCGAGGTCGCCCTCGGCGACGAGGCGATAGGCGTCGCCGACCGCGCGCGTCCCCCCGAGGCTTCCCTCGGTCAGCGCCCGGCAGAAGCCCTGCGCGTCGTGCGCGATCGCGACGTGCCCCGCGGCGAGGTTCGGCAGCGTCTTCAGCGAGAAGTCGAGCGGGTTGATGTGGTGCATGCAGAAGCGGTTCGCCGCCGCCATGTCGAGCGTGCCGGGCGCCGCCTTCGACTCCGAGGCCGCCAGGTAGCCGGTCATCGCCGCGAGGTCCCAGGCCAGCGCGTTGACGCCGAGCAGGACACCGAGACGCGCCGGGTCGCCCGCTCCCGCGGCAAGCCCCGCGTCCTCCATCGCGAGCGAGGCGCCCAGCATCGCGAGGAGCGTCGTCCGGTTGTAGAGCTTCTGCTGCTTCCGCGGCAGCCGTCCGAGGTGGGGCTGCAGCAGCTCGGCCGAGATCGCGGCGCCCCTGGAGGCGGGCAGCCCGAGCGCGGCGAGCCGCTCGATCGGCCCGATCGCCGAGCGTCCCTCGCGCACGGCCTCCCAGTGCTGGGCGATCCCCACGCCGAGCGGCGAGACGACGCCCCGCCCGGTGAGGACGACCCTGCGCGGGCTCACCGCCCGTCCCCGCGCGCCGTCAGGTCGACCCCGGGGACGCTGACGCAGAGG
>WNFJ01196106.1_pt4 | contig 17699 bp, 20 predicted proteins | sample 5400461 | NCBI WGS metagenome assembly WNFJ01 (sample SAMN13153349, study PRJNA577476) | soil metagenome | isolation source: 115 cm saprolite on Douglas fir-dominated hillslope | place: USA:California | collected 2013-09-17 | reverse complement strand
GTCGAAGGAGACGACCCCCGTAGCCACCGCCTCCAGGACCGTCTCCGTGTAGCGGCGGCGCCCCTCGAGTTCGGCGTGCTTGGCCTGGAGGTCGAGGTAGGCGGCCTCGAGCCGCGTCTTCGACTGCGCGAGATCGGCGGTCATCCGGTTGAACGAGTCGACGAGGATGCCGATCTCGTCGTCCGCGCGTGCCTGTACGCGGTAGCTCAGGTTGCCGGCCGCCACCTCCCGCGTGCCCTGCGCGAGCTGCTCGATCGGCACCGTGATGCCGCGGGCGAGGTAGAGGCCGAACCACGTGAACGAGAAGACGATGATCAGCGTCATCAGGAGGAACATCAAGATGTAGATGCCCTTGATCGGGTTCTTCAAGAGCTTGAGCTGCTTGTACTCGGTGAAGGCCTGGGAGATCCCGCGGACCTTGGCCTCGAGTCGCTCGGCCACGTGGGTGGCGGCGACCACGGCGCCGATCACGTGGCGACCGGGCTCGCCCGCCGGCACCGACCACACCGGGGTGACGGCCTGGATGAGGTCGCCGGCCTGGATCTCCCGTACCGTCGTCACCTCCTGGCCGTCGAGGCCCTGGCGCACCAGCCGCGCGCTGATCTCCGCGGTGGGCAGGTCGCCGAGGATCGGGTCCTTGACGTGCACGAGGTCGTGGCCGCCGGTGTTGAAGACGGTCAGCGCGCTGAGGCCGAGCTGCTCCTGCTGCTCGACGAGGTAGGCCGCCAGCGCCACGCGCCGGTCCTCGGCGAGCAGGCCGTCGCGGGCGATCGCGCGGGCCACGTGCTGGCCGTGCCGGAGCGCCGTCGCCTCCAGGTTCTGGTAGTACGTCTGCGCCACGGACAGCGCCTGGTCGAGCGGGCGCTCGACCTGGGGCTTGAACCAGCCCTCGATCGAGGTATTGATGAAGTTCGACGCGATGATGAAAATCAGGATCGCGGGCGCCAGCGCCAGCAGCAGGAACGCGAGGACCAGCTTGGCCTTAAACCTCGATCCGATGACCTTCTGACGGCGCTCGAAGGAGAGCTTGACCAGGTTCCGGAAGAGGAGGACGAGCAGCAGGAGGAAGACGATCAGGTTCAGGTTGAAGAGGGCGAAGACCACGATGGTCGAGGCGACCGGGATGTCGGGTGTGCGAATGCCGAACTCGAACGCGGTGGCGACGACGAGCAGGATGAGGAACCCGCAGATGACAATCAGGTTCCGCTTGCGTCGGTCCTGGTCGCTCAGGAGCGGCATCTCACTGGGTCCGGCTCACCGTGAGCAGGGACGACGTCACCCAGGGGGTCTCGTCGGCCTCGCCCGACAGGCGCGTCAAGAGGGTGTTGGCCCGGCCGTTGAGGGCGGCTTCCGCGTGGACCCGCACGTAGAACAGCGCGGTCGGCTGGAGCTCCGTCGCGGGTAACAGCTTGAGCCCTCGCAGCTCGGAGAGCACCCGCTGGGCATCCCGGAGCTCGCGCGAGGTGTAGGGCTCGCGGGTCTCGCCGCTGAGCGACGCGACCTTGAATTCTTTTGTGAGCACGTTGTAGAGGAGCTGGCGTTCGATCGTCCGGGCCTTGAGGAGACGATCCGGCCACAACCGTCGGTACTGCCAGAGCTCCACGGTGAAGCGCACGGTGGTGGGGATGCCGCTCTTGACGCTCTCGGTGAACCCGGGCGGGATGGCTCCCAGCACCGCGACCTGGACCGTGACGTCGGAGTCGTTCAGGTAGACCGAAAGGTTGCTGATCGTGAGCTCGGCCGATCCGGGTCCGATGGTTCCCGCGACCAGCAGCACCGTCAGGGAAAGGCTGAGGATGGGAGGAGGCACGCGCATACCGACCCCGCATTATAGCGCGTCGGTAGCGGGGGACCGCCGCGGCCCGGCCGCCGGTCGGGCGGTCGAGGGCGCCCGACGGGGAGGCGTCGCGGACGGGACGGGCCCGCCCTAGAGCGCCGCGACGCCGGGGGCGGGCCGCAGAGCGGCCGGGAGCGGGACCAGTTCCCGCACGGAGCATGCGGCGATCCGCGGCGCGCCGTGGGCACGTTCGATGGCGGTGACCAGCGCGAAGTTGAGGGCGTGGCCGGCGTTGCGCGCGATCACGTGGCCGAGGACCGGCCGGCCCAGCAGCGCTAGGTCGCCGATCAGGTCGAGGACCTTGTGGCGGACGAACTCGTCGCGGTAGCGGAGCTCGTTCAGGACGCCGCGCCTGCCGACGACGATCGCGTTGTCGAGCGAGCCGCCCTGCGCGAGGCCGTTCTTCCTCAGGGTCCCCACGTCCTTCAGGAACCCGTAGGTGCGGGCGGGGGCGACCTCCTCGACGAACACGTGCTCCGTCGGTTCGCACGAGACCGCCTGGGTGCCGACCACGGGATGGGTGCTGTCGAGGGTGTAGCTGATGCGAAACACGTCGCAGGGGACGATCTGGAGCCAGCGGGCATCGGTGCCGACCCGGATGGGCCGGTCGATGACGAGCGGCTGCCGACGGGCCGCCAAGGTCGTGCGGCCGGCCGAGTAGAGTAGCGCGACGAAGGGCCGCGCGCTGCCGGCGACCGCCGGGATCTCGGTCCCGTCCACCCCTACCTCGAGGTTGTCGAGCCCCAGGCCGGCCGCCGCGGCCATCAGGTGCTCGACGGTCTGGACCCGTGTCCCGTTGACGCCGAGGGTGGTCGCGTAGTGGGAGTCCACCACGCTCGAGGCGAGCGCGGGGATCGCCGCCTGGTGACCGGCGACGCGGAAGACGATGCCGCTATTGGCACGGGCGGGAGAGACGGTGATCCGCGCGGCTCGGCCCGAGTGCAGGCCGATCCCGTCCAGGGCGACCCGCTTCGTGATCGTCTGCTGGAAGTTCATTGGCCAGGGCGGGTATGAAGCAAGCGGGATGCCACTGTGGCGAGAGGGTCGATTTGCTCTATCTTCCCTCAGGTTTCGTGAGAGGCAGGGCCAACTCGCAGTCAGCCATGTTCCAGGAATGACACACGGGATCGGTCCGCTCGTCTCCTTTTAGAGACGGCTCGGTGTCGGGCGGCCCAGGTCACCCAGGCGAGATTGAAGGACGGCCACGATCGCCGGTCCGGCCGTCTCGGTCCTGAGGACCCTGGGGCCGAGGCTCGCGGAGACAAAGCCGTGGGCGACCGAGAGCTCGACCTCGGGGGCGGCCAGCCCTCCCTCGGGTCCGACCAGCACGATGGCAGCGGAGACCGGGCCGCCGAGGTCGGCCAGCACGGTCCCGAGGCTGCGGCCCTCCCCCTCCCAGAGGCAGAGGCGGAGGCCCCCCGCGGGCAGGTCGGCCAAGAACTCTGCAAGGGGCCTGGGCGGCTCGACCGGCGGGATCACCGCGCGGCCGCACTGCTTTGCCGCCTCCGTGGCGACCCGTTGCCAGCGCCGGGCCCGCTCGCGCCAGCGCGCGGCCTCGAGGCGCACGACCGTCCGCTCGGTCAGGACGGGGGCGATCCGCGCGACCCCGAGCTCGGTGGCGGCCCGGATGATCGTCTCGAGCTTGTGGCCCTTCGGTACCGCCTGGGCCAACGTGATCGCGAGAGGGGACTCGGCCGCGCTCCGCGTCGCGGACAGGACGGTGCCGACCGCGGCGTCGGCGGTCACACGCTCCAGGCGCACCGTGTACTGGCAGCCGCTGCCGTCGACGGCGGCGACGAGATCGCCGGGGGCCAGGCGCAGAGTTCGCGCCATGTGCCGTGCCTCCTCGGCCTCGAATGTGAGGCGAGTGCCCTCGACCGCGTCGGGGCGAACGTGGAAGCGGCGAAGGGTCACAGCCGCCGAAGGGCGAGGCTCGCCCAGCCGTCGACCATCTCGCGGTCGTGCAGGACCAGACCGGCGGTTGCGAGCGCGCCGGCGACGGCGCCCGCCTCGTGTTCGAGGATCCCCCCGAGGATCAGCGTCCCGCCCGGGCAGAGGAGCCGCCGATAGCGCGCCCCGAGCGTGAGATGGGCGGCCGCGAGCAGGTTGGCGAGGACGAGCGGGAAGCCGCCGGCCGCGAGCTCGGCGGCGTCGGCGACCGCGCACCGCACGCGGTCGGGCACCCCGTTCCGCGCGGCGTTGGCGATGGCGGCGACGATCGCGTCGGGGTCCGTGTCGACGGCGAGCACCTCGGGCACGCCGAGCCGCGCCGCCGCGATCGCGAGGATCCCGGAGCCGGTCCCGAGGTCGAGCGCCCGCGCGATCGGCTCCGGGTGCGGCCCGCGCGGGCCGCCCCCAGTCTCGGACTCGTCGGCTCTGCTCCCCGCACTCAGGCCGGGCCGAGAGGCCAGCGTGCAGCCTCGCCCTCGCGGGCTTCGTGGGCGCGGCTGCCCGGGCGGCGGCGCTGGCCGATCCTGCCCGGCTCGCGCCGCCGGCGGCGCCTCGCACAGCCGCTCGAGCAGGACGAGGCAACCGGAGGTGCTGCCGTGGTGGCCGGTGCCGAAGGCGCGCCCGGGCTCGATGACGAGCGTGAGGCGCGGGGTGGCCGGGGTGTCCCACGGCGGTGCCACCAGCAGCCGGCGGCCGACCTCGATCGGGCGGAAGTGGGCCTTCCACGCCTCGGCCCAGGCCTCCTCGACCACCGGGAGCACGGTCGGCAGGACGTCGGCCACGGCGTAGCCGAGGGCGCGGAGCGCGTCGAGGTACCGGCGGACCCGCGCGCGGAGGGCGCGGGGCGCCACGTCGGGCGGGAAGAACGCGCGCAGGACCTCGTCCTCGACGACGCCGAGCGCGCCCAGCTCCCAGACGAGGTTCGTGAGGCCTTCGGAGATGGGCGCGGTGACGGGGACGGTCAGCTGCCAGAACGGCGCCGACATCAACCGCCGAGGATCTTCTTGACCCAGCCGCCCTCGTCCTTCATCGCGGCGTCCAGCGCCTCGACGGCGGCACGCTGCCTCGCTGTCAGCTTCTGGGGGATCTCGAGCAGGACCTCGTAGCAGGCATCGCCGTGTCCTCGGCCGCGCAGGCGGGGCAGTCCCTTGCCGCCCGCCGGTACCTTCAGCGTGGCCGTCCCGCCGAGAGTCGGGACCTCGACTTCGGCCCCGAGCGCCAGCTGGGCAAACGTGAGCCGGAGTTCCGCAAGGAGATCGGCCTCGCGCCGGACGAACACCGGATGCTCCTGCACCCGCACGACCACGTAGAGGTCCCCGGGAGGACCTCCGCGCGCGCCGGCGCCGCCCTCGCCGCCGAGCCGCATCTGCATGCCGTCCTCGATGCCGGCGGGAATCTTCACCTGGAGAAGCCGCTCGCGGCGCACGCGCCCCTCACCGTGGCAGGTCTTGCACGGGTTGGTCACGATCTGGCCCTGCCCGCCACAGCGCGGGCACGGGCGGCTCACGGTGAAGAGGCCCTGGCTCAAGCGGACCTCGCCGCGTCCCTGACAGGTCGGGCAGGGCTCGCGCCGGCTGCCCGGCTCGACGCCGCTGGCGCCACACGCCTCGCACGGCTCGGCGCGAGGGATCTGGAGCTTGGTGTCGACGCCGCTCGCGGCCTCCTCGAGCGTGATCTTCAGCTCGTACTGGAGATCCTCGCCGCGCGCGGCGCGGCTCCGCTGTCGGGCGCGGCCGCCCCCCGCGAAGAACCCTTCGAAGATGTCCTCGAACAGCGAGCCGAAGCCGGCGTCGGCGAACCCCCCGGCGCCCGCCGACACCGTGCCGAAGCGGTCGTACTGCGCCCGCTTCTCGGCGTCCGACAGGACCGCGTACGCCTCGTTGACCTCCTTGAATCGGCCCTCCGCCTGCGCGTCGCCGGGATTGCGGTCGGGGTGGTAGCGCATCGCGAGCTGCCGGTAGGCCTTCTTGAGCTCCGCCTCACTGGCGCCCCGGGAGACGCCGAGCACCTCGTAGTAGTCGCGCGCCACGCGCTAGGCGTCCCCGCCGGGCGCCACCGCCACGGCGACCAGCGCCGGGCGCAGGACGCGCCCGTGGAGCAGGTAGCCCCGCGCCGTCTCGCCGACGACGGTGTTCTCGGGCTCGGTCGAGCTGATCACGCGCGACACGGCCTCGTGGCGCGCGGGATCGAAGGTGGCGCCGAGGGCCGAGTAGCGCTCGAGGCCGAACTTCTCGAGCACCTTCAGGAGCTCGCGCTGGATCAGCTCGATCCCCGCGATCATCGAGGCGGCCTCGCCGCGCTGGCGGGCGGCGTCGAGCGCCCTGTCGAAGTTGTCGAGCACCGGCAGCAGGTCGCGGATCAGCGATTCGTTCCCCGCCGCTTCACGTTCTCGACCTCGGCGAGCGCGCGCAAGTAGCGGTCGTGCTTCTCGTCCAGCTCCCGACGGAGCTGCTCGACGCCCTCCGCGGGCTCGCGCCGGGGGTCGGTCTCCCTCGAGGCGGATTCGGAGACTGAGGGCTGCTCGTCTTTCATGGCACCAAAAATTATAGCAGGCCGGGTGGGGGCGTCAGGACGGCAGGTAGAGGTCGCGCCGGACCCGGGACAGGCGCTCGCTCATCTGGAGCGCCGCATCCTCCACGATCGAGATGACCTGCGGGTAGCGCATGCGCCGAGGTCCCACGATCCCCAGAATACCGAGAACCTGGTCGCGGTACGAGTACGTGGAGGTGACCAGCGTGCAGTCCTGCAGCTCGGCGACGGGATTCTCCTCACCGATCGTCACCTGCAGCCCGCCCCACCGGGAGAGGTTCGACAGGAGCTCGATCAGGTGGTCCTTGTCCTCGAAGGTCCGGAGCATCTGGCGCACGGCGCCGATGTCCAGGAATTCGGGTTGCTCGAGCATGTTGATCGCGCCCTTGACGTAGAGGGTGCGGTCGCGCAAGAGGTCGAGGATCTGCTCGACGAGCGCGCCGACGCGCGTCCGCAGGGGATCGAGCGGATCGGCCGCGGACGCGCCGCGTGATCTCGCGGCCGATCTCGCGCAGGTCTTCGGAGGCGACGCTGGGCGGCAGGCGGAGGGCGCGGGCCGTGAGCCAGCCCGCCTCGGTGGCGATCACGGCGAGCACCCGATCGTCCTCGAGCCGGATCAGCTCGACGCGGTCGAGCGCCGTGTGCTTGAGGGGGGGGGCCAAGAGCAGGCCCGTGAAGCGACTCGTCTCCGAGAGGTGGGCCGTCGTCTGCTCCATGAGGCGGTCGATGCCTTCCCGGTCCTGCCGCGGCTGTGCGTCGCGCGGCGGGGTGGGCGCCGGCGACGGAAACGAGTCGACGTAGAAGCGGTAGGCCTTGTCGGTGGGGACCCGGCCGGCCGAGGCGTGGGGCTGTGAGAGATACCCCATCTGCTCGAGGTCGGCCATGGTGTTCCGGATCGTGGCCGGCGAGAGGTTCGGCATGTGGCGCTTGGCGAGCGCCCGCGAGCCGACGGGCTCCGCCGAGTCGATGTACTCGCGAATGACCGCGATCAGGATCTCCCGATGTCGGGCGTCCATAACCACCTGATTCCTATCACACCTGGACGAGCTCGACAAACAGGGCGTCCGAGAGCAGGAAGCCGCGCTCGGTGAGGCGCGCCCGCCCCCGCGCCCGCTCGAGCAGCCCCGCCGCGCGCCACCCCTCGAGCCGCGCCGCGAGGGCGGGGTCGGTGGCCGCCCGCGCGCCGAGCCATTCCTCCGGCACGCCGTCGCGGGTGCGCAGGCCGAGGATCAGACGCTCGCCCGCCGCCTGCCCATCGGTGAGCACCTCGTGCTCGGCGACGGGCAGGACGGCCGCCTCGAGCAGCTCGCAGTAGCGCTCGGCGGACCGGACGTTCGAGTAGCGGACGCGGCCGAGAAATCCGCAGGCGCCGGGCCCGAGTGCGGCGTACTCGCGTCGCCGCCAGTAGACCTGGTTGTGACGGGAGCGGCAGCCCGGGAGGGCGTAGTTGGAGATCTCGTAGTGCTCGTAGCCGCGCGCGGCCGCGCTCCGTGCCAGCGCCCAGTACTGCGCCACGACCGTGTCCTCGGGCGGGAGGCCCGGGACGCCGTCCGATCCCCACCGGCTGCCCTGATCCAGGGTGAGCCCGTAGGCCGACAGGTGATCCGGTCGCCAGTCGAGCACCTGGTCGACGGTCCACTGCCAGCCCGCCAGGTCGAGCCCGGGCAGGCCGTACATGAGGTCGACGGAGACCTGGGGCAGGCCGGCCTCCCGCGCCGCCGCGAACGCCTCCCGGGCGCCCCTCGCGCCATGAAGCCGGCCAAGGCGCCCGAGGATCGCGTCGTCGAGCGACTGCACGCCGAGGCTCACGCGCGTGACGCCGGCCGCGCGGTAGGCCTCGAGCTTGGCCCGGCTCACGCTCTCGGGGTTGCACTCCACGGTCACCTCCGCGTCCGCCTCGATCCGGAAACGGGCGCGCAGGCCGTCGAGGACGCAGGCGAGCTCGGCGGGCTCGAGCAACGACGGCGTGCCGCCGCCGAGGAAGACCGTCTCGAAGACCGTCGTCCGCCTCCACGGCGCGGCGGCGAGAAGGTCGATCTCCCGCGGCAGCGCGCGCAGGTAGCGGTCCTTCAGCCCCTCGCGGAGCGGTGACGTGGCGAACGAGCAGAAGGGGCAGCGCACGACGCAGAAGGGGACATGGACGTAAGCCGCCACGGGACCCCCGCCGGTCAGGGGAGATAGTGGCCGATGCGCGTCCAGCGGAGCCAGTGACGGTCGCCGTCCCATGACCAGTAGATGAGGAAGGCCTTGCCCTTGATCTCGTCGTGCTTGACGAAGCCCCAGTAGCGGCTGTCCTGCGAGTTGTCGCGGTTGTCGCCCATGACGAAGTAGGAATCGGGCGGCACCGTGGTGGGCTCGCACCCGTACGAGTACCCACAGTACCCGGGGGGGTCGGCGCGCGGGAACGACGGCTGCGTCACCCGCCGGTAGGGCTCGACGAGCGGCTCGTCGTTCACGATCACGGTGTGCCCGCGGATGAGGACGCGGTCGCCCGGGACGCCGATGATGCGCTTGATGAAGTCCCGCCGTTCGTCCTGGGGGTATTTGAACACGACGATGTCGCCCCGGCGGGGGGCACGGATCCCGGGCAGCTGCCAGCCCGTGAAGGGCACCGTCGGACCGTACAGGAATTTGTTGACGAGGATGTAGTCACCGACCAGCAGGGTGTCCATCATCGAGCCCGACGGAATCGTGAAGGCCTGGACGACGAACGTCCGGATGACGAGCGCCAGGAGGATCGCGATGCCGATCGCCTCGACGTATTCCCGGACGAGGGACTTTTGGCGCTTGCCGACGCGGACGGGCCGCGAGGCCTCTTCCGTCTTCTCCTCGAGGTCCATCGTCAACTCTTCAGTACCGACAGGAATGCCTCCTGCGGCACCTCCACCTTTCCGACCTGTTTCATTCGCTTCTTGCCTTCTTTCTGCTTTTCCAGCAGCTTGCGCTTGCGCGTGATGTCCCCGCCATAGCACTTCGCGGTGACGTTCTTCCCCATGGCCTTGACGGTCTCGCGAGCGATCACGCGGCTGCCGATCGCCGCCTGGATGGCGACCTCGAACATCTGACGCGGGATGACGGCGCGGAGCTTCTCGACGAGCGCCTTGCCCTTCTCGTAGGCCTTGTCCCGGTGGACGATGACCGACAGCGCGTCCACGGGATCGCCGTTGAGCAGCACGTCGAGTTTGACGAGCTCGGACTCGCGAAATTCCGCGAACTCGTAGTCGAACGACGCGTAGCCCTTGGAGATCGACTTCAGCTTGTCGTAGAAGTCCACGACGATCTCGGCGAGCGGGAAGTCGAACTGGATGTGGACCCGCTTGCCCAGGTACTCGAGCGAGCGGTGCTCGCCGCGCTTGTCCTGCGCGAGCTTGTAGATTGGCGCCATGAACTCGGTCGGCACCAAGACCGCCCCCCGCACGTACGGCTCCTCGACGTGGTCGATCCGGTCCGGCGGCGGCAGCTTGGCGGGATTGTCGACCTCGACGACTTCCCCCGCGGTCGTCAGGAGCCGGTAGCGGACGCTGGGCGCGGTGACGATCAGCGAGAGCGCGAACTCGCGCTCCAGGCGCTCCTGCACGATCTCGAGGTGGAGCATGCCGAGGAATCCGCACCGAAAGCCGTAGCCGAGCGCCAGCGACGTCTCCGGCTCGAAGCTCAACGCGGAGTCGTTCAGCCGGAACTTCTCGAGCGCGTCGCGGAGGGCTTCGTACTCGGTGTCCTCGATCGGGTAGAGGCCGGCGAACACCATCGGCTTGGCCTGGCGGTAGCCGGGAAACTGCTCCGTGATCGTCTCGCCGACGCTGGCGTCGGCGATCCGCTTGATCGACGCCGTGATGAACCCCACCTGCCCTGCCGAGAGCTCATCCACCGGGCGCATGTCGGGGGAGAACACGCCCACCTGCTGGACCTCGTAGGACTTGCCGTTGGACATGAAGAGGATCCGGGCGCCGGGCCGCACGCGGCCGTCGAAGAGCCGGACGTAGACCACGACCCCCTGGTAGGAGTCGTAGAAGGAATCGAAGACGAGCGCCCTCAGCGGGCCGGCGGGATCGCCGGTGGGCGGCGGGATCCGTTCGATGATCGCCTCGAGCACCTCGGGCACCCCGGTCCCGTGCTTGGCGGAGATCGTGAGCGCCCCGTCGCCGTCAAGCCCGAGCACCTCCGTGAGCTGGCGGCGCGTGCCCTCCACGTCGGCCGAGGGGAGATCGATCTTGTTGATGACGGGTACGATGGCGAGGTTCGCGTCGGCGGCCAGGTAGAAGTTCGCCAGCGTCTGCGCCTCCACACCCTGCGCGGCGTCGACGATGAGCACGGCGCCCTCGCAGGCGGCCAGCGAGCGCGAGACCTCGTACGAGAAATCCACGTGGCCCGGCGTATCGATGAGGTTCAGCGTGTACTCCTGGCCGTCGCGCGCCTTGTAGAGGAGCCGGACCGTGTGGGCCTTGATCGTGATGCCGCGCTCGCGCTCGAGGTCCATCGAGTCCAGCACCTGGTCGACGGCCTTCTTGGCGTCCATCGTGCCGGTGAGCGAGAGGAGGCGGTCCGCCAAGGTCGACTTGCCGTGATCGATGTGGGCAACGATGGAGAAGTTGCGGATCCGAGCCAGCGTCATCGGCTCAGAATAGCACGTCAGCGGACGGGCCGCGCCCGGTCGGGGACGACGGCGTCGGCCTCGAGCACGACGCCGGGGGCGACCTCGACGTGGGCGCCGATGACCGCGTCGGCGCCGACGATGCAGTCGCGCAGCACGGCGCCCTCGCCGACCGCGACGCCCTCCCAGAGGATCGCCCCCTCGATGCGGGCGCCGGCGGCGATGCGGGCACCGGCGCCGACCACCGCGAGCGGCCCCAGGCGGGCGCCGGCCCCGACGCTGACACCGGCGCCGATCAGCGCCGGCGCCACGAGCGTCGCGCCGGGCGCGAGCCGGGTGTCCGCGCCGACCCAGCAGCCCTCGCGCAGCGTCCCGGCCGGCCGGACCGTGGTCGCCACGCGCCCGCGCAGCAGATCGAGCTGCGCTTCTCGGTAGTCGCCGAGCGCGGCCCCGAAGACAGGAACGCCGCTCGCGAGGAGGGAGGGGAAGACCTCCCGCTCGATCGAGACCGGCCGGTCGGCCGGGATGCGCCCGAGGAGCTCCGCCTCGAGCACGTAGATCCCGGCGTTGACGAGGTTGGTCGTGACCTCCTCGGGCCTCGGCTTCTCGAGAAAGCGTCGGACGGCCCCGTCGGCCTCGGTCTCGACGAGCCCGTACGCGGTCGGGTCGGCGACGGGGATGAGGCCGATCGTGACGCCCGCCCGGCGCGCCTCGTGGAAGCGCAGGATCGCCCCGAGGTCGGCGTCGGTCAGGACGTCGCCGTTGAGCACCACGAGCCGGCCGCGGGCGAGCTCGGCGGCGTTCCGGACGCCGCCGGCGGTGCCGAGCGGCGTGGCCTCGACGCCGTACCGCAGCCGGACGCCCGCCGCTTCCCCGGTGCTCATCGCGGCGCGGATGTCCTCCACCCGGTACGAGCAGGACAGGATGATATCCGTGATCCCGTGCTGCCGGAGGAGGGCGAGCTGATAGTGCAGGAACGGTCGGTTCAGCAGCGGAACGATCGGCTTGGGCCGCGTGTGCGTGAGCGGACGGAGGCGGGTACCCTGCCCGCCGGCGAGGATTACGGCCTGGACGTCCACGGCTCCGCTTCGCTGATCAGCATGACCGGGATACCGTCGCGAATGGGGTAGGCCTTCTGGCACCGCGGGCAGATGATGCGCGTCTCCTCGAAGATCAGGTCCCCCTTGCAAGCCGGGCACGCCAGGATGGCCTTCAGCTCGTCGTCGATCATCGCGAAGCTCCTCCTCTGATGAATTCGAGCGTCTTGCGGAGCCCTAGGGCGAGCGGCGTCACCGGGGCCCAACCGAGCAGCCGCTTGGCGAGCCCGGCATCGAGCGCGCTCCGACGCTGCTCGCCCGGTTTGCCCGGCGCGTGGCGCGCGTCGGCGGTCACCCCGGCGACGGCGGTCAGCCGGCGAAAGAGGTCGTTCACGCTCGACTCGACGCCGGTGCCGATGTTGACCGCGTCGATCGTCTGCGGCGCGGTGAGCGCGAGCACGGTGGCGTCCGCGACGTCCTCGACGTACACGTAGTCGCGCGTCTGCTCGCCGTCGCCATTGATCACGCACGGCTCGCCCGCCACGAGGCGGCTCGAGAAGATCGCGACCACGCCCGCCTCACCCAGCGGGTTCTGGCGCGGACCGTACACGTTCGCGTAGCGGAGCGCGACCGCCGTCGACCCCGTGAGGGCCGCCCACGCCGCGATGTAGCGCTCGGCCGCGAGCTTGGCCACCCCGTAGGGCGACGCGGGGCGCGCCGGCTGGCTCTCGGGCGTCGGGACCGTCTCGCAGTCTCCGTAAATCGCGCCGCCGCTCGACGCGAAGACGAGCCGGGCCACCGCCGCGCGCCGGCAGCATTCGAGGACGTTGAGGGTCCCGAGCACGTTCACGCTCGCGTCGAAGAGCGGGTCGGCGACGGACCGGCGGACGTCCATCTGCGCGGCGAGGTGGACGACGACGTCGGGCCGCGTCTCGGCGAAGACCGCGCGCAGGCGTGGGCTTCGGACGTCGACGGCGTGAAGCCGCGCGGCGGGATGCGCGAGCTCGCGCCGACCGGTGCTGAGGTTGTCGACCAGGTCGATCGCGTGGCCGCCCGCCAGCAGGCGGTCGACCACGTGGGATCCGATGAAGCCGGCTCCGCCCGTGACCAGGGCCCTCATGCCGCTCGGCACCGGCGCCCCGCGCGCGTCATGCGCGGGCGAGCCGGGTCCGGAACCAGGCGATCGTCCGCCCGAGGCCCTCGTCGACGTCGACGCGCGGCTCCCAGCCGAGCAAGGTCCGCGCCCGCCCGATGTCGGGCTGGCGCACCTTGGGGTCGTCCTCCGGTAGCGGCTCGAACACGATCTCGCTCGGCGAGCCGCTCAGCCGCCGGATTTTCTCGGCCAGCGCCAGCAGCGTCATCTCGTGCGGGTTGCCGATGTTCACCGGGACCGTGACCGGCGCCTGCATGAGTCGCCAGATGCCGTCGACCAGGTCCGAGATGTACTGGAACGAGCGCGTCTGCGAGCCGTCGCCATACACGGTGATCGGCTTGCCGGCGAGGGCCTGCGTGATGAAGGCGGGGATCGCGCGGCCGTCGTCCTGCCGCATGCGCTCGCCGTAGGTGTTGAAGATGCGCACGATGCGGGTGTCGACGCCGTGGAAGCGGTGGTAGGCCATCGTGAGGGCCTCGGCGAAGCGCTTGGCTTCGTCGTAGACCCCGCGGGGGCCGATCGGGTTGACGTTGCCCCAGTAGTCCTCGCGCTGCGGATGGACGAGTGGATCGCCGTACACCTCGGAGGTCGAGGCGAGCAGGAACGCCGCCCGCTTGGCTTTGGCCAGCCCGAGGGTCCGGTGGGTGCCGAGCGCGCCGACCTTGAGGGTCTGGATCGGCATCTCGAGGTAATCGTGCGGGGAGGCGGGGCTGGCGAAGTGCAGGACGTAGTCGAGGGACCCCTCGACGACGAGATACCCGGTCACGTCGTGCTTGACGAACGAGAACCGGGGGTCGGCGGAGAGGCGCTCGATGTTGTCGGTAGCGCCCGTGAGGAGGTTGTCCATGCAGACGACCTCGTGCCCGCGCGCGAGGAGGAACTCGCACAGATGCGAGCCGATGAAGCCGGCTCCGCCCGTGACGAGGATGCGCATGGAGGGGTTACGCCGGGAGGACGGGTTTGCGGCCGATCGAATGGTACTCGAACCCGAGGCGCCGCATCCGCTCCGGCTCCCAGACGTTGCGGCCGTCGAAGACGAGGGGGCGGCGCATCACCGACCGGAGGCGCTCGAGGTTGAGGAACTTGAACTCGTTCCACTCGGTGACGAGGGCGACCGCGTCCGCGCCTTGGGCGGCCTCGTAGGCGGAGGCAGCGTACTGCACCGCCGTCGGCAGCACGGCGCGCGCGTTGTCGATCGCGACCGGATCGTACGCGCGCACGGTGGCGCCCGCCTCGAGCAGCTGCGCGATCACCTCGACGCTCCGCGCCTCGCGCATGTCGTCGGTGTTCGGCTTGAAGGCGAGGCCGAGCACGCCCACGACCTTGTCGTCGAGCGGGGCGAGGACCTTGGCGATATTCTCGACGAAGTGCAGCGGGCGCTCCCGATTCACCTCGACGACCGCCCGCAGGAGCCGGAAGTCGTAGCCGAGCCGGGCGGCGGTGTGCACCAGCGACTCGGCGTCCTTGGGGAAACAGGAGCCGCCGAAGCCGAGGCCCGCCTGCAGGAACGCCGGGCCGATGCGCGAGTCGAGGCCCACGCCCTTCATCACCTGCGTCACGTCGGCGCCGGCGAGGTCGCAGACGTTGGCGATCGCGTTGATGAAGGAGATCTTGGAGGCCAGGAACGCGTTCGACGCGTACTTGATCATCTCGGCCGAGGGCACGTCGGTGATGATCATGGGTCGCTCGAGCGGCGCGTAGAGCTCGAGCAGCGTCATGGCGACCAGCTGGTTCGGGGCACCGATCACGATCCGGTCAGGGCGGAGCGTGTCCTCGATGGCCGAGCCTTCGCGGAGGAACTCCGGGTTCGACACGACGTCGAAGGGCACCCGCTTCGACTGGTGCCGCGTGATCACGTCGCGCACGAACTCGCCGGTCCCCACGGGGACCGTCGACTTGTTGACGATGACCGTGTACCGTTCCATGGCTTGGCCGATGCCCTTGGCCACGGCCTCGACGGCGCCGAGGTCGGTCTCGCCGTCTCGCTTGGAGGGCGTGCCGACCGCGATGAAGACGATCTCCGACCGCGGGACGGCGGCGCCGAGGTCCGTCGTGAAGGCGAGCCGGCGGTCCGCGGCGTTGCGCGCCACCATCTCCTCGAGTCCGGGCTCGTAGATCGGCATGCGCCCCGCGGAAAGGGCCGTGATCTTCTCGTCGTCTTTGTCGACGCAGATGACGTCGTTGCCGAGGTCGGCGAAGACCGCCCCCGTGACGAGCCCGACGTACCCGGTCCCGGCCACGCAGATGTTCATTCGGACAGGCGGAGAAAACTATAGCATCGCCGACCGCCGCGGGCAGGGGAAAGTTGGCGGCGGCGCGCGCGGCGCGGGTCGCCGTCGCGGTGCAGGCGGGCGCGGCCGCGGCGCTCTATGCGGGATCAGCGTCGCCCGATCGACTCGGGCCTCGCGCGGCGGCGGGCCCGCGCCCGACTCGCCGCCGCCGTCCGGCTCGACTCGCGGCCGCCCCCTATTCGTCCGGCTCGGCGGCGGCCCAGCGGAAGAAGACCCCCGTGAAGGCGGCGAGCGGCGCGATCGCGGCCGGCACCCACATGATCACGCCGCCGAGTCGCTGGTCCTCCAGCGGGGAGAGCGGAAAGACGCGGGGCGCCGCCGCGTAGAACGCATAGAGCGGCGCGGGGGCCAGCGTGACGAACGCCGCGACCACGGTCATGGGCACGCTCATGAGGAACAGGTAGAGCAGCTGGGTGCCGTACGCCGGGCGCGGGAGCACCGGCTCCGGCGAGAGGATCGGCCACCACGCGAGCACGGCCGTCGCGATGAGGGTCAGGTGCTCGACCACGTGGAGGGCGTGATGCTCGAGGGCGGCGTTGTAGAGGGTGGGCAGGTGCCAGACGACGAGGGCGCCGTTGTAGAGCCCGAAGGCGACCGGGAGCCCGGTGAGCCGGCGGAGCAGCCGGAGCAGCCCCAGGCGCGGGAGCAGGGGGGAGAGCAGCCCGGGCGGGATGGCGGCCAGCAGGAGCGGCGGCGCCGCCAAGGTCAGCAGGAGGTGCTGCACCATGTGGGCGCTCAGGAGGGAGCAGTCGCTCAGGTCGTGGAGCGGTCCGTTGAGTGCGCCCGCGAGCACGATGAGCGCGGCCGCGAGGGCCGCCGGCCCTGCGCGCGCGCGGCCCACAGGTAGAGTCCGGCGAGGCCCGCGAGGCCCGCGAGGACCTCGGCGTGCCATTCGCCCACTAGGCGCGCGCCATGCCCGCGCCGATCAGCGCGATCACGGCCAGGAAGACCGCGAGGGCGATCAGCAGGGGGCCGACGAAGATGAAAGAGAGCGTGCGGGTGTCGTAGCGGAGGTGCATGAAGAAGAGCACGACCAGGGAGAACTTCGCCAGCGACAACACGAGCAGGGTCGGGATCAGGATCGGGGTGAGGGCGCGGATGTAGATGGCGCCGACCTCGATCCCGGTGAGCGCGGTGAGGACGAGGGCGACCTTTATATACGTGGCGACGCTCGCGTGCTCCCCGGGCCCGGGGTCGGACGTGCTCATCGGCGCCTCTCGTCGTCTCGCCACCGCGGGTCAGGGGATCAGGTAGACCAGCGTGAAGATCGCGATCCACACGATGTCGACGAAGTGCCAGTAGAGGCCCGCGACCTCCACCTTGACCGCGTCGGTGGCGGCGAGCCGACCGCGGAGCGAGAGGATCGCGAGCGTGAGCAGCCAGACGACGCCCAGCGTGACGTGCCCGCCGTGGAACCCGGTGAGGACGAAGAAGGTCGACCCGAACAGGTTCTGCTGGAGGGTCAGCCCCTCGCGGACGAACGAGGTGAATTCGAAGGCCTGGAAGCCGAGAAAGATCAGCCCGAGGAGCGCGGTCCAGGCGAGCCAGAGTCGCGTCTGCCGGTCGTCGCCGCGCCGGATCGCGGCGAGCGCCAGCACCATCAGGAGGCTCGACATCAGCAGGTCGAAGGTACTCACGGTCGTCACCGGGATGTTCAGAACCTGGTGGGGCAGCGGGCCGACCACGCTCCGGCCCTTGTAGGCGAGGTAGACCGCGATCAGCGTGCCGAAGAACATGCACTCGGAGCCGAGGAAAGCCCACATGCCGAGCTTGCGGTGATCGACGCCGGTCACCCCGTCCTGGTGCGCGTGCGCCCGGTTGGCGTGGTGCTCGAGGGCGAAGCGGAAGAGGGCCAGGACCGCGACCCCCAGGCCCGCCACGACGATCCAGACGCTCAGGAGGGCGCCGGCCGCGGCGACGACGAGACCCAGGGCGACGAGGATCGGGAAGTGGGACGGGCTCGGCAGGTGCAAGGGCCCCGGGGGCGGGGCGGGGGCCGGGGTCGGCCGCCGCCCGTGACGGTCGCCGTGCTTCTCGCGCCAGAAGGTGTCGCGCCCGTGGACGGGCGGGACCGCCGCGAAGTTCTCGACGGGCGGCGGCGAGCTGGTGCGCCACTCGAGGGTGCGGCCGTCCCAGGGATCGTTGCCCGCCGTCGCCGGCGCCCGCAGGCTTGCCACGGCGACGACCAGCAGCAGGAGGAAGGAGAGGCCCAGCACGAAGGCGCCCACCGTCGAGACGAGATTCCAGAACGCCCAGCCGGGCTCCGGCGCGTAGGTGTAGATACGCCGCGGCATGCCGATCGCGCCCAGAT
>WNFJ01299430.1_pt2 | contig 17701 bp, 18 predicted proteins | sample 5400461 | NCBI WGS metagenome assembly WNFJ01 (sample SAMN13153349, study PRJNA577476) | soil metagenome | isolation source: 115 cm saprolite on Douglas fir-dominated hillslope | place: USA:California | collected 2013-09-17 | reverse complement strand
CCCGCCAGCGGAACCGACATCACGGTGCCATCCGCATTCGGCCAGTCCTGGTTGAGCCAGTAGGCATTCGCCCCGTCCACCGCGACGGCGACGGGGTACTTCTGCGCCTTGGCAAGCGCAGTGGGATTCCCCCCGCCGCTCTTTGAAGCCGTCATTACTGTGCCGCCGTTTGGGCTCGTCCAGTAAATGTTGATCGCGTCCTGGGCGATGCTGAACGGATTGCCTTGCGCCGTCGCCAGTGTCGTTGGGCTGCCGGCATCGCCAGAAAGGGGCGCTTTCATCACGGTCCCGTCGTTTTCGTTCACCCAGTAAACGTTCGCGCTGTCGACCACAATGGCGACCGGGCCGTTCTGCCCTGAAGCAAGTACCGTCGAGTTCCCGCCACCCAGCGAGGCTTTGAGTACTGTGCCATCGCCCGCGTTGACCCAGTAAATGTTCGTTAGGTCTACGGCTGGCCCATATGGGACGTCTTGTGCCGACTCGAGCGTCGTTGGTCCGCCACCATCCGGGCCGCCGATGGGTACGAGATTATTCGACCAGTAAACACGCGTTGCATCGACCGCGATGCTGTACGGCTGCTGTCCCGTCGCTAGCGTAATCGCCGCGCCTCCGCCGAGTGCCACCTGCATCACCTGGCGGCCCTTCTGATTGGTCCAGTAGACATGGGCCGCGTCAACGGCGAGGCAGCCCGGACCATTTTGCCCGGACGCGAGGGCAAAGGGCTGGCAGGCACCGGCTACGCATGGCCCGCCCTGGCAACTGTGTCCGCACGAACCGCAATGTTTCGAGTCCGTCTGCTAGTCCGCGCAGACGCCACCGCACACGGTCTCGCCACTCGGGCATACGCAGGTCCCGCTTTGACAGATTGCTCCTCCCGCACACGCGTTTCCGCAACTGCCGCAGTTGTTTGGGTCGCACGGATTGTTGTTCACGCTGTCGCAGACGACGCCGCCTCCGTCGCAAATGATGCCTCCGTCGACGTTTGCCCAGATCCGTAGAGTCTGCGCAAGGCTCGCTCCTCCGCCGGGCGACGGATTGACGAGTACGATCGACGCTGCTCCGGCCGATGCAACGAGATAACCCGGAACGGCGGCCTTGGTTGTGGCGGCGTCAACAAACATGGTCGCGAGGCGCATCCCCCAGATTCATTGGCACGTGGGAGGTGCACCCCATGCATGTCAACGAGACACACCAGTGCCTGATCGAGACAGGCGCCTCGTTACCCAGACTCGGGACGCCCCGAGCGACGCACGCCTGCCTGTCCGCCCGACAAGGGGAGGTCTGGGCGAGACGGAATCGCTCGTCAGTCACACGCGGGAAGGTATGAGCGCGACGGATCGCTTGTCAGCACAGACTCGGGGGGGTCCGAGCGAAGCACGCGCCCGCGTCAGCGAGACACACGACCGTCCGAAACACGCACACGCCCGTGTCAGCGAAACACACGAGCGTGCAAGCGAAGCACGCGCCCGTGTCAGCGAAACACACGAGCGTGCAAGCGAAGCACGCGCCCGTGTCAGCGAAACAACACACGAGCGTGCAAGCGAAGCACGCGCCCGTGTCAGCGAAACACGGTGTCGTGCAAGCGAAGCACGCGCCCGTGTCAGCGAAACACACGAGCGTGCGAAACACGCTCACGCGCGTGTCAGCGAGACACGATGTCGTGCAAGCGAAGCACGCCCGACGCCCGTGTCAGCGAGACACTAATGTCTGGGCGGCGGCGCGGCTGATCAGAGCTCGCTGACCGCGCCCGTTTCGCCGAATGCGACTAGCTCCTGGGAATCGCCTTGATCGCCTTTGAATGAGACCGCGCCGTTGATCGGCACCGCCGGGTGGTACCAAACTGTCCCGCTCCGCGAGATGGGCCCCAGCGACACCTCGCTAAGGCCCCGGTAGCAATCGGTGAACGTCCCGGCAATCGTGGTTTTGGTCTCCTTTGGCAGACCGTGCCACTTCACGATGAGGTTTTTCACAACCGACTTGTACGTGCCTTTGACGATGCTCAAGACGGGCCCCTGCTTCGAGTAATCGACGGGCGCGCGGTCGCCACTTTTGACGATGATGTTCTGAATGTCGACCTTCTCGATGTCTGTGCGATCGCCAAAGTCGACGAGCATCTTCAAAATCGTCTTGCCGGTGTAAGACTCGGTGACGGATTCGACCCAGTGGGCACTGCCTTCCAGACCCACGATCTTGTATGTGATGAGCGACGGCCGTCCGCTCGAGTCGACCATCTTCAGGCGGAGCCATTGGCCGACCGAAAGCGGGGCCGGCATCTCGGTAGCCGGAGCCGGATACGTCCTCGACTGTGGCTGCATCGAGGCGACCTGCTTATCGACGCTTGCCTGCGCAGCGGGGTTAATCGAAGGGCCGCAGGCGATCGACAGAAAAAGCGCACCCCAACTGGCTCGGCGAAGCATCATGCATTTCTCCTTGAGGAGCGTCCGCCAAATGCGGCGGTGCCGGCACGGCTAGCATGAAAGCCGCCCTAAGGGAGCGCGGACGAGAAGTTCCCCCGCAGGGGCCCCACGTCATCGGGCTCGCTCAGGACTCTCAAGTGGTGCTGGACGAGCTCGCGCGCGAGACGCAACCGCGAGCGCACTGTTCCAACCGGCAAGTTCAAGAGATGCGCGATCTCATCGCCCGACAGTTCGTCGAGCTCGAACATGACGAAAACGAGACGCAGTTTTTCGGGGAGCCTGTTCAAGACAGATTCGACCAGAAGGGACAGATCCTGCGAATTGGGCGCCTGCGAGATGCGGTCCCCCGAGACGGCCATGCGCTGCGCAATGTCGCGCGCGTCGAGGACGACTTCGCGGCGCACGCGCGCCGAGCGCAGATAGTCTCTCGCGACGTATCGGCAGATCGCGCACAGCCAGGTTGTCAGTTCCGACCGGCCCTGGAAGCCCGCGAGCTGCCGGTGCACTATGATGAACACATTCTGGGCCAAGTCCATTCGGTCGGCTTCGCGGACCCCCAGTCTGGCGAGCGCTCGCCAGACAAGGCGGAAGTGCTCCCGATAAACGCCCTGAAACTTGACCGCCGGGCGCTGTGCCGCCGATTCCTTCTCGCTTGAGATGTCCATCGCCCGCCTTGGGGACGTGCCTCAATGGCCCACTTCGTGAACTTCGGTCGGCGCAAATTCGCTTTCCACGCGAATGAGCGGCCGAGTGCACCGATCCGACGGAAGATTCCGCTATCAGAGAAATTAGCCGGCTCAACCGAGCCAGCCGCTCCTCAACGCTCGTTATGGACGACCGAAGTACATTGCGCCGATGGCGAACCTAGACGAGCGCCCATCAACGAGCGACGCGCCGCGGCCTTCGGACGCGCCGCGGCCCTCGGATGCGCCGCGGCCCTCGATGGTGCGAAGACTGCGCCGCTGGCGAATCGGATGCGGAGTGGGCTTTGGCTGCATGACCCTGGCGGTTGCGTTCTTTGTGCTGATCTGGTGGCTCGTTGAGGCCAGCGGGGTGATGCACCCGACGAGGTAATTCCGCGAGCGACGCGCATCTGAAGCGTGCGAGCAAGACGTCTGGCTCAGCTGGCATTCGCAGGCGCGTGCGTTAGATTTCCTTTTGAGGGTCCTGGTCATGGCCAAATGGATCGTCGTTGCGCTCGTTGCGACTCTCGCCATCGCGGCATGGCCGAGTACGGCACTGGCCAGAGGGGGTCACGGCGGTGGGGGCTTCGGCGGCGGGCACTATTACGCCGGCGGCCACTACGCCGGCTTCGGCTACGGTGGCCACGGGGGCGGACATTTCAACGGTGCGCACTACGGGGGCCGCGTGTACGTCGGGCCCGGGCACGTCTGGACGCATCCACACTGGGGGCACGGATACTGGGGATGGGGCGGTCGTGGATGGGTGTGGTTCGGTGGCCCGTGGTGGGCCTCGCCGTATTATCCGAACTGGATCTGGATCGGCCCGCAATGGGTCTGGGACGGGCGGGAATGGGTCTGGCAAGAAGGGTACTGGGCGCCGGCTCCGTGAGAATCGGCGCCGCTAGGCACGCTTTTCGCGGAGAGCCGCTTTGATGTCCAGCCTTCGAAAGACCGCGGCGACCTGGCGAACCAGTGCTTGCTCGTCCCCTTTGGAGGGGATCGCTCCGTCGAACCCGAGTCGTGCGTAGTGACGGTGCCCAGACCCATCACGCCCTGACCCGAGCAGCCCATGACAGGCACGCTTGGACCCGCAATCTCGCGAATGCCGTTCAGAAACGCCCCTTGGTCATGGTTTACCGTGGAATAGGGTTTACCGTGGAATAGGCGACGATGAGGGAGAGTCGCTCCGCCGCAAATCCATCGCGTATTTTGCGAGCGAGGTCGCTTCCTGTCTCGAATGAGTTCACCCCGTTGGAGGTGAAACTGCGGGCAAAGATGGCCATTGACACTCCCCTCTATGGAAATAGCATGCGGCCACTTCTGGGGAGACGGTTAGTCCTTCGTGTGGCTCGAGCGCCGTGTAGTCGGCGCGCCTATAGTGGCGGCCCGTCTTGAGTTTGCAACCGGCGACCAAGGCCCGCCTGCAGATTCACGTCTGCGTGGCGCTGTGGGGCTTCACGACCATCCTCGGCAAGCTCATCACGCTTGCCGCCCCTGCGCTGGTCCTCTGGCGCATGATGATCGTCGTCACCGCACTGTCGATGTTGCCGCGAGTATGGCTCGGGTGGCTTCGGCTTCCGAGGCGATTGCTCGTCTCGTACGCTCTCACCGGAGGCATCGTCGCGGCGCATTGGCTGACGTTTTACACGTCCATCAAGCTCGCGAACGCTTCCGTTGCGGCGACATCCTTGGCGCTTGCTCCCGTTTTTCTCGCCATCATCGAACCCTTGGTAAGGCGCACCCCGTTCGATGCGCGTGAGCTCGTCCTGGGCGTGGCGGTCGTCCCGGGCGTCGCCCTGGTAGTCGGCGGCACGCCTGCGGGGATGCGCTTCGGCTTTCTGGTGGGTACGCTGTCGGCGCTCCTCGCGGCGGCGTTCAACGTCTCCAACAAGCGCCTGGTCGGACGGGCCGATCCGCTGACGGTCACGCACATCGAGATCGCTTGCGGGACCGTAATCCTAGCGGTTGCCCTGCCGTGGCTGTCTCGGACTCGACCACTTTTGCCGATCCCGAGTACTCACGACGCGCTGCTTTTGGTAGTGCTGGCTTTGGCGTGCACGGTGCTCCCCTTCACGCTCGCCCTTATCGCACTCGAGCATCTTACGGCATTCAGCAGCCAGCTCGCCGTCAACCTCGAGCCGGTCTACGCCGTCGTCTTGGCGATCCTGCTGCTCGGAGAACAGCACCAACTCGGCCCGTCGTTCTACGCCGGCGTCGTCATCGTCCTCGGTGCCGTGTTCGCGCACCCGCTCATGAGCCGGGTCGGGAAACGGTGAGGTCGTGCTACGTAGCCGGCCTCTCGGATGCGGCAACGACTCGGTCGGCCTTTCCTATGCGCGCGGCGGCGTGCGGTCCTTCTGGCCGTCATGGCCGGTTCGGCAGTTATCGGAGCCGTCCGAAGTGGCCAAGCGGCGGCCGCCGAGCCGATACCAGTGAGTCTGCGTTACGAGCCGCCCGACGGATGTCCTGCGCGGCGCGTCGTCGTCGAACAGCTGGCAGCCCGAGGCGTACGGGTCGACGCTGGCGACACATCGGACCGCTTATCCATCGAGGTTCACGCCGTTCCGAACGAGGCCACTTCGCTGCGAGGCGAGTTGGTCGTCGAGGCGCCGGGCGCCCGCCTGGAGAGGGGTTGTGGGCCAAGATTGCAACGCGATCGTGCTCTCGCTTGTGCTGGTGGCGGCGCTCGCGCTGAGCCCGCCCGTGGGAGCGCCTCCAGAAGTCGCGCCGACGTCGAGCACCACCGAGCCCGAGCGGCCCAGCGCTGGCCATGGGCGGCATCCCGCCTGGCTCGTCGGGGTCGGAGGGCGGGCAATGACCGCTATCTCCCCTAACTTCGCGCTGGGCGCGGGCATCTCTGCCGAGCGTGCTTGGGACTCGGGGCCAAGCATCGCATTTTCCGCCGCCGCATTTTTCCCTCCAACCGCCACCACCCCGTCCGTCGGCTCCTCCGACTTTCGCGCCTACTTGGGGAGGCTCGCTGCATGCTGGTGGTTCGGCGCCGGATTGGGCGACGGCCACATCTTCTTATCGCCTTGCGCGGGGATGGAAGGGGGCCCGTTGGTTGCTTCCGGTAGCATTGCTTCCCCACAGACGGCGACGCGCGTTTGGCTTGCGCCCGTTCTTGATGCGAGGATACTCGCGAGGGTCACACGCGGAGTCTGGCTCTCCGCAGGTGGATCGGCGTTTTTCCCGCTGGTGCGCGACACTTTCGTTTTCAGTAGCCCCAATGTGCTCATCCATCATGTTCCAGTGGCCGGCGCTGGAGCCGAGCTTGGGGTAGCGGGTGCGTTTTGGTGATCAAGCACGGGGGACGGTGCATTAGTCCGCGCTCGCCTGCCGCTGCGCACCGCAATCGGTGATCAAATCGCCCGCCTGCGGCCATCAAAGAGTTACCAATGACCTGGCTGCAGAAAGCTGCCCTAGGGGCTGCGGTGTGGGTTGTCGCGTGCGGCACCGGAGCCATTGGCCGTCCCACTTCGTCATCGACGGGGGGCTCGGGCGTGGGCGCAGGGTCGTCGGGCTCCGGAGGGACGTCAGGCAGCGGCGCCATCCCCGGGCCCGACTCCGGTGCGACGTCCCCGATGTCGTGTGCGGGCACGATTAGCCCTGGACGCGCGCCACTACGACGCTTGAACCACTTTGAGTACAACAACACGATTCACGATCTTTTGGGTGAAACGACGCCGTACGCGGACAACTTCCCAGCCGACGAACAAGGGGGCGGGTTCAGCAACAACGCGGACGCGCAGCTCGTGACCCACCTCTTGGCGGAAAGCTACGCGACCGCCGCCGCGGCCATGGCGGCCAGCGCCGTGACCCGTCTGAGCTCGCTCTACACCTGCAGCGTCGCCGCGACCGGCGAAGACGGTTGCGCGAAGCAGTTCATCACCACTTTCGGCAAACGCGCTTTTCGGCGTCCCTTGACCGCCGACGAGGCGACTCGCCTTTTTGCGCTTTACACGACGGGCAGGACCGGCGGCACGTTCCAGGACGGCATCGGGGTGGTCATCGAGACGATGCTGCAATCGCCACACTTCACCTATCGCGTGGAGTCCCTCGTCGCAGCGCAGCCCGGAGCCGCAGCTATACCCGTGAACCCGTACGCCATGGCGACGCGCTTGTCTTATTTCCTCTGGGGCACGATGCCGGACGATGCGCTTTTCACCGCGGCCGACATGGGCGCGCTCGCAACGCCGGCGCAGGTCACCGCCCAAGTCCAGCGCATGATGCAGGACAACCGAGCGCACCAGGCGATAGCCACTTTCCATCGGGAATGGCTTGAGCTCGTGAACGCGCTGCAGGCGCCCAAAATGGCGATGATGTTCCCGAGCTGGTCACCCGCGCTGGCGGCCGCCCTCTTCCAGGAGAGTTCGACCTTCGCCGAACAGGTATTTTGGAGCGACGGCAAGCTCGCGACGCTCTTGGCGGCACCTTACACGTACGCCAACCAAGTGGTGGCCCAGTACTACGGCGTAACGGGGACGATGGGCATGACTTACAGCAAGATCATGCTGGACCCGACTCAACGGGCTGGGTTCTTGACGCAAGGCACCTTTTTGGCCTCGCACGCCGACCCGGACCAAACGTCGCCAGTTCGACGCGGAAAGTTCGTCCGTGAGCAGCTTCTCTGCCAGCCGGTGGCGCCGCCGCCGAACGACGTCGTCATCATGCCCCCGAAGGTCGACCCCACCGTCTCAACCCGCAACCGTTTCACCCAGCACGAGACCGAGCCAAGGTGCAAGGCCTGCCATAGCGTGATGGATCCGATTGGTTTCGGCTTCGAGCACTACGACCCCATCGGACAATGGCGCACCATCGACGGCCCTTCGGCCGTGGACTCGACCGGGACGCTCGCGGGAACGGACGTCAACGGGCCCTTCGATGGCGCCGTTTCTCTGATGACGAAACTGTCGACCAGCACGGAAGTCGCCGACTGCGTGGCAACCCAATGGCTCCGCTTCGCCACGGGCCGTACCGAAACGGATGCGGATGCTTGCACGCTGCAGTCGATCCAGGAGCAGTTCGCGGCAGGCCACGACATGCGAACGCTGCCTCTGGCCATCGCGACCAGCGACGCCTTCCGCTATCGAGGCGGCCAATGAAGAAGAGGCTCTCGCGTCGAACCTTCTTGCGTGGGGCCAGCGGCGCGGCCTTCGCGCTCCCTCTCTTGAACGACGTTTTTCCGAGCCCTGCGCGGGCAGCTTGCGCTGCGGCATTCCCCAAGCGGCTCTTCATCATCTTCACGCCGAACGGAACGGTACCGGCGGAGTTCTTCGGTCAGGGCAACACGACGACCTTGACCCTAGGGAAAATCACGGCGCCCTTGGCCCCGCACAGCAAGGACCTTCTTGTCCTCGACAATCTCGACAACGTGGCCTCGTCCAAGGCATCGGGCGATCCCCACGGCGTGGGAATTGGTTGCATGCTGAGCGGCACCAAGCTGCTCACTGGGGCCGCGGCGATGGGAATGTCGAGCGGCGGGTGGTCCGCCGGCATTTCGATTGACCAATACGTCGCGAACACGGTCGGCAAGTCGACGAAGCTTGCCTCCCTGGAGCTGGCGGGCAAGCAAATCGAGGGCAGCATTTTCTCGCGAATGTCTTTCAGCGGCCCCGGTCAACCGGTCTCGCCCCAGCCGGACCCGCAGCTGGCCTTTGACCGAATTTTCTCGACCAGTTCGAACGACCCAGCGGCCATGCGCCGGCGCGCTCTCAAAAAGAGCATCCTCGACGAGATCAGCGGGCAGCTCGATGGCCTGGCGACGACCCTCTCGGGCGACGACCAAATGAAGGTGCAGGCCCACGCCGCCTACGTTCGCGACATCGAGACACGTTTGCTCATGAATGTCAGCGGCACATGCCAGGCGCCGCCGCGTCCTGCCACCCCCGCCAGCACGCCCGTCGTGCACCTGCCATACGACCCGAACAATGCGGGCCATGAGGTAATCAACGCGGCGAATGACGTTGATTTCCCCGCGGTTCTCAAAGCGCAGCTCGATCTGATCGTCGGCGCCTTTGCTTGCGACATCACGCGCGTCGCCAGCCTGATCGCCGCACCTTCGCGCAGCGACATCGTGATGAGCTGGCTCGCGAACCCTTTCGGCTCTGGTCAGGGCCAGCTCTCCCAGGCTCACCACGAGATGTCGCACATGGGTCCCCCTAGCGGGGACCCCGGGCTCATTGCAGTCGACTCCTGGTATGCCACGCAAATCGCCAACTTCATCACCAAGCTCAAGGCCATCCCGGAAGGAACCGGAACGGTCTTCGACAACACGCTGATTCTCTGGTGCAACGAGCTCGGCCTCGGCGACCACCATACACATACCCGGGTGCCGTTCTTGCTCGCGGGAAGCTGCGGCGGGTACTTCAAGACGGGTCGCTACGTCTCATTTCCAACGGGCACCCCCCACAACAACCTCTTGGCCTCGATATCGCTTGCGATGGGTGTGCCGCTCACAAACAACGTTTTCGGCGACCCCGCATTCTGTACGGGACCCCTGCCCGGCTTGACGTAGTCCGCGCTTCACGCCGAATCGATGATCAAAACCGCCCGACGGCGGCCATTCAGGCGTGAATCGTGACTGCGGACGGCCTGGCGAAGCGCTTGGCGCGCCGCGTTGCTCGGAAGGCACTCATGAGAACATTGGCGACAGGTCTCTTTTTGATCCTGGCATGCACGGCAGCCTGCAGCGATGGCTCTCACGTCGTCCCGAGCGGCGGAACCGCTCCGCCGTCGGGCAGCGGCGCCGGGACCGGAAGTTCCGGGTCCCCCCTTCCGGGCACGGACAGCGGAAGCCCCGCGACTAGCGGCGGCGTGACGCCGACCAGTGGGAACCCGAGCAGCGGCGCGGCGAGTGGGTCTTCCGTTGTTGGAAGCGGAGCGAACAGCGGCAGCTCAGTGAGCGGAGGGGAAACGGCCAGTGGCGCGGCGAGCGGGGCGAGCAGCGGAGCGTCGCCGGCCTCCCCCGACCCTTACAGCGGTCCTTTCAAGATCCTCGTTCTGAGTTTGACCTTCCCGCCGCTCACCAGTTGCTTCGCGACCTCGGCCAATGCGTCGACGCCGCCTCGTGCGCCCTGACGCACGACGAATACATTGCGGGGACCAAGCCCAATAGCTCGTTTACCGTCAAGATCGCCGGCGCCCCCGCCCAGTGCGACCTCCCCACGGCGGCGCAGATTGCAGCCGGGAACTTTGCCGAGAAGACGAGCGGTTGCGACGGGAATGTCCCCTGCGCAAACAACGACCCGACCCATTGTCAGCAGGACCCGGCCGCGATAAGCCAACTTCTGTCCGAGTTCAGCGAAACGAACCTGAAAAACTACCAGCTGATCTTCTTTGCCAACCCGACCGGCAATGACTTCAGCAGCACCGGCCCCGCCGGCCAGGCCGGCATGACGGGCATTCAGAAGTTCATGGAAGGAGGCGGCGGTTACGGAGGCGTCCATTCCGCGACCGACTTCGAAAAAGACAGTCCGACGTATTGGAAGTTCTACACCGACCAGATGGTGGGCTCGGGCTTCGCCACTCACAACGGGGACACGACATTGGGCAACGTGGTCGTTCAGCCCCAATTTGTGAACCACCCCGTCGTCCGCGGTTTGCCGGCAAACTGGAACGTCGCCGACGAGTGGTACTGCATGGAGAAGGACATTAACAATCTGGCAAATCCAAACCTCAAAGTCCTGGCCCAACTGAAGGGGGTTCCGGCGCCGATGATGGGGTGCACTACTCCCGGAGAGAGCCGGGGGGCTATCTGGGTCAACGAGTTTCCCGCCATGGATGCCGCGGGGGTGATGAAGGGGCGCGTCTTCTACACCATCCGCGGTCACAACATCTCGCGCTACTCGGAACCCATTTTCCGAAAGCTCGTGCACCAAGGCATCTTGTGGGCGGTGCATCGTCTCGAGTAACCAGGTTCAGCATGAGCCTCACTGGGTTTACGTTAAGTTCACCCGGTTCAGCATGAGCCTCACTCCGCCGCGCCTTCGGCGCGGCTCCGTTCCGGCCCGGGACTTCACCCACGGCGGGCATGGGGGGAGCGAGGCCGCTCCCCCCACACCCCCCAGCCGGACGTGAATCACGACCGCGCCGTTTGGGGTCGGGACCCAAACGACAAACCTGGGGCGGCCGCTCCCCCCACACCCCCCAGCCGGAGAACCCGCGGCCCCAAAGCGCAAGACTAAGGCGTGGGCTCGGGACCCACGCCACAAACCTGGGGAGACCCAAACGACAAACCTGGGGTGGCCGGATCCGGGCCGGTGGTGCGTCTTTTCATGCACCATGAAAACGCAGACGTTGCTTGCTCGCGCTTGGATGCTTGTCGTGGTCTTGCTGGCTGGCTGTGGCGGAGCGCTGTCGGGGTCCGTGGGGGACGCCGGTATCGACGCGGACGGGACCGATGCTTCGGTACCGCACGCGCCGGGGCCTGAGGCCTCGCCCCCCGTCGATGCGCTCGCCACAGAGGGTGCTCTCCTCACCATCGACGGCTCGTTCAACACGCTGCCTCTCCATCCTCTCGATGGCATGGGCTACATCACGCGACTCATCTCCGGGCCTGCCGCCCGCGCCGGCGTGAAGAGCGAGTTTGTAGCCATTGTCGGCGAGCGGCAATCCCTCTGCGCCGGCAGCGTCGTTCGGCCGAATGAAACGACATTCGCTATCACCGCCCAGAGCGGCGACGATCCCTTTCGGGCGGGCTCCTTTGCGGTCGGCCTGGGCGGGATGCCGGGAGACGTGGAAGTCAGCATGACCCTCTTCGGGCCAAGCTGCCTAGTGGCCGAACAATACGCTTCTGAATCCGGCACCGTCACGATCACCAGCGTGACGTCGAGCGGGGTGTCAGGAACGTTCGACGTGACCTTGGCGGGGGACGCCGGCACGCTGCAGGGCTCCTTCGACGTGCCCCTCTGCCCACAGCCGGCGGCACGATGTACGCCCTAGCCGTCGCTTGGCTGCATCAAAATCCGCGCCGTAATCGAGTTTCGTTGGCCGCATTGGCAGGTCCAGAGCGTCCGTACATAAGAGAGAATGCGACGGTGACTGCCGCCACCGACCTGCCCGAGCACTATCGCGTGTTGCTCGCTCCGATCCGAGCCAAGTGTCGGCGTGTGCTCGGCGATCCGAGCGCGGCAGAAGACGCGGCGCAGGAGGCTTTCGCGAGATTCTTGAGCTCCGGACCCGATCTGAGGGGACAGAGCGACGCGCGCCTGGCGACCGCATGGCTGTATCGCACCTGCGTTCGCGTCGCGATCGACATTCTACGCGATCGTCGCCGATCGCCCCTTGTTGAGGCGAGCGAAGAAGTATTCCCGTGCGCAGTGGATGCTGCGCAAGCTCTCGAAGCCCGCTCTGCTTTGAAGCGCATCGCGGGCTCGATCCCCGACGACGAGATGGAGGTTGCGATGTTGTGCCGCGTCGATGGGCTCACGCACTCGGAGGCCGGCGAGATGATGGGCGTTTCGGAGCGGACCGTACGGCGCCTCTTGGATCGGTTCGATGGGCGGGTCGCCGGCATGCGAAAGGAGAACGCACTGTGAAGGCCCCGGCAGAGCATCGCTACTCGACCTTCGCGCTCGACCTGCACTGGGCAGCGGGCAAGCCTGACCCCGCGCTGGCGGCACATCTCGAGGAGTGTGCTCGCTGTCGCTCGTATCTCGACGGCTTGCGGGCGCTCGATGCGCTGCCCATGGGCATGCGCGCCGCGCGCCCCACCTCGAAAGGGATACCGCGATGGGGCTCTTGGGTCGCTGTGGCGGCGGCGCTCGTGCTCGCCGTGGGAAGCGCGCTTCTTCTGCGGAGAGCGGCGCTGGGAGGGCGCGAAGGCTACGTAGCGACCAAAAGCGCACCCGCAGCACAAGTGCTGGTGCGACGCGCGGGGCAGACGATGGTTTGGGACGGCCGAGGGCCGGTGCGCGCCGGCGACTCCCTCGCGCTGCGTGTCGCGTGCGAAGGAATGGCGCACGTGGGAGTGCTCGTCCGCACACGAGACGGCTCTTGGTCGCGCGTCTTCGACGGGGGATGCCCTCACGGCGAAACCCTTCCGTTCACGCTCGCGGTCGACGCCGAGCCGGGGGACGAGCATATAGCGACCGTCCTGAGCCGCATCCCCCTCGACGAAGAGCAGGTACGTCGCGCGGTCCAGGCGCGGACTCGTTCTGAGGACGTTTGGACGATGCTGCTGGTCTTCGCGAAGGTGAAAGAGACGCCGTGAGACGACAAGCGTCGCTCACCGTCCTAGCGATCTCGCTGCTCCACCTGGCCGCCGTTTCGCCGCCGGCCCTCGCTGACGCCGTACCGCATCTGCGTCGGGTGGCCGTTCTCATTGGCGCCAACGAGGCTCCCCCCGGGCGACAGACACTTCGCTTCGCGCACGAGGATGCGAAGCGTATGGCCGACGTGCTTCTGCGCGTCGGGCAGTTCGCAGCAAACGACGTGCACGTGCTCCTCGACCCTCACCCCGGCGAGGTGCTCGCCGCCATCGACGATGCCGACCAGCGCGCACGCGAAGCGGGGGGCGAGGCACTCGTACTCTTCTACTACTCGGGGCACTCCGATGGACAGGCGGTATTCCCGCACGGGGAGACGCTCGCGATCGCGGACGTGCGCGACCACCTCACCCGCAGCGGCGCGCGTATCCGCGTCGGCGTTCTCGACACTTGCCGTGGCGGCGGTTGGACGCAAACGAAAGGACTTACGGTGGGCCCCGCGCTGGATCCGGTCGACCTCCTCAGTGTGGCCACCGAGGGCACCGCTCTCGTTGCGTCGAGTTCGGGGCTCGAGAACGCGCACGAAGGAGAGGTCGTGCAGGGCTCCTTTTTTACGCACTACTTCGCGGCAGGCCTTCTCGGCGCCGCGGACCGGAGTGGCGACGGCGAGGTGACGTTGCAAGAAGCGTTCGACTACGCCAAGGAACGTACCGTGCGCGACACGGCGCGTTTGCCTGTCATTCCACAGCACCCGAGCTTCGACATTCGATTGCGAGGTCGTCAGGACATCGTCCTCGCGTCGCTCACGTCGAGCGGCAGTGCGCTTCAGATATCGCCGCCGCGCGCATCTCTCGAAGTGATTCACCTGGATAGCGGCCTGGTGGTCGCCGAGGCTCCGCCTGGCAACCGACCGCTCCGGCTCGCCGTCGCGCCTGGACACTACCTAGTGCGTCGCGTGGAAGGCATTCGCGTCTGGGCGAAGGAAATCGACGTGCACCCCGGCGAGACGGCGACCGTGTCCGAGGGCGAGCTCGAGCTCTTGGGCAGCCCGCAGATCGCCATGAAAGGGGATGCACTGGGCTTCAGCGCGATTGACGGCTTGTCGTCGCCGCCCAAGGGATGGTGGGTTTGGCGCCTCGCGCTGGGCGTTTCGACAGGCCCCGGCTCGTCATGGGGGGTGAATCCGTACGCGCTGGGGCCTGCGCCGCTCGAGCGATCGTTCGCCGGGAGCGGCAGTCTGACGTTCGGAATCACCGATCGGCTGACCTGGTTCCTGCCCCTCCCGGTCTTCGCCTATCGCTTCGGCCACGAAGGCGCCCTCGAGGTCATCCCAATCGCGGGGCTTACGTCTCTTGGGTACAGTAGCCTCACGGGGCTGCTCGGCAGCATCGGCGTCGGCCTCAACTTGCGAGCATGGGTATCGCCGTCATTGAGCATCCTTAGCGCCGCCGGCGCAAACTGGGCGTTTGAGGTGGCCACGTCGGACAGCCAGGCGAAGTGGGTGACGAAGGACTATCGGAACGCACTGGGCACGAGCTTGGGGTTCGCCTGGGACGCCGCTCCCGCTGTGACGTTTCACCTCGCGGCGGGCTTCACCGACGTGCCCAAGAGTCCCGGCTACAGCTCACTGCGGATCGGGTCGATCCAAACGCTCGCCACAGGTGCCTTGCCACTCGCCCAGGTCCACCTCTCGCGCCGCTTCTCGCTCGACGCGTACGCTTCCTGGTCATTCGACCTTCGCCCCCGTGGCGATGTACGCGACCAGTATCTGGGGGGCTTTACCTGGGCGTTCTAACGTATCCGCAGCGCGAGCGGCCGCTGTCGACAACCTGGGCGTGAACCGCGTTAATCAACGTAACGGCTGACGCGCACGTACGGGACCTGAGTCCTACGCCGACCGACCGAAATGCGGCTCATGAATGCGAAAGCCCTTTCGCACCCGTTACCGCGTTCGCTAGGGTGCCGTCCTCTCGTAGGGCTGGGGCGAGCGTTGTCCGCAACGTACTCGCACTGAAGGTGGTTGCACGGAATCCGTCCGGGCACGCCGCCGCCCAGCCGGTTCAGCCAGAGCTCGCACATGCCGAGATCCGTCGAGGTGTGCCCGCGAGCAAGAGGAGCCTGCATGCAGTTCACCCGCAGTTTGAGCTTGGCCTTTCTTGGAGCAGCGAGTGCAGTGGTCGTCGGTTGCGGAAGCGACGCAGGCCATGCAGCCCTTACGTCGAGGACACGCGCGGCCGACTCGATCGGAGCACGCATCTGGCTCACCGGGCCAATGCTCGATGGTCTGAAACGCCGAGCCGCTGCGGCTGACCCGGGATGGACTGCGCTGAGCGCTCATTGCGATTCTCTTTCTGGAGGAACCGTAAATCTCCCGAGCGGCCAGGCTTATCCCGACGCGCCTAACGTAGGCGCAGGATACGACGGCGAGAGCTATCTTCCTGAAGTCCTCGCCCTTGGCCTTTGCTACCGCACGGCCGCGGGGACGGACGACGCCTCTGCCAATCGCTGGGCCCAAGCCGGCACTCGTGTGCTCGCCGCAATGGCGACGCCCGCCAGTGCCGGCGGCGAGACCCCAAGCAAGGACGAGGGGTATGCCATCCGCAACTACGGCGTAGGCATGGCCGTCGGATACGACTGGCTCAGTCCGGCGCTGGATGACGCGACGCGCGCGGCGGTCACGACTGCGCTCGATACGTGGATTGGTTGGTACGACGCGAGCGGCTTCTCCAAGAACGAGCCGATCGGGAACTACTTTGCCGGCTATCTCTTCGCCAAAGGCGCGGCCGCCATTGCCCTGGCGGGATACGACGCGAATGCCGACGTGTGGTGGAACGACATCACGACGCGGATGTGGCCGCAACTCGTGCAGCCGGCGTACGGCGGGTGGCTCGCAGGCGGCGGCTGGCCCGAGGGCTGGCAATACGGTCCGCGCTCGGTGCAGAACATGGTCGGGTTCCTTTGGGCCGCAAGTACGGGCAAGGGCCAAAGCTGGTGGACCGACGTGCCGCTGGCCCGTTCCGAAGCGCAGTACATCGCGGAGTTCACGTGGCCGTCGCGCAAGCACATCGACGATCGGGGGACCGTGCACGCTCAAAGCGCGCTCGCTCCGCCGGCGTCTACGGCAGCGATGCTCGCAACGGTTCTTGAACAGCAGGGAGACGCGTTCGCGGCGTCCGCGCGGGGAATTGCGAACGACCTCATGTCTGTCACGGGAGAGACCACCGCTGCCTGGCAACAGTTCCTGTTCTCGAATGGCTCGGCTACCTCTACGCTACCGAGCACCTTGCCCGCTTCGTACATCGCGCCCGGCGCGGGTCACGTGGCCATGCGATCGTCCTGGGCACCCGACGCGACTTGGGCGTCTCTCGCAAGCGGACCGTATATCAATGCGCCGGACTCGGGCGAACAGTACTTTGACGAGGGAGGGCTCGCGATCGCCATTGGCGATGCCCCAGTTCTGGTAAACGCGACCGGCTGGCTGCCCCAAGCGGCCACCGATGCGGGCGAGCAGTTCGTTTACGATGACACATGGGGCAACCGCACGCGCTTGCTCAACAACACTTTCTACGTGAGCGGTGCCACGCAAAAGGGCATGGACCCCACACAGGCGCAAACGCATGTCGAGCGCTTCGAGGACAACGGCACTTACGTGCGCGCCCGCGGCTCCGCCATCGAACAGCAATACGGGCCGAGCGGCTCGGTCACGCAATACGTCCGTGACGTCGCGTACCTGCGTCCGAGCGCCTTCGTCATCTATGACCGGACGACGGTCCCCTCCTCCTCCGACCAGTGGATCTCCTGGCACGTTGCCGGGACTCCTAAGGCCTCCACCGCCGCAGACGGGACCCCGACCTTTGGCCTGCCCAACGGCGGGAGTCTGCATGGGCTTCTTCCGGCTGGCGCAGCCCTTGTTACGACGGGCATCTTGAACGTCGTTACGAGAATCGAGCTGCACGCGACCGACGCCTCTCAGGACTGGCTGACGGTCATCACCGCGAGCGATTCCCCAAACGTCGAGCGCCTGTCGGTCAAGGACGGCAACGTGACGTCGGGCGCCGCAATCGGCGCGCACATTTCGACGAGTCCGCGAGAGCGCGTGGTTCTCTTTGCCAGCGATCATGCCGCCGCCGCACCCTGCACGGGCCTCGACTACGCCGTCGCGCAGACGTCCGATGCAGACCACATCATCTTTGACGTTGCACAAGGCGGCTACACAGTCACCGCTACGCCATCCGGCGGAAAACTAGCCATCCACATCGCCGCGGGCGGATCGCTGACTCCTAGCGCCCAGGGGACGCTTGCGTTCCCCGTAACGGCTTCCGGTGATGTCAGCGGTGCGGTCGCGACCACGCCATCCTCCGTCGCAGCACCGACCGCGAGTCCAACGCCATCT
>WNFJ01024463.1_pt2 | contig 17701 bp, 14 predicted proteins | sample 5400461 | NCBI WGS metagenome assembly WNFJ01 (sample SAMN13153349, study PRJNA577476) | soil metagenome | isolation source: 115 cm saprolite on Douglas fir-dominated hillslope | place: USA:California | collected 2013-09-17 | reverse complement strand
GTGATCGACGGCGACAGCATCGCTCGCCAGCTCGCGCTTTCGCTCGCCGCGCAGCGCAAACAGCATGTCGAAGGCGATGGCGAACAGCAGCAGGCCGCCGGAAATGCGGAACGCTTCAAACGACACGCCGAGCGCGTCGAGCGCCGCCTTGCCGCCGAACGAGAACGCCGCCAGGATCAGAAACGCGATCACCGCCGCGCGCGCGGCGACCTCGCGCTTGGCGGCGGCGGTCATGCCTTGCGTGAGGCTGAGGAACACCGGCGCGAGGCCCGGCGGGTCGAGCGTGACGAGAGGGGTGATGAGGGCGGTCTTGATGAAATCGATCGGCACGACGCGTCCCCGGCAGCCAGAGGCATTCGCATTGCGCGCAGAATTTTAACGATCATGCGTCCGCCCGTNNNTGTGGATCACGGTGGAATTCTACACGCGCGGAACGTCGCAATCAACCGGAGGCGCGGGTTGGCAACGAGGGCGCCGAGGCGCGCGCAAGTTGATCCCGCATGAAACCGCACTGCCGCGTAATCAATTGATTTTGCATGCGAAAATATTCTTGGCCCAGCGCCTTCGGAAGCTGGCGCGCGGCGCCGGAATCGGCTAGACCCGCGGGAGAGAATTCCGCCCGAGGACGCCTTCGAATTGACCGACATCAGTGACGAGCGACCCGCTCCCGGCGGGCCGGCCGACATCAGGCCCGTCTCCATCCTCGATGAAATGAAACGCAGCTATCTCGATTACGCCATGAGCGTGATCGTGAGCCGCGCGTTGCCCGACGTTCGCGACGGGCTCAAGCCCGTCCACCGGCGCATCCTCTATGCGATGCACGAACTCAATTTCACCCCCGACCGCCCCTACAACAAGTCGTCGCGCACGGTCGGCGACACGATGGGCAAGTACCATCCGCACGGCGATCTGGCGATCTACGACGCGCTGGTGCGCATGGCGCAGGATTTTTCCATGCGCGCCCCGCTCATCGACGGGCAGGGCAATTTCGGTTCGGTCGACGGCGATCCGCCCGCCGCCTCGCGTTATACCGAAGCCAGGCTCGATCGCGTCGCGCTCGCGCTGCTCGACGATCTCGACAAGGACACCGTCGACTTCAAGCCCAATTACGACGAGAAGGAACAGGAGCCGGTGGTGCTGCCGGCGCGCTTCCCCAATCTGCTCGTCAACGGCGCAGGCGGCATCGCGGTCGGCATGGCGACCAACATCCCGCCGCACAATCTGGGCGAGACGATCGACGCCGCGCTGGCGCTGATGGACAAGCCCGACATCACGCTCGAAGAGCTGATGGAGCATATTCCCGCGCCCGACTTCCCGACCGGCGCGGCCATCCTCGGACGCGGCGGCGTCCGCGCCGCATACGCGACGGGCCGCGGCTCGATCATCATGCGGTCCAAGGTTGCGGTCGAGGAGCTGCGCAAGGATCGCGAGGCTCTGATCGTCAGCGAGATCCCCTATCAGGTCAACAAGGCGACGCTGATCGAGAAGATCGCCGAACTCGTGCGCGAGAAGCGCATCGAGGGCATCGCCGATCTGCGCGACGAGTCCGATCGCGACGGGATGCGTATCGTCATCGAGTTGAAGCGCGACGCCGTCGCCGACGTGGTGCTCAATCAGCTCTGGCGCTTCACCGCGATGCAGTCGAGTTTTGGCGCGAACATGATCGCGCTGAACGGCGGCCGGCCGGAGATGCTGACGCTGACCGACATGCTCCGGGCCTTCCTCGATTTCCGCGAGGACGTCGTCACCCGGCGCACCAAATATCTGCTCGCCAGGGCGCGCGACAACGCCCATATCCAGGTCGGCCTCGCGATCGCGGTCGCCAACATCGACGAAGTGATCCGCCTCATCCGCACGTCGCCCGATTCGGCGGCCGCCCGCGCCGCGCTGATGGAGCGCGTCTGGCTGGCGCGCGACATGGCGCCGCTGATCGCCCTTATTGCCGATCCGCGCCACAGGCTCGACCCGGAAGGCGCGATCCGCCTCTCCGAAGCGCAGGCGCGCGCGATCCTCGATCTGCGCCTCGCCCGCCTGACCGCGCTCGGCCGGGATGAAATCGCCGAGGCGCTCAACAGGCTGGCGGCGGAAATCGCCGACTACCTCGATATCCTGAGCTCGCGGGCGCGGCTGATGGGAATCATTCGCGACGAGCTCGTCGCAGTGAAGACCGCCTTCGCCAGTCCGCGCCGCACCGAAATTCTCGACAGCGACGCCGACATGGAGGACGAGGATCTCATCCAGCGCGAGGACATGGTCGTGCTGGTGAGCCACGGCGGCTACATCAAGCGTGCGCCGCTCTCGACCTATCGCGCCCAGCGGCGCGGCGGCAAGGGCCGCGCCGGCATGGCGACGCGGGACGAGGATTTCGTCGCCCGGCTGTTCGTCGCCTCGACGCATCAGCCGGTCCTGTTTTTCTCCTCGGCCGGTCAGGTCTACAAGGAAAAGGTGTGGCGCCTGCCGCTCGCCGCGCCGCAATCCCGCGGCAAGGCGTTGATCAACCTGCTCCCGCTGGACGCGGGCGAGCGCATCACCACGATCATGCCGCTGCCGGAGGACGAGGCGTCGTGGGAAGCGCTCGACGTGATGTTCGCCACCACGCGCGGCACGGTCAGGCGCAACAAGCTGAGCGATTTCGCCCAGGTCAACCGCGGCGGCAAGATCGCCATGCGTCTCGACGAGGGCGAACGCATCGTCGACGTTCAGATCTGCTCCGAGAAGGACGACGTGTTGCTGACGACGGCGCGCGGCCAGTGCATCCGCTTTGCCGTCGACGACGTACGCGTGTTCAAGGGCCGCGACTCGATGGGCGTGCGGGGAATTGCGCTCGGCGAGGGCGACAGCGTCATCTCGCTGGCGATCCTCAAGGCGTTCGAGGTCAGCGCCGAGGAACGCGCCGCCTATCTCAAGCAGCGCCGCGCGGCGGCGGAGGAGAGCGCGGAAGAGTCGGGCGAGCCCGAGGGCGAAGCGGAGAACGGCCTCGAGGGCGACGTCGGCGCGGCGCTGCTGGCGCCGGAACGCTTCGAGGCGATGCGCGCGGCCGAGCAGGTGATCCTGACCGTGTCGGAAAATGGCTACGGCAAGCGCACGTCGTCGTTCGAATACCGCGTCACCGGCCGAGGCGGCAAAGGCATCGTCGCCATGGCCGTCAATGCCCGCAACGGCGCACTGGTCGCTTCATTCCCGGTCGAGGGCGGCGACGAGATCATGCTGGTGACCGACGCCGGCCAACTCATCCGCGTGCCGGTCGAAGGCATCCGCATCGCCGGCCGGGCGACCCAGGGCGTGATCGTGTTCGACACCGCGGAGCAGGAACGCGTCGTGTCGGTCGAGCGGATCGGCGAGCCGGAGGACGACGAGAACGGGGAGGAGTGAGCTCCTTCTGCGTCGCTTCGGTGCGGAGTTCAAAATGTCAGGCGGATGTCGGTGAAGCCGACGGGCGCGTCACGCGCGACGCCGAGCGCGCCGCTTGGTTTTGATGAGCCAGAGCTTTGTCCGAAAACTCGACCGTGCGAGCGACGCCAGATGCCGGACTCAAAACCCGTCCTCTACCTCCTTTGCGGGAAGATCGCTGCGGGGAAGTCCACGGTCGCCATCGGCTTGGCGTCCCGCCCCGCAACCGTCCTCATCAGCGAGGATCACTGGACCTCCCACCTCTTCTTGGACGAGCTGAAGACCATTGAGGAAGCGTCAGACGGGTGGGGCGCGGCCGCGCCGTTGCGCGCGGAGCGAAACACTGACGATTTGACGGCGAGGCGCTTCGATGACGATGACGGCTCTGGTTCCCCCAGAACGCTGCATGCCTTAAGACGTCGCGGTGACCGCCGATCGACGGAGGCGCCCATGACCCGACGCGCTCGCGACGTTCTGCTCGACATTTTGCGCGACGAGAAGATCACCCACGTCTTCGGCAATCCCGGCTCGACCGAGATGCCGCTGATGGACGCTCTCGTCGACGCGCCGGATATTCGGTACGTCCTTGGCCTTCAGGAGGCGACGGCGGTCGGCATGGCCGACGGCTGGGCGCTCGCCTCGGGCCGCGCCGCCTTCGTCAACCTGCACGCGATGGGCGGCCTCGGCAACGCCATGGGCGTGCTCGTCGCCTCCAAGGCGAGCGAAACCCCGCTCGTCGTCACCGCGGGCCAGCAGGACACGCGCCACCTGATGACCGAGCCGTGGCTTTCCGGCGATCTCGTGGCCCTCGCTCAGCCGGTAACCAAATGGGCGAAAGAATTGCGTCGCGGGGAGGACGTCGGCCAGGCGCTGCGCCGCGCCTTCGCCATTGCGCGCACGCCGCCCAGCGGGCCGGTGTTCCTGTCGCTGCCGATGGACATCCTTGACCAGGAGGTGAGCGGCCCAACGCCGCCCGCGTCTTCACCGCCGCGCCTCGGCGCCTCGCCCGACGCGGCTCGCCTCGCCGACAGGCTCGCCGGCCTCGATCCGGATCGGGTCATCGTTCTCCTCGGCGACGATCTGCCTGCCGCGGCGAGCGGGGGACTGGTCGCTTTCGCCGAAGCCGGGGGCTTCCCCGTGTGGGGCATGCAACTCACGTCGCGCACGGCCTTTCCATCCGCGCATCCCTGCTGGGCGGGCGTCCTGAAGCCGGATTTCGCCGACATGCGCGCCCACTTCAAGGCTGCGCAAGCGATCGTGCTGGTCGGCGGACGCGCGTTCGTCGCTTATCCGTACCGCGACGCCGAGCCGGTGCCAGAGGGCGTGGCCGTCCTGCACGTCGCGGACAACCCGGAGGCGTTCGGACGAGAGCACGCCGCCGACATGGCGCTCATCGGCGACATTGGCCTAACCCTCGCCGCGGCGGCCGGACGCCTCGGGGAGCTCGTCGACAAAGAAGCGGTCGCGGCGCGGCTCGCCGCCCGTGGAGCGCGGACGCGCGCCGCCCGGGAGGCGACGCGCGCCGACATTCTCGCCGAGAGCGCATCCACGCCGCTGTCGCCCGACGCGGCCGTGCTGGCTGCGCTGGACGCCCTGCCGAAAGACGCGCTGATCGCCAACGATTCCGCAGCGACGTTCGGCCGCGTTCAAGATTTGCTGACGACGCAGCCCGGCCGTTACTTCTTCGCCCGCGGCGGCGTGCTCGGGTGCAGCATGCCCGCGGCGGTCGGCGCCGCGCTCGCGAGCCAAGGCTGGGTCGCCTCCTTCGTCGGCGACGGAGGGGCGATGTATTCGCCGCAAGCGCTGTGGAGCGCGGCGCATACCGGCGCGCGGACGATTTTCATTGTGTTCAACAATCGCCGCTACGGCGTGCTGCAGAACGTCGCGAAAAGCCTCGGCTACGCCAACGCGGCCGCCGGCCGCTTCGTGGGCATGGACGTAGCCGATCCTGCGATCGACTTTCAGGCGCTCGCAGCCTCGATGGGCGTACCGGCGGAGCGCGCCGACGACCGCGCCGCGATCGGCGCCGCGGTGGCGAAGGCGCTTGAACGCGCCGGCCCGTCGCTGATCGAGATCCGCATCCGGTAACGGAAGCTTAGCGTCGCCTTCGGCCGGCGGCCCTAGGCCGCCCGCACGAGCTTGGCCTCGATCGCCCGCCCGCGCTTCAGCGTCTGCAGCACGACGCAATAACGCTCGGTGAGCTTGAGGAGCGTATCGAGCTCTTCCTGCGGCGCGTCCGTGTCGAGCTCGAACTTGAGGCGGATGTCGGCGAAGCCGACCGGGGCGTCGCGCGCGACGCCGAGCGTGCCGCGAAAATCGAGATCGCCTTCCGCCTGAACGCGGCCCGAGCGCAACGCGACTCCGATTGAGGTCGCGACCGCCTTCAACGTCACGCCCGCGCAGGCGACCAGCGCCTCGAGCAGCATGTCGCCCGAGCACAGCTCCGCCCCGCTTCCCCCGGTCGCCGGGTGGAGCCCCGCGACGCTGAGCGCCCGGCCTGTCTCGACCTTGCACGCGATCGCCGCGGAATCGAGCGCGCCGCTCGCGCGCAGCGTCACGATCGCGGCCGTCGGCTCGGCGCGGTAGCGGTCTTTGAGGGGCGCTTGGATCGCGCGCAGTTCGTTGGCGTCCACGTCGTGGTTCTCCTTGCCGCCGGCGTGAGCGAAAATGTCACGGGCCGCGGCGCAGACGCAAGCGGCTCGACGCGCCCGCATGGATCGGTCGTTCCGAGACGGAAAGGGAATGATGTCCTGTGCGATCGGCATTCTCGCCGCCTGAGGTCGCCCTTGTCGCCGCCGCCTCGCCGGGCTAACGCTTGGCTCATGACGCGCGTCGGCTTCTTTTCCGGCTCTTTCGACCCGATGACCAACGGTCATCTCGATGTGATCGAGCAGGCCGCGGCGCTTTGCGACCGGCTGGTGATCGGCGTCGGCTCCAATCCCAATAAGCAAGGGCTGTTCACGATCGAGGAGCGGCTCAAGCTCATCCGCGAGGCGGCGGCCCCGATTGCGGCGAAGAAGCGTTGCGAGCTGGAGGTCGTCGCCTTTTCCGGCCTCGCGGTGGAAGCGGCGCGCAAGGCGGGGGCGACGCTGATCGTCAGAGGCCTGCGCGACTCGACCGACTTCGACTTCGAGATGCAGATGGCGGGCATGAACGGCGCGATGGCTCCCGAACTGCATACGATCTTCCTGCCCGCCTCCTCGCCGGTGAGGCCGATCACCGCGACGCTGGTGCGCCAGATCGCCTCCATGGGCGGCGAGTCCAGTTGATTCGCAACCTACTGGAATCGAGTAGAATCAATGCCGTGCGCCTATTCAAGCACATTTCGTGCCGGACAGCCGTGGGCTTGACCCGGCCATCTACGCAGTTCGGCGCGCCGAATATTCGCAAGGTCTCCGCAGAATCTATCAAAGTCCTGCAGTTCCAACACCTTGCGTTCGCAGCCGCCTGAATCCAGAGGCGATTTCGCAGCATGACCGCGTGGATGGCCGGGCATAGGGCGTCCGGAAGGACGCCCGTCTACGACGGACTATACCCGGCCATGACGCTTGCCCCTGTTACCCCGTTTATCGTCGGCTCGAGATTTTGCCCAGCGAGCGTCACTAAAGGGCTTGATTAACTGTTCGTCATGCGATACTAAAGCACATGCTTAACCAATCGCAGGCGCTCGACCTCGCCTTTCAGGCGCTCGCCGATCCGACCCGACGCAGAATTGTCGAGCGGCTGACGCGGGACCCGGTTTCGGTCAGCGAACTGGCGCGGCCGCTGGCGATGTCGTTGCCGGCGGTGATGCAGCACCTGGCCGTGCTGGAAGCCTCCGGCCTGGTCAAGTCGCAAAAGACCGGGCGGGTGCGCACCTGCCGCATCAATCCCGAGACGCTGAGCTTGGCCGAGCAATGGATCAACGGCCGGCGGATCGAATGGGAGCGCCGCCTCGACCGGTTGGGCGACTATCTCGCAACCCTGAAAACGTAAAGGAGCCGACCATGGCGCAGACAGTTGAAAAAAGCCTCCCCCTCGAGCCGCCGCCGGTTCGCATCTCGCGCACCCTCCACGCCCCGCGCGACGTCGTCTTCAAGGCCTGGACTTCGCCCGACCATGTGAAGCGCTGGTTCGCGCCAACAGGATATTCCGTGCCGACCGCCAGGGTCGAGATGCGAGTCGGCGGGCCGTTCGAGGTCTGCATGCGGGCGCCCGACGGCGTCGTGCACTGGGCGCGCGGGACCTTCGCCGAAGTCTCCCCGCCCGACCGGCTGGCGATCGATCTCATTGTCGAAGACGATAAGCGCCACGCGCTGTTCCGGGCCTATACCGAGGTCAACTTCGCCGACGCCCTCGGCGGGACGCGGATCGACGTGACGCAGACCTACACCGTCATCGACCCGGATGCCGCCTGGGGGCGCAGACGCTCGACAAGCTCGCAGCGGAGATCGCGCGCATGCGGAAGGGCGACGGAACGGAGCGCTCGGTGGTCCATGCCGTGTTCAGTCTCGAACGCGCCTACGACGCGCCGGTCAGCCAAGTCTACCAGGCGCTGTCGGACGAAGCCGCCAAGGCGAAATGGTTTTGCAGCGAGGACGGCCAGTGGCGGCTGATCGAGCGCCGCATGGACTTCCGCGTCGGCGGGCGCGAGCATTTGCAAGGCCGCTGGGAAGGCGGCGTGGTCTCGACCTTCGACGCGGTCTACCACGACATCGTCCCCAACGAGCGGATCGTCTACACTTACGAGATGCATCTCGACGACAAGAAGATTTCCGTGTCGCTCGCCACGATGCAGTTGAAGTCCGACGGCCCCGGCCGCACGACGCTCAAACTGACCGAACAGGGCGCATTCCTCGACGGCTACGACGACGCCGGCTCGCGCGAGCATGGAACGGGCTTCCTGCTCGACAAGCTGGGTGCCTCGCTGAGGGCTTGAGCGAGGGCGCGCTCATCCTCCCCCGCGATCGCGGTGGAGGGGGGCCCTCCTCGATCAACGCCGCCGCCAACCGCACGATTCCGTCGACCGCCTCGTCAAGCCTCGCCGTCACCCGGCGGGCGCTTGCGCAAACGGCTCCATAATCGCGCTTCGGGCGCAGCGTTTCCATCAAGAGCCTCCCGAATCAGGGAGCCTCTTAAGAATCGGTTTCTATCCTTCGCGCAATCCCCCATACTCATCTGCGATTCCCCTGCCCGCAAGCGGTGGAGGATGAGCGCCACGTAAGTGGCCAAAAGCGTCAACCATGTATCCGGTCCGAACGGTCAACCGCCGATCACCCGGAAGCCTTCTCACTCCTTTCCGCGCTCCTTGCGCAGCCGCGCCCAATAGTCGAGCCGCTTCTTGATGTCGCGCTCGAACCCGCGTTCGACCGGCTCGTAGAGCACGCGGCGGCCGAGAGCGTCGGGCCAGTAGTTCTGGCCGCTGAAGGCGTCGGGCGCGTCGTGGTCGTATTCGTAAGTTGCGCCGTAGCCCTCGCGCCTCATCAGCCCGGTCGGCGCGTTGAGAATGGTCTTCGGCGGCGTCAGCGAGCCGTGCGACTGGGCGAGCGCCTGCGCGGCCTTGAAGGCCGTGTAGACGGCGTTCGACTTCGGCGCGGTCGCGACATAGACGACAGCCTCGGCGATCGCCAGCTCGCCCTCCGGACTGCCGAGAAAGTCGTAAGCCTCCTTGGCGGCGCTGGCGACGACCAGCGCATGCGGATCGGCAAGGCCGATGTCCTCGGAGGCCATGCGCACGACGCGGCGCGCGATGAACAGAGGATCCTCGCCTGCGTCGAACATGCGCGCGAGATAGTAGAGCGCCGCGTCGGGATCGGAGCCGCGCACGCATTTGTGCAACGCCGAGATCAGGTTGTAGTGGCCGTCCTGGGCCTTGTCGTAGATCGGCGCGCGCCGCTGCACCACCTCGACCAGACGCGCGGCGTCCAAGGTCTCGCCGGGGCGCGCGGCGCGCCACACCTCCTCGGCGAGCGTCAGCGCCGCCCGCCCGTCGCCGTCCGCCATGCCGATCAGCGCCTCGCGCGCCTGCGGCTCCAGCGGGAGCGTCCTGTCCATCAGACGCTCCGCCCGTTGCAGCAGCGCCTCCAGCGCTTGCGGCGACAGCGCCCCAAAGACCAGCACCCGCGCCCGCGACAGCAATGACGCGTTGAGCTCGAAGGAAGGGTTTTCCGTCGTCGCGCCGATCAGCGCGATCGAGCCGTCCTCCATCACCGGCAGGAAGGAATCCTGCTGCGCGCGGTTGAAGCGATGGATTTCGTCGACAAACAGCAGCGTGCCCAACCCCTGCGAGCGGCGCGTGCGCGCGGCGTCGAAGATCTTCTTGAGCTCGGCGACCCCCGAATGGATCGCCGACACCTGCACGAAGGCGTCGTCGCGCGAAGCGCCGATCAGCCGCGCGACCGTCGTCTTGCCGCTGCCCGGCGGCCCCCAGAAGATCATCGAGCCCAATGTCCGCGCCGCGAGCAGCCGCGTCAGCGCCCCGTCCGATCCGGTCAAATGCTCCTGGCCATAAATTTCGGCCAGCGTCGTCGGCCGCAGGCGCTCGGCGAGCGGCGGCGACGGCGGTTCGGCCTTGGGGCTCGCGTCGTCGAGAAGGCTCATGGGCTCCTTGTCCCGCATGGGACGGCCGGCTGTCCAGCGGGCCGGGCGCCGGGGCTTGGGCCTGGCCAGACTCTTCGTAAGCGGCGCCGATTCTCGGGCGCGAGCACCCAGTGCGCCAAGACCGACGCCCAATATCGAGGCGCTTCGCGCCTTCGACAAAGTGAATCACTCGGATCGATCGACCCGAGCTCGCGCCTGTTTCAACAGGGGCGCGAACGCAGAAGCCACGCGCATCATGAACGGCCTGCTGAAGCGCCCGAGCGGATGTCAACGCTCATCTTCGTAACCTTCGCCCTTCGCGAGCCGGGCGAGCTCGTCGCCGAACAGGGCGAGAATATCGTCCGGCGTCTCGCTCGCGCCGTAGACCCGACGCGGGTCGATGGTCTTCTTGATGCGCTGATAGTGTTCGTAGCTCATCATGACGAAGCGGGGCTTGCGATGGCGTGTAATCAACACTGGCGCCCTCGCGGCGGCGTCGGTGACCTCGCCGACCTGTTTGTTCAGATCATTGGTCGTGAACGCGCGCATGCCATCCTCCAATCTCCATGATTTCCATTGTTACAAGGAGCACTGGGGCTTACGCGCCACTCCCAACCCGCCACACCGCGATGCCGAGAGGCGCCCCTGCAGCCGCGCTCGTGGCCAGTGCGTCGAGACCAACGCCCAATATAGAGGCGCTTCGCGCCGGCCGCGCTCCATGGGGCGGTCTTCAGGAACGCCGGTCTTTTGACGGGCTATCGAGCGCGGCTACAACCGTCGTCCGTCCCAGAATTTTCCTCGCTTGTGACTTGTCGGCCGCGCAAGTTTGGTCGAAGTTCACAGCCGGCCTGCCGGACCAAAGAGCGCCCCCCAATGATCGAACGCCATCTTTCCTGTCTAGGCCCTTCGGGCTTTCACCGGCTCGTCTACAGTGAATGGCCGGGGCCGGCCGGGTGTGCGTCCACGGGCTGACGCGCAACGGCAAGGATTTCGACGCGATCGCCGGGGCCTTGTCGGCGCATTATCGCGTGATCTGTCCGGACATGCCCGGGCGCGGGCGCAGCGAATTTCTGACGGTTGCGGCCGAGTACGGCAATCCGCTCTATCTCGCGGACGCTTCAGCTCTGCTTGCGCGCCTCGACGTCGAGAGCGTCGACTGGCTCGGCACGTCGATGGGCGGCCTCATCGGCATGATGCTGGCCGCCCAGCCCGGAAATCCGATCCGCAAGCTCGTGCTCAACGACATCGGCGCGTATGTCTCGAAAGTCGGGCTCGAGCGGATCAGGAGCTACGTCGGGCTCGACCCGACCTTTCCGTCGCTCGACGCGTTGGAGGCCACGTTGCGCTTGAACTTTGCCGCCTTCGGTCCGCTGACCGACGCCCAGTTGCGCAAGATGGCGCGAGACAGCGCACGGGAAACGCCCCAAGGCGGGTGGGGCTTCGCGTATGATCCGCGCATCGCCGACACCTTCAAGGAAGGCCCCCTCGAAGACGTCGATCTCTGGCCTTTGTGGGAGGCCGTCCGATGCCCGACGCTGCTGCTGCGCGGAGCCCTTTCCGATCTCCTGACTCGCGAAGCCGCCGAGGAGATGACGCGGCGCGGACCGAAAGCCAAGCTGATCGAATTCCCGGGGATCGGCCACGCGCCGGCGCTCTTGGAGGAGGACCAGATCGCCGTCGTACGCGATTTCCTGCTTGCGTGAGGGCGCGGCGCCCTACGAACCCTACCAAACCCCCGTATTCGCCATCGAAGCCCAAGGCTCGGCAGCCGGGAGGGAACCGCCCTTCTGGATCAGCTCGATCGAGATGGCGTCGGGCGTGCGGATGAAGGCCATATGGCCATCGCGCGGCGGGCGGTTGATCGTCACGCCGGCCGCCTTCAGCTTGGCGCAGGTCGCGTAGATGTCGTCGACGCCATAGGCGAGATGGCCGAAATTGCGCCCGCCGGCATAGACCTCCGGGTCCCAGTTGTAGGTGAGCTCGATGAGCGGCGCCTGGTCGCGCCGCGCCCGCTCCGTGTCGGAGGGCGCAGCGAGGAACACCAGTGTATAGCGGCCCTTCTCGTTCTCCAGACGCCGAGTCTCGACAAAGCCGAGCAGTTCAAAAAAGGCGATCGTGGCCTTGAGGTCGGTCACGCGGATCATCGTATGCAGGTATTCCATGGGCTTGCCTCGTTGCTTCGTATCCCGACCAAGAGCATAACCCCTCCGTTCTGAGGGGGCAGCCCCCATTCATGGGACATCTCGCATTGGCGACGCAGCGGCCGGATTCGGCTGAGGCTCAACCGACGCTGAAAAGGCGGGCGGCGGGCGCGTCGGTCGCGACGAGCCTGGTCCTCGCCGTCATCAAGCTCGCGGCCGGCTTCGCCTCCGGCTCGCTCGCGCTCCTCTCGGAGGGCGCGCACAACGCGCTCGACATCGGCGCGAGCGCCCTCACGTTTATCGCCGTGCGCGAGGCCGACAAGCCCGCCGACGCCGATCACCCGTTCGGCCACGCCAAGATCGAGGCGGTGGCGGCGCTGGCCCAGACCGGCTTTCTCGCCGCGCTGTCGATCGCCGTCGCGGTCCAGGCGATCGAGCGAATACGCGGCGGCGGCGCCGTTGTCGACGCGAACGCCTTCGCCATCGGCGCGATCGTGTTCTCCATCGCCGTGGACCTCGCGCGCTGGCGGGCGCTGACCCATGTCGCGCGCCTGACTTCGAGCCACGCGCTCGCCGCCGACGCCTTGCATTTCTCCAGCGATCTCATCTCGTCCGTGCTGGTGCTCCTAGGACTCGCGGCCACACGCGCGGGCTATCCCCACGCTGACGCGGTCGCCGCCATCGGCGTCGCCGGATTCATCGCGGTCGCGGGCTATCGCCTCGGCCGGGCGACGATCGACGCGCTCGTCGACCGCGCGCCCGAGGGGCTGGCGGACGCGATGCGCGCGCTCGTCGCCCAGACGCGCGGCGTCGCCGGGGCGGAGGCGATCCGGCTGCGCACCAGCGGCGCCCGGATCGTCGGCGAGCTCATCGTCTCCGTGTCCCGCACGCTGCCGCTGGAGCGCGTCGCGGCGATCAAGGCGGATCTGGCGACCCGGATTGGCCAGCGATGGCCGCAGGCGGACCTCACCATCACCGCCAACCCGATCGCGCTCGACGACGAGACGATCCTCGAGCGCGTGCAGCTGATCGCGACCAGCCGTCGCCTGCCGGTGCATCATGTCACCATCCAGGACATCGACGGGCGCAAGAGCGTGGCGCTCGATCTCGAGGTCGACGGCGCAATGACCCTGAGCGCCGCTCATTCCATCGCTTCGGACCTCGAGGAGGCCGTCGCCGCCGAAGTCGGCGAGGGCGTCGAAGTCGAGACTCACATCGAGCCCGCCGAACCGGAGGCGCACAGCCAGGCTCGCTCGCCGCCGCCGCCGCGCAGGGACCTCTGCGCGACATCCACGACGTGCGTGTGCGCGAATCTCCCGGCGGCCTGTTCGTGCTGTTCCATTGCCGCGTGGATCCGGCGACGACGGTCGAAGCCGTCCACAAAGCCGTGGACACGCTCGAGCGTTTGGTGCGCGAGGCGTTCCCTGAAGTGCGGCGCGCGGTCGGCCATGCGGAGCCGGCAAGGGAGGGCGCGAGGTGAATGGCGCCGCCTGGCCGCGACAACTTGGCGCGATCCGATCCTCCTCGCCCTTCGAGCCGCGAGGCACCGCATCGCTCCTCGGCGCGAGGAGGATTTGATGTTCCGTTCGCTCGATTGCCCTCATTCCCAACCCTGCGGCAATCCTCTAATCCTGCGCGGGACGAGCGCTTCAGGACATGATTCGGCCAGGCGATGGATTTCGACGACGCGACACCGGATCTCGATGGCGCGCGTGTCGTCGTCGGCAACGAGAAGGGCGGCGCGGGAAAATCCACGGCGGCGCGCCGGCGTCGTCGCTGGCGACCGCGCGCCGAAATCGTGGCCTTCGTGACCGCGCTCGCGCTGCCAAGCGCCGCGCCCGGCGTCACCCACGCCGAGGCGCGCCGACGCCCTGACGAACGCGGCTCAGAAGCGCACCAAGCGGCAGCGCGCTGACGCGCTTTGAACGGGGCGACATGCGCACGGCCTATTGCTTCACTCCGGACCGCGCCTTCTTTCCGCCGGCGATCCGCGCCATCGCCTCGCTCATCGAAGCCGAGCCCGACGGCGGGCACGAGATCTTCCTTGTCTGCGAGCCCGACGACATCACGCCGGGCTTCGACAGGCTCGCGCGCCGCCTGCGTGAGCGGTTCTCGCTTCTCACGATCGACTTCGCCCGCTTCGATTCGCGCCTGAGCCCCAGCGGACGCTTTTCGCGCGCGGTCTTCCGCCGCCTCTTTCTGGACGAGGTCCTGCCGGCGCATTACGAGCGCATCGTTGCGATTGACTCCGACATGCTGGTCGTGCGTCCCGGCCTGTCGCGTCTCGAGGACTTCGATCTCGCCGGCAAGCCTCTCGCCGCCGCCTACGACATGATCTTCCTGATGGACTTCAAGGGCGACGCGCTGGCGCGGCGCTTCCAGGCCTATCGCCGCTCGCTCGGCCTCAAGACGCAGACGCCCTACTTCAACGCCGGCCTGATGGCGATCGATCGCGCCGAGTGGCGCGCGAGAGGCCTGACCGAGCGGGTGACCCGCGCGTTGTGCGAGACGCCGAAGCGCTTTCGTTTCATGGAGCAGAGCGCGCTCAACGCGACCTTGCAAGGCGAGTTCGCGCCGCTGTCGCCGCGCTACAATTTCATGGGGGATTTTTTTCTTCTCGACCTGGAGCGCAGGCTCGAGCCGATCGCGCTGCATTTCGTCAACGCGCCGAAGCCGTGGGAGTTCGCGCGCTGGCGCGGCGAGGCGCGTTTCGCCGAAGACTACCGGCGCTGGTTCTTAGGCTCCCCCTGGCCGGAGTGGGCGAAGGCGCCGGCCGCGCCTCATTGGCGGCGAACGCGGCCGCCGCTCACTCATATTCGTAAATACTTCGCCGAGCGCCTGTCGTTGTTTATCGAGCAGGCGTCATTCATTGATATTTAGTTGCCAAATACAGTATAAATTCGGTTGCGTGCGATTATGGTTAAATCCTGATTAAGTATTATCCTCCAGATTTTCGTTTGTCGCCGCGGTTTCTCGCGCCGGCGAATCGAATCTGGGGTGAGCCGATGAAACCTTTCGTGTCGCTTGCTTTCGTGGGCCTGACCCTGGCGGCGTCGCCGGCGGGCGCCGCCGACCTCGGCTCCGCTCCCCTGTCCATCCCCGCCTCGCAGGGGGCGACCGCGGTCGAGATCGGCTCCAACTGGTATCTCCGCGGCGACATCGGCGTGAGCTTCGACGCTCTGCCGTCCGTCTCCCTGTCGAGCTTTTCCGCGCTTCCGCCCGGCTTGGTCGGCTCGCCGCCCTCGGTGTTCGGCCGAACGAGCTCATCCGGCGCGGGCTTTACCGGCGGTCTCGGTTTCGGCTACCGCTACAACGACTTCGTGCGCTTCGACGCGACCTGGGACTATGGCGTCGGCCCGAGCCGAACCCGCTCGGCCTTCGTCGTCTGCCCCTACGGCCTTGCGGGCGTGAATGGCGCAACAACCGGGCTTCCGGCCGGATACCTCTACAATACGGCCGAGACGTGCGACGGCTTCCTGAACTTCCATCAGCACAACAATACGTTCCTCGCGAACGCCTACGTCGATCTTGGGACCTATGCCGGCTTTACGCCCTATGTCGGGGGCGGCGTCGGCATGAACGTCAACGGCACCCAAGGAAGCGTGAACTTTTACGAGACGGCGAACGGCCAGCCCTATGCCGCAAATCTTGCTTCGAACGGCGCCTTTCCCCAGATTTGGGTCGATCCGACGGGTCAGAGACTGAATCCGCAGCCCACGATCGCTTTCGCCCAGCAAAATTGGAATCGCGCGTTCAGCTCGACCGCATACAGGGTGGCCTGGGCGCTGTCGGTCGGGTTCGGCTTCCGGCTCAATCCGAGCGCCACGCTGGACGTCGGCTATCGCTACCTCAACGGCGGCGCGTCCAGCATGCTGGTCAACCCGCAAACCGGCCTGTCGGTGAGGCAAAGCAACTCGTCGCAGCAATTGCGTGTCGGCATCCGCTACGTTCTCCAGTAGGGAGGGCGCCGAGGCGCCCGCGCCCCGGCCTGGCGGCGCCGCGCTTGACGCGCCCGGCGATTTTCAGCGTCCCATTTGCGCGCAAAGCACGCTCGAGGACGCCTGGCCTTCATGTTTCAGACATTGATGACGTCGCGACGCTTCGCGCCATTGTTCTGGCGCCAGTTCTTCTCGGCGTGCTAATTCACAAAATAGACAAGTAGACTGTCCACGTGTATAAAATTCGGCAATTCGCAGTATAAAGATCGATATTTGCCTTGTTATAGAAGCTTTAGTTCCGTCATTGCGAGGAGCGAAGCGACGAAGCAATCCAGAAGCTCGAAGGACTGCGGCGGCGACCTCTGGATTGCTTCCCCCTCGCTGCGCTCGGGGTCGCAATGACGGGTGATGGCTCTTGCAGGATGACCGCTCCAGCGAGATTTTCAACCACGCTGCCCAACACGCCGGGCGCGCACGCTCGCCGCGATCTTCTCTGTCGCGATCAGGCGAGCGGATTCGCCTTGTCGGGGAGATTGGCGCATGCAAGTCTTCAAAAACATCGTCATGGACCGCTTCTCCTGGGGCAAGAGAATGCACGCGCGCGCGACTGCGGCAGTCTCGAAACATCTTCTCGCCGTCGAGACGTAAAGGGCGCGCGGCGATGCCTCGGACCCCGCCCTGCATTTTTTTGAGCCATTCCGGCGCGGACACTCAAGCCGCGCAGGAGCTGAAGCGCAGGCTGCTCGGCGGCCCCGACGCGCGCGCGGCGGGCCTCGAGGTATGGTTCGACAAGGACGACTTGAGGCCCGGCGGGCGCTGGTCCGCGCAAATCGCGGAGGCGATCGAAAATAAGGCGACCGCATTCGTCGTTTACCTCGGCTCCTCCGGCGTCATCAACTGGGTCGAGGCGGAGGTCGATGTCGCGCTCTCCCGCGCGATCAAGGATCCGTCCTTTCTGTTCATTCCCGTTCTGGCGGCTGAAAGCGCGGGCTCAAGCGCGCTGCCGCCGTTCGCCAAACGCTATCAGGGCGTTCGCGATCCGCTCGGCGACGGCGAGCAGTTCGAGAAGCTCGTCAAGGCCGTCCTGCGTCAATCGGATTGGGACAAGTCGCTCGTCCTGATTGACGAGCCGTTCGTCGGCCTGCGGTCGATGCGGGAGGAAGAGGCCGACCGGTTTTTTGGGCGCAAGACGGAGGTAGAGGAACTCATCGAGAAATTCCGCCGCCATCGCATTGTGGCGATCGTCGCCGACAGCGGCACGGGAAAGTCCTCGCTCGCCGGCGCGGGCTTCGTCCCGGCCTTTCGCGGCGGGGCGCTCGCGGATTTGACGCGCGAGAATCCCGACGATCGCATCTGGAACGTAGTCACCCTGCGGCCGCGCGCCAACCCGGAAGAAGGGCTGCGTTCGGGCGTCATCGACGCGGCGGAAAAACTCGGGCGGTCGCCGGATGAGTGCGAAGGCTTGCGGGAGCGCATCGTCGTCGCCGATCCGAGCAAGACCGCCTACGCGCTGAAATGCAACCTGACGCCGGCGCAAAAAACGGCCACGCTCCTCATCGTCGATCAGTTCGAGGAGCTGTTCACCGAGACGCCCGACGCAATCTGCGGTCCGTTCGTCAAGCTCCTGCTCGCGCTCGCCGACGGCGACTGGGACGTCCGTATCCTTCTCACCGT
>WNFJ01271353.1_pt1 | contig 17714 bp, 14 predicted proteins | sample 5400461 | NCBI WGS metagenome assembly WNFJ01 (sample SAMN13153349, study PRJNA577476) | soil metagenome | isolation source: 115 cm saprolite on Douglas fir-dominated hillslope | place: USA:California | collected 2013-09-17 | reverse complement strand
TTCTTGCGAACCAAACCCAGATTATTCAGAGTGACCGCGGAAGGCTTGCCCGGGCCCAAGGCCAGAGTCCATTCGCGTTCGGCATTGGCCCAATCGCCGTGATCGGAATAATATACGCCGAGATTGGTATGAATGACCTGCGCGTCAGGTTGGGCTTCGAGGGTGCGGCGATAAAGCACGTCATCACTGCGCCAATCGCGATTGCGTTGGACTGTGGCGATAGCGTAAAAGCAGGCCACGCCCACGACCCCAGCTGCGAGCGCCTGCCGAGCCAGAGCGCGACCAGAAGACGGCGATCCCGTGCAAGTTTCACGCCAAAGCTTTGCAACAACGGCGCCGACCAACCAGCAAAAACCCACTGAAGGTAAGTAGAGGTAGCGCTCAGCAAAAACCTGCGCCGGCATCCAGCGGGCGTTCAGCACGGGCGCGAGGGTTGCTCCCATCCAAAGAAGCGCAAAAGAGAGGGGGCGCGCATTTCGCCACAGGAATACGAATAATCCTGCGCAGATGATCAGTCCTGCGAGCCCCGCCAAAACACGGGGGTCGCCGATGCTCTGGCTTTCATGGAATACGTAGAAGGCGACAAGGTGAACCGGCCAGATCAATTTGGCGAGATAGCTGCCGGTAAGAGCTACTGCACTGAGCAATACCTCTTTCCATGGCAAGTTTGGCCGCCAGATGGCCGGCGCGAATCCACCCAGCACAAACAGCCGGAAGGCGATGTAAGCCACAGCAACCAAGCAAAGGGGCAGATAGCGGCGCCATTTCTCGCTGAAGTGACGGGTTGACGCGCCAGGCCGATAGAAATGCTCGTAAACGATAACGAGAGCCGGTAAGACCAGGGCCTGCTCTTTGGAGAGAAGAGCAAGGCCATAAGCGAGGAGCATAAATGTGTACGACAGCCAAGATGGCAGGGTTTGCCGTTCCGTCTCTGGGAGACGCAAATAGAGCAAAAAAGTCAGCAAGAAAAAGAGACTCAACTCCAGATCCGTGATCGCGGCAATCCAAGCGACCGATTCGGTGTGAATCGGGTGCAGTGCGAAAAGGCCGGCGGCGATGAGAGAAAGAAGGCGATCGCCGAAAAGGCGTTCGGTAAGAACGAAGAGAAGCAAGACGACGGCGACGTGCAGAACCAGATTCACCAGATGAAACCCGAAGGCGAGCCGACCAAAGATTTTGTAACTGACGAGATAGGCAAAACTCATCAACGGCCGATAATAGTTGCTTACGCCTTGAGCGCCCTGGAAGGTCCAGACGGTGCTGTCGAAGATCTTTCCGATATATCGGAAGCTGTGGACATAGGGGTTTTCGAGAACTTGGTCGTGATCGTCGTAGACGAAGCTGTTAGCGAGCGCGTTGATGTAAGGCAGAGAGGCCAGCAAGATCAGTATGAGGAAGACGACTGCATCGCGGTCGTCTCGCGACTCCCTGCGCCAGCGACTGAGCATAAAATCATGGTAGCGAAGGGCATGGGAGGAATCTAGGATTCCGGCGAGGGACGTGGCATAGGCCCAAACAGGCGGCGTAGGGAGCTTCTAACGAGCGGCCTTGTCCAGAATATCCCGAATTTTTCTGGCCAAATCTTTTGGTGGATAAGGCTTCTGAAGGAGAAGCGCGCCGCCGCGCGATACCAGAGAACTCAGCATCTCCGATTCTTCCGAATAGCCCGAGGTGAGAATTACAGGGATGGAGGGGTTAATGCCCCGAATTCGCTCGAGCGCACCAGGGCCGTCCAATCTGGGCATCACCACATCCAATACGACCAGGGAAATCTTTCGCGGATTAGCCTCGAATTTCTCAATTGCCTCACGCCCATCCCGCGCAACCAGGATCGAGTATCCCAAAGCGGTAAGAACCTCGTGCGACATCTCGCGCAGACCATCGTGATCTTCCGCGAGAAGGATGGTCTCGGTTCCTCCTCGCACCGGGACTTCCTCGATCTCTCGGCGCGCTTCGACGGCGGCTTCGGTTGCAGGCAGATAAACTCGAAAAACGCTGCCCTTGCCGACCTCACTATAAACCTCGACGTGCCCGAGATGCTGTTTGACGACGCCAAAAACGGTAGCCAAGCCCAGGCCGGTACCTTTGCCTTTCTCCTTCGTGGTGAAGAACGGCTCAAATATTTTTTCTATGGTAGCCGCGTCCATGCCCACACCGTCGTCCGATACGGAAAGGCGAACGTAATGACCAGGGGAGATCGATCCATTTCGGCGGCAATACTCTTCGTCCAGATCGGAATTGCGCGTTTCGATCAGGAGATGACCACCATTGGGCATAGCATCGCGGGCATTGAAGCAAAGGTTCAGCAGGACCTGCTCGATCTGTGCGGGATCCGCCTTTGTCGTGCGAAGATCGGATGCCAACACCGTCTTGATTTCGACTTGCTCGCCAGTTGCGCGCTGCAGCAGTACCATGGCTTCGCCAACGATGTCGTTCAGGCTGAGGTTGCACGGCGTAAGCACTTGGCGGCGCGCATAGGCCAGCAATTGCTGCGTGAGGCGTGCGGCGCGCTCCGACTGCTCCCGAATCTGCAGAAACAACGTGCGGGCGCGGCTTTCCGCGGGCACCTCTTCTTCGCCCATTTCCGCCCAGCCCATGATCGCACCGATGACGTTATTAAAATCGTGGGCGATGCCGCCCGCCAATTTTCCGATGGCTTCGAATTTTTCCAACTGCCGCAGCTTTTGTTCTGCTCGCCTGTGCTCGCGGCGTGCCTCTGCGTCGGCAAGTTCCCGGTGGATGGCGGGCAAGAGGCGAGTCAAATTGCCCTTCAGGACATAGTCGTGCGCGCCGACTCGCATGGCATCAACGGCAACATCTTCGCCAATGGTTCCGGAAACAAAGATGAAGGGCACGTCGGGATCCTTTTCACGTACGAGTTTCAATGCGGCGATGCCGCTGAACCCGGGCATGGAGAAATCCGAGATGACACAATCCCACCGCCGTGCGCGGAGCATGTTCTGGAGCGTTTCAGCCGTATCCACGCGCTCATGTGATACGTCATACCCGCCGTGACGCAGAGTGCGCAGGAGCAGGGCGCAATCCTCTTCCGAATCCTCGATGATCAGCGCGTGTAGCGGTTGAGGCACTTTAATTCTTTCGCCGGACGGGAGGGCGCTCGTTCAAGAGCAGCCAATAGAGGCCGAGTTGCCGGACGGCGTCGACAAACTCGGCAAAATCTACCGGCTTGCGGACGTAGCTATTGGCGCCGAGGCCGTAACCGTCGAGGAGATCGCGCTCTTCATTGGAAGACGTGAGGATCACGACTGGGAGCAGCTTGGTCTGTGGAGCCGCACGCATACGGCGAAGCACTTCGAGACCGTCGACCTTGGGTAGCTTCAAATCAAGGATGACGACTTGCGGCATGATGGTGACGTCACGATTTGCGTAGGTGCCAGTTCCAAAGAGATAGTCCAAGGCTTCAGCACCGTCCCGCGCCACTACCACCTCGTTCGTCACGTTATTTTTCCGAAATGCGCGAAGCGTGAGAGCTTCGTCGTCGGGATTGTCTTCAACCAGCAAGATGGAACTCATCGCCATTGTCGGCCTCCCCTCGAATCTATTTCTGAGATCCCGTGCGAGCGCGGATCACGGGCGTTCTGCTTCCGAATTCATGATGTGAGCCGCACCGTGAAAGTGCTTCGATTCGGCCGTTTCATTTGCTAAACCATCGGGCATCAAGGTGAAAAAGAAGGTTGCACCTTCGTTCACCGCGCTCTTTGCCCACAACCGGCCGCCATGACGGTGAATAACCCGCTGCGCCGAGGCGAGTCCCACTCCCGTGCCGGGGAATTCCGTTGCGCCATGCAGTCGTTGGAACGCGCCAAATAAACGCCCGGCGTAGGCGGGATCGAATCCAGCGCCGTTATCGCGCACAAAAAAAGTGCTTAGGCCATTGGTTTGGGTGAGCCCGAATTCGATTTGAGCCTGCGACTGGCGCGAAGTGAATTTCCAGGCGTTCCCGAGCAGATTCTCCAGGACGGTATGCATCAATGGCGCATCGCCCTCCGCATGCAGCCCGGGCGCGATCACGAACTCAATCTGTCGAGCCGGATCCCGGCCTGAGAGTTCGGCGGCCACCGACCGAGCCATTTCGCTCAAGTCCAGAGGCTCCCTTTGGATTTCCGCGCGAGTGATGCGTGAGAGTTCCAGCAGATCGTCAATCAACGCCGCCATACGCTGCGCGCCGGTGCGCACGCGCTCCAGGTGCTGTTTACCGGTCGCATCCAATCGATCGGAGTAGTCTTCCAGCAGCGCCTGGCTGAAGCCATCGATGCCTCCAAGGGGCGTGCGCAAGTCATGGGAAACGGAATAGCTGAAGGCTTCGAGTTCTTTATTGAGAGCGGTAAGCTCCGTATTGGACCGGGCTAATTCCATTCTCTGGATTTCCAATGCCTCTTCCACCTTTTTGCGGTCCGTGACGTCACGGATGGCGCTGGAGACCAACGTACCTCCCTCCGTTTGCATGGGGCTAAGACTAATTTCCACTGGGAACTCGGTCCCATCCTTGCGAAGGCCGTAGAGCTCGAGGCCAGCACCCATCTCCCGGGTCTTCGGGGAATGGAAGTATCCCTGGCGATGGCCTCCGTGCTGGGTGCGGAATCTCTGCGGCACCAGCATGTCCACGCCCTTTCCGAGAAGCTCTGCCCGCGCGTACCCGAATAGTTTTTCCGTCTGCGCATTGACTAGCTCGATGCGGCCCTCTCGGTTCACGATGACCATCGCATCAGGAGCCGAATCCAGGAGGGCTTTGAATTTCTGCTCGCTCTGCTTGCGCTCAGTGATGTCCTTGAGGATGGCAGTGAAGAAGGTGCCCTCGTGTGTCTTCCAGGTTGATAAGGAGAGTTCGATGGGGAAGTGTGCGCCGTCCTTCCTGAGACCCTCCAGTTCGACTGTCTTACCGATGACCCGGGCCTCGCCGGTCCTCAAGAAAAGATCCAACCCCCTTCGGTGAGCGTCGCGGTACCGCTCGGGCATGAGATCCGTGAGCGGCCTGCCGACGACTTCCTCCGAGGCGTATCCAAAAGTGTGCACAGCGGCACGGTTAAAATAAATGACGTTGCCTTGGGCGTTCGCCGAGATGATGGCGTCACTGGCGGTTTCAGCGAGAGTCCGGAATTTTCGCTCGCTCGCCTGCAAGGCTTCTTCAACTCTCTTCCGTTCGGTAACGTCGGTGGCGACAACCAGGCGGGCCTCTCTGCCGTCAAAAACTATGGGGTGCGAGGTGATTTCGACGGTTATAAGCGTCCCGTCCTTTTTCCGATGTCTCCAAACGCCGGAATTCTCGGCACCTGGAGGTGCTTTCGAGACGCTTTCCAAAAGTGCCGAAATTTCTTCAGACGGGCGAATGTCCTTGATCGTCTTGGAGAGGAATTCTTCTCGTGAATAGCCATAACTCCGGACCGCGGATTGATTCACGTCGAGGAAGGCCAGCGTCGGCATGTCATAGACCCAGACGGGATGGGGATTGCTGTCGAACAGCGAACGAGAGCGGTCCTCCGATCGCTGGAGCGCTTGATTCACCGCCGCGAGCTCAGCGTTGGCGCGGGCCAGTTCGTCCGCTTGGTTGACCAAGGCCAGGTTTACCTGCTCCAGGGTCTTCGGGCTCGGAAGCGCAAGAGCTCTCGGAACCAACTGAACGAGCAGGACCGCCGTGGGGACCGAGGCCAGCGCAGTAACAGCCTTGACAGCTCCTGCCAGCCAGTAATCGGCGTGCCAGATATTCCAAATCTCCATCACGTGCGTGGCTCCGCATGCCACGATAAAAAGCCCGAAGCATCCAAACATCCAATCAAACGGCAAGTCCCGCCGTTTTCGAATGAAATAGATCAGGGTGATGGGGATGGAGAGATAGGACAATGCGATAAGCGTGTCAGAGATCAGGTGCAGCCACACGACGCCGGGATTCCATAAATAACAAAAACCGTGCGGCATGAAGTCGCCGGAAGAGAAAAGTCGCCTCAGCATTTCCATACGATCTCCCGCGCCAATCTGAACTGAACGACTGAAATACAGTTGGAAAGGGCAAAAACGCACGCCACCCTACAGGTTTTAAGCGAGTACAGCAGGGCCGCGGTTAGGAAGGGGAACGACTCCCAGCGATTGTGCTTCAGTTCGGCGCCGCGATGGCCAACGGCGACACTAAAGTGTGCCGTTCTCGTCAACGCTTGGACCGAGACCTGTCACTGAATACTGCGTCAGGGTGCAAAACATCTATGGGTAGCTCCCAGTTGAACGGAAATTAGCGCAGGGAGGGTATCGATTCAAAAGGGCGATCGAATCTTTCAACCTCTCCAGCCATTACATGCCATGTCGTGGTTGGCCAGAGCCACCGTGAGATCGGCCTCAGCGGCGAACTGGAGTTGACCGAGCAGCCAGAAGCGGTGACGCAAAGACGACGCGATTTCGCGGGAAGCTTGCCCCTGCTTCGGCGCAGGTTCATCCTATATGTGTAGAAGGAGTAAGGCAGATGTTGGCGGAACACCTCCAAGTCGCAGCACCGTATTTGATCGAACAGAGATATTCATATTCTGAATATTCGCCCGAACAGCATCGGGTGTGGCAGGAATTAGTACGGCGCAGACGGGCGCAAATCGAATCTCATGCCTGCCGGGAATACCTGGACGGATACCAAATTATCGGCCTTCAGGAGGATCGCCTTCCGAACCTTGCCGCGATCACGGCGCAACTGAAGCCCCGAACGGGATGGAGCACTACGCCGGTAAGTGGCTTCCTTCCCGCTCAGGCGTTCTTCGAAATGCTGGCGGCACGGATGTTTCCGACGACCACATGGATACGCAGCGGCGATTCACTCGAGTACATACCCGAACCCGACATCTTTCACGATGTTTTCGGGCACGTGCCTATGCACGCCCATCGTGTGTTCGCGGATTTCTTGCAACATTACGGAAGCGTTTGCGTCCGTCTCAATGACCAGCAACTCCTGGAGCAACTGGGCCGCTTATTCTGGTATACGGTTGAATTCGGGCTGATTCGGCAGGACGGAGCAATCAAGATTTACGGCAGCGGTGTGATCAGCTCACACCGGGAATGCAGCAACGTGATCGATGGCGGTTGTGAAGTCAGAGATTTCGAGCTGGAAGAAGTCCTCAGGACGCCGGTTCGGGTCGACCGCATCCACAGCCTGCTCTTTGCCATCGAGAGCTTTGATCAACTCTATCAAGCCATGCACGCAGCCGAGGAATGGGCCGAGCAGCGCCTGCCGCAATCCCATCCGGGCCGGTAGAGCAGCGATCTCGTCAGCTCAGCAACTTGTGTAGCAACTGATCGAGGCGGACGCGGGCCTCATCCGACATGGCGACAAACTCGATCCCCATCCCCTCTCCGTCACGCGAATGACGCACGACCGCCCGCGCGCTGACTTCGCCGCTGGGAACTTCGAACGAGACATGAACCAGCTCGCCAACGCCCGGCGGTTCGGGCGCCGCAATCGATAACCCACCCGAGCTGATCGTTTGTACCCTGGATACGAGGGATTCTCCTCGGCCGCGCCACGTTATGTCCATCCCTCGGGGCAAGGTAATACGCGGACGTTGGCGTTTTTCGATTCCAAGCTGTTCGTCTTCTTCCGCGGGCAAACGAGTCCAGAATTCCGGCTGGGGAGCGGCGAACTCTACGGCGACTTCGAGTTCCTGCGATTCCCGGCACGAGGTGCGCACGACCCGGCATTCCTGGACTTGCTCGGCCGCCTCGTTAATGAGGAGCAATTTTTGCCCGGCTACAACGGGTACGCGCATCAACAACAAGGCGCCCATCTCACTCGCGTTTAGGATGGAGTTCTCCTCAAAAAAGGGGCTCAAGCCTTGACCATGTCCATAAATTCGAATACGCGCTGCCATGGCCTGTCGATCGCGCTCTCGGCGCTCCACGGGACCCGCTTCGGCTTCTTTCCTCCAGGAACGATCGATGTGAATGGCCTCCGCCCTTCGCAAGGCCTCAAAGATTTGGCTCATTAGGTTCGCTCCCCTCAGAGATCAACGGACCATGATGCCTTAAGCCTGTGTTTTTCAGCAATAGACCTGGCGAACCAACTCGTTTGGTACAAGTGGCCTATACGACCAGGAATGGGCAACAGAGCTTACTGATGCAGGAGCGTTAAGTGTGCATGCCGCGGTCACTTACGGCCATATGGACATGCCTCCGATCCCCACTTTGATACTGTACCCGTATTCCACTGAAATTATTGGCGATATTTACATGCCGGTGATGGGCTCACAAGTGCAGTATGTAACCTCGGAGAACGCAAATGCCAAGCGAACCGTCAAGAGATTTGAAAATGTCAGCCAGCATTATCGGTTTGGCCGCAACTGGAGTACAAAGCAATTCCCGAGAACGGCGCCGACATGCCCGTTACCCATTCACCGGGACCGTCGAGGCCTTCGAGCAGGCATCTGAGGCAAGAATCCCGGGCCGAACTGCCGATTTGAGCGAAGGCGGATGTTACGTCGATACCATGAGTCCGTTTCCGACGCAAACTCGCGTAAGGATACGCATCACCCGGGAGCAGCGATCGTTCGAGAGCCAAGCCACGGTCGTTTACTCAGTGGCAGGTCTGGGCATGGGACTGCAGTTCGAAGCTATCGATGCTAAGCAACTCCTGAGCTTGAGAAAGTGGATCCGCGAACTGAGCGGTGAAACGAGCGCGGAACCGGCGACGGAGCCAAAGTGGGATTCGCCCGCTCGTGTGACCGCCGAGAACTCAGTTTTGAACGACCTAATTATCGAGCTCATGCGGAAAGATGTGCTGGCTGAGGCCACAGGCAGAGGAATGCTTCAGCGATTGGCATCTGCCGCTTGAGAACGCAGGCGTTTGTCACCATCCCGCAATAACCAGCCGAGCACCTGGTGATCATGAAAGCCTTGTCGTTCCTCGCATCGCTGGGACAATAGTTCCTAACACGTTACTGGCTGTACCAGTGGGTTGTTCAAGACGACGATGAAGTTCTTCATCTCCCATCGTGGTGGCAATGCCACGGAATTGTTTCGAGACCATTGGCAAAGCAGTGAGCGGCGCCAATGGTGGCTTTCCTCGTCGGCAATTGCCGTCTCACTGATCCTTACCTCCGGAATCGTGTGCGTTTTATTGCCTTCGATGATTCCGCAACTAGGCCCCACATCCTACGCCTTTGATACTGATATTGCCGTGCACGCTCTGGTGGGCATCATTTTGCTTTTCGACGTTTATGTGGTGTTCCAACAGGTACAACTTTCCCGGTTCCGCAGACGGTTGGCCGAACGAGAGGAGCTCTTCCGCCTCATTAGTGAAAACGCGGCGGACATGATCGCTGTTGTGGATACGAAGGGCCAGCGGCTCTACAACAGTCCTTCCTATCAGAAACTACTTGGTTATTCGCAGGAGGAATTAGGAAAGACGTCGGCCTTTGAGCAAATACATGCCGATGATCGCAGGGCCGTTGTGGATGCCGCGAACGATGCACGCCGGACGGGAATGGGCCGAACCGTAGAGTATCGGATTCGCCATAAAGATGGCCGTTGGCTGACGCTGGAATCGACGGCGAGCGTGGTCCGCAACCGTGATGGAGAGGTGGAGAAGCTGGTGATCGTCAACCGGGACATCACCGAGCGAAAGCAGCTGGAGGAGCAGCTGTATCGTTCGCAGAAGCTCGAGGCTATTGGGAGGTTGTCGGGAGGGGTGGCGCACGACTTCAATAACCTCCTAGGATTGATGATCGGATATAGCGAAGCGCTGCAGGATCGCATCCCGCCGGACGATCCCTACCGGGAAGCGGTGGATGAGATTCAGAACGCCGGCAAGCGCGCGGCCGCGCTCACGCAGCAGCTTTTGGCTTTCAGCCGCAAGCAAGTCCTGGAACCCCGGATTCTCAACCTGAACACGATCATCCTGGACGTCGAGAAGATGCTCCGCCGTTTGCTTGGGGAAGACATCGAGATGCAGCTTGTGCTTTCGCCGAATACTTGTTCGGTGAAAGCCGATCGAAGCCAGATCGAACAGGTAGTCCTCAATCTAGTGGTCAACGCGCGAGACGCGATGCCCGATGGCGGCAAACTGATTATCGAAACCGGAAACTGGGAATTAGATCGTTCCACGGTGCTCCGCCACCCTTACGTAATTCCCGGACCCTACGCCATGTTGAAGGTCACGGACACGGGTTGCGGGATGGATGCCGAGTTACAGTCGCATATTTTTGAACCCTTCTTCACCACGAAGGAAAAGGGAAAAGGCACAGGCCTGGGGCTGGCCACGGCTTACGGGGTAATCAAGCAGAGCGGCGGTTACATTTGGGTGGACAGCGAGGTTGGCAAAGGAACTACATTCAGGATTTATCTACCAGAGGTGAACGCTGTTGCCGACCCTGTGCCCGAAGCGAAGGCCGCAGCGAAAGTTGCGCCTGAGCGGCGCACGATTCTGCTCGTAGAGGATGAACGCTCCTTGCGGAAATTGACCCGCAAAACGCTGAGTGATGCGGGCCACAAAGTCTTCGAGGCAGGCGATGCCTCCGAGGCTTTGGAAGTCTCGAGAAAAACCAAAGACGCGGTCGACCTTCTATTGACTGACGTGATTATGCCCGGAATGAGCGGAAAGAAATTGGCCGAGGTGCTGGTCTCAGAACGGCCGGGCATCGGCGTGCTTTACATGTCCGGGTACCCTGATGGTGAAATCGCCACGCACGGCATTTTGGAGGAGGGGACAGCGATTCTTCGCAAGCCTTTCACCCGGGATGAGCTGATGCGCCGAGTCGAGGATGCTTTGATGGCGGTGGCGACCAAATCATGAGCTCTGGCGGCGCAAACTCTCCGGTCTTGAGGCTGGTCGTCATTGACGACGACCCGAAAAATCTTAAGTTTGTGAGTTTCATTCTGGCCAACGCCGGACTGGAGATCCACTGCGCATCGGATCCACAAGCCGGACTTGATCTCATTCATCGCTTGCGGCCGAAGATCGTTTTGACGGATCTGGTAATGCCGGGCGTGCAAGGAATGGAGCTACTGCAAAAAATTGTGGAGTTCGATCCCGGCATCGACGTCATTTTGATGACTGGCTATTACTCAACCGAATCGGCCGTGGAGGCGATCCAGAAAGGCGCAGCAGACTATTTCACCAAGCCATTCTCGCCCGAAAAGCTTCGCCAGCGGATTGCGCTGATTGTGGACGAAGCGAAGCGACGGCAACGCAGTTCCACGCTGGAAAACGAACTCCTGGAGAATTTTCAGTTCGAGGGCATCATCGGGCGCAGCCCGTTGATGCTCGATCTCTTCTCAAAGATCCGGCGTGTCGCGCCGCATTTTCGCAGCGTTCTGGTTACTGGCCCGACGGGAGCCGGGAAGGAACTGGTGGCCAAGGCGCTCCATCAGTTGAGCGGCTCTGAAAAGCGCTTCGTTGCCGTCAATTGCTCGTCCATTACCGAAAGCCTGGCGGAGAGTGAACTCTTCGGGCATGTCAAGGGAGCATTTACCGGGGCCAATCAGGACAAGGTGGGTGTCTTCGAATATGCCGACGGCGGAACCGCGATGTTGGATGAAATCGGCGAAATGCCCCTGGGGATGCAGGCGAAATTGCTGCGTGTTTTGCAGAACCATGAAGTACAGCGGGTGGGCTCGCCGGCTGTCACCAAGGTGGACGTGCGCGTCGTAGCGGCCACCAACCGCGATCTGCAGGAGATGGCCCGCCAAGGCAAGTTCCGCGAAGATCTCTATTTCCGGCTCTCAGCGGTGGAGTTAAAGGTTCCTTCGCTTGCCGAGCGCCCCGAGGATTTGCCCTTGCTTGAGCGTCATTTATTGAAGACTTTCGCAGCTCAATACAATAAACCTGTGGCTGGTTTCACGCGGCGAGCCCAGACCGTGATGGCGCGATATCCATGGCCGGGCAATATCCGCGAGCTCCAAAACGTCATCGAGCATGCCTGCATGATGGCTGAATCGGATGTGATCGACGTGCGCGACCTGCCGGACCGGGTACAGAATCAGGCCGCAGCCGCCCATGCAGATTACGAAGTGTTGATGTCCATCGACCAGCTCGAGCGGCGGCACGCTCAGCGGGTCCTGGATCATGTAGGAGGGAACAAGGTGCGCGCGGCCGAAATCCTCGGGATCAGCCGCACGCATCTTTATCAGCTTCTGAAAGACGCCGCCGAGAAGCAGAAGGAAACTGTTTCGAAGGCGGACGAATAGCTGGGTACTTAGCAGCCTCTAACGCCGCTCTTCCCCTTTGCCGCCATTTTCCCTTGGTTCAGGCCGATTGTTCGCTTTAGGAGGGGTGCTCGTGCGAGGCTCGGCCGCATTATTTGGACGGCCTCGCGGCTGCTCAGGTTGAGGTCGCTCAGCCGGCCGCGCGGCGGTTCGTTCGGCCGGTCTTCCAGCGTTGGGCCTGGCATTCCCAGCCGGATTTTCGCCTCGCGGAGCAGGACGGGCTTCGCCACGCGCTGCCGGAGCCGCGATCGCTGGGCGTTCCGGGCCGCGCGCGTTCGGAGCTGTCCCACGGAGATTCGCAGTTGCCCCGCGCGCAGCCACGACGTCGCGTCCGCTAAATACTCCCGGCTTCGGCGTAGCGGCGATGGCGGGCTGCCCATGATTTGCAGAAGCCAGCAGAGCGCGATTCGAACCTGAGGCGTGTTCGTGCTGGGTTTGCTCTGCCGTTGGGGCGAGATGCTGTTCGCGGGCCGCAGCCTCTTCGGCCGGGGAGGGGCGAGCGGCGACGCCGCCCGTGCCGCCGTTGTAGCTCACGCGGTTCACGGTGACATTATTGTTGATGACGGTTTGGTTGTAGGTATTGTGCACCACCGTCACGTTCACATTGGTCACCGAGCGGTTATACACGAAAGCGCCACCGCGCCAATATCCGCCCGCATACCCCGCACCTGTATAACCAAAGCCGTAGTTGATTCCGCCGTAAAATCCGACGTGCGGGCCCCAGTAACCGGGGCGCCAAATGTATACGCCATCACCCCAGCCCCAATAACCAGGAGTCCATAGCCATCCGACTCTCGGTGCAATTACCCATGTTCCAGGGACCCAAAAGTAGCCCTCCGGACCCCAAGCCCAATAGCCCGGAATCCAGATAAACCCCTCTCCCGGACACACCGGCTGCTCATAAACCGGCAGCGCCGGCGGCCCGATGCGCACGGATACACCGATGCTGACTTGCGCCGACGTCGGGGGCGAAGAAAAAGCCAAGACTCCGACCGCGAGCAACCAACACCCAAACAGACATTGCTTGCGCATTCGTCATCACCTCGCGAATATCATTCGAGAGTGACAATCCACGAGCGGGAGACCTGTCGCCGGCTGGGCACCGGCTCTCGTGTTACAAGTCACTGTAATTGTAAACCCGCCACAATCTGGAAAGTTGCTCCCCCGTGATGCCTGGAAAGGCACCACAGTCTGCGCAGCCGAGAGCTGCGCGACGCGCGGACTCAAACGAGCCAGCGATTTGGGAGTTTTGCGTAATAAAGGACGGGAAGTAATCATCGCAAAATGGCGATTTCGAGGAAACAGCTTATCGCAAAGGAGCGACGTTCGCGGTCGTCTGCTCCTCGGTGGCGGGCTCCAGCGGTGGGTGGCCGGTCTGCAACACTTCCTGCAAACACTTCCTTTTCTGCGGAGTGAGCTCCTGGCTTTCTTGAATTTCTGTCTCCAGCTTTCCGCGCAAATTCGCATTTTCCAGTGCGGTCAGGAATGCATGCAGACCGTAACGATCTTTCAGGGCGGCGACTTGTTGAAAGATAGAAAGCAGGCCGATTTTTTCGAGGTCGCCCACGGCACTTGCTGTGCTGCGCATATCAGCCTTGAAACCAGCAAGGCCAATCGCGGCGCGGAGCTGCACCAGCGCTTCGGCGGCCCGCAGCCGGACCAGGCGATTGGAATCGCTCAACCCGCGCAGCAGCGCCGGAACCGCGCGCGGATTGGAAAGGTCGCCCATGCTCACGATGGCCCGCAGCCTCACGAACCATACCGGGTCGACTGCCAACTCGTTGAGCACATCGTAAGCTACTCCGGGCGAGACATGTGACATCGCTCGCGCGGCGGCTGCCCGAAGTTCATCGAGTTCGTCTCCCACAAACTGCATCAGGTCCATAGCAAGTGAAGGGTTCGCAACTTCGCCGAGCACTCGTCCGAGGACTTCGCGTACAGGACCTTTGGCGTGCTGTACATAGGGCAGCAGCAATTGTGGACGCTCCGCGCTGCACTGGATGAGCGCGTTTTGCACCGGCAGCGCGGGGACAGTCAATCCGGTGTCGCCAATCCAAGCTAAGATTTCCTCCGCCGCTTGCGGACAGGCCATGCGCCCCAAGCCTCGGAGGGCGGCTAAGCGCGTTTCCAGATCGCGGTCGCGCAGGCCTTCGGCTAAGGCGGCAATGCCTTCCGGAGCGCGTGTTCGGCCGAGCGCTACGAGCGCGCTCATGCGTCGCCACCCGCGAAACTCGCGTGCCTCAAAAATCCGTTTTTCGATCAGCCCGCTCGACCGCAGGAATTTCAGCAATTTCGCAGCTTCCCGGGGACCGGCAGCGTCCAGCGCATCGAGGGCAATGGTTTCAATGATCCCGCGATCGAACGGTCTCTGGCGCCAAGTCTCGAAAGGAATCTCCTCGGAGATCAGGGCGTCCCACCTTTGACGGTAATAAAAAACGCGGGAGTCGCGTCTGGCGAAATAACGCTTGCGGTAGGCGCGGCGGAGGAAGATGAAGGCGAGCAGAATGGCATCCGCGACAAGAGCCACGAAAATGGCCTGGGCGACGAATGCGGCGGGCTGCAGCAGGCGCAGCTTGCTAAAAACGGAACCCATAGTTCAATCCGAAATTCGTGTCGGTTCTGCCTTGGCTGCGCTTCTGATAGGAAACGTAAGGGCTGATATCCTGCCGTGGCGTTATGGAAAACCGCAATCCGCCGCCGAAAGTTTGCGAACCAAAGCTTCCGATTTGATCGACGCTGGCGAAATCTTCCGTTCCTGTTCCCAAAAAGACATTCCCGGAAAGCTGCCTTTGTTCTCGCCGTGCGATCGGGAATCCCAGGCGCGCAATTTCCGATGGGCGCCACTGCGTGCCCAGGCCCTGAAAGTCGCTTCGGGCTTCTATTTCGTTCAACGAGAAAGTCCAGTCGCGAGGCAGATAAGCGAGGACGACACCGCTGAAAGTCAGAACTTTAGCAGTGCTATACCAATACCAATGCTGTTGATAAGTGAGTTCGAGCCCGCGTACGACGCCTCTCTCCCCGATCTTCCACCCGTGATCCAGTTCGAAGAATGCTTCGGTTTTCGGGAGTACTCCGCTGTCGTCCGCGGCCGCGCCTCCTAACGTCAGCGCTCCCCATTTCACAAGCCGGCCAGTGACGCTGGCGCCGAACTTACCGGCATCCGCCGCACCCCACTGGAAGAAATTCCCCAGGAATGTAGTGCTCCAATGAGAACTCCACCGCGTTCGGAGACTGACCCATTCGTCGTAATTCGGCCCCGTAAAATTGAAGGCATTATCTTCCTGGCCGACGCGCAATTCGTTGCGGGGTTCGGCGACGATGGATCTCTGAGCGATCCGCGCCTCCTCGTTTGCAGGGTCCAGCGCGACCGCTTGCTGGAAGTCGAACTGCGCGCGCTTCCGGTCTCCGAGAGCGGCCAGCGCCCGGCCGCGAGCCATATGCAGGTCAGCTCGTCCTGGGTCAAGTCCTACAGCGACGTCGAGGGCTCGCAAGGCCTCTTCGGTCTTGCCCTCGCGCAAATAGACTTCGCCGATGCCTAGCCAATTGTCGGGATCGTTCTTGGCAACCTGCAGGACCTGCAGAAACTCCTGTTCCGCTTGCGCCAGATTGCCCGACCATTCCAGAACGCGAGCCCGCCAGGCTCGCACATCCATATCTTGCGGGGAGCGCGCGATCTCCTGATCGAGAATGCGCATCGCCGAATCCCAGTCTTTTACTTGGGAATACTTGCGGACTTGCTGTTGCCACTCTGTTGGCGGGGTTTGAGCCCGCACTGACAGAGCCGATAGGACCGCAGCGATAACGAGTGTACAGACAATTGGCTTGCAAGCGCGCGGACCACGATCTCGGGCGAGCCCTGGAGATTGGGCACAATCTGACATATACACAATCATTTCCCAATAATGAAGCGTGCCGCACGACGAACTCCAAAGGGCGTCGCTATAACGTTACTGTTATCGAGTTAAGTGATTTTGGGGACCACAACTTAGGATGTGTTTCGTTCTGGAGCACCGGGAAACGGGATCGGGTGGTGTCACAAAGCAGCAGATTCAGTCGCGATCTGCCTCCGAGGATGAGAGAGCGTCCAATCGTCCGATGGGATCATCAACTGTTTAGAATCAGGCGCTTGCAGGATACCTTGGACAAACTAAGTCTCCGGAGGAAGCAAATGGCAAGATACGGCAAGGCGGCGGGCAAGAGCGTCAGGAGCGCTATGCGGAGGCGAAAGCACGGTACTCTTCGCTCCGGCAAGGCCGGAAAAGGCGGCCGGGTCGAGAGCCGGAAGCAGGCCATTGCCATTGGGCTTTCAGAGGCCCGGAAAAAGGGGGCAAAGGTCCCGAGAAAGCGTTCGAGCTGATCGACGCGGCTGCGCTGTTTTAGGCCTCGTTATTGGCCCGCTCTGCCTTACGCGTCAGAGAAGTGAGGTTGCTCCTCGTCAAGGTACTTTCACTTTCATAGCCTTTCTGACGCGCCGTTTCAGTACCGGTGGCCCTTGGCAATAACCGCGCCGATGCGAACCGTTGACACAAGAGGCTAGTAAGCTTATGGTTTTTGCGAACCCGGCGTCGAAGTTTGGGAATTCCAGACCAAGCCATTCAAAAAGGAGCGAGCCAATGATAGATGACGAGAGAAACGATCTTGCAAGACAGGCCGAGGCGGCCAGTGATCTGTCACGACGCGATTTCATCGCCATGTCTGTCGCAGCCGGTGTGGTCGCGGCAACGGGTCCGGCATCCGCCGCCGCGATGCCGGTATCGGAGACCGACGTCACGATTAAAACGCCTGATGGCACGTGTGATGCTGCCTTCATTCATCCGACCACCGGCTCGCATCCGGGTGTAGTGATTTGGCCCGATGCCTTCGGTTTGCGTCCGGTAATGCGGGACATCGGGAAGCGCATTGCCGCGGAGGGCTATTCGGTGCTGGTGCCGAACCCGTTCTATCGCGTGGCCAAGGCGCCGGTAATCGATGAGGACAAAGTTCGCTCGTTCAACTTCCAAACGGATATGCCGAAGATCCAGCCATTAATGGCGTCCATAAACGCGCCTGGCGCGGCGGAGAAGGATGCCGTGGCTTTTGTGGCGTTCCTGGACTCGCAATCGCAGGTCAACAAGTCGAAGAAGATCGGGACTCAAGGTTACTGTATGGGCGGCCCACTGGTGGTGAAGACGTGCGCGGCGGTGCCCAATCGCGTCGGCGCGGGTGGCTCGTTCCACGGCGGCGGCCTCGTCACAGACAAGCCCGACAGCCCGCATCTGCTCGCTTCTAAGATCAAGGCACGAATGTATTTCGGTATCGCGTCGAATGACGACATGCGCCAGCCGGACGCGAAAGACAAGCTGAAAGAGTCGTTCGCCGCGGCGCACGTTCCGGCAGAAATTGAGGTTTATTCGTCCAAACACGGTTGGTGCGTGGCCGATATGCCAAACGATGCCAGCGGGCCGATCTACAACATGTCCGACGCTGAGCGCGCCTGGGGCAAACTGGTTGCGCTTTACAAGACGGCTCTCGCGTAGCACAAGGGA
>WNFJ01138318.1_pt1 | contig 17717 bp, 23 predicted proteins | sample 5400461 | NCBI WGS metagenome assembly WNFJ01 (sample SAMN13153349, study PRJNA577476) | soil metagenome | isolation source: 115 cm saprolite on Douglas fir-dominated hillslope | place: USA:California | collected 2013-09-17 | reverse complement strand
CAGCGCGGTGGCCGCAATCAGCACCGCGAGGCCGCCGCCAACCCAGGCCACAGACCGCCATGAGAAGCCGCCGCGGACCGGACGCCTGACGTGACTCCGCGGACGGCGTTCAGTCTCTAAAGCCGCCTGTTGCTCTCGCCTGATCCATGCGGGTTTTTGCTTGCGACGGCGGGCCACATCGCTTCCAACACCTTCGAGCCTCTCGAATTCCTGAGCCATCGCCGGGAATAGGCGGAAACCCTCCGGTTTAGGCATAGTGACCAGCCCTTGTTGCGGAGGTGTGAGCATGTCCGTGTTTCCCGGCCCTTTGCGAACGCTCGGCGTCATTGCCGTCGCGGCTGTGACCGCTGTCGCCTGCGGCGGCAGCGCCGCCACCTCCGCAGTCTCTCCCAGCCCGCACATGGCCATGGAGCTGCCCCCATGGGCGATGTCGATGAAGGTGAGCATCCAGTCTCCCGCTGACGGCGCCAAGATCACGGACAACACCGTCCCCGTGCATGTCTCCACATCGGGCTTCAATGCCACTTGCGCCTCGGGGTTTGCACCCCTGCAGGGCGAGGGGCACTATCACCTGTTGATCGACAAGTCGCTGGTCGACATGTTCTGCACCCCGGATGCAACGCTGTCGATGCAGAACCTCCAGCCGGGCAAACACACCATCACCGCGCAGCCGGCTCTCACCAATCACATGGACGTCGAGATGAACGCGCAGTCGGTCACGATCGACTACGAGCCCACGCATCCGCTGCCCGCTCTGACCGCTGCCACTTTTTCAGGGTCTCCCTCCATCAAGATCCTGAGCCCCGCAGCGGGTACTCACGTTTCAGGCGACTTCGACATCAGCGTCCAGGTGACCAACTTCAACGTCACGTGCGCGCTCGAGGGCAAACCGGATGTCGCGGGTTACGGCCACTGGCATGTAAACCTCGAGACTCTGCACAGCGGAATGATGGGCATGGAGACTATGGCCCGGATGTCCTGCCAGAACGTCCTGCATATGAGCACCCTCAACTTTCCGGCTGGCAAGCACAAGCTGATCGTCTACCTGACCGACGACCAGCACGCCCCGCTCATGCCGGAGATCACGGACTCGGTGGACGTCATCTTCGGCTCATGATTCGGCATCGGGCCGTATGGGCTGCGGCGGTTGCGGTGGTCGCCGTCGCAGCCTGCGGCGGGAATGGAGGCGGCGGCTTGTCGCTGACACCGCTACCCCAGGCGTCGGCGCCGCCGCTGTCGCTGGCTGTCGACGCCAACGCGAAGACTGTCCGCTTCACCCTGGTGGCCGGCTACAACGGGGCCAACAGCGGTTTGAACTTCGACGGCTACTTCAACGGCAACGTGGAGATCGACGTCCCGCAGGGTTGGTCGGTGACGGTCATGTGCGCCAACAAGGGCCCGTTGAACCACTCGTGCGCAATTGTGGCGGACGAGTCTGCAGGCCAACCGCTCTTCGCCGGCGCCGCCACGCCGAACCCAGGAGCAGGACTCCCCGCCGGCCAGCAGGCGAGCTTCACTTTCAAGCCCAATCAGACGGGCACGTTCCGGATCGCGTGCCTGGTCCCGGGGCACGAGCCCGAGGGGATGTGGATCGTTTTCAAGGTGATCGGATCCGGTTCCCCGGGGGCCTTCACAGTCTCGAGCTGATCAGGTCAGATGACGGAGCGCGCCGGTGACCTTGGCTTTTGGTGCGTTCGCGGACCCCATCGCCGACGGCGTGTTCTGGAGCTGGTTTGCTCTGCGTTGGGAGCGAAACCGCTACCTTCGGTGGGCTCGGTTTGGTTTGTTCGCTGCAGCGACCGGGGGCATTGCCGGCGTCTATTTCGTACGCGGCCGAACGATCGACTACCCGAGACCAGGTGTAGTCCGATATGCATCCGCCGCCGTGCAGATCATGCTCACGCTCCGCGCGTTTCGGCCCAGGCAAAGGCGGGATCGACTGTAAGAGTCGACCCCGCCGCAGGAAGGGAGGGCGTCCTAGGCGGGTGCGCGACGCGGCGCGGTCTCGCCAAACAGAGTGCGAAGCGGTCCGTACGCAGCCAGGCCGCCGAGCACGACTCCGAACATCAGGTGGGCGGCGATCCACGACCACTCGGGGTTGGCGGAAAGGAACGAACCGCTCGTTGAGGCGAGGACACCCCTGAGCAGCACCCAGTACATCGCTCCGTAAACGGCGGCGCCATAGACCATGCCGCCAACCACGGCGGCAATGCCGTGAAGCTGGATCGTGCGCGCGATGGCGATGAATATGGCGCCGAGAACGATCGAGTTCATCATGTGCCCCATCAGCCCGACCACGAGCGGCACCAGTTGGAAGTTGTGGCCAGGCGAGCCGATCCCGATCGACTGGGCGATGCCCTGGGGTGGCGCCCACAGCGTGCTGGTGAACAGCCCGACCACCATCGCCCACATGGCGAAGACGAGCCCGGCGATCAAGCCGGGAAGAGCCCATTTGAGCACCGTCTTGGTGCCCGATTCCTGCGACATTTCGAATGTCCTCCTTGCCCCCTTGAGGGACCTTGTGATGCACCCAGCCTCCCAGCCTCTTTCGCCATCGTCCGTGACGCGGATCACGGTTCCGTTTGGGCCGAGCGCGCCACGCTGTGGCAACGATGACAACGACAAGTACGCTGATCGGTATGGGCGACAAGCTCGGCTTCATGCGCCGGCTGAACCTGTTCGAGTCGATGAGCGAAGCCGAGGTCGAGCAGATCTCAAAAGAGCTGAAGATGCGGCACTGCGGTGCGCATGAGGCCGTGTTCGAGGGCTCGCCCGATCGGGTCTATCTGCTCAAGGCCGGCAGCGTCCGGCTCTACCACCTATCGCCGAATGGGGAGGACGTGACCACCGCTGTCCTGGAGCCCGGCCAGCTGTTTGGGCTCAGCGCACTCTTCGGCGGCCGCAGCGAAGACCTCAGCGCGGAGGCGCTAACCGACGCGTACGTGTGCGAAGCAGGCGCCCAGGACTTCCTTGCCATCCTGGCCCGCCATCCACTGATGATGGCCAAGGTCATGATGGCCATGGCCAAGCAGATGTTCCGGCTCGAGCGGACGATCGAGGGCCTGGCGAAAGAGCCGGTCGACAGCCGGCTGGCCCGCCTCGTCCTGGACCTGGTGCAGGGAGCCGAGCCGTCGCGCGATGGCCGGCTGCTGCCGGCAATGACCCGCGAGGAGATGGCCAAGATCGCCATCACGACCAGGGAATCGGTCTCGAGGACACTTTCGGCATGGTCGAAGGCAGGGATCGTCGAGCTCCGGGGCAGGCGGATTCTGGTCCGCGATGCCGAGCGACTTGAAAGGTTGGTCCACACCGCCGATGGTTGATCGACCCCAGCGAATCCAACAGGTACCGGCCGTGACCGCCGCGCAAATGCGCGAGGTCGACAAGATCGTGGTGGAAAGGTTCGCTATCTCTTTGCTCCAGATGATGGAGAACGCCGGGCGCGCTCTGGCCGAGCTCACACGGATCCATTGGGGCGGCGTGCTCCGGCGCCGGGTCGTCGTCCTCGCGGGCCGCGGCGGCAACGGGGGCGGCGGAATGGCGGCGGCTCGCCGGCTGGCAATTTGGGGCGCCGAGGTCCGGGTCGTGCTCGCACACCCGGAATCGGCCCTGGGCGACGCGCCGGCGCAGCAGCTGCAATCGATTCGAGCCTTGGGCCTGCCCGTGCACTCCGCGGCTGAGGTCGCATCGGTCCTGCATGGCGCGGACGTTGTCGTTGACGCGCTTCTTGGTTACAGTCTCGATGGGCCCCCGCGCGACCCCGAAGCTGAGCTGATCCGGGTCGTCAACGGGCACGGGCTGCCTGTGCTCGCTCTCGACGTTCCGTCCGGGCTCGACCCCGACACCGGCGTGCCGCACAAGCCCACGATCAAGGCAGCTCGCACCCTGGCGCTGGCGCTGCCCAAGGCCGGGCTCCTGGTTCCCGAGGCCGCGGCCCATGTTGGCGAGCTCTGGGTGGCCGACATCTCGATCCCGGCCTCTGCCTATGCCAGGTTCGGAATCGATCCCGGCCCGCTCTTCGCCGGTGCCGACCTGGTTCGCGTAGTGCTGTGACCGGGATCACGATGGACGTCCGTAACGTGAAGTAGCCTCACGTCATGAAACCAATTGGTCGAGTTGAGTCGAAGCAGGCCGAAGTCAACCCGACGAAGCGCTATCAGGCGGTCTGGAATGGGGCGATCATCGCCGAGAGCGCTGACACCGTCGTCGTCGAAGGCAATCACTACTTTCCGATCGCCGACGTGCGCAGGGAGAATCTCCGACCCAGCGCGTCCCACACGACGTGCCACTGGAAGGGAGTGGCGAGCTACTGCGACCTGGTCGTCGGCGACCAGGTGAATGCTGACGCCGCCTGGTATTACCCCGATCCCAGCCCCGCGGCGGCCCGGGTCAAGGACCGTGTGGCCTTCTGGCATGGAGTCAGAGTGCAGCCGGCCGCGCCGTCTCTATAGTTAGGTCGATGTCCGCGAAGGGCGACTTCGAGGTCGAGGTCGACGCCGCCGCGCGCGCCTGGCTCGACGCCCATCCAACCACCGAGCCTCGCTTCATCAGCTACGACGTCCATCGCTGTTGTGGCGGCGGAAAGATCTGCGACGTGCAGGTGCGACGCGGAGCCGGCCGCAACGATGCCGGCAGCCATGCGACAGCTGTCCTGCCGGACGGTGCGAAGATCGCCATCGATCCCAGGGCGGCTGCCAGGCTGCCGTCACGATTTCGTCTGACCGTCCGAGGCCTCGGCCCCCTGAAACACCTCGACCTCGACCTCAGCGGCGAGCAGTGGGGAGCGCTCCTGTACGACTGAACTCTCGAATTAAGCTTCACCGTCGTTGAGTCGAGCGCCTAGCGATTTGCTCTTCGTAATAAGCCAGCACCGACGGATTGGCTCGCAACCAATCGACGATCGCCGAGAGCCCCGCCTCGAGCGAATGAGCCGGCTCCCAGCCGAGCTCTAGCTGGATCTTCGTGTAGTCCGCCACCCACGTCGCTTGCGTCGATGTGCGCGAATCCGCCCGAGGTCCAGCCCACGATGACGTAGCTGATCCCGCAACCAGGTTGAGGATGAGCAGCGTCGACCGGTTCAAGGGCCACCCATTATCGTAAGGTCGCGCCTCAGTGGGACCACCATGAACCGCGCCCGGCCATGGCTGCAAGCCGCGCTGCTTCTCGTCCTCTACACCGCCGTCAGCAGCTTTCTCGGGCTGATCCTCCTGCTCCCCTGGCTGGGGCCGCTCGGACCTCTCGTCGTGTGGTCGACGAGCATTGCGGCAGACATTGTCTTCGTGGTCGGATCGATAGCCGGCGCGGTGGCCGGCGTGGCGGTGGCCAGGTCCACGAGGGGTTCGATCACGCTGGCCGCGGTCATCACGGCCCTTACCTACGGCATCTCGGCCGAGATCGCGCTCAGGGCGTTCGGCGGACTGGTAAACGGTGGGTCACCGCCGCCGCAGGATTTCTCCAATTTCGGGACCGTCCTGGTCGACGCGCCTCTCCTCGGGGCTGCCGGGGTGGCGTTCGCCTCCATCACGCCCGCCCTTCTGCGTGAACGCGTCAAACGCCTGCTGGCGGCGGATGCTGGAACGGTGATCCGATGAGTGCAGATCGCGGAAGCCGCATTACGCAAGTGCTCGCGGGGGCCGCCGTTCTGGTTGCCTGCGCGCCCGCCGCACCCGCGCGCCCGCCCTCGCTGTCGGTCGCCGAGTACCGCGTCCCGACGGCCGGCGGCAGACCGTATGGCATCGCGGTAGGACCGGACGGAAACCTCTGGTTTACGGAATTCGACGGCAACAACGTGGCCAGAGTAACCACATCAGGGGCGTTCACCGAATACGCCATCACGACCCCTGACAGCGAGCCGGGGTACATCGCAGCCGGCCCGGACGGGAACATGTGGTTCACGGAGGAGCGAGGCGGCAAGGTGGCGAAGGTGACCATGCTCGGCGTGATCACCGAGTACTGGGTTCCAAATCAGAATGCGCCCTTTCCTTCGGGGATCACGGCCGGCCCGGACGGCAACATGTGGTTCACGGAGGACCTTGGCAACAAGGTGGCGAAGGTGACCATGGCGGGAGTGATCACCGAGTACAACGTCCCGACTCCCGGTAGCCAGCCGTCCGAAATCACGGCCGGACCTGACGGCAACCTCTGGTTTACCGAGGGCTCGGGCAACGAGGGCGGCCTTGTGCTCACCGCGGGCAAGGTGGCCAAGGTGACCACCTCGGGCGTGATCACCGAGTACTCCTTCCCGCGCGCGCTCGCCTGCAGCCTTTGTCTCGATTTCGGGCCGGAGGGAATCGTCGCGGGGCCAGATGGAAACGTTTGGCTCACCGAGGCCTCCGGGGATAGGGTGGCCAAAGTGACGACCTCGGGCACCATAACCGAGTACCTGACCCCCACCATCGGCCCGATACTGCCGTGGGGCATCACCGTGGGGCCGGACGGCAACCTCTGGTTTACCGACTACGACGGCATCGTCAGCAAGTCAACCACCGCGGGCGCGATCACGGAGTACACCGTTGCCGGCGCCAACAGCCAGCTCGACGGCATCACAGCTGGGCCGGACGGGCGACTCTGGTTCACGGAAGGCCGTCCGAACAAGGTGGCCGCGGTCGTTCCGCCTGTCTAAATGCCGATCGTGAGATCAGATTGATGAGCCGGATCTAGAGGTTCTGTCGGTTCGCTACGATGCCTCGAATCCAGGCGGTCAGCTCTGTGCCGGCGACGGAGTTTCGCTGGAATATGGCCGTCACCTCACCGTTCAGCGCCCTCTTGTCATCCTCGGTGAGGGTCTTCGCGGTCAAGACCATTATCGGGATCGAGCGCGTCGCTTCTTGGGCACGAAGCGCCTCGACGACTTCGAATCCACTCAGGTCGGGCATCATGAGGTCGAGCAGGACCAGGTTGGGCACCTCAGAGATGGCCATGTCGATTCCTTCTCTGCCGCTGCCTGCCCTCGACACCTCGAAACCGGCCGGCTCGAGAAGGGCTTCCAGCAGGTCCAGGTTGGCCTGCTCGTCATCCACGACCAGCACACGCACCGGGTCGCTCGTCACCCTGGTCGTGAACGCGTACTGGCTCAATCGTGACAACAAAGCCTTTCCGTCAACGGGCTTCACGAAGTAATCAAAAGCTCCCAGGGCGAGGCCAAGCGCCGTGTTATCCACTACCGAGACCACAACGACTGGGATGTTCCGAGTCGCCTCATCGCCTTTGAGCCGGTTCAGCACCTCCCAGCCATCGAGCTCGGGCAGGAGGATGTCGAGAGTGATCGCCACCGGGTTCAAGTCGCGGGCCATTGTCAAGGCCTCGGGGCCGGTCCTCGCGCGCTCGGTTCGGAATCCGCCCGCGTGCAGGTATCGCGCCAGTATCTCGGCCGCCTGCGGATTGTCATCGACCACCAGCACCAAAGGCTGATCCAGGATCGCCCCGTCCGGCGGAGGTGCGACCGGGGTCGTCGCGAGCGGTGACGTGCGCTGAAGGGGCAAACGCAGTGTGAACGTGCTTCCCTTGCCTGGGACGCTCTCGACGCTGACCTCGCCGCCGTGCAGCTCCGCGAAGCGTCGTGTGAGCGCCAGGCCAAGGCCGGTTCCTTCGTGTTGCCGTGCGGGACCCGAATCCACCTGATGGAACTCGGTGAAGAGGCGGTCCAGGTCCTCCTTCGCAATTCCAATGCCGGTGTCGCTCACAGCGATCTCGACCCACGACCCGACTCGGCGCCCTCGAATGTCGATACGTCCCCCCGCGGGAGTGAATTTGATGGCGTTTGAGACCAGGTTCAACAGCATCTGGCGCACTTTCGCGGAGTCGGCAATCAGGCTGAGCTCCGATGGCCCGTCTGTGTTCAACGTTATCGACTTGTTCCGAGCCAGCGGTTCAACTGTCGCCTTGACGTCGCCGATCACACTTCCGAGCTCAACCGGCTCCAGGTGAAGCTCCATCTGTCCCGCTTCTACTTTCGAGAGGTCGAGGATGTCGTTGATCAGCTGTAGAAGATGCTGGCCGCTACTGTGGATCTGATCCAGAAAGCGCAGCCGAGTGGCAGGGTCCAACCGGTCAGTCGCGTCATCCGTCAACAGCTCGGAGAATCCGATGATCGCGTTGAGCGGGGTACGGAGCTCGTGGCTCATGCTGGCAAGAAATTGACTCTTGGCTCGGTTGGCTCGTTCTGCCTCTTCCTGGGCCATGGCCAGCGCCTTCTGCACCTTCCTCGTCTCTGTGATGTCTTCGGAGATTCCCAGCAAGAAGGACGGCTTGCCGGCTGCGTCGAGGATCGGAATCTTCTTCGTATGCAGGATTCGTGCGCCTTTGCGGTTGGTCTGGATGTTCTCTTCGGGGATATCGACAAGATTCCGATTTTGCAGCGTCTCTCTGTCCGCGGAGATGAAGTGCTCGGCCTGCCCAGCGGGGAACAGGTCGAAATCGTTCTTGCCGATCAGTTCCTCGCGAGAAAAGCCGAGGAGGTCCTCGCCCGCTCGATTGAACCGCACGAAGCGCAGGTCCTCGGCGTCTTTTACGAAAATCATGTTGGGGATGTTTTCGATCACCGAGTCCAGGAATAGGTTTGCAGCGCTCAGTTCCGCGGTGCGCTGGGTGACCTGCATCTCGAGTTCGCTCGCCGTCAGCTTCTGATCACGCATCAGCTGAGCGATGGCGATCGCGCGCGCAGCGCGCGTCGCAAGGCTTTCGAGAAGCTTGATATCGTCCTCACTGAGCGGAGCGCTCCCCTCGAGGCGATTGAGGTTCAGTCCTCCTACGACTCTGTCCTCGGCGATCATCGGAATCATCACTGCTTCACGTATCCGCCACGTCTGAATGCTTCGTACCTGATGCGGAGCCATGTTCGGGGGTAGGTGATCGGGATCGATGGCGATGACGACTGTCCGCCGCTCCGTGAGCACTGTTTTCCAGGGCCCCGCGGCACCGAGCTCGATCGGAACGCCAACACGCTCGCTTGCGTCTTGCAGCAACGCGGGATCCGGGTGAAAGGCCGCCACAGGCACGATGTGCTTGCCATCGGGCGACAGTAAAACGAGCGCGCAAAAGTCGCCCGTGGCGCGCGATATTTGCTCGGCGACGATGGCGAGCAGGGCTTCCATGTCGGGGCCTACCTCGCCGAATGCGTGTCCGGCCGCCCCGATTGCGGCAATGCGAACTGAATCGTCGCTCGCCGGTCTGGCTGAAGGTTTGGTATCGCCTGCGGGCACGCCACAACTCTATTCCGGCGTACTCGCGGGAGCCCCTGCTTCAGGGCCCTATTTCAGCTAGATGAGGGCTTCGAGCTTGGCCTTCAGGTCGCCCTTAATGTCCGGGCGGTAGCCGACCGTCCTCTGCGCGAGCTTGCCGTCCTTGAAGATGATCACCGTCGGTATGGAGGCGATTCCCAGCGACATGGCCGTCGATGGGTTCTCGTCCGTGTCCATCTTCAAGACCTTGACCCTGTCACCGAGCTCGGCGTGGATCTGCTCGACGATGGGGGCGATCATGCGACACGGGGGACACCACGTGGCCCAGAAATCGACCAGCACCGGGACGTCCGACTTCAGCACCGCATTTTCGAAATCGCCGTCTGTGACCGTTTCTACGTCTGCCATCTAACGAAAACCAAACCGGCCGTTCACAGGGCTGATTCCATATGGCTAGCGGACGGACACCTGGATGTCGGTGCCGGCGAGAGCGTTGCAGATGGGGCACATGTCCATCGCGCGCTGGAGCGCGGCATCCAATTCGTCCTGCGGTTGCGTCCCATCGGCCACGGCGATCTCCAACCGCATGCTCGGGATCCGGTAGCCGCCGGACTCATGCGAAACCAGGCCGAGCTCAGCCGAGGTCTCGATCTGTCCTGGCTCGATCTGGCGCTCCTGCAGGGCCGCCGCGAGCGCCATCGTGAGGCAGCCCGCCAGCGCGGCCAGGAGGAGCTCCTCAGGGTTGGTCTCGCTGTCCCCCTTGAAGCGGCTGTTGTACGTGAAGGGCGCGACCAGCGCGCCGCTCCCGACCTTGAACCTCCCGCGGCCTTCTCGCGCGGACCCTGACCAGACCACCGACGCCTTCCGCCTCAACGCTGCCATGACGCCACCCCCATCAAAATAATCACGAAATCAGCGCCACCACGGCCTTCGCGCCGCTTCGACCGCCGAGGTCACTTCGCCCTCCAGGTCGGCTTCCAGGCGCGCAAGATTCTGCACCCACTCGCCCGCCATGACGACCGCCATCGCCCCCCGCCCGACATCGGCATCTTTCTGCCACCGCCCCAGGCACCCGAGCGCGGCCTGCCGCAGTGCAGGCAATGAGACTGAAGATTCAGGCTCGGCTGCTCGCGACAGATTCAGGCGGTCCGCGACGCGGCCGAATGCAGCCAGCAAGGTGCGAACCTGGCCCCGTACCGCGTGAGCACCATCAGCGCAGGTCTCGGCCTGGTAGCCCATCACGCCGGAGATCACCTCGAGAAGGTCGCCCGCCAGAAGGGCGTGGTTGGCGGAAGACAGCAGAAAAGCCGCCGTCTCCTGGTCGAACGATCCGCCACCGCGTTCGGTCAGGAACGTATCGAAAGCGGCATCAGCCCGATCTCGGGCGCGGACCACGACCTGCCGGGCTGCGTCCACCTCGCCGGCGGGCTCGAATCCAAGGACTCGATCGAACCCGTGCTCCAGATACGCAACCAGGCTTCGATACACGCTCCCGAGGGCGCGGGCCAGCTCACGCCGCGCTCCGCCTGGCCAGAGCAGCAGGCCGACCACCAGGCTGATGAGGGCGCCGACCAACAGGTCTTCGATGCGCACGAGGCCGACCTGCCATCCCGCCGGTGAGATGAGGTTGAAAACGATGATCAGGTTGATTGTGAAAGCGGCCTGGCTCAGCATGAAACCAATGGTCGTGGCCGCGTACGCGGCGCCGAACACGGCGATCGGAAACGCGGCCCACATGATCGCCGGGTGATTGCCGGCCACGAGGGCGAACAGTCCGCCGATCACGACCCCGATCGCGTTGCCGGCCACGGCCAGAAGGATCGTGCGGCCCGTGCCCAGAGCATTGCTGCGCAAGACCTGGATCGTGCCCAGGACAACCCAGAACGCGTGTGAGATGTCGAGCGTGCGAGCGACAAAGACGGCAAGGGCCAGGCCGATCGCCACCCGGATGCTGTCTTGCAGCACCGTCGAGGGCGCCTCGAGGTGGGTTCGGATCGTCCGCAGAATGTGACTGGCGGTGTCGCCGGGGTCGGGCTCCGCGGCCGCGGCGGTGATCGCATGGCGGCCGAGCTCGAAAGTCAGGTACGACACGACTCGAACGGTGTCGTCGAAGTCGAGTCCATCGAGAACCTGCTCGCTCGGATGGCCCGTGCGCAGCTCGGCGGCCGCCCACCGATCAAGCGCCGTGCGATGGTCGGTGCGCGCGACGTCGATGGCATGAATGTCCGGTTGGGCGCCGCCGCCGGTCAGCACGCCCGCGCTGGCACGCAACGCCGAGACCACCGACGCCACTAGCCGGTCGCCCTCGGCCAGGCCTGGTCTTACGGCCGGACGATCTTCATGGAACGGGCGGTCGACGATCTGCACGATCCGGTCGAGCTCGATGAGCAGCTGGGCGAATGCCCGGTCGCGCCGGGCCGGAACGTCTGGGCGCTTGCGCATCCCGCCGTAGCTCTGTCGCGCCCCATCCACCTTCTCTCGCGCGTCCTCTTTGAGACGGGGCAGGTCGCGATCGCCCGCAGCCGACCCCATGGCTTGAACGAGATCGGCGACCGCGAGCAAAGCCTTCGCGGCCTGGTCGTGCATCGTGACCCGCTCGAACCGCGGCCACAGCGCAACGGCGGCAAGCGTCGAAACCACCCCGGCCATCGCCCAGCCGCCGACGCGCGCCGGAATGACGTCGGCCGGCGCCGGGATGGTGACCGCGATCACGAAGGCGAGGATCATGCCGATGTTCGCGGCGGCCACGTAGCCGCCGAAGATGCGGCTGAACGAGATCACAAAACCGATCACCAGCATCGCCGCCGCCGCCAGCCAGGGCGAGGACGAGACGAGCGTGCCCAGCGCCACCAGCACTCCGCCCACCAGGGTCGCGGTCAGATAAGCCAGTGCGCGTGGTCGCCGCAGGCCTCCGAAGTCGGAGATCACAAGCAACGAGAAGCAGCCGAACATCACGAAGATCACGCTTTGCTGCGCGCGGAGGAGGAGGTCGGCGAATGCAAAGGCGAGCGGGATCACGATGGCGGCGCGCGTCGCGCGCCGCAGCGCGCTGAAGCCAGGATCGGGAGGCGGTTTGACGGTGAGCTTCAGCTGCCGGCCGATGGCCGGAGTGTGAATCACCTCAGTTTTCGCCGCGCGGATCCTCGGCCTTGGTGATCGGCGCGTCCAACCGAGGTCTGACCGGGCTCAGGTGGATGTGAAAGGGGATCCCCGGTGCCCGAAATCCGGCAGCAAGGTGCTGGTTGTCGCAGAAGGGCTTGTGCTGTGAGAGGCCGCAACGGCACAGGGTGGCTCGAGGCAGTGTCTCGACCGTGCCGTCTTCACGACGCACCTCGATCTTGCCGGCGACCAGGAGCGGCCCGTCCCGCACCGGAATGACCGTGGTCGTCTCTCCGGGATCCTCGTCCTGCCCGCCGTCGCGGCGGCGGTACTGCAATGCTCCGCTCGGGCAAAGCCGCACGACCTCGGCGACCTCGTCCGCACCTGCGAGGTCCGGCAAGATCCACGGCCGCCTTTTGAGCTGGAAGACCTGGCGCTGGCCGCGCAGGCATTCCGCGATGTGGACGCAGATGTCCAGGTCGAAGCTGACCTCGATGTCCTTCCCGCGATAGACCTTCCTCACACGCTCAACATACGTCCGCTTAGGATTCGGTTGGACATGCCTGAGTCGGGAAAGCCGGGCGATCGGTCGTGCCCGTGGGCGAACCTCTCTCCGGCCATGCGCAGCTACCACGACCACGAGTGGGGCGTACCGTCGCACGACGACCGCCACCTCTTCGAGATGCGGGCCTGTCGTGGGCCACCATCCTCAACCGCCGCGACGGCTACCGCCGCGCCTTCGCAAATTTCGAGGTTGCCAGGGTGGCGGGCTTCACCGATCGCCGGCTCGAACAGCTGCGCCAGGACACGGGCATCATCCGCAACCGCCTCAAGATCCACAGCACCCGCGCCAACGCGCAAGCGGTCCTCCGGGTACAGGGCGAGCTGGGGTCGTTCGCGACCTATCTATGGAACTGGGTCGACGGGACGGCGATCGTCCACCATCCGAGAGGCTTCGGCGACCTGCCTGCGACCACTGAGCTTTCCGACCGCATCAGCAAGGACATGAAGCGGCGCAGCTTCACGTTCGCCGGGTCGACGATCGTCTACTCGCTGCTCCAGGCCGTCGGCATCGTCGACGACCACATCGTCGGCTGCCCGTTCAAGAATCGCGAGCCGGCGAGCTAGCGGTCTCGATCGCTTTCAGCAGGCGCATGAGCAGCCTGCGGTCCGTCGCGCTCAGGCTGGAGAGAAGACGGTCCTCCACACCGAGGCCCACAGCCCGACCCTGTTCGAGGGCGCGCTTGCCCGCCGGGGTCAGGCTGGCCAGGAGGATGCGGCCGTGGGCGGGGTGCCGGCTCCGGCGAACCAGCCTCGACGATTCGAGGGATTTGACGAGGACGTTCACCGTCTGAGCGGTCATCCCGAATTCCCGCGCCAGGTCCGAGGCGGAGAGCTCGCCCTCGCGCTCGAGCGCCGCCAGCACCGTCAGCTGGGGCATGGTCAGCCCTGTCGCGGCCAGGTCGGCGTCGAGCCGGGTCCGGACCGCGTGCTGGGTCTGGCGGAGCTGGATCAAGAACTCCGGCTGAGATGGAATAGCTGCCCTGCCCATGGAGGTTAGTTTCAGTGTACTGAAACGTTAGGAGGTAACGAGATGGACCGCTATGAAACGACCTATGGCTATCGGGGTTCTAGGAGGATGAAGCGGATCGTGGTGGCCGCTGACGGGTCGCCCGCCAGCACTCGAGGCCTCGAAGAGGTGGCAGACCTCGCGCCCCGTGTCGGAGCGAACGTGGTGGTGGTCTTCGTTCGGCATGTGCCGGCGACGGCCATGATCGCCCCGGGCGTTGCCGGCGCGGCCGTGGCGCAAACGCTGGACGAGCAGGAGGTCGAGGTCAGGCAAGAAGTCCTTCGGCTGCTGGGCGGTACGGGCGTCTCGTGGGAGCTCGTGGTTCGCTCCGGCAGCCCGGGCGAAGAGATCCTGCACGTGGCTGACGAGACTGGCGCCGACCTGGTCGTGGTCGGGAGCAACCGCCACAGCTCGCTGCACAACCTCATCCTGGGCTCGACCGCGGCCTAGCTGGCCGCGCACTCAGCGGCCCCGGTCCTGGTCATGAGGTCGAAGGTCGCCGGCGCCGCTGTGCACGAGCTCGCACAGGCGATCCGATGAGCGAGACCGCTTAAGAACAGCAGACCTGCTTCGCTCGGCGGAGCCGCCGTGCTCACGTTCGTGGTCGTTCGGCCGGCTGGCGCTCGTACAGGGTCGCGATCGCCGACATGTCGAGGTCGCCGGCCGACCTGGCTGCGCGTTCGTAAAGCTCCTCCAGGGTGCCGGTGATCGGCGTGGCCACGCCTGTTCTCTGATAGAGGTCGAGGGCGAGCCGCACGTCCTTCAAGGCGTCGCGCAGGCTGAAATTGACTGGTTCGTAGCGATGCTCGACCAGCCCCGTCTCGCGTGCGTTCAGGACGGGCGCGATGCGGCCCAGCACCCAGAAGACATCGTCCGGATTCAGACCCGCGGCGGTGCCGGCTGCCACCAGCTCGGCCCCCAGCGCGGTGACGCCGGCGAGCATGCTGTTGGCGACGAGCTTCAGCTTGGCGGCGCTGCCAAGAGTGTCCATGCCGCGGAGCTGCCCAAGGGCCTCGAGCACGGGACGCGCCCGCTGGATGGCCTCCTTGTCGCCGGCGGCGAAGATGACAAGCGTGCCGCCCTCGACAGCTGGGACGCTCCCCAGCACCGGCGCCTCGACGAACTGTGCGCCGGCGCGCTCGATCACCGGCGCGATCTCTTGCGAAACGTCAGGGCCGGCGGTGCTCATATCCACGAACACCTGGCCTCCGGCGGCTTGAGCGGCGCCACTCTCGCCGAGATACGTCGCCCGCACGGCGTCCGCGTCGGTGAGCATCGAAATCACGACGTCCGCGTTCGCGGCCGCCTCCGCGGGCGTCGCGGCAAGCTTGCCCACGCCGAGCGCCTCTGCACGCTCCCGCGTGCGGTTCCACAAGGTCAGCTCGAAGCCCGCCGCGTTCAGCCGGCGCGCCATCGCGCCGCCCATCTTGCCGGTGCCAAGAATCGTCACCCGCATGACGCCACCTCCTTGGTTCGCCCCACCCGTGCCCGCTCGAAACAACGGTACGGCAACCCCGACAATGGGGCCGGCATGATCGAGCCCAAGGACGTGATTCTCGGCGCCATGGGTGCTGCCGCCGCCTTGGCCGGATTCGTCCTTGTGTTCCTGGGCATCGTCATCGCCGCCTATCAGTCGTACGCGGGCAACGCCCCGGCACCGGTGGTCAGGCCTTACCGAACCGCCGGCATCACGCTGTTCGGGACGTTCGGCCTCAGCCTCGTGACGGTGACGTTGTGCCTCGTCTGGCTGGTTTCCGGCGGGCCATCATGGATGTACGGCTTGACGCTCGCGCTCTTCATCGCTCAAATGGCGGCCATGCTGCTCGCCGCCGGCTGGACCACGCGCATGGTCCTCTGGCCTTAATGGCTTTAACCCAGAAGAAGCTCCAGGACCTCACGGACGCCGGGCTCGTTGGGCTGCTCGACAACGATACGAAGCTCTGGCACGCCAAGGCCAAGCACGCGTATAACGCAACCCATGCATTCATCAAAGAGATCCGCCCCGACGACGTGATCAACCTGCTCGTCGCCGAGCTCGAGGTCGCCCCCGAGTTCAGGACATTCCTGGCCAAGAAGAAGCTGGCTCAGAAATACTGGTACGAGTGGTTCGCGGAATTGATCGTCGACCGTTTCTGGACCGAACTGACAGGAGGATAGGTATGCAGCAGCAGGACTCATCCAAGCTCGCCCGGGAGTACATCGACGGCGCGCTGAAAGCCCGCGCGAGCCTCGGGCGCTCGGCCAAGCCGAGCAAGGCCGCCTATGCGCGCGCAGTCCGGCTCGCCAGGCATGCGATGGAAGAGCTGCTGGCGCTCGCGCCCCGCTCCAGGCAGAACTAGAGCTCGGCGCGCACCCTGGCCGCGGCCTGGGCCAGCGCCGACAGCTTGCCAAAAGCCTTCGCGCGCGGCAGGTACTTCATGCCGCAGTCCGGCGCCAGGATCAGCCGCTCGGCAGGCACGTGGCGGAGAGTGTTGCGAATCCTTTCCGCGACCACCTCGACATCCTCGACGGGCGCGTCGTCGGAGAGGTCGATGACGCCGACGATCATGGTCTTGCCGCCAAGGCTGGTAAGCACCGACAGGTCGACTTTCTGCTGCGCCGACTCGATCGAGATCTGCTGCGCGGCGACGTCGGCGAGGGGCTCGAGAAACGGATAGCCGTTCGGGCGCGAATGGACGATGTGCGCGTAGCCGAAGCAAGTGTGCAGTGCGGTGGTGCCGGTGATCCCGTGCACGGCGCGGTTGATCGCCTTGACCGCGAAACGCCCGGCTTTCTCGGCCCGCGCCTGCAGGTAGGGCTCGTCCAGCTGCACGACGTCTGCACCCGCGGCGAACAGGTCGCGCACCTCTTCGTTCACAGCTTCGGCGAGCGCCATCGCCAGCGCCTCTTCATCGTGGTAGTAGTCATCCTGCGCCTGCTGCGACATCGTGAAAGGGCCGGGCAGGGTGGCCTTGATCGGCCGTTTGGTCGCCGCGCGCAGGAACTCCACGTCGCGCACCTCGACCGCGCGCGCGCGCCGGATGGGACCCACCACCCGCGGCACGGGATTGGGGTGGCCGGTTCGGTCCAGGGCGGTGCCCGGGTTGTCCAGGTCCATCCCGTCGAGTGCGGTCGCGAACCGGTTCGAATAGCTCTCGCGGCGAATCTCGCCGTCGGTGATGATGTCGATCCCGGCGCGCTCCATGTCCCTGATGGCCAGCACCGTGGCATCGTCCTGCGCCTGCTCGAGGAACTCGCCGCCCACGCGCCAGATCTCGAGCGCCCGCGTCCGCGGCGGCAGCCGGCTCCCGAGCATCGCCCGGTCGACCAGCCAGTCGGGCTGCGGATAGCTGCCGACGACAGTCGTCAACAACGCGTCCTGCATCATGCCAACCTTAGGGAGTCCGATGAAGACAGTTCGCCTGAAGACGGTGGACGCGTTCGTGGCCATCGATTTCGACTGCCCGACCAGCGGTGGCGGCACGCGCCTCGCGCCGGATGTGACCGAACGCGAGACCCAGCTGCTCGCTCGGGCCATGACCTACAAGTTCGCCGTCATCGGCAGCAACTTCGGGGGCGCGAAGGCAGCCATCCGCGCCACGCCGGCCGAGCGGGACGATGCCATCCGTCGCTACTGCGACGAGATCCGGCCCCTGGTCGAGTCGGCGACGTTCCTCACCGCCACCGATCTCGGCACGCAGCCCGAAGATTTCAGGTCACTGCCGAGCTCCGACCAGGATGCCCTCATGCACACCGACTACAACGGCATGCCGCTCGATGCCTACCTCACCGGCCTCGGCGTTGCGACCGCGGCGGAGGTTGCGCTCGGCGGCCTCGAGGGGCGCACCGTCGCCATCGAGGGTTTCGGCAAGGTCGGCGGCGCGACGGCC
>WNFJ01625676.1_pt3 | contig 17721 bp, 16 predicted proteins | sample 5400461 | NCBI WGS metagenome assembly WNFJ01 (sample SAMN13153349, study PRJNA577476) | soil metagenome | isolation source: 115 cm saprolite on Douglas fir-dominated hillslope | place: USA:California | collected 2013-09-17 | reverse complement strand
TCCGCCGCGGTGTGGTAACCCATTACGTCGGGTGTGCGGGTCGAGGTGCACGCCGGGTCTCCCAGGACATGGCAGGAGGCCCGGGCCGCGTCCCGCTGGGGGATGAACCCGCTCATCGTGCCGCCGGCCACGTCGGCCACCGCGTTGACCTCGGCGTGCGGGCCGCCGCCGTTCACGTCAGCGGTGTCGTGGTAGGGCCGGGTGCACCCGCCGGCCGGGTCGGGCACGCACACGGCGGGCACCCCGTGGCGCACCGGGATGCCGGTGGCACCGGGGTAGGTGCCGAAGTAGCTGTCGAACGACCTGTTCTCCTGCATGACGATGATCACGTGCTTGATCTTGTGGATCCCCGGCGGGACCAGGTACCGGCCGGCCGGGCCGCCGGCCACCTCTCCCGACGGGGTTGCCCTCGGCCCGGCCGGCTCCCGGGCGCTGGATGCGGTGCAGGCTGCCAGCCCAGCGGCCACGAGCAGGCCGGCAACGGCAATGCGCGACGACCGGAGGCTGCGGCGCCTCGTTCCCATCCATGAGCCTTTCCCGAATGCCTATTCCGCGCGTCCGGTACGGGCGCCCTGATCGGCAATAGTCTGGGTCCCCCGGTGGGAAATACCCGAAACCGGGAGCACGCAACGTCGGCTTTGGGCGTCCCCGGCCGGTGGCAGGGAATTGCGTGACTGGCTGTCGGCCAGGCGACTCACAGGCTGCGGGAGCGGGGGTGACCAGCTGGCTTCCCAGCGATGACGGCTATCAGCCGGTAGTCCGCGCCAACGTCCTGATCCGCCGTAGGACCAAGTTCAGGACACCCGTCTGCGTCTTCCAGAACTTTCGGCTCGAAGGCCGCGCTGTATGCCGCCGTGCTCGACCGCGTGGCCGGCGAGGTCAGGGCCGAACTGCAGGCCCTGACCCGGCATCACGGCTCGGCGTCGGATCTGCTGGCCTACGTGCTCAGCCCGCCCCGTGACGGCCAGCCGCATCGCCCCGGGTCACACCGTGTGCTCTTCGCCGAAGCGGCCACCCTGGCCGCCGAACCCGCCCTGGCCGACTCAGCCCGACCGCCCGCAGCGCAGAGCCGCGCTGATCGCGCTCTCGGCGCGGCTGCCGGTACCGCTGCTGCTCGGGCTCCGGCTGGCCGCCCGCCGGACCCGCCGCATGGTGCTCGCCGCGGCCAGCATCGCCATCACCGTTACCGGGATCGTCGCCGTGCTGGCCATCCACGCCCACAGTGCCGGGCAAGTCAGCGGGCTCTCCACGCTGGACAACCCGCAGCACGACCGGGTGAACCAGGTGCTGCTGGTCATCACGGTCGCGCTCATCGCCCTGGCCGCCGTCAACGCGATCTTCATCACCTGGGCGACCGCGCTGGACGCCAGATACTCATGAACGCTGACACGCGCGCTCGGCGCGACCCCCCAGCAGGTCACCGCCGGGCTGTCGGCGGCGCAGCTGCTTCCCGCGCTGGCAGGCGCCATTCTCGCCATCCCGCTGGGCCTCGGGCTGCTCGCGTCAGTGAGCCACGGGACAACGCTGGCCATCCCGTCGCCGGCGTGGCTGCGGTGCTCGGCACCCTGGCAGCGGTCACAGGGCTCACCGCCGTCCCAGCCCGCATCGGCGCCCGCCGCCCCGCTCTCACGCCGGGCCACTCTTATCGACAAGTATAGAAGATATCGAAATAATCTTGTTCTAGCGACTTTCTTGTGCCATCGTCTTCTCATGTGACACAGACCACAGGACTGTCGCATTCCCTGCCGATCTCCGAGGAGGACTCCTGTGAGCGACATCAACGAAACGTTCCGCCAGACGGCGAGACCGCTGCCGAGAACCCGAATCACGGCACGGTCCACGGCGGGAGCGAACGCCGAGACCGCGTGGCGGCGATGGGCCACCCAGCACCGGGTCGCGGCGGCGATGCTCGGTGGTCTTGTGGGCGTCCACATCGCCAGCCTTCTGGGCATCTGGTTCGGCGGTTTCAGCCTCGACCGGCTCGACTTCAACACCGCTAACGGGTTGGTTTTCCTGCCCAAGGCGACGCCCGCGACGCAGTTCCTTGTCGGGGGGCTGAGCCACTACACGGATGGGGTGTTCTTCGGCCTCATCTTCGCGGTGGCGGTGTCGCCTCTCTTGCCGCTGCCGGCGACGCGCGCAGGCAACCTTGTGAAGGCGTTGATATTCAGTACGATCCTCGCCGTCCTCGCGGTGTTCGTCGTCCTTCCTTACGTGTTCGGGCCGGCGTTCGGCGTCCACGATTCGCTGATCGCCTTCCACAACGGGTGGAAGTACGTCGTCAGCGTTCTTCTCGTCCACTGGATCTACGGCGCTAATCTGGGCTTGATCTACAGCCCGCTGGACGACGATCAGTCCGCGGACTAGACCCCCTTGGCCGCCTCGCTCGTCTGGACGGCGTGCGTGCCGAGGTGGAGCCGTGCCAGTTGCAGGTCGGACAGCGCCCGCCTCAGCCAGCACTCTGCGTGGGCGTGATGAAGTTGGCTGGTGGCTGACGCTCGTCGGTCTGGGACGACACGGGCAGGCGCTGCAGTTTGACGAAGGCACGGATGTTCAGGTGCATCCCGAACATCTGGGATCTTTGCCGGTAGCCTCGTGAAGTGTGCCGACGATGAGGATCCGCCGATGAAGCTGTCCGGTGATCGCGGCGCTTGCCCGGTCCGCCACGCGTCGGCATCCTGAGCCAGGCCCCCCGCCAGCAGCGGCCGACTCCGGTCGGCTTCGTCAACGCCATGCCCGAACGCCGCCCAGGTCACCTCAACGCAAGGGGTTGCTCGGATACTCACCCCGCCTGACCAACGCCCCCGCCCTCATCCGCTGGCGGCCCGTCCCAGACGCCAGGACAGCCCGGTGACCCCGCTCCTGGTCCAGATGTCCGGCGCCCCCGGCACCGGGAAGAGCACCCTGGCCCGCGCTATCGCCCCGCAGTTGCACGCCGCGGTCCTCGACCACGACCTGATCAAGGCCACCCTCGCGGAGCACATGCCGCTCCCCGCCCTGGCCTGCGCGCCCGCTACCGGCGCCCGCCCCGACCAGGCCGCCGGACGGGCCTCCTGCACGCTGGCGCCGCCTGGCCGCCAGCCTGCTGGACACCGGGATCACGGTCATCCTCGACAGCCCCTGCCTCCACGCTGAGCAGCTGGAGGCCGGGCAGCAGGTCGCCGCCGACCACGGCGCTGGGTACCGTTAGGTCGAGTGCGTCACCGGCGACCTGGACGTCATTGCCGCCAGGCTCCGCACCAGGACCGCCTACCCGACCCAGTACCGCGACATGCACCAGGTCCCCGCCACGGCCGGAAAGACCGCCGCCGCAGGATCCGCCGGATGGCAAGAGTGGATCGACGGCATGAAACGCACCGCCGACCGCTCCGTCTACCTGCGCGTCGACACCAGCCGCCCGGCCGGCGAGTGCGCCGCCGAGATCCTCCGCTTCCTCCAGGCCGGCACCGCCGGGTGACCGGCGTCACGGCCTGGTACATCCGCTACGGGCACAACCCCGCCAACCAGGCCCGACAGCTATCGCACAAGGTCATCGACTACCCGCTCACCAGCCTCGGCGTAACCCAGGCCACCGCACTCGCCCGACAGCTGGTCGGCCAGCCCGGCCCTGGCCGCTCACCCACTGATCGCCGAATGCCCGAGTCTGCCTTCCTAACCAGGCTCGCGCCCCGGGCAACTGCGGCAGGTCAGTCCACGTAGCCCGCCGCAGCAGGGGCGTCAACCGGCGGCCGCCACCCCGCCCGCGCCACCCGCGCGGCGGCCCGCGCCTGCAGGACCGCAGGCTCGCCCCAGCCCAGCACGTCAGGAGCAGCCTCAAGCGAGGTCATCCAGCCGCCGGTAGGTGCGCCCCCCGTCCGGGTCAGGCGCCCGCGGCGCGAACTCCTCGATCACCCCCGCCATCCGCACCTGCGCGTACGGAGCACGGCCAGGGCGGTGCACCTCCTGGTACCCGAGGTAGGCGGTCGCGCCCAAGCGCACCCGATTCTCCTCGAAGGCGTCCCTCACCAGCGTCGCGGTCAGGTCCGCGTCCCAGGCCCCGGGAGTCCCGCCGGGGGAAACGCGCAGGTTCGCGGAATCCCGGACGCTGATCAACAAGAATCCGCACCGCGACGAGTCTGCTGGGCGGACTGTAGCGCGGGTCCCTTTGGCGATTCCGGCGAGGTCAGTGACCTGACCCGCCAGCAGGTGGAGCTGGCGCTGACGGCGGCGGCCCGGAAGGGTGATGCATTCGGCCAGACCGTGACGGAGCTGATCGCCCGCCTCCGGGAGGCCGAGCAGGCGGCATGCGGCCAGGTGACCGCCGGCCCTGGATCGACGGTGTTCACCGGGAACGTCGAGGCGAAGGCGGAGGGCGGGGTATCGCGTTCGGCCAGGTGGCCGGGGAGGTGCACATCAGCCAGGGGCCGCCGGGCCCTTCCCAGCCGGGGCGGGCCAGCCACTGACCGTACCCGGCATCCTGCCTGGCACCGAGTCCGCTGCCAGGCCTGAGTGGCCAGGCTCCAGCGCCGCTGGCGCCGATGGTATCCCGCAGGGACTGGCGGCTGGACAGGGCCGGGACGGCGGGATCTGGATCGGGTCCGCCAGGCATGTCACTGTGTTCCAGGGGATTTCCTCGGCGGTGGCGCGCTCGGCGTACCTGGAGCAGGTGCGCCGGATCGCGCCGCCGGACCCGCCGGGCTTGCTGGACCGGGATGCTGAGCTGGCGGAGCTTGCCCGGTTCTGCCTGGATCCTGACGGTGCCCCGTACACGTGGTGGCGGGCCGGGCCGTGGGCGGGCAAGTCGGCGCTGTTGTCGACGTTCGTGCTGCGCCCGCCTCCCGAGGTGGCCGAGCGGGTGCGGATCGTATCGTTCTTCATTACCGCCCGGCTGGCCGCCCAGGACACCCGGGAGGCGTTCACCGGGATGCTGCTGGAGCAGCCGGCCGCCCTGCTGGGCCAGTCCCTGCCGGCAGTCCTGCCCGCAGCCAGGCGCGAGGCCTGCCTGCTGGACTTGCTGTCGCGGTCGCGCGCCAGGAGGCGTTCAGGCGGCTGGTGCTGGTGGTTGACGGGCTGGACGGACGTATTCTTCGTCATCGAAATCAGCACCCGCTATGTCCATGTCCCGGGCGTGACCGCGCACTCGGACGGCGCACTCTATCGATATTTTCTTGACTTGTCGATAAGTGCGCAGCTAGCGTGGGAGCACCATGAGCAGCTCGCGCTGGGCTGCAGCTGACCGAGATGGTCCGTGCTGGGAGGGAGCGCTATGACCTTTGTTCTGGACGGCCCGGTCGCAATCATCGGGGCCGGGATCGGCGGGCTGACGGCAGCCCTGTCTCTGCAGCATTTCGGGGTGCCGGTGCGCGTGTTTGAGCAGGCGCAGGCCTTCAGGGAGGTCGGGGCGGGAGTCACGATAACCCCGAACGCAATGAATGCCCTGAACTTCCTCGGGATCGGCCCGGCTCTGACCGAGCAGGCAGGAGAGACGCTGCGCTATCTCGTTCGCAGCGCGGCTGACAGCCGCGAACTGGAGCGCGGGCCCGACCCCGGTTCATTCGTGGCCGAGTTCGGCGCCCCGTACTGCAACCTCCACCGCGCTGACCTCCACGGCGCCCTGGCCGACGCAGTGCGCGGGAACGACCCGGATGCCATCACGCTCGGGTTCCGTCTCGATGATGTAGAACAGGACAGCGACAAGGTCGTAGCGCGCTTCTCGGATCGCGGCGCTTTCGCAGCCCCGGCCCTTGTCGGTGCCGACGGCGGAGCTTCCGCCGTTCGCGACGTCACCTTCGGCGGGCAGAGCGCGTCGTACACGGGACACGTGGCGCTGCGGGCGCTCGTTCCCTATACGCGAGTACCCCCGGCAATCATCGAGGATCCGTATGTTCTCTACGTCGAAACCGGCCGGTCCTTGATCCACTACCCGCTGCGGAGTGAGACAACGATGAACTTGCTCGGCAACGCGCAGGTCGAGGAGTGGCAGGCCGAGGGATGGGCGATACCGGCCACGGTCAAAGAGTTCCTAAGCCTGTTTGATGACTTCCCGGAGCCCGTGCGGGAACTCATAGCCGCAGTGCCCGAGGCGGATCTGTTCAAGTGGGGCCTGCGAGACCGGGAACCGCTGGAGAAGTGGACCTGCGGACGCGTCGCGATGCTGGGAGATGCGGCCCACCCTATGACTCCGTACCTAGGTCAGGGCGCCTGCATGGCGGTCGAGGACGGGATGATCCTTGGCCGTGCCTTCGCCGAATCGCGGGACCTTCGGGAAGCGCTTTCTCGTTACGAGGCTGCCCGGCGAGAACGCGCCAACGGCGTTCAGTTGGCATCCCGCTACCAGGGAACGCAACATCACGGGTCGACTGCATCCGGCCCCGGCAGCGGCAAGACCGCCGCAACTCTGGGCTTGTTCTCCTATAACCCGGCAACTACGCCCATCTGAATCCTGTCCCGCTCGAAAACGCGGTCTCGTGCCGTGAGCTGGGGTTTTGCTGCGGGATCAGGAGCGTGGCTGGGACCATCTCGGGGTGCTGTTGTCGCTCGCCTACCGCTGCTCGACCCAGCGCCGCTTGCCAGGCGTGGGATGATCTTCGGCTTGTGGGGTTGAAGCTGATCTTCTTGATTGTCACCCGTGCCGTGTCGCTGCTGGGAGTGTCGCGGCGGGAGTGGTGGTGGAAGGACGATCCGCCGAAAGCAGCGGATTCCTCACACTAATGCAGAAGTGGACACGTGAAGCGAAAGACCTCAGCGGGGACGGTTGATGAAGATCGTCAGGTCAGGCGGCGCTCACTGCTGACGCGGGGCGGCGTGGTGCTCGCCGGCGTGGTAGGCGCGACCGCGAGCGGAGCGGCGCTGTCCGGCTCCGCGAACGCGGCCACCGGGGACCCCGTCGCCCAAGGGAAACCAATAATGTTGGGACCAACGTGCGGGCCACCGAGATCGCCGCTAGCAACAGCGGTGCCACGCCGACGGTCATCATCACCAACAGCGGCAGCACCGGCGCTAATGAGGCGAGTCCGGCATTGCGTCTCACGCCCGCCGAGTCAGGGCTGTTCCTCCCGTCCTCATCCCCGTCGGCGACGACCCCGATGCCTAGCCCGGTCAGCGCACCGACCGGGCCGACGCCGGAGTGCAGCAGGATGGCCGCGCTGCCGTAGGTGCCGCCGGACAGGATCACCTCACGGCCGTGGTACACCGTGCCGTCCGCGGCGGCGACGCCAGTGGCGGTCGTGCCTTCAAACAGCACGCGATCAACGGTGACATTGCCGCGGACGGTGAGGTTGGGCCGCCGGCGCACGTCCGCGGTCAGATAGACCAGCGCCGCGTTCTGCCGCACTCCGTCCACCACGTTGACCGGATAGCCGTCGACGCCGTTCTGCTCGGTCGTACACCCGCTCGAACCCGTACGCCACCGCCGCCTCCACGAATCCCCCCAGCGAAGGCGTCAGCTCCTCGTCCGTCCGCTGCCGGATCGGCAGCGGACCGGTGCGCCCGTGATAGGCGTCATCACCAGTGGGAGTGTTCTCCAGCAGCCTGAAGGCCGGAAGCACATCCTCGAAAGACCAGCCCTCCGCTCCATGCCCAGCCCACTTGGCGAAGTCAGCGGCACGCGCTCGGACCGCGACTCCAGCGTTCACCGCGGAGCTGCCACCCAGAACCTTGCCCCGCGGGGTCGGAATCCGCGGCGTCTGGTCGTTCCCGCGCGAGGTATAGCCCCAGTCGTGATCCGGATCCGCGATCTTGCTCGCGTCCAGCAGCGCGGGCGGGTGGGCGTCGGGGGCATAAACGTGGCCAGCCTCGAGCAGCAGAACCGTCCGCGCGGGATCCTGGCTAAGGCGGGCCGCGAGGACCACGCCGGCGGAGCCACCGCCGACAATAACCACGTCGGCGGTCTCGGTCAGGTCAGACATGTCGGTCTCCTTGTTCGTCTTGCGGTCGCCTTGGGGCGCTGAACCGCGCCTGCGGACTCGCCGTAGCCTCAGCTGAGCCGTTCGAGCACGAGGGCCATGCCCTGACCGCCGCCGACGCACATGGTCTCGAGCCCGAACTGCTTGTCGTGGAACTGCAACGAGTTGATCAGCGTGGTGGTGATCCGGGCGCCGGTCATGCCGAACGGGTGACCAACCGCGATAGCACCGCCGTTGACGTTGAGCCGGTCGATGTCGATGCCCAGGTCGCGGTACGACGGGATGACCTGGGCGGCGAACGCCTCGTTGATCTCCACCAGGTCAATGTCGTTGATCGTCATCCCGGCTCGGGCCAGCGCTCGCCGCGACGCCTCGACCGGCCCGTATCCCATGATCTCCGGTGACAGCGCCGAGACCCCGGTCGCCACGATCCGGGCCAGCGGCGTCAGCCCCAGCTCGCAGGCCTTGGTATCCGACATGATCACCACCGCGGCGGCACCGTCGTTAAGCGGGCAGCAGTTGCCGGCCGTCACCCGCCCGTGAGGACGGAACACCGGCTGCAGCGCCCTCACGGCCTCGATGGTCACCCCTGGCCGGGGCCCGTCGTCCTTCTCCACGATCGTGCCGTCTGGCCGGCTGACCGGCGTGATCTCGCGCGCCCAGAATCCGTTGGCGAGCGCCTTTTCGGCCAGGTTCCGCGACCGGACGCCGAACTGGTCCATCTCCGCGCGGGGGATGCCCTTGAGCAGCGCCAGGTTCTCCGCGGTCTGGCCCATCGCGATGTAGACGTCCGGCACGGCGCCGTCCTGGCGCGGGTTCGACCAGCTCTCTGCGCCATCTTCGGCGGCCTGCGCCGTGCGCGCCTGGGCGCCGGCAAACACCGGGTTCATGGTGTCCGGCAGTGAGTCGCTGTTGGCGTTGACGTACCGCGACACCATCTCCACTCCGGCGGAGATGAACACGTCGCCCTCACCGGCCTTGATGGCGTGAAATGCCATTCGGGTGGTCTGCAGCGACGAGGCACAGTAGCGGGTCAGGGTCACGCCGGGCAGGTGGTCGTAGCCCAGCAGGACGGCGACGACACGGGCCATGTTGAAGCCCTGCCCGCCGCCGGGCAACCCGCAGCCCAGCATCAGGTCGTCGATGTCTTCCGGGTCCAGTTGCGGCACCTTCTCCAGGGCCGTCTTCATGATGAATGCCGCCAGGTCGTCAGGGCGCAGATCCTTCAGTGATCCCTTGAAGGCACGGCCGATCGGGGTGCGAGCAGCAGCGACAATGACTGCCTCGGACACGGTCAGCGGCCTGTCAGCCCGAGCGCCTGCTGGATTACGGCGGGGAGCTGCTGCGCGCTGTCCGGGGTGTAGCGCATGGATCGCCACGCCACGTGCCGGTCCGGGCGCACCAGGATACAGCCGGTGGTCTCTACCTCCCGGAGTGAAGCCCACTCGCCGTAAGGGTCGGTCACGCCTTCCCGGCTTCCGATGACATGGACGCGGACGGGTACCCCTAGGCGTGCGGAGATTTCCGCCGCCGGGCCGTTCCATGCCACACCGCCTGGTCCGGTGAGCAGCGCGAAGCCCAGGTCGTCGACCAGGTCGAGCGCGGAGACCGGGACGCCATCGTGTTCGAGCCGGGCGTGCGGGACGCGGGCGCCGGGGCGGGTGGTCGGCTGGTAGTACAACTGAGGTTCACGCGCCGGGGTGGGGTCCGGGCTGCCGCCATCGATGATGACGTCGCTTCGGTAGCGGTACCCGAGTTCGATGCCGTGGGCGTTGAACTGGTAGTTGCTCAGCTCGATCGCCTTGTGCAGCGCATTCCTGCGCTCGTCGCCGGCTGGGCCGGGCTCGTACAACGTGTTGAGTGCTTTCCAGCCTGCTTCGGCAGGCTGTGCCGGCTCGTACCCGAGGGCAGCCTCGACCGCGGCCCCTTCCTGCAGGCTGGTGATGGCGCGCTGGACACCCTGCGCCCCGACGGGCTGTCGTTCCGGGGAGTAGCTGTCCAGCAGGGCGGCGCCCGCCCGCCCGGCCAGGACCAGAGCCAGCTTCCAGCCGAGGTTGTACGCGTCCGCGATGGACATGTGGGTGCCGGTGAACCGCGTCGCCCATGCAGAACACGCGTCCGGCGGAATAGGCGGACGCGATCTGCGCCCGTACCTGCCATCCGGCGACCCCGAGGATCTCGGCGTCGACGTCGGCGCCCACGAAGGCGCGGATCCGCCTGTTCAGGTCGTCGGCGCCGAGCGCGTCCAGCGATACGTGCTCCGGGTCGTACATGAAGGCCAGGACGAACTCGGTGAACGGCTTGTGGCAGATCAGCGTGCCGAGTCGGAGCGGGGGCAGCGGCCCCGGCATCACGTTCCAGGACAGGACTCCGGGCCGGTGCGCCAGGTACCGGGACAGGTCGGCTCGGAACCAGATGTTCGCCGCCCGGGCCAGATCGTCGGGTCCTTCGACCATCAGCCCGGCCTGGCCGAGGACCCGGCTGCGGGCGCCGTCCGCGCCGACCACGTACCGTGACCGCACGGTCAGCGTCGCATCTCCGTCACGCTCCCGGACGACGCTGGTGACACCGTCCTGATCCTGCGCGAGGCTGGAGAACTCCCAGCCGAACCGGATGTCAGCGCCGAGGTCCCGGGCGGCGGCCAGGAGCATCGGTTCCAGTACGGTCTGCGGGCAGTTGGCCATCGGCTCGGGGCTTGCCGTGCGGTAGTCGGCGGCCCGTTCGGCGCTGGTTCCCCACGTCTCCGACCGGGCGACCTCCAGGCCGGCCAGCGTGGTCACCCACAGGTTGTTGGCCATCAGGTGCTGCGGCGTGGCGACCGCGTGGAACCGGTCGCTGATCCCCAGGTGCCGGAAGATCTCGATGGTGCGCTGGTTAATGATATGCGCGCGCGGCGTGTGGGCGGTGTCCCTATGCCGCTCGATGACGAGATGTCCCACCCCATACCGCGCCAGGGCAACGGACAAGGCGAGCCCGGCCGGCCCAGCCCCGACGATCAGCACGGGCACTTCGACAGTCTCTGCACCGAGGATCGACATCTGCCGCCTCCACCGTCGGGGCATCACCAACCGGGTGATGCCGGGCTTCTCTGTGTCAGTTAACCAGCGAAAAATCGTTAGAGCAATATTTTATCGATATTATTTGAAGAAACCGTTATCCAGCGAAAATAAGCTATGCTGTTGACGTGACCGCCGCTCCCGCAACCCGCACCGAACAGGTGTACGAAGTTCTTCGGTCTGAGCTGCTCAACGGAGTTCTCTATCCCAGCCAGAAGCTGAAGATGGTCGAACTTACCGAACGGTTCGGGGTGAGCCAGTCCGTCGTCCGGGAGGCGCTCACCCGCCTGACCGAGCAAGGCCTGCTGGCCGCCACGCCGCAGCGCGGCTTCCGGGTGCGCGACTTGTCGATCGAGGACATCGCCGAGCTGACCGAGACCCGCATCCAGGTCGAATCGCTCGCCCTGCGCCTGGCGGTCGAGCGCGGCGACCTGCAGTGGGAGACCGGGATCCTGGCCGCGCACCACCGTCTTGAGCGGACACCCGTCAGCCGGGACGACGGAACGTTCAACGAGGACTGGTCCATTCAGCACCGCGACTTCCACCAGGCCTTGCTGGCCGGCTGCGGCAACCGCCCGGGACAGCGCCGAGCTCTACCGCCGGTGGTACTGGGTGCTCACCGACGATCACCAGCGCGACCTGGCCCGGGAACACCGGCAGCTCAAGGAACTCGCCCTCGCCCGCGACGCGCATCGAGCCATGGAGGTGCTGACCGACCACATCGACCGTGCTCCGTCCCTGCTGATCGCCTACGCTCGTGAGCACGGCGTGGACGACCTGACACCGCCGGCCCGCCAAGATCAAGCTCGGCAATCCTGACCGGGCCGGGCCGCGGCCAGGGCCGGAGGCTGGTGATATCACGGGGTCTCCCTCAGATGTCGGCGCGTCCCCCGGCGGCCATGCGAGCCATCACGACGGACCCAGCGTTGCCGCCCGGCAGGTGAGAGGTAATGGCCGGATCCCGGTGATTCACTGCCCGGCACCTTGACTCTCGCCACCGATATCGCTAAAGAGGTAAAATATCGATAAGTGTGCCGGAACCGATTCCGAGGAGCGGCGGGTGAGCAGTTCGGATGCAACGATGACGACGGCCGGGGCGGCTGAGTCGGTGGGTGGGGGTGAGGCGGTCGGGGTGCCCTCGCTGGGGCAGGCCGCCGGCGGCCTGGCCGCGGCGTTGAGCCAGGGCGCGACCGTAGCCGGGGAGGCTGCCCGGCTGGGCGTGGAACTCGCCCGCATCGCGTGGGGCCGGTCCGACGTGGCTCCGGCCCAGGGCGACCGGCGGTTCGCCGATCCGGCGTGGACGTCGAACCCGGTGTTCCGGATGATCGGTCAGAGTTATCTTGCCTCCGCGCAGGCGCTGGACCGGGTCGTTGACGCGATGGGCGATGGCGCCAGCGGCACCAGGGCCGAGCAGGCCCGGTTCGCGGCGACCATCGTGACCAGCGCGGCCGCGCCGACGAACTTCCTGGCGACCAATCCGGCCGCTCTTAAGCGCGCGTTCGAGACCGGCGGCATGAGCCTGGCCCGCGGGGCCCGCAACTTGGCCCGCGACATCCGCCGCAACGGCGCGATGCCGTCGATGACCGTGCCCGGCGCGTTCGAGGTGGGCCGGGACCTGGCGGTGACCCCTGGCGCCGTGGTGGCCCGGGACAAGGTCGCGGAGGTTCTGCAGTACGCCCCGGCCACAGACACCGTGTTCCAGCGGCCGGTGCTGGTCGTCCCGCCGCCCATCGGGCGGTACTACTTCCTGGACCTGCGGCCCGGGCGCAGCTTCGCCGAATACGCGACCGGCCGCGGCCTGCAGATCTTCCTGCTCAGCTGGCGCAACCCGGGCCCTGCGCAGGGCAGCTGGGACCTGGACACCTACGCCCGGGCGGTGCTGGCGGCCATCGACGCCGTGCGGGAGATCACCGGCAGCCCGGATGTCAACCTGATCGGCTTTTGCGCCGGCGGCATCATCGCCACCACCGTGCTGAACCACCTGGCCGCCGCCGGTGATAGCCGCGTGCACAGCGTGTCCTACGCCGTCACCTTGCTGGACTTCGGGCTGCGCGCCCCGATCACCGCGTTCTCCGGGCGGCGGCTGCTCGCGTTCGCGGGGCGCCGGTCCCGGCGGGCGGGCATCATCACCGCCCGGCAGATGGGCAGCGCGTTCACCTGGCTGCGTCCCGATGACCTGGTGTTCAACTACTGGGTGAACAACTACCTGATGGGCGAGCCGCCGCCGGCCTTCGACATCTTGGCCTGGAACGCCGACAGCACCAACCTGCCCGGCGCGCTGCACGGCCAGTTCCTGGACATCCTCGCCGGCAACCTGCTCACCCGGCCCGGAGCCCTCACCGTGCTGGGCACCCCCCTGCGGCTGCGGCATATCACCGTGCCGGCCTTCGTCACCGGCGCCGTCACCGACCACCTGACCCCGTGGAAGGGCTGCTACCAGACCACCCAGCTGCTCGGCGGCCCGTCCGCCTTCGTGCTGAGCTACTCAGGGCACATCGCCAGCCTGGTCAACCCGCCGGGCAACCCCAAGGCGCACTACTGGACCGGCGGCACGCCCGGCGCCGACCCCGGGCAGTGGCTAGCCCGCGCCGAACGGCACCAGGGCAGCTGGTGGCAGGCCTGGGCCGACTGGATCACAGCGCGATCCGGCGACCAGCAGCCCGCGCCCGGAGAACTTGGCAGCGAACGGCACCCGGTCCTGGACCCCGCACCCGGGCGCTACGTCCGCGACATGGCGCCTAGGCGCTGAGGGCCGCACGCAACGTGGAGCGCAGGTCAGTGCCGGTGATGTTGGTGATCATCGGGTTGGCGGTGCCCGCGGCACGATAGCGGGCCACGCCCGCCGCCACGTCCTGCGGTGTGCCGATAGCGCACAGGTCGTCGATGAACGCGGCGCTGATCGCGGCGCGCTGGGCGCCTACGTCGGCCGCCGCGTCGTAGGCCGCGATGTCGGCTTCGTAGCCCGCATGGGCGAACATCGCCCGGTAGAAGGGCAGGCCGAAGTAGCGGTGCAGCTCCGCGCGTATACCGTGGTAGGCGACGGCGGGATCGGCGACGACAGCGCTCGGGATGGCGGCGCAGACGTCGAATCCGTCCAGACCCCGGCCGACGCGCGCCCGGCCCGCGGCCACCTCTCGCGTCACCACATCCTTGACGTAGGAGGCGGGGCAGGCCCATAGCACCACCCCGTCGGCGATCTCTCCGGCGAGGCGCAGCATGGCCGGGGACAGGCCAGCCAGGTAGATAGGGATATCGGCCCGGGCCTTGAAGCCGTTGAACGCGAAGCTCGAGTTCCAGCGAACGCCGGTCGGCGGCTCGCTCCCGGCCAGCAGAGCACGGACCAGCGTGACGTACTCACGCATCTCAGCCACCGGGTTTCCGATGTCCTGCCCGTGCCAGCCGCCCATCGTGACCCGGTGACCGGTGCCGAGGCCGAGCCGGAAGCGGCCGCCGGACAGGTCGTCCACCGTGGCGGCCGTCTGGGCCATCGACGCGGGCGAGCGGTGGTAGATCGGGGCCACTGCTGTGGCCAAAGTGACCGACGGGGCGAGGTGGGCAAGTGCGGCGAGGGTGGTGAACGAATCGCGGGCGGCGATGTGCGAGCAGTTGATCGAGTCGTAGCCGAGCTCATCGGCCAGCACGGCGTGCTCGCGGACGGTGGCGATGTCGCCGGTGGTGGGGATCAGCACACTGGTCTTCATGCGATCGGCGTCCTTGTCTGGTAGGCCGCGAACCACGCCAGGGCGTCCGGGTTGTCTACCGCACCAGCGTCCAGGATCTGGCGCGGATCGCCGCCCTGCAAGATCCGCTTGACCGGGATCTCGAGCTTCTTGCCGGTGCGGGTGTGCGGGATGGCCGGCGCGGCGGCGATCTCGTCGGGCACGTGCCTGGGCGAGGCTTGTTCGCGGATGGCCCGCCGGATCTTGCCGGTCAGGGCGTCGTCGAGTTCGTGTCCGGGGTTGAGCACCACGAACAGCGGCATCCAGTACTCTCCCTCCGGTCGTTCGACCCCGACCACGAGGGCCTCGGCGATCTCGTCGAACTGCTCGACGACGTGGTAGATGTCCGAGCTGCCCATCCGGATGCCGTGGCGGTTCAGCGTGGCATCCGATCGGCCGTGCACCACTACCGACCAGCGGTCGGTGATCGTGATCCAGTCGCCGTGCCGCCAGGCTCCCGGGTAGGTGCCGAAATACGCCTCCCGGTAGCGCGAACCGGCCGGGTCGTTCCAGAAGGCCACGGGCATCGACGGCATCGGCTTGGTGATGACCAGCTCACCGACGGCGCCGCGGACCGGCTTGCCACGCTCGTCCCACGAATCAATGGCCACCCCCAGGCACGGCGCGGACAGCTCACCCGCCCACACCGGCACGATAGGCGAGCCGCCGGCGAACGCGCTGACGACGTCCGTGCCGCCGGATGTGGAGTTGACGCGGACCCGGCGGCCCACATGATCCGCGACCCAGAAGTAAGAGTCGCTGGGCAGCGCCGAACCAGACGACCCGAGCGACCGCAGCGCGGACAAGTCGTGATCACGAGCCGGCTCCATGCCGGCCTGGGCGCAGCCGCGCAGGTGCGCGGGGCTGGTGCCCATCAGCGTGACGCGGTGCTCGGCGGCCAGCGCCCACAGCGCCTGCCATGACGGGTAGCTCGGGCTTCCGTCGTAGCAGACGATCCGGGCCCCGGCCAGCAGGCCGGAGACGAGATAGTTCCACACCATCCAGCTCGGCGAGGTGTACCAGAAGAACGTGTCCTGCTCGCCGAGGTCCAGGTTGAGCGACATCGCCTTCAGGTGCTCCAGCAGCACCCCGCCGGTGCTGTGCACAATCCCCTTGGGCCGGCCGGTGGTGCCGGAGGAGAACAGCACCCACAGCGGGTGGCTGAACGGCACCGCGTGCGGTACCAGGTCAGCAGAACCCGCGGGGCGCGGCCAGCTGAGCGTTCCGGCCGCGGTGTCCGCGGGGAGGCCGAGCCGGGGAAAGACGATCGTCGCGCGGAGGCCAGGCAGCAGCGCGGCCAGCTCGCTGACTGACCCGCGCCGGTCGAATGCGCGCCCGCCGTACCGGTACCCGTCGGCCGCGATCAGCACCACCGGCTCCAGCTGGCCCAGCCGCTCGGCCGCCGCCACGGGCGAGTAGTCCTGGCCGCATCCGGACCAGATGGCGCCGAGGCTCGCGGTGGCCAGGAAGGCGACGACCGCCTCGGCCGCGTTCGGCACGTACCCGGCGACCCTGTCCCCGGGACCGACGCCCAGCTCGCGCAGCATCGCGGCCAGATCGCCGGCCTGCTGGCGGAGCATCCCCCACGTCAGGTGGCGGCTGACCGGTCCCTCTCCGGGCTGCCCGGATTCCCGCGCGTCGATCATCGCGACCCGCTGCGGGTCGCGCCCTCGGAACACGTGCTCGACGTAGCTGACCTGCGCGCCGGTGAACCACTCGACATCCGGCATGACCGACCCGGACAGCACCCGCTCGTACGGGGTGGCCGGGCGGACGCCGAAGTAGTCCCAGACAGCCGGCCAGAACTCCTCGAGCCGGTCCACCGACCACCGCCACAACTCCAGGTAGTCACCGGTCAGCCGGGCCCGCCCGTGCTGGGTGAGCCAGCGGGCGAAGCGCGACACGTTCGCGGCCGCGATCTCGTCCGGGCCCGGCACCCAGATCGGCTCGCGCTCTGCGCTCACCCGCGTCACCGCCCCTGACGCGGAAAGCCCGGCCCGGCGACCAGCGCGTTCCGCAACTCACCCACACCCTCGATCGTGCTCACCAGCGTCGTCCCGGGCCGGAGGAACTCCTGCGGCCGCCGCCCCATGCCCACCCCGGGCGGGGTGCCGGTGAAGATCAGATCGCCCGGCGACATCGGGCACACCGCGGAGATCCGGGCCACCAGCTCGGGAACGGAGAAGATCATGTCCCTGGTCCGGCCGTCCTGCAGCACCCGGCCGCCGACCGAGCAGCGCAACCGCAGATCGTCGCGGTCCGGCAGCTCATCGGGGGTGACCAGCCACGGCCCGGTCGGCCCGAAGCCGGGAAACGACTTCCCCAGCGAGAACTGCGGCACCGGGCCGGCCAGCTGAACCGCCCGCTCCGACAGATCCTGACCCACCATCACGCCCGCGACATGGGACCAGGCCTTCTCCTCCGACACCCGTTCCGCGGGCCGCCCGATCACCGCGACCAGCTCGACCTCCCAGTCCAGCGGACGGGCCGGCCAGGCAGCTGCGGAACTTGGTGAACACCGGCGGCACGCCCGGCGCGTCGACGCCGGACTCGGCGGCGTGCTCCCGGTAGTTCAGGCCGATCCCGAACACCTGGGACGGGGCCAGCACCGGCGCGCCGAGCTCCGCCGGCACCAGCGGGCCGGTATGTGCGCCGGGCCCGGCGTGCCCGCCGGCCCATTCGGTGAACCGGTCCCACACCGCGAACACGCGGTCCGGGTCGGCGCTGAACTCACCGCCGCTGCCGGCCGCGGCGTCGACCACCCCGTCGCCGTCGATGATCACGAGGCGGCCACGAGCGCGTCCGATACGCATGAACTCTCCCCTCAGGCCTTGGGCGCGTGACTCCCGGTCATCAGCGCGGCCAGGTCCTCGGGGCGGATGAACGACGGCGGGGGCGGCGGCCCCCAGTTGTACAGGCCGCGGGCGCCTTCCACGACCGACGGTTTCCACAGCTGGTCGTCCGGGATGATGTCCAGGTCGGAGTAGTACTCCGAGAAGTTGCCGACCGGGTCCTTGAGGTACCAGAAGAAGTTGGACCCGATGTGGTGCCGGCCCAGGCCCC
>WNFJ01201677.1_pt2 | contig 17721 bp, 13 predicted proteins | sample 5400461 | NCBI WGS metagenome assembly WNFJ01 (sample SAMN13153349, study PRJNA577476) | soil metagenome | isolation source: 115 cm saprolite on Douglas fir-dominated hillslope | place: USA:California | collected 2013-09-17 | reverse complement strand
GATAACTCCTCTGCTTTTCGCATGGAATCGGACGTACCGCTGGTCGTGCCGGAGATCAATCCTCAAGATGCCGCCAAACATCGGGGAATTATTGCGAATCCGAATTGTACCGCTCTCATTGCGCTCATGGCACTTTACCCGTTGCACAAGGCGTTTCGGGTGAAGCGAGTGATCGCTGCAAGCTACCAGGCTGTTTCCGGCGCCGGCGCCCGGGCAATCGCTGAATTAGACGCGCAGAGCCGGGCTCATGCCAGTGGAGAAGAGGTTAAGCCGGAGGTTTTTCCCCATCCAATCGCTTTCAATGTGGTGCCGCAGGTCGATCAATTCTTGGATTCAGGGTACACCAAAGAGGAACAGAAATTTCTGAACGAGTGCCGCAAGATCATGCATCATTCGACTTTGCGTGCTTCGATTACCTGCGTGCGGGTACCCGTTTTTCGAGCTCACGCGGTAGCGATCAATGCAGAATTTGTTGAACCGGTTTCGGTCGATCGCGCCCGGGATGTGTTGGCCAAAGCCCCGGGAGTAGAATTAATAGATGATCCGGGAAACCAAAGATACCCGATGCCGCTATACTCCGCTGGCAAGGATGCCTGCGCAGTCGGACGGATACGAATTGACACTGCACTGGACAATGGATTGGCGTTTTGGGTGTGTGGAGATCAACTTCTGAAAGGGGCCGCATTGAACGCGATCCAAATAGCCGAGCTCTTGGTGAAGAATAGGGCGGAGCGGCCGGTCGAAATCCGGTAGGGGCGCACGCTCTCGTGACTCAATTTTCGGTAGGGACGCGCTTCTGCGCGTCCGTATCCGGACCGGCGGGAGCCGGTCCCTACCGGCAAACCGCAGATCTGCGCGAGAAACTGCCTGCTATTGCATAAAGCCGATCAATAAGGCAGATAACGGTAGACAAACGCACGGACCTGCTCCAAATGCATGGTCATGATCAATGCGGTGGAACTTTTTCCTATTGAGCGCCGCGACCGGATCCTAGGCCTGCTTCAGGAAGAAGGGAAAGTGGTCGCCCTCGATTTGGCTCACCGACTCAACGTTTCGATAGATACCATTCGTCGCGACCTGGATTATTTAGCGTCGGCTGGCTCGATTCGGCGTGTGCATGGCGGGGCGTTGCCCCCCGCTCCAATTCCAGGGTCGATCCAACAACGAAGAGCCGAAGAAACCGAAGCCAAGCAAGAGCTCGGACAACGCGGAGCATCACTCATTCGCGCCGGAAGTGTGATTCTTTTCGATTCCGGCAGCAGCAATTTGGAAATCGTAAAAGCATTGCCCCGGAATATCCAGTTTACGGCAGTGACTCCTTGCCTTCCGATTGCGGTTGCCCTCACTGATTTTCCTGAAGTGGAGATTGTGGTGCTAGGCGGCCGATTGCACCGCCGGGAATCGATGACAGTCGGATTACGTGCGGTGAAAGAGCTCGAGGATTTTCGCGCCGATCTTTGCTTCCTCGGAGTTTGCGCGCTCCATGCCGACGTCGGCATATCTACTTTTTCGGTCGAGGAGCTGGAGATGAAGCAGACATTTGTCCGCTGCGCCGGCGAAGTTGTTGGAATCCTCACCGCAAGCAAATTCAACAAGGCCGCCCCATTTGTGGTGGGATCAATCGGCATCCTCACTCACGCGATTGTTGAGGGTGGAGTTGGTGCGAGCGAGCTCGATCTTCTTCGCCGCTACGGAGTATTCGTTGAGTGATGCCAAGCGAAATTGGAGCGAATCCGTTGTTGGAGGCCTGGCGCCTCGTTTCGGAAATATCTGGTATTGAATAGAAATGGACCACCGAAGTTAGGAGGACATGGAGCCGGGAAACAGTGCGGGAGTAGACCACGTTCGGGAACTACGCGGGAGGCGCGATGACCCGGTTCGAAATCGGGTCGCCATTTCGGCCGTTTTTTTTCTGAACGGATTTGGACTAGCGAGCTGGTTCATTCATATCCCTTCGGTCAAAGAGCAGCTGGGTTTGAACGAACAACAACTGGGTCTGGCGTTACTTGGAACTGGCCTGGGCTCGCTGCTGACGATGTGGCTTAGCGGTTGGCTAATGGGCCGATTTGGAAGCCGCCGAGTTCTGACCCTAGCGACCTTATGCTTTGCGTTATCACTGGTGTTCCCGGTTTGGGCTCCAAATTTTCTTCTTCTTACCGCATCGCTAGGCTTCCTCGGCGGGTGCAACGGCTTGATGGACGTCTGTATGAATAATCAAGCTGCGCATTTTGAAGCGCTAGCCGGCCGGCCAGTCATGTCTTCATTCCACGCTATCTGGAGCTTAGGCGGCTGGTGCGGTTCGCTTCTGGGCAGTCTCTTCTTGCTTAATCAGCAGCTAGCGACCTGGCACTTGGTATTCCTCTGTCTTGTAATCATCGGGTGGATGGTGCGACTGGCGCCGAGCCTTCTGCGGACCACGTCGGAACAGGGTCCAATCTTTGCCCTGCCAACCCGGGAGATTGTGATCTTCGCTTTGCTCTGCTTGATCGCAATGTTGTCCGAGGGTGCCGTGGCCGATTGGGCAGGAGTACATCTACGCGATGACTTGGGTACACCGTACGCATTGTCAGGTCTCGGGTTTAACGCTTTTTCGATCTGCATGGCTGGCGGCAGATTCGTCGGAGACAGGGTCGTGCTGCGGATCGGGAGAGAACGGACGGTGACCGCCGGTGCCCTGGTTGGAGCAAGCGGACTTTTCGTTGCGGCGTTGGCGACCACTCCGGTCCTATCGGTTATCGGTTTCGGATTGGCTGGTCTTGGTATGTCGAATATCGTCCCGGTGCTGTTTTCGCTCGCGGCTTTGCGAATACCAGGAGCGATCGAGCGTGCGACATCTTCGGTCTTTGCGACCGGCTACCTTGGCTTTCTGATCGGTCCGCCGCTGGTCGGGATGTTCGCGCAGTGGTTTACCCTGCCAGTTGCCCTGGCCGGCGTTGCGATTCTAGTTGCGGGGATTTGTGTGTTTGGTCCGCGGCGGGCGGTGAGTAGTAAGTAGTAAACAGTGATTGGTAGTCGATCGGTAAGGGCCACGCCCTACCAGCATGGGCGATGGCAAATCTTTACCCCCCTAATCGCCGCTTCACTGACTACCAATCACCAATCACCGGCTCCGCGTTCCGCATTCTCTACCTACCGTGCCGCTTGTTGCGGTGAAGGCTTGGGGGCGACTGGATTGAGGTGTTCCTCCAAAAACTTTTCCATCGCGGCGTAAAAATCGAATCGATTTTCTTCGTTATGAAATCCGTGCCCTTCGTTCGGCTTAACCATGTATTCGACCGTGACACCGCGTTTTTTCAACGCATCAACAATTTGGTTGGATTCGTTGATATTTACTCGTGGATCTTTCTGGCCTTGAGCGACAAGGAGGGGAGTTTTGATTTTGTCGGCGTTCAGGGCCGGCGAATGTTCCTGGAACCAATCTTTGTCTTTCACCGGATCGCCTACCATCTCGTGCATCATCTCCAGTTGCGGTTTCCAGTAAGGCGGAATCGTGTCCATGAAGGTGAAGAGATTGGAAACCCCGACGTAATCAACTCCGGCCGCGTATAGGTCTGGTGTTTTGACCAGACCTTCGAGCACGGCGTAACCGCCGTAGCTCCCTCCATAGATAGCCACGCGCTTTGGATCAGCGATTCCTTGCTGGATAATCCAGTTTACCCCGTCGGCGATGTCATCCTGCATCGTACCGCCCCATTGTTTAAAGCTGGCTTCAAAAAACTTTCTTCCATAGCCGGTCGATCCCCGGAAATTCATTTGCAAAACGGCATAGCCTCGATTCGCGAGGAACTGGACCTCGGGATCAAAGTCCCAGTCGTCGCGCGCCCAGGGTCCGCCGTGTGGATTAACCACGACTGGTAAATTTCTGGGGTCGCGTCCTTTCGGCAACGTTAGATAGCCATGAATGGTGAGACCGTCGCGTGATTGGTACTCGATGGGCTTCATCTCCGCCAGTTGATCCGCTTGTAACCATGGACCGAGATCGGCCAACTTTCGGATATCTTTGGATTTTATGTCGTAGAGATAGTAAGAGCCGAGAGTTCGATCACCGGTTAAAACCACGACAAACTTGTTTTCTTCCTTATCGCTGCCTACTCGTGCGACATCGAAGCCGGGCAGCTGTTGTTCCAGATATTTATAAGCGTCTTCGGTTGCGCGATCGAAAAATACGATTTGTTGTTTCCAAGTCTTGTAGGTCGCTAGAGTGAGGACTTTCCGCTTGCGGGAGTAGGCCAGCCGTCCCACATCGGCATCAGGATTTTCATAAACTACGCGAACCTCTTTTGCGGTCTCGGGATCAAATTCGACCGCTGCCGCTTTGTCTCTGCCGATGTTGGAAATGCCAAACAGATGCTGGTTATCGAACGAAAAAAATTCCGGATCGAAGCTTTCTTTGAAATTTGTGGTCAATATCGTTTTCCAAGGCGACTGCTCAGTTTTGCGATAGAGTAAGCTCGTGTTCACGCCATCAGTGGTAGTTGCGGCACGGATCTTTCCATTCCAGTCCGTAATCCATTGCTGAATGTTACCCGGATTTTGCGCGGCCAGGGTTATTTTGCCGGTAATCACGTTCAGCCGGTAAGCATCGAAGACTTGTTTATCTCGCTGATTAGTCTGAATGATCACGTCGGTTGGATTATCTTCCAAATCGTCAACCAGCGTGACCCGGACTCCGGCAAAAGGCGTTAGGTCGCGCTCGTTCTTTCCGTCCCGACCGACCGCATAGAGATGATAGTTTTCGTCGCCCCCGTTGTCCTTCGCGAATACCACAACATCATTTCCTTTCCAGCTCACTCCGGAAATATCCCGATCGGCAATTGAAGTCAGGCGTTTGGCTTCACCGCCCTCGACGGGTTCCACCCACACATTAAGCCGGTTGTTCCAAGGCTCCAGCACAGCAAGGTATTTGCCGTTAGGCGAAATTGAAAATCCAGCTGCCTGCGGGTTGCGAAAGAAATCACGCAACGGGATCTGGGGCGGGATCGCATCTTCGGCGTGAGCGCCGGCCAATGAAAATAAGAGAGAAGTGAAAACGACAAGCAAGCATTTCATTTATTAATTAGCTTATTAAGGCCGGTTTTTAGTGAAGAGATCCGGGCAAGGTGGGCCGGAGGTGAGTCTGCAAAAACCTCTCCATTATTTCATAGAATTCGAACCGGTTCTCTTCGTTCTGAAAGCCGTGTCCTTCGTTTTCCTTTACGATATATTCCACCTCAACTCCTCGCCTCCTTAGAGCCTCAACGATTTGGTTCGATTCATTGATATTCACCCGAGGGTCTTTGGCTCCTTGTGCTACCAAGAGCGGTCTCCGAATTTTTTCGGCGTTCAAGGCCGGAGAATGCTGTTGAAACCAATCTTTGTCCTTCTCCGGATGGCCCACCATTTCGTACATCATCTCCAGGTAGGGAGCCCAATAGGGAGGTATCGTTTTGAAAAACGTGAAGAGATTAGAGACTCCCACGTAGTCCACACCCGCGGCGTAGAGATCCGGAGTCTTGACCAGACCTTCCAAGACCGCGTACCCGCCGTAGCTGGCGCCATAAATTGCCACCCGATCTGAGTCGGCAACGCCCTGTTGAATCAACCAATGAACGCCATCGGTGATGTCGTCCTGCATCTTGCCTCCCCATTCTTTAAACCCGGCTTCCCAAAACTTGCGCCCATAGCCGGTTGAGCCGCGGAAGTTCATCTGCATTACCGCAAACCCACGGTTGACCAGAAACTGGACCTCGGGGCTGAATGTCCAGCTATCTCGATGCCACGGTCCTCCATGGGGATTAATGACAACCGGTAAACTTTTTGGTTCACGTCCGGCCGGAAGGGTTAGATATCCATGAATAGTGAGCCCGTCTCGAGCTTGGTACTCGATCGGCTTCATTTCAGCGAGTTGGTCCTCTGGGAGCCAAGGGGCCCGATCGGCGAGATAAAAAGCTCCCAGCGAACGATCGCTGAACGTGCGAACGACGAAGACAGTTTCGTCGTCGTCGGCCGAAATGACCACCACTTCGTAGCCGGGCAATTTTCCTTCGAGCTCCTGGTAGAGTGCTTGAGTAGGTTGATCGAAAAAAATTCGTTCGGTCTTCCAATTGGTAAAGCTGGCCAACGTTAGTACCTTGCGTTTCCTCGAGTAGTTCAGCACCGAAATATCCACCTGCGAATTTTCGGCGAGCACTTGAATCTCTCGACCCGTATCCAGGTCCAACTCGATCGCAGCCAGCTTATCTCGGCCTAGATTCGAGACGCCGTAGAGCCGGCGGTTATCGAACGTGAAAAATTGCGGGCTAAAGGATTCCCGGAAAGTAGTGGTAAGAATTGTTCTCCAGGCCTGTTCCGGCGAATCCCGATAAAGTAAGCTGGCATTTACTCCGTCCGTCGTCGTGGCGGCCCGGATTTTCCCTTCATGGTCGGTCACCCAGTGATCAATCGTGCCGGGATTTTCGGCGATGCACGCGAGCTCACCGGTTTCCACATTCAGCCGGTAAGCGTCGAAAATCTCTTTCTTTCGCTGGTTCAAAGCGACGATTATTTCGTTTGGATGATCGTGGAGATCGTCCACTACCCGGACTTGCACTCCCGGGAGCGGGGTGAGATCGCGCATATTGTCGCCATCGGGATCCGCGGAAAAGACATGGAAATTTTCGTCGCCACCGCTGTCCTGGAAGAAGAGGATATGCTTATCGCTCTTCCAGAAGTAGGCGGTAATATCCCGTTCCGTGACTGCCGTGATTCGACGTGCTTCGCTGCCTCTGGCCGATTGCACCCAAATGTTCAATCGATTCTCGTACGGACCCAGAAAGGCAATGGATCCGCCGCTCGGAGAAATCTGATAAGCCGTCCTTTCCGGATTGCGAAAAAAGTCGCGAAGTGGGATGGGCGGGCGAATTCGATGTTCGGAAAGCTCAGCTGCGGAACGCATGAAAATACAAAATGAGGCGGCAATGTCTCTTTTATTGATCCCTATTGGACCCGGTCAGGTCCGGGAATGAAGACCGTCGAGGCAACATACGCAAGTTCTCTGTTCCGAGTCTCCCGATAAGATTGGGACTTAGCGCGACAGCAGGCGACAGAGTAATTGAAGGAGATCCGCCGGCCCGAAAGGCTTCTGTAATACCGCGTGGAAGCCGGCGGTGAGCGCTCGGCGCTCAATGGTGCTGCCGCTCAACAGGGATAGGCCAACGGCTATTATCCGGGGATCGGTTTCATTGGCGATCCGGTGGATTTCTTCCAACAACTCAAAAGCCTCTTCGGTAGCAATTTTGATTTCGCAAAGGACCAAGTGCGGGGAAAAAGTAGTGACCACGGCGAGGGCATCACGCGGGTCCTTGAAGGCCTTAACCTGGGCACCTTGGATAGATAAATATTCACGGACTGCTTCCCGTAAGGCTGGGTGACCCTCAACCAGAAGGATTTTGATTTCCGAGAGTCGAGGTCCGGGCATCATGGTGACTCGTTCCTGTGGATAGGCGATCGAAGCAGCTAGTGTACCGTCTCACATATAATGATGACATCGCCGCAGGTTAGTTGGCTGTTTTTCAAGGCGCGACCCGCCCGCAACGCTTCGCGTAGCGATGCGGGTGGGGCGACGAGGATATCTAGATTGATACGTAAGGAGCGAGCAACGCAGAAAAACAGCCAACCGGCCGCGGCCCGGAGGGTTGCGTTGAAAATGGGCGGCGTCGGCGTTGCTCGTCGGTTACAGATCGATTCAGATATGCGCCCTCTTCCGCCAGTCCGGCTCGGACCGCCTTGCCGACGGCCCATTTTGAACGCAACGACGTCACCGTTATATGTGAGACGGTACACTGGGTCTATTTATACAATGCGTTCGCGACCCGGAGAAACGATGGATTGGCCCAAAGCCTGCCTATACCAACCGCCGAACACGGCGCATTCACAAAATCGAATCGAATACTTGGCGAAAAACAATCCCGCGCGTATAAAAAAGTCAGGCGTTAGGGGATCGAACCATCTTTTTTGACTGATTATGGCTATCTCGCCGGGCCTAATGCAACTCTGCTTCGAACTTGACAGATTTCAAATTGCGACAGCGATTGGGCATATTTCCAAAGATGTATTCGTACATTGGAACCACTCTTTTGAAGACCGGCTGAGTCTTAATGAGGGTGAGATGAGACGCGTTGAGTTGCGCAGCATCATCGTGCCGGATGCGCCGATTGTGGAGGCATCAGGCGCAACCGAAAGCTCTTTATCGGCAGGCCTCTTCTCCGACTGTGTGATCCGGATCCCTGGCGATGAGCGGCAAGTTCTGGGACGGTCGGTACGACGCGAGGACGGATTTATTCTTGTTATCCTGGATCCCGCTTCCGGGACCCGCGGCACTGAAGAGTATGCGCGGGGATACTTATTCGGTCAGAACGACGCAAAAGAACGGTCACGTCAGGTCGTACGCGACAACGTGAGCGGTAATCTGCTCGCGGCGTCGTTCGCTGCAGAAACCGCGAAGCAGAAGCTGGAGGACGAAGGAAGACCCGAAGCCGAGGACTTGGAACGCGTTACTTACCTTATTGACCGAGCGATAAACGATCTCGTGAATGCCTTTACTTCCGGACCGCCAATCACGGAGCAATAGCGGCGCTTTAAGCCAGGTTCAACGGTGATCACAGTTATTTTTGACCAAGCGGCGACGGAGTACGGTCAGCCATGGCATCCGGAACGTCCGGAACGACTTACAATGACAGAGTCTCGTTTTCGCGAAGTATTTCCGGAAGCTGCGTGGAAAGCACCCTATCTAGCTGAAGATAAAGATCTACTACGAGCACACTCGGCTCGCCATCTCCAGCGGCTTAGCGAGCCCAACGATTTTGACACTGATACTCCCTATTACAAGGGCATCGAAGAACACGCGCGCCGCTCGGCTGGCGGCGCTCTGCTTGCTGCCGAATGCGCCTTGAAGGGAGAAAAGCCGTTTTCGCTGCTCAGGCCGCCAGGTCACCATGCCACCGCTGATCGAGCGATGGGTTTTTGCTATCTTAACTCCATCGCGATTGCCGCTCTGCGCGCACTGAGCGTCGGATGTGATCGGGTGGCAATTTGGGATTTTGACGCTCACCATGGAAATGGGACCGAGGCGATCGTTCGCGGCCACCGACAAATCCGCTTTGCGTCGGTTCACCAGTATCCCGGGTACCCTGGAACCGGTACCAGCTCATTCGAGAACATATACAACTGGCCGATTGCCCCGCTCACGCAAAGGGAGATGCATGCTGCTAAAGTACGGGAGGCTATCGACCGACTTCTAGAGTTTCGTCCGGATCTCATATTGGTGTCCGCTGGATTCGATGCGTATCGAGAAGATCCATTGACGGATCTTTTGCTGGAGACGGACGACTTTTATCACTTCGGACATTGGCTTGGTCAGACTGGTGTTCCGGCGATGGCAATCCTTGAAGGTGGCTACAGCAACCGATTGCCGGAACTGGCAGAAAACTTCCTTCGTGGCTGGAGTGGCCGGCGGCCCCAATAGCGAATCGTTGGCGATTTGCTTCGCGAATCGTACCATGCTTGGGTCGGACAATGGCTGAGACTTCGATGATCGCGACGATCAATCCGGTGAACACCACCGTTTTGGGTAAATGAGCTGGTTTAGTTTCAGCTGGCAAAACTTTTGGTTCTCCTATCTCGCGTTAGCTTTCGAGGGACTGCCGTTTGTCTTGGTCGGAGCGGTCGTCTCCGGCGTTATCGCCGCCTTCGTACCTTCGCGCGTGATCACCCGTTTTTTGCCGAAGAACCATCTGCTCGCTAATCTGATGAGCGGACTGCTCGGGCTGATCTTTCCGGTCTGTGAATGCGGTATCGTTCCGGTGGTTCGGCGCCTCCTGGATAAGGGATTGCCGTTCTCGTGTGGGGTCACGTACATGCTGGCTTCTCCAATTGTGAATCCGCTGGTGATTATCAGCACCTACGCCGCATTTCGGGGGCAGGCGCCGGAGTGGAATACTGCGATCCGGTTATTGTCCGGTTATTTCGTCGCGGTCCTGGTAGGTTTGTCCGTGATCAAAGTGAATCCGGCAAGAGTCCTGCGGAGCGGAAGCGGTCGGGCCGCATTGCGAAAGCGGTCGCTACTCAGTATCGCCCAGCTGCCGGAAGCTACTCCCGATAACACCAGTGCGGCTTTCATTCAGCGCCTGATTGCCGCCATCCAGCTCGCTAGCGAAGATTTCATCGATACTGCGATCTATTTTATGATCGGGGCGGCGGTGGCAGCAGTCTTTAATACCGCAGTCGATCAAAAAGTGATTTTGCCGCTGGCGAGCAATCTGGTTTTGTCGACCGCTTCAATGATGGGTTTCTCGGCAATTCTGACGCTTTGCAGCACTTCGGATGCTTTCATTGCTGCTACGTTCGTCAGCTTCCCCGTTGCGGCGCGGATGGCCTTTCTCGTTTTTGGGCCGATGTTTGATTTAAAACTCTTCTTCCTTTACAGCGTCTTATTTAGAAAACGGTTTGTCGTGCTTCTAGGAATTGGACTTTTTGTTCTGATCGGAATAATTTCGGCATTCGTTTTGCCTCATCTCTATGCGCGTCTGGGCGGCTAAATTTTTAAATGGAATAACCCTGCTTGGGTTGGGGGGAGTTCTGATCAGCTTCTGCTTGAACGGGAGAATCGATCAGTATTTGCATCCACAATTTCGGCCTTGGGTATTGGTCGGAGGGATCGCTTTTTGTGTGGCGGGAACCGTTTACCTAATGGCGAAAAAGTCGATGGACTGCTGCCTTGATGGCGAGTGCGTGCACACCAATCGACAGAATCCATGGCGAGCGGTAACCGCTTTTGGAGTGATCGTTCTACCCTTAGCGACGGGTACGTATTTATCGAAGGATGGATATGACAAGCAGGCAGTTTTGAATCGTGGCTTCGTTCAAGACGTCAGCAAGTTGCCCGGCCGCAAAATCAGCGGATCGCCGAATTCGCAGCAGGTAATTCCGCCGGGTGCCTTGGGTGCGGATCAAGATGAACGCGCATCGGCAGCGGAACCGCCGCTGCCGCAGGATACTAGCTCTGGGGCGCCGCCTAAGGCTCTCGCGAAAGCGAGTGAGCCGCCGCAAACCAGTGGCAATGCGGACGATGGAAGCGAGCAATACCTGCCGCGAGCGGCAGACGGTAATGTTGCGCTCGAGGTAACCGATCTCCTGTACGGCGAAAATGAGGAGAGCCTGAGAAAGGAATTCACCGGAAAAACGATCGAGGTTATCGGGCAATATCTGCCAGGCTCCAAGCCGAATGAGTTTAAGATAGTTCGCATGCTGATCGTTTGCTGTGCGGCCGACGCTCGTCCTATCGCCGTTCCGGTGCAGGCGCAAAAGACGGTTTCGGTCGCCGATATGTCCTGGGTAAAGGTCATCGGTACCGCTGAGTTCCAGGAGAGCGGTGGCGGAAAGGCCAAAGTGACATTCAAGGCCGACGAGATCGAGCCGACTGATCCGCCGCAGGACGCAATGTTGTACTGACTGAGAATCTAGACCTTCGGCTCGAGCCCAGGTCGAGAGTATTCGGAATCTGGAACCTGGAAGCAAATTGAGGCTCGGCTCTCAGGCGCAACCTCGCCCCATAGCTCTCATTGACCCCAAACAGGACAAGTCGTAGGCTGGCGTGTCGCCCAGCGACCTTTCACTAAAGGCGTTGATTCTTGCGTCCGCCCGGCGACCTGTTCGTTACCGGTAGCGTAAGGAGTTCCGCGGCGGGGCCGTTCTGCGACGAACCGTTCTAAAATATCTGGAGGAAACGATGAGAATTCGTTTATCAGTACTTGCAGTAGTCGGCTTGGCAATCGGCTTTGTTCGACCAGCCTTTGCCGACCAGAAAGATACAGCAGGTCCACAAATCGCCGAGCAGGGCAATCTTCTTGGAGATGTCACTGAATTGGCCGAATTCACGATGCTGCGCACAAAATACGTCGAAGCGCTGAACACGCTCGACGCCGCCGCCATGGCAGGGTTCTACACTGAGGACGGTGTGGTTGTGACGCCGGACGGATGGTTTTCGGGTCGGGAGAACATAGAGAAATGGTATGCATACATGTTCCAGCGATGGCATCCCACCAATTCTATCCACCAGAATGATCAGGTAACGGCGGTCGGTAACCAGGCTTGGGCGGTCGGGCGGTGGTGGAGTACTCTTCAGGGCCAGAACGGTCCCGTGCTGGCCAGGGGCTTCTGGTCAGCGATTTATGTTCGTGAGGGCGATGCTTGGAAGATCCGCATGGCCAACTACAATGCTTCCGGGAATATCGCACTAACCCCTGCAGCGAACTCGACCGCTGATACGAACTAGTGTACCGGCGCCGATAGGTCACATAGGTCCTATGCGACCTATGAGTCCCATTAGTGCGCGACTCATGAATAGTGAATCGCTCATTGGAGTTAATGATTACTAACTGTTTAACCGTTAACTGCCAGCTGTTAGCTGTAACTGTTAACTCCCCTCTACATCACCATTCCGCCATCGACGGTTAGGACTTGGCCTGTGATGTATTTGGCTTCCGGGCTTGCGATGAACGCAACCGCGGCGGCGACATCTGCGCTCTCGCCAAACGTCCCGAGCGGAATGAGTTTTCTCAGCTCTGCTCGAACGTTTTCGGGGAGCTGTGCTGTCATATCAGTCGAGATGAATCCAGGAGCGATCGCGTTGACTGTAACCTTACGTCCGGAAATTTCGCGGGCCAGTGCTTTGGTAAGTCCGATTAGGCCGGCTTTGCTGGCCGAATAGTTCACCTGACCAGCTTGTCCAATCAAACCGCTGACCGAGCTGATATTGACGATGCGGCCGTACGATTGCCTCATCATGGGTCGTTGCAGGTTCTGGATGAAGTGAAACGCGCCTTTTAGATTCGTATCCAAAACCTGATCCCAATCTTCCTCAGCCATTCGCATGCTCAGTCGATCCCGCGTAATTCCAGCGTTGTTGACCAGAACGTGCACCTTGCCGAACGTCTTCAAAATCTGGCCACAAAGGTCAGAGACCGCGTCGCCATCGGCCACATCGACAGCGTAAGCCAACGCGGTCTCAGGTTTTTGCTGATTCAGCTGATCGGTGGTTTTCTGAGCATTTTCTATCGTACGGCTAACGACGGCAATCCTGGCACCTTCGGCGGCGAGCCGTTGAGCGATTGCTTGCCCAATTCCGCGGCCGGCACCAGTGATCACCGCGACTTGATCAACAAAACGATTCATGACGAACGACTCAAAGCAGACGTTCACTGCTGGTCAAGGAGCAAAGTAGCCGGAGGTAGGGCGGTCCGTCCCGGATCGCCGAGTTGCGCTATGCTAGGCGACAGACTAATGCCAGAGTTTTGCTCTTGGTAAGATTCGTAGGCCGAATCGGGCAAATGATACGCCGGTGGTTTCTGCGGTCCGGGACGGGCCGCCCTACCTCAGATCTGCGGCCGCGAAGCGACGGGCCCTATCGAGCGATTTTTTAATTTGACACAATGGCACTTGGGCCTCTATTAGAAGTGTAGTTCTTTGAGAATGCCACTATATATTGTGGTTTAACCATGCAAAAGTGCCTCTAATCACGGTTAGAGGAGAATAGGGAAACAGGTGCAAATCCTGTGCGGTAGCGCCGCTGTAACGAGGGACGAAGATCTCAAGAAGCCACTGTGCGGAAGCGCGGTAAGGCGGGATTGGTAGGACGATCTCGAAGTCAGAAGACCTGCTTTTCATGCTCATCAAGTCCTCGGCATATGGGTCGAGGCAACTGTCTCGCCAAAGACAGGATGGGAATTTGAACGTCTTTCCGCAACTCGGCTAGTTGCCCCAATACCTTCAATTTTCCCGGTCGGGCTTATTGAAGGTCTTTTTGTCTTCGCGAGGTCCGACGACTAAGAGTGCCGTGGCGGGCATACCCGAAAAACATGATCGAGACATTATCAACTCTTAACGAAGCGATCTCGCAAGAAAAGGGAGAGGTTCTTTATACCTTCCAAAACAAAACATTCCGCCTGAACAAGGAACGAGCCCGCCAGCGGCTCGAAGGTAAGCGAGTAATCAATGGCATTCGCTCGGCCGAATTGAACGTTCTACCACTGAAGTACCACGAGGCGTATCGCATCTACAAACAGATGAAGGCGAACCACTGGGAGCCTGATGTCATTGATATGACGAAGGATTGTACGCTGTGGAATTCGTCCAAGCTTAATCACAAAGAGCGGTGGATTATCGAAATGGGGGTTGGCTACTTTTCCGCGGCCGAAGGCGTCGTGGGCGACAGCGTCTTGCATGTCATTGAAGAGAATTTGACGGCGGCAGAGTTGAAACATGCAGCGCTACGACAAATCGCCGAGGAGTCGATCCATATGGATTCGCTGCTTCACATTATCGGGAGCTTGAACATCGATTTGGACGAGGTGACCGCTAAGTTCGAGGATATCCCTTCCATCCGGCACAAGAATGCATTTATCACGCGCCAGATGCCGGAATTAAAAATGGGTCTGGATCTAACCCGAACGGGTAATAAGCAGAAGTTTGCCAAAGCGCTGTTTGGAATCACCCAGGTGGTAGAAGGAACGCAGTTCTATGCGCTCTTTGCCATGATCTTGTGTCTCCATCGGCAGAACAAGATGACCGGCATCGGCCAGATGTTTCAATACACACTCCGGGACGAGTCGAATCACATCGCATTGGGCCGCTATTTACTGCAGGAGCTGATCAACGAAAATCCAGATGTGTGGACCGAGGAGTTTCGTCAAGAGCTGATCGAGTTCATGCGTGAAGGGGTGCAATTGGAGAAGGAGTTCATTATCGATTGTTTACCGGAAGATATGGTTGGCTTAACCCAAAAAGACTTCGGCGACTATGTCGACTATAATGCGGACCGCCGCTTGATCAGTCTGGGTTTGTCGCCGCTCTCCCGCGTAAAGAACAACCCGTTTTTATGGCTCGATGAAGTGATGTTCCTAAAAAAGGAAAAAAACTTCTTCGAGACACGCGTCACTGAGTATCAGACCGGCGGCAGCGTGAAGAACGCAAATGAGGATGATCTGATCTAATGGCCGGAGCAGAAGAGCCGCGTTATGAGTGTATTGACATCAGAGCTGGCGCCGAACATTGGCAGGGTGGCGAGTGCTGATTTCCCCCGGGTGATTCGGCGCGACTTGCCGCAATCAGGTTTGCGCAAGCCGCGGGTGGTGCCTTGGCTCGGCCATAAAATCGAGAAGGCCGTCGACGCGGCTTGTTCGTCGGTGGATCACGCCGCCGCTGGCCAACAGATCAGAACCGAGGTTGAGATTCGGATAAGAAGAGAGCATCCACTCTTCGTTCATATCGAGGAAGTGCAGGATTTGGTCGAGAACACGCTGATCGAATTAGGCCATGGGCAGGTCGCGCTCGCCTATGGCAAATACCGTGCCCGGCGTGCGGCGTTACGGGAGGTAGAGGCTGCGTCGGCCGAAAGCGGCGAGCAATTGGAATTATCGACGCCCGGTGTCAACGCTGATCTTCGGGCCAGACTTTCATTTGCGCGAATTGGTCTGGAGCTGACGCTCTCGGAAGACAAGCTAGTGGCGCGCTTGCTCCGCGGCGTTTCGATGTCGCTTACACCGCGAGAGCATCGCGACACAATCGTGCTCAATGCCAAAAATCTATTGGATGTTGACGCCGACTGCCGATTCTTGGCCGGTCGCATTCTCCTAACCTATATTTATGAGGAGACGCTTCCCTGGAAGATTGGGGATGGAATCGATCAGCTCAAAGAAAGCCATCGTAAAGCATTTCTAAATTACATACCGCTGGGGATTGAGACAAAACGCTTGGATCCTCGCCTGGCCGAGTTTCGGCTCAAGGAGTTGGCCGATGCCATCGATCCGTACGCGGACCTGCAATTTGACTTCATCGGTATTCAAAATCTTTATGATCGATACCTGATTCATGTGAAGGACTCTTCTGTCCCCGACGGCCGTCGGCGGATTGAGGCTCCGCAGATTTTTTGGATGCGAGTGGCGATGGGGCTCTCCGTTTTGGAGCAGGATCGGGAGGCGCGGGCAAAAGAATTCTACGGCATCTATCAAAGCAAACGCGCTTGTTCTTCCACGCCGACATTATTCAATTCCGGTACCCTTCACCCCCAACTCTCCAGCTGTTACCTGCTCTTTTGCGGTGATTCGATGGAGGAGATTGCGGAGACCTGGACCCGATTTTCACTGCTATCAAAGTGGGCGGGGGGATTGGGTTGTTCCTGGACAGCCGTGCGCGGGAGCGGCGCGCATATACAAGGAACCAACGGTGAGTCGTCCGGGGTTATTCCTTTTCTCAAGGTCTCTAACGACATTGCTATCGCGGTGAACCAAGGGGGGAAACGCCCTGGTGCGCTTTGCAGTTATCTCGAACTTTGGCACGCCGATATCGAGGATTTTCTCGATTTGCGCAAGGAGACAGGGGATGAACGCCGCCGTACCCACAACATGAACACAGCCCACTGGGTTCCCGATCTGTTCATGAAGCGTCTACGCGATATCTCCGCGGGAAAACTTTCGAAGGAGGCTACCTGGACACTTTTCCGTACCAGCGATGTGCCCGATCTGCCTGAGCTCTGCGGACAAAAATTCGAGCTGCGCTATCTCCAATATGAAGTACTGGTCGAAAAGGGCGAATTGTATGGAAAGAAGATTCGGGTCTTAGCGCTTTGGAAGAAGATGATCGAGACACTCTTTGAGACCGGTCATCCCTGGATCGGTTTCAAGGATCCCTGCAACCTACGCTCCCCTCAGGATCACGTGGGTGTTATCCACAACTCGAATCTTTGTACCGAGATCACATTGAATACGAGCAGTGAAGAAGTGGCGGTATGCAATCTGGCCTCCATTAACATCCCAGCTCATCTCACCGCGGATGGATCGATCGATCACGCCAAGCTTCGGAACACGGTCCAGATTGTGATGCGGATGCTCGATAACGTAATCGACATCAACTACTATCCGGTGCCGGCGGCGCAGCGCGCCAATTTGCGCCATCGACCGGTAGGACTTGGGGTCATGGGTCTGCAAGACGCGCTCTATGCAAAACGAGTTCCGTTTGATGATTCCGCAGCGGTCGATTTCAACGACGAGCTGATGGAGGCAATCGCCTACTATGCGTACACTGCTTCGAGTGACCTTGCGGCCGAGCGCGGCCGGTACCCATCGTACGAAGGTTCCAAATGGGATCGCGGCCTGCTGCCGTTTGACACACTGGATCTTCTGGAAGAGGAGCGCGGTGTGCCGGTTCTGGTGGATCGGAAGAAGCGTCTCGATTGGGAAAGCTTGCGCCCCAAAATCCAGCGTCAGGGTATGCGCAATTCAAATTGTCTGGCGATTGCGCCGACTGCCACGATCTCGAACATCATGGGTTGCACTCCGTGCATCGAGCCGAGTTACAAGCACATTCACGCCAAGTCGAATCTTTCTGGAGAATTTGTCCGCACCAACGATTTCCTGGTTAAGGAATTGATGAGACTTGCCCTTTGGGATGAGGAGATGCTCTCTGATCTGAAGTATTTCGACGGTTCCATTCAATCGATTGATCGGGTACCGCAAGTTCTGAAGCGGCTTTATAAAACCGCTTTCGAAATCGAGCCGACCTGGCTTCTCCAGTGCGCGGCGGTGCGACAGAAATGGATCGATCAATCTCAATCGGTAAATCTTTTCCTTCCCGAGAACGATGCGCGCAAAGCATCCTTCCTTTATCGGGAAGCTTGGGAGCGAGGTCTTAAGACCACCTACTATCTGCGCA
>WNFJ01642986.1_pt1 | contig 17722 bp, 10 predicted proteins | sample 5400461 | NCBI WGS metagenome assembly WNFJ01 (sample SAMN13153349, study PRJNA577476) | soil metagenome | isolation source: 115 cm saprolite on Douglas fir-dominated hillslope | place: USA:California | collected 2013-09-17 | reverse complement strand
GCGCTGCTCGAGCGCGGCTCGCTCACCCGTCCCGAACTCGGCGCGCTGATCGGCTTGTCCAAGCCCACCGCGTCACAGCTGCTCGCGCGGCTGCAGAGCGCCGGCCTCGTCGTGCTCGACGGGTTGCGGGAGGGCGGCCCAGGCCGCACCGCCGAGGTCTACCGGCTCAACCCCAACGCGGCCTTTGCCGCCGGCCTTGACGTGACCCCGGCGAGGATCGCCGCCGCGGTCAGTGATCTCACCGGCACGATTGTCGGCGAAGAGCGGCTCGCCACCCCGGGGCGGGCCGGCGGCGACGTGGTCAAGCGGGTGTGCGCCTGCGTGGCGGGCGCGTGCCGCGCGGCCGGGCTTACGCCCGACCGGCTGCGCAGGATCGTGATCGGCGCGCCCGGCGCGCCGAACCCGGCCACGGGCCGGCTCGAGTACGCGCCGCACCTGCCTGGCTGGCACGCGCCGAACCTGCTCACCAGGCTCAGCGAAGCGCTTGACGCGCCGGTGGACGTCGAGAACGACGCCAACCTCGCCGCCGTCGCGGAACAGGCGCGGGGCGTCGCGGCCGGATCGCGCAGCTTCGTCCTGCTGTGGGTCAGCGACGGCGTCGGCCTTGCGATCGTCATCGCCGGCCAGTTGCACCGCGGGGCCACCGGCAGCGCGGGCGAGATCGGGTACATGCCGGTCGCGGGCACGCCGCTGCTGCGCGACGGCCGCCGGCCGAATACGGGCGGCCTCCAGTCACTGGCCGGCGGCCAGGCGGTCGCGAAGGTCCTGCGTGACCAGGGCTTCCGTGGCTCCGACGTGGTCAAGACCATGGCGGCGGCGGCCCAGGCAGCCCGGGACGGGCAGCCGCGAGAACGCGCCGCCCGCGCCAGCGCCGCCATCGACGAGATGGCGCGGCGCCTGGCCACCGGCCTGGCCGCGGTCACCTCGGTGCTCGACCCGGAACTCGTCGTGCTCACCGGCGCCGTCGCGCTCGCGGGCGGCGAATCGCTGCGCGCGGGAATCGAGCGTGAACTGCACGCCGTGACGATCCCGCGGCCCCCGATCCGGCTGAGTACGGTCGCGGGCAATCCCGTGCTCACCGGTGCGCTCGAACTCGCTGTCAGCGCGGTCAGGGACGAGGTCTTCAACACCGCCGCCAGCTAGCGACCCGTCCCAGCCGGGCGGCTCATTGCGCCGGGCACGGGCCCGGCCGCCGCACTGCCGCACCTGCCCCTGGAATCAGAGGTCCAGATAGGCCCGAACGGCCTCCTCGACCCTCTCGAGTTTGATCAGGTCAAGCCGCCCACGCTGGTGGCGCAGCCGTGGCTTGTCGACCGAATGCAAGTCGGTCGCGTTGACGTAACTGACGTCATAACCGGTAAGGCCTGCATCACGATCCAGCCTTACGTGGGTACTGGGCGGCCCCTCTTTTCCGGTGATCAGGGCAACCGTCACCGCGCTCAGGCGCGGGATCAGGGCATTGGTGGTCAATACCACGACAGGATGGTCCCCGATAGGGCGGGGCAGGCGAGCATCCCACACCTCACCCCGCACCGGGTCCACTGATTAGTCGGCTTCTGCCGGCACGACACCTTCCGGCAGCGGCGCGGGCTGCCCGCCATAGAAGTCGTCATACTCCGCCGCCAGAGCTAGCGCCCGAGCGCGCTTGTGCACCAGTCGCAGTCCCTCGCGCACCACTTCCGATATGGATCTTGCCAGAAAGATGATCAGCAGAAAACCGCGGGCAGCATGGTCCAGGATACGGCTTCCGCGCTGTTCGGCGTGGAGGGACTGAGCGTTGCCGAGGCCGAGACCGAAGCCGATGGCTCAGTCACGGTCTGGGTGGCGACCGATCACCCTGACGCCGCTTGCTGCCCGGACTGCCGGACGCGGGCCGGGCGGGTCCATGAATACGTCGTGACCCGGCCCCGTGACCTGCGCCGGGGCCTGGACGAGGTGACGGTGTGCTGGCAGCAGCGGCGGTGGAAATGCGAGGAGCCGGCCTGCCCGCGCCAGACGTTCACCGAACGGCTGCCGCAGATCCCGCTGCGGCGCCGGCTGACCGGGCGGCTGCGGGAGCTGGCGGGCGCCGAGGTCGCCGGGCGCGGGATCACCCCGGCCGAGACTGGCCGCTGGCACCAGGTGTCCTGGCCGGTGGCCCACCAGGCGTTCATCGAGCAGGCCGGGCCGCAGCTAGCCGCGCCCGCAGCGCCGGTGGCCTGGCTGGGCATCGATGAGCACCGCCGCGGCCGGCCGCGCTGGCGCGCTGATGACGGCACCGGGGAGTACGCGCTGCTCGCGGACAGGTGGCACACCTGCTTGGCTGGCCTGTCCGGAGACCAGCGGCTGCTGGGCCAGGTCCAGGGCCGCACCGCCGATGACGCCGCGTACTGGCTGTGGCAGCAAGGCCCCGCCTGGCGGGATGCGGTGCAGGTCGTGACGATCGACATGTGCAGCATCTACGCCAGCGCGGTACGGCGGATGCTGCCGCAGGCCACGCTGGTCGTGGACTTGTTTCATGTGGTCCAGCTCGCGGTGAAGGTGACCGGGGATGTGCGGCGGCGGGTGGTCCGGCGCAAATACGGCCGGCGCGGCCGGTCCGGTGACCCGGAGTACGGGCTGAAGGGCCTGCTGGTGCGCAACCTGGAGTACCTGTCGCCGGCCCAGTTCGCCAAGATCATGGACACCCTCGGCGGTGACCAGGACGGCCAGGAGATCCTCGCCGCCTGGATCGCCAAGGAAAAACTCCGCGACGTGATCAGGCTGCGGGCCAGGGTCACCGGCTCGGTGCCGTGCAAGCGGGCCGTCCGGGACCGGCTGTTCGCCTGGCTCGCCTGCCTGCTCATCGTCCGCAACCAGCGCATCCTCGCCGCCTACCACACCCGGCAAGCCCACAACACCCGGCGAGCCGCCGCCGGCCTGCCACCCAAAACCCGCCGCCGGCGCCGCAAGACACTCGCCAGCCTCGCCGCCATAACCCACCGGCCCCCCGCGCACAGCTATCCGGCGGCTGTTACATCCGCAGCACCACACCAGCGGTCCCGTGCCGCCTCAGCACCCAAAACCGGGGCTCACCAGCGATCATCTGCGGGCTCATACCGCAGCCCCGCACAAGCCTTCACCGTTCCAGCGAATCCAGCGGCATCCAACCCGGCCAGCCCAGACTGTCAGACCCAAACTTGAAGATAATGCCAGGTCAAACGTGAAGACCTCTTTGGGTTTGGCATGGTGGCCCTGCCCGGACAGATCACGCCGGCGGCCCGAACCGCGATCATCCCAGCTGGGAAACCAGCATCAGCCTGCGGGAACTCCTCAGCCGACGGCATTGCGGAATCAACACAAGACAGGTAAGAAGACACCCGAGGCTCCTGGACAGGGACGGACTAGACACCTGAATCCCTACCAGGAGCCTCTCCCGGTTCTGCGCCCAGCCCCAGCGACCTCCGTCAGACCAGCAAACCCGCAGCTCAGCCCTCAATACCCGCCAAATCCCTGGTGTTGCCCTGTTCCCTTCTGCGGGAACGGCGTCCAAGCTGATGCACCTGCACGGAGTGACGGAGTATCCTTCTCGATGCGGAAAGAGCAAAGGGGGGAACATGGCGGCAGCTGACATCAGCAATCCCATCATCAATTCGCCCTACCATCCGCCCGAGTCACATTTCGAAATCGGCTCAACCGGACCCACCGGGCAGCTCCTACCAGGTCGGCGACCGAGTGAGTCCTACGTTCCTGTACCGGTCAGCAGGAAGGGCCGCCAAGCGGCCCAGCAAGCCTTCGACTTCGACCTCACCGGCGAGCGGCGCGAGCAGAACACGCTGATCAACGACATCCGCCGCGAGGTCGAGCGATGGCGCGCCAACAACTGGAATGGCGTCACCCCTTACACGCGCAAACTGCTGGCCCACTGGGCGGCTGAGCCCCCCGATCGTGACGAGCCAGTCCTGTTCTGCCAGCGGGAGGCGGCCGAGACCGCAATCTTCCTCACCGAGGTCGCCGGCCGTCACGGCACCGCCGACTACCGGCGCCGGCTCGAACCCGAGAACCAACTGCATAACGACGGACTGCCGCGCGTTGCACTCAAGATGGCCACCGGCACCGGCAAGACCGTCGTGATGGCAATGATCATCGCGTGGCAGACCATCAACAAGGTCATGACCCCGAACGACGCGCGTTTCGCCAAGCGGTTCCTGGTGGTGACACCAGGCATCACGATCCGGGACCGGCTCGGCGTACTGCACCCGGAGCGGGACGACAACTACTACCAGGAGCGCGCCCTCGTCCCGCCGGACCTGTGGGAGGCTCTGCTCCAAGCGCAGGTCGAGATCATCAACTACCACATCTTCCTGCCCCGGGACTCCCCGGAGATCCAGGGCATCGCGGCCAACACCCGTAAGCTGTTGCGCGCAGGCAAGCCGGAGGAGGCCGACGCGTTCCGGGAGACCCCGGACATGGTCGCCGCCCGGATCATGCGGGCCTTCGGGACCGGCAAGGGCGAAATTGTCGTACTCAACGACGAGGCCCACCACTGCTACCAGGACAAGCTCCTGTACTCCGACACTGACGCGGACAGCGAAGACCGGGAACGCAACCGGGACGCTCGGGTCTGGTTCCGCGGGCTGTGCGACCTGCGTCGAAAGGCCGGCCTCAAGACCATCTATGACTTGTCCGCGACGCCGTACTACCTGAAGGGCTCCGGCTACAACGAAGGGTTCATCTTCCCCTGGGTGGTCAGCGACTTCTCGCTGATAGACGCGATCGAGTCCGGCATTGTCAAGATCCCCCGAATCCCAGTGGACGACGACGCTGCCGGCAAGGAACTGGTCTACCTGCAACTTTGGGACCACATCCAGCCACCGCTGCCCAAGCGCCGCGCGCTCAAGCCGCGGAATGCGGGCACCGGGCCGCAAGGCTGGGTGATGCCGGAGGTGCTTGAGGGCGCGCTGCGCAGCCTCTACCGCAGCTACGAGCAGAACTATGCCCGGTACGAAGCCAGCCTGGCCGCGCTCGGCGAGCCACCGCCAGTGCTGATCGTGGTGTGCCCGAACACGATCGTCTCCAAGCTGGTCTTCGACTGGATCGCTGGCCGGGAGGCCGAAATGCCGGATGGCGCCAGGCTGCTCGTTCCCGGCAACCTCTCGCTGCTGAGCAACACCGACGACGGCACCTGGACAACCAGGCAACGCACGATCCTTATCGATTCCGAGCAACTCGAATCCGGCGAGCCCCTCGGGACGGATTTCCGCAAGGCCGCCGCGAGAGAGATCGAAGCGTTCAAGCAGTCCTACCGGCTGCGCAATCCCGGTGCCGACGTGGACAAGCTCACCGACGCCGATCTGCTGCGCGAGGCGATGAACACCATCGGCAAGAGGGGCAAGCTCGGCGAGCACATCCGCTGTGTCGTCTCGGTCGCCATGCTCACCGAAGGCTGGGACGCCAACACGGTCAGCCACATCCTGGGTGTCCGACCCTTCCGCAGCCAGCTGCTCTGCGAACAGGTCGTCGGCCGGGGCCTGCGTCGGCGGAACTACGCGGTGAACCCTGATACAGGGCACTTCGAGGCAGAATATGCCGAGGTGTACGGCGTGCCGTTCGCATTCATCCCCGGCGACCGGCAGATCCCCAAGCCCAAAGATCCCCGCCCGTCGGTGGAAGTGCGGGCCCTGCCCGGGCGATGGGACCTGGCTATCCGTTTCCCGAAGCTCGACGGCTACCGGGTCGAGTTGCCCGACGAGACGCTGCACGCGGACTTCGACGAAGAAGCCCGCATGCACCTCGACCAGGCGACCGTGGCCCTATGGGTCCGGAATCAAGGAGTGATCGGGGCGGCATCCGAAGTAGACCTCGACGACATCCGCAGCGCACGCGCTCAACGCATCGCGTTCGCCATCGCCAAGACGCTGATCCAGCGCGAAGAGTTCTTCGCCGCCCTCGGCGGTGCGCAACGGCCTTGGCTGTTCCCTCAACTCGTCGCCATCGCCCGGCGCTGGCTCGACGGATGCGTCACCACCGACTCCGGTGTGACGAAGGGCCACCTGCTCCTGACCCAAGCTGGTTCCCGGGCCGCCGAGAAGGTCTTCTCCTCGATCATCCGCTACCCGGGGAGCAGGCAGCCGGTTCTGATGCCGATCATCCGCCGGTTCGACCCCATCGGGTCCACCGACGAGGTGCGGTTCATCACCCGCAAGGTCGTCATGGACCCCCCACCTGTGAAATCGCACCTCAACCATGTGGTGCTTGACGGCTTGCGCGGCAACTCGTGGGAGGAAGGCATCGCCCTTGCTATGGAAAGAAACCCGCGCGTCAAGTCCTACGTGAAGAACGAGCGGCTCGGTTTCACGATCCCGTACGTGCATGAAGGCCGCACTCACGAGTACGTGCCCGACTTCCTGGTTCGCCTCGTCACACAGCCGGAGGACGTGGAGCGCACGCTGATCGTCGAGGTGTCAGGCGGCCGCAAATCCCCTGGGCCCACCGCAGCGAAAGCCGACACCGCCCGCACCCAGTGGTCCGCGGCCGTCAACAACTGGGGCGAATTCGGGCGGTGGGGTTACGTCGAGGTCCACAATCCCGTCGACGCGGGGCTCCTGCTCCAGGATGCCATCGACAACCTGTATGCCGACCGGCCCATCATCGGGCTGCCGGCCTGACCGCGGTAAGGGTCTCGATGCCAGCACGGAAGAGCAAGACCAACGGGTCGACGCCGGTCGACGCCATCACGCATGCCGACAAGCGGGCCAATCTGCCAACCGCAGACCCGCGGGCGCAGGACTTCGTCACCCCGGCCATGGAGCAACCGGTCCCCGTCCGCTACACGCGCGACCCCACGCTTGACCCGCAGCTCGTCTGGAAGGGCAAAGACGAGCTCGACAGTGAGGATCTCGTCGCCGATGCTCCCACGATCTACATCCAGGAAAAGATCGACCCTAGGGTCATAATCGAGAATCTCCGCCGTACCGCCAAGCGCCCAGAAGACGAACCCGAATTGACCCTGTTCGACTACTTCGACGGTCTCGGCGATCTTGATCTCGTGGACTTTTACCGCCATCAGGCCAACTGGTCGAACCGCATGATCCTCGGCGACTCCCTGAACGTCATGGCCAGCTTGGCCGAGCGGGAGGCGCTGCGCGGTACGGTTCAAATGATCTACGTCGATCCTCCATATGGCATCAAATTTGGCAGCAATTGGCAAGCTTCGACCCGCAAGCGCGACGTCAAGGACGGGAAACTAGAGGACATATCACGAGAAGTCGAACAGATTAAGGCATTCCGTGACACGTGGGAGCTGGGAATCCACTCGTATCTCAGCTATCTTCGCGATCGACTAACCGTAGCCAAGAATCTTCTCACAGATAGTGGCTCCCTTTTCGTTCAGATCGGCGACGAGAATGTTCATCTCGTGCGGTCTCTCATGGACGAAGTATTTGGAAGCGAGAACTTTCTCCGCGAAATCGTCGTCGCGAAGACAGCGGGGCTGGGCTCTGACTTCCTGCCTGCGTCTGTCGATTTCGTGCTTTGGTATGCCAAGATACGTGACAAATTGAAGTCTCATCCGTTGCACCGTCCTAAGGTGTCAGAAATCGGCAAGGATCCCGTCTACCGCCTGCGCGATGACGATGGTCGGCTGTACCGAATCGACAACTTGACAAGCACGAATAACAATGTACAGTCCTGCCTCTACGTCTTCCGCATGAACGGGCGCGAATATCGCCCGGCTCCTACCGCCCAGTGGAAAACTACGGAGCCTGGAATGCGGCGGCTCCTATGGGCCGACAGGCTGCAGGCCGCCGCAGGCTTGTACTACAAGCGCTATTTGGACGACTTCCCGGTAAAACCTATGAACAATCTCTGGGCAGATACGGGATCTGGTGGCTTCGTCGATGACAAATATTATGTTGTCCAAACCAATGCAAAGATCGTGGAGCGTTGCATCCTACTGGCCTCTGATCCCGGTGACTTGGTCTTGGATCCCACGTGCGGGTCCGGTACAACTGCGTTCGCCGCCGAAAAGTGGGGGCGACGCTGGATCACCATCGACAGCTCGCGGGTTGCATTGGCGCTGGCGCGGCAACGCGTGATGGGTGCTCGCTTCCCTTGGTATCTCCTCGCAGAATCGGTCGAGGGCCGCGCAAAGGAGAGCGAACTTTCCGGCATTTCTTTTCCGCCGGCCGAGGTGACGAATGACATTCGGCACGGTTTCGTTTATGAGCGAGTACCGCACGTCACGCTAAAGTCGATAGCGACCAATCCTGACATCAAGGAGGGAATGACCCCCGCCGAGATCAGCGCGGCTATCCGGCGGCATACAGAATTCGAGCTGCTCTCCGACAGGCCTTACGAGGACAAGAAGAAGCTTCGCGTGTCCGGGCCGTTCACGGTTGAGAGCCTTTCTCCGCACCGGTCGCTCGCGTTCGCGGGCAGTGCAGTAGATCGCACGGGCTCGGTGAACACCGATGCGGCCGAGGTCGCATCCAATGGCGACGCCTCGTTCGAGCAGACGATCCTGGCGAACCTCCGCACGGCGGGGATACAGAACGGCCGTAAGGGCGAGCGGCTCACCTTCGACACGGTGGAACCATACGCTGGCTCTTACATCCAGGCGGTCGGAGAACGGGATGACGCGGCCGACGGTACGCCGAGGCGGGTCGGTATCACCGTCGGCCCGCAGTACGGGACGGTGGGCCCATCGTTCATCAAGGACGCGGCCCGGGAGGCGAACCGGGCTGGTGACCTGGATCTGCTGTGCGTGCTCGCATTCGCGTTCGACCCTTCGGTTCTGGGAGTTGACGACGATTACGTCACCTCACAGGAAGGCTTCGCGAACGTCGCGGCCGAGCGCAGGCTCGGGCGGGTGCCGGTGCTCCTGGTGCGCATGAATGCCGACCTAGTGATGGGTGAGGAGCTGAAGAAGACCGGCGCTGGCAACCTGTTCACGGTGTTCGGCGAGCCCGACATCGAGATCAAGGGCGAAGGTGGCGAGCTGCGGGTAATCCTGCACGGTGTAGACGTCTACGACCCGAACACCGGCCAGGTCCGCAGCAACGACACCGACCAGGTCGCAATATGGATGATCGACACAGAGTACAACGAGGAGTCGTTTTTCGTCCGGCACTGTTACTTCACTGGCGGCCAGGATCCCTACGCCCGGCTGAGGCGGGCGCTGAAGGCCGACGTCGACGAGGGCGCGTGGGAGAGCCTGTACCGGACCGAGTCCCGGCCGTTCCCTCGCCCGGACACCGGCAAGATCGCTGTCAAGGTCATCAACGACTACGGCGACGAGGTCATGAAGGTCTTCACGGTCTGACTGCAACCGCACCAGCCGCGAAACTTCTCATCTCTTGGCAGAGGCGCAGATTGTCCGCACCTCGCAGCTTCGGCACCTCGAGCCAGGGTTAGGGATGTAGTCCCGCGCGCGGATGCGGGCAGCGGCCTCCGCGACGACCGCTTCGGCCCGGCTGATTGCCGCGGGTTCCACCGAAACCGGATCCCGCGACGCCGCCTTGAGGTCGTGGATGTAAGCGGCCCGGACGTCGAGTCCTTCCCGCAGTCCGGCGTCGGAGTACACCTGAAGCTGCAAGGCATGATCCTCAATATCGCCGTGGGTCGCGGTCTTGTAGTCGACGATGGCCAGTGCCGTGGGGACGCCGCCTTCCTGGTCGAGAATCACGTCGGCCCGGCCGGTCACGGTGACCCGGTCGAGGTGCAGCTCAAAGGGGCGCTCGGTCTCCCAGACCCGATACAGGTCCGCCTCATATTTTTCTGCGTACGTGGTCACGAGGCGCCTGGCGGCGTCCTTGAGCTGCCGGTGGGCCGGCTTGCTGGCGCTGGGCAGGAAGAAACTCCCATCGAGCAGCTCGTCGATCTGCGCCGCTGTTGGCACATGTCCCGACGCCTTGGTGGCTTCCGCCACCGCTCGCATCACGTGGTGGACCGCCTTCCCGTAACCCAGCTCCGGCGCCAGCCGGGGCTGGAAGCCGAGCATGTTACGCAGCCGGAACGCCTGCCCGCACTCGATGAACGCAGCCAGTTCGCTGTAGGTGATCGAGATTGGATCGCCGTCATCCCGGTCGTCGGTCTCAATCGTGGGCAAGGCGATGTCCTCTGGTGCCACCTCTAGGTGAGCAAGTTCCCGGTAATAGGGGCTGGCCGCCACCGCGCGGGTGGTGACCCGGTCGTGCCGGGAGACCGACAGCCAGTCCCGGGCACGGGTCAGCGCGACGTAGAACAGGCGTCGCTCATCCCCGTCGCTTCCCTCGTACCGGGCGGCGCTGAACCGATCGCGGGGCACGAGCCACGGCTGTGCCCGGCCGGCTCGCGTGTTGGGGAACCGGCTAGCGGTCATGGAGGGGACGAAGACCGCAGGCCATTCGAGGCCCTTGGCCCGGTGGACGGTGGTGAGGTCCACGGCGTTCAGGACGAAGTCGGCTTCGCCGTCGAAGCCCTCGTAGGCCCCCTGGGCGTAGTTGATGATGTGGATGGCGAGGTTGCGGTAGTACCAGATACCTCGGTCCTGCCCGCCGATCTGGTCACCGGGGGAGTCGGGATCAGGCCGCGCCCGCCGCCGGACGGATTCGTAGTCGACTAGGAGCGAGGAGAACCGGGCGAGCGTGCCGAGCCGGTTCACCCGCAGCGGATCGGAGAGATCCCAAGACCGGACCGCCAGCTCGTCGAGCAGCTCGTAAAACTCCGCCATCAGGTTCGCCGGACGGTCTGTTCGCGGCACCGCGGCCTTCCATTCCCGCAGGAACCGCGCCACCCGGTTCCGGGTCCCATCGGGCAGCTCGAAGACGCGCTGATATTCGCCGAGCAAGGCTCCGTCGCTGATGGCTCGGCCCGGCCCATAGCGATCCCGCCATTCGATGTCGCTCAGCCAGGCGACAGTGTGGCCGAGGATGACCGCTTCGGGCTGGTCGAACAGGCCCGAGCGCCCGCCGGGCTGGACCGGGATGCCGAAGGTGGCGAACTGCTCGATCAGGCGCGGGTAGGCGGTCCGGCTGCGTACCAGCACGGCGATGTCACGGTAGGGGACTCCCTTATCGGCTAGGTCGAGGATCAGGTTGGCGATCCACCCCGCCTCATCGGCCTCGGTCGGGGCGCTCCAGACGACCACCTCCAGCCCGAGCCCGCCGCTCGGCGGCCGGTGCGGCGCCATCGTCTTCTCGATCCGCTCCGGGATGGTGCGGGCGAAGCGATTTGCGACTTCGATGACTTGCGGCCTGCTCCTCCGGTTGGTCGTGATCCCGAAGGTGGCCACCGATGGGTAACGGTCAGGGAAAGTTACGATGTTGGACACGTCCGAGCCGCGCCATTGGTAGATGGCCTGCTGGTCGTCCCCCACCACGCACAGTTCCACCTGAGGGCCGGTCAGCAACTCGATCAGCCGTTCCTGCGCCGGATTGACGTCTTGGTACTCGTCCACAATCAGGTGGCGCAGTCGCGAGTGGATCTCAGCAGCCAGGTCTGGGCGTTCCAGTTCCCGCACCGCCCGCACCACCTGCTGGCCGTAGGTGAGTAGCCGGTAGTGATCAAGGGCCTCGTAATAAGCACGCAGCACCGACCCAAACGGGTCAGGCATCGTGGCCGGGTCGAGCAGCTCGTTCTCCACCACGTCCACGCTCTTGAGGAACGCGGCTATGGAGGCGAATAGCCGACCCTGCTGGTCGAGCTGCCGAACGCCGAGCCGCGACGATTCCCGGGACAAGAAGGCGGTGAGCTGGTTGTCGTCCAGCACGTCGTAGGTCTCGTACCTGGGCACGCGCTGTTGCAGTAGACGGAAGCAGAACGCGTGAATGGTGCCCACGTATAGCCCCGATAACCGGTCCAGCGCAACCGCGCCGAGCCTATCCTCCACCCGATGGGCGATCCGGTTCTTCAGCTCGTCGGCGGCTCGCTCCGTGAATGTGAACGCCACGATCGACTCGGCGGGCAACCCCTCAGCGAGCAAGTCCGCCACTCGCTGCGATACGACCTCGGTCTTTCCGGAACCAGCGGAGGCAATGATCTGGACGTGACTGCCCCGATGGCAAACCGCATCGAGTGCCGATCCGGTCAGTTCCGGCGCTGGAGAGCGATGAGCGTCCTGTGGCATGCTCATTACTCTATGACTTAAGCGGCATGGAACACATGTCTGATCCCGATTCAACTTGCTTTGCCTATTGCATGAGGCCTGCCAGGTCAGATGCGTACCGTCGCTACAGCCACGCCTGGCCCCTGTCCGGGTAACGCGGGGCTATGGGTGTGACGTGGGAGAGGCATGACGTGAACGCGCTGAAGCTCAACCGCCTCACTGCCCCGGACCTGTCGCGCCCTTCTGCCGGACGGACGCGCGAGCCGCGTTCTCGGCAGCAGCCTCCACCGATGGAGGTCAGGCGGACGAGTGCAGTTAAAGGTGGAGGACACAGGGCTGCGCTGGCTTTACCGAATGTTCTTGAATTTGTCTCAACGTCCCACAACGTAGCCAAGTTTTTCTCATTTGCGAATGAAGGCCCGCCGATTTCGTTCTAATTCTCTCGCGCTGAGGATGGCCAGGCGGAAGCAAGATAGAGGATAAACCCGGGATATCTGTGGACCGGGCGCGGGCCACAGATGCACAATGGCGTAAGCCACTCACCGGAAAATGGCGCGCGGAGCACGACTGCTCGTGGCTTTCCTGTACATGCCAAGAGGAGCAAAGAGTAGAGGGAGCGGATGGCCGCCGGACGTCACCACGGAACGCCTGAGGTGCCGGGTGCGCGGCGGGCGCGGCAGGTGGTCCGGAGGCGGCGCCGGGTGGAGTTCTCCCTCAGCGAGGAAGAGTATGCGCGGGTGCGGGCGGCAGCGCGGGACGCTGGGCTGGCCAACGGTGCGTACGCGGCCCGCGCCACCCTCGCGGCCGTCCAGTCCGCTGCCGTTCCGGCCGAGGCGCCGTTCCGGGACGCGCTCGCCGAGCTGATCAGGGCTTCCGGGCTGGGCCGAGCAGATCCGCCACCTGGCCGCGGCCGACCCGGATGCTGCGGCCGAGGCCGCGTGGGCCGCCGCCGGCACGCTGCATGCCGCTGCGGCCGTGCTGGGCAGTCGCACGATCAGCCAAGCTGCCGACGCCTACGATCGCGCCGCCCGCCCACCCACGGCCGCATCCCCCAGCCCACCCGGGCCGGCAGCGGCCTGCGCCACGCCGCCCGGCTGCTGTCAGCGCTCGGCACCGTCACCCACGACGAGTCGCTGACCGCGATCACCCTGCTGATCCGGCTGGCCACGCTGGCCGAAGCGGTCGCCGACCTCCGCCATGTCCAGCGGCACGCCGCCCAGGCCGCTGCCGCACGGACAGCAGCCGAACGGCTGCGCGCCGCCACAAGCCACTACACAGCGCCACCACGCCGTGGACCCGCCCAAACCCGGCCACGGACCGCGGCCCAGCTCGTACAGCTCGGCTTCCCGCTGTCACCCGGGCTGGGCCGCCCTGAAATGCCCGGATCAGGACAACCAACGCCGAGCCAGACCAGGCACGGCCGTCACCGGGCCCCCGTCAACCCCGGCCACGCGGCCCGACGCGATAACAGCGCTCGACTAGACACCTCGTGAAGTCCCGCGCCAACAACGTCAACGGCGACGCCGCTGGAACCATCTGCTCAGCCTTGGCTGTTGAGCGGCACTCAGGCGCCCGCCTTTCTGAGTGAAGAGGAATTCGTGCGGGGTGCAGGTGGCGCGATACTCAGGTCGATTCCCCTTCCTTACCGGTGGTGTGTGTTCATGCCATCGCGCGGAAGTCCAAGCGCGCCAAGAATGCCTGCGAGCGTCCGGTGGGGATCCGCCTGGAGCTCGCGGTGCGTCACGGTTATCGTCCGGTCGGCGGGTGCGTTCTCGCGCACGGCGTCCACAAACAGGGACCGCGCATCCTCGGCGTCGAGCAAGTGCCCGCCGACGGCGAACTCGAAGCGATTGCGGCGTATCGAGTCCGCGGTCTCGTCGGCGTCGCGGACTATGTGGAGATATCTCACTGTGCTGCCCCACAATGCCTCGATCTGCTGGATGCGGAACGAGTTGAATGGTGTCTTAGCCAGCAGCGCTGCCCGGCGGAAGTAGCCCAGGTGCGCGCTGGCCGCCGCGTTCAAGATCTCCGTCCGCCCATGCTGGGAGAGGGTTATCTCATATCGGTGGTCGGCGATGTGCCGGTACACGGGCATCGCCCGTGCCCAGATGTCCTCCGCCTCGCCAGGCATCACCAGGCCGGGAATGACGCGCGTGCGCTTGTTGTCCACGCTGAACACGGCGCCGCTGGCGCGAGTGAACAGGAACCGCCCGGGGTGGTGGAGGTTGCGGACCGGCCAGGCCCAGCAGGACGCGGTCGTGAAGTAGCCGAACGGCCCCGCGTCGGCGAGCAGGTTGAACAGGTGGCTGGTGCCCGACCGGGGCGCGCCCACGATCACCACAGCCCGTGGAACTGCCGTCTGCGGTACCTGTTGCCAGGCATATGGGGCGCGAGCAGCCAGCTCACCGGTGACGTCAATGTTTTCGGCGGCTGCCACCTCGGCGTTGAAGCCCGATGGGAGGCCGTGCGCGCGGATGGCCGCCAGGGATTCGCGCACATGCGCGACCGTGGACGGCAGGGGCGGGTATCCGGCGAGCAGTCGTTCTTCGAGTGCTTCGGCGAGCACATAGTGGCGCGGATCGTCACTGAACCGGTACAGACGGGTTCGCAGCAGCGCGAGGTCGCGGCCGACTGGATCCGGTGCGTGGAGCTGGCGCAGGATGGCCCCGGGCATGGCTTCGGCTGGCACGTCACCCCTCGTCGCGAAGGTGGGTCAAGGTTGCGCGGCCGTGGGAGACCAGCGTGGAATCACCGGTCTGGGCCCCGCGTGCCAGGGCAGTGAGAGCGTCAATCGCGCCGCAGTTGAGCACGGCCTGCTGCTCGGCTGCGGTCAGCCGACGGCGGTAGCCGTCGAAGAACGCATCCCGCAACTCGGGACGAGACGCCCAGTAACGGAAGTGCAGGCGGGTGAAGTCGCGGGCCTGCAGGCCGACACGGGCGTGCTCGAAGTCGATCACCCGTAGCGTCCCGGCCTGGTCAACAACCCAGTTGCGTGGCTGGAAGTCGAAGTGACCGGGACCTCCGACTGGGATGCCGAGCGCTCGCAAGGCAGCGAGATGATGGTCGATGATCCGCTGTTCCTCGGCGGACAGCAGCGACGCGGACTGCTGTCGCCACCAGGAGATGCGGTTGTCGAGCCATTGCTGGAAGCCGGGCAGCGGCCGGGGTGGTTCTGCGTCGTGGAGCAGCCGCAGCAGGGCGCCTGCCTGGCGGTGGTAGTCCCGGGCGTCGGCCGTGCTGTCAGCAGGGTGTCCGGGCAAGGCGGTGATGAGGATCGTCATCGTCTGGAGGTCGGCGGCCAGCAGCCGGGCAGCGCCAGCTCCGAGGGCGGGTGCCCAGCGGTGGTAGGCGCGAACTTCCTGGGCGTGCTTGCCCGCGCTGGTGTGGCGCTTGGCGATGTATTCGCGTCCGCGGGAGTCTCGGATCCGGACGACGCGCCCGCTGTCCGTGCCGCCTGAGGGCGAGGCGGCGGGCTCGCATGGCCCCAGGGCGTGTTCGGCGAAACGGTGCAGCGCGGACGTCAGGTCGGGCATCAGCGGGTACCGGGCAGGTGACGTGTGTCGTTGAAGGCGGTAAGAATCCAGACGACCTGCCCAAACCGGTTGCGCCGCATGTGCCACCGCGTCAGGGAAGCATGGTCCGTGGCGAAGCCCGCGCGGGCGCAGGTGCCTGGTGCCAGCGCGAGAAGCAGGGTGAAGGCAGCCTCGACGGTCTCGCCGTGTCCTGCGATGAGCAGCTTCTGTCCGGCGTGCCGCTCGACGAGGTCGGCCAGGCATGCGGTGCCGCGGGCCAGGTACTCGTTCCAGGTCTCCGACCCTGGCGCATATGGCCGGTCGGGATCACTTTGGGGGGTCCCGCCGAAGGCGGTCGTTATGTCTACCCACCTGCGCCCATCGGCTTCGCCGTGTCGTGGGCCGCTGAGGGCGGGTTCGGTGCGGACCGGCAGGCTGAGCACGCCAGAAAGGATCTCGGCGCTTTCCTGGACCCGGCGGCGGGGTGCGGCATACAAGGCGCTGATCTGGGTTCCGGCCTTGTGCTCTTCGCGGAGCCGGTTGGCGAGGCGGGTCACCTGCTGGTGTCCACGGTCGGTGAGCACGGTGCACGCTTTGTCACCTCCGGCGAGACCGGCGAGGTTACAGTGCGCCTCGCCATACCGGGCGATGATCAGTTCGGTGATGACGGCCACGGGGTTCCTTTAGTCGCGCCGGTCAGGGCGCAGGGCGTCCCAGCTATCGCGGTAGCCTGCTTGGCCGAGGAAGCGGGCGGTGAGGATGTGGTGGATTTCGGCGAAGCTCATCAGCCTTCCCCAGGTCAGGTTCCCGGTTCCCGGCCGGTGCCGGCTGGCGGTGGTGTTGTAGGCGTGGATGGCGCTGGTGATCTGCTGGGCTGGGAGTTGGCCGTGGGTCATGGCCAGGGTCACGACGAGCTTGGCGAGGTCGTACCCGAACGGGGCCAGGGTGAGCTCGTCGAAGTCGACGGTGACAGGCCCGGCTGGGGTGATGAGGAAGTTGCGCGGGTTGGCGTCTTTGTAGAACGCCGCCGGGCCGTCGCACGCGCCTCGCAGCAGGCGTGCCGCCTGGTCGGCGGTGAGGGCGGGGCCGGGGACGGAGCCTGAGCCCAGTTCACGGGCGACGGCGGCAAGGCGCGGGCACAGGAAGCCGGGGATCTGGTGACCTGAGCCGGTGCGGAACGGCTTGCTGAGCCCGGCGCGGTGCAGTTCGGCGGCGTGGGCGCTGGCGTGTACGGCGCCGAGGTGGCTGGCGAGTGTCATGAGGTCACTGGGCTGGGCGTGCCTGCCGGTGACGTGCTCGAAGACCAGATCCTGGCCTTCCGTGGCGAGCAGCCGGGGCAGGCGCATCGGGCCACCGAGACTAGCCAGCCACCGGTTGTTCTGTTCGGCTCGCTTCCGCCTGGCAGCATCGCAGTAGCGCTTCAGGTGCGCGGTGGGCTGCGTAGCCAGTGTCGTCAGTGCCTCGTCCGCGTACCGGGTGGCGGCCACGTAGGTGACGGTGGATGTCGCGGTGACCGGGTGATCCGGGAGCCGTTTGCGCAGGACGCCTGCCAGCGCCGCGGGATCCGCGGTCACCTGGGCGGGAAGCTGGTATTTGGGCGAGGTTGCCAGGTACTCGGCGGCGTGCGCCAGGTTCGTGAAGGTGAACCGGTGACCGTGGTGAATGACCCGCTGGACCCGTAGGTGCGCAGATACCAGGGCGGGCAGGTTGCCGCTGTGTGCTGTCTGGTACAGGCTCGGCCTCGACAGCGCGCACGGGTCGAGGCCAGATGCGGCCACCAGGTGGTCAAGCTCGCGGTAGCTGTCAGCGGACTTGGTGACCAGGATCGCTGTGCCGCCGCGGCGCAGGCACCGGGCGATCTCGCTGATCACGCGCCCAGGAGCCGCGGAGTGGTAAAGGCAGAACGCGGCGACCACGACGTCGCAGCGAGCGTCCGCCATCGGCAGGTGATGAAAATCGGCGCACGCCAGCGCGGCCCGGGACTCTGCTGGCAGCCGGTGCCGGGTGGCGGCGAGCAAGGCGGGCGAGATGTCCACGCCGACCACTGCCGCCGCCCGGAGCCGCCGCGTAAGAGGGCGTCTCATCTAGGCTGCGGTTAGCTTGTCCGTTGTGCCGGATTCGGTTCGCCAGGTTGGGGTGGATTCGCCGGTCAGCCGCCTGCCCATGT
>WNFJ01642489.1_pt1 | contig 17722 bp, 18 predicted proteins | sample 5400461 | NCBI WGS metagenome assembly WNFJ01 (sample SAMN13153349, study PRJNA577476) | soil metagenome | isolation source: 115 cm saprolite on Douglas fir-dominated hillslope | place: USA:California | collected 2013-09-17 | reverse complement strand
GGAAAAGACTTCGCCGCCATGACCCGAGATATGGGCATGGAGGAAGTGCTTACTGCGCCGCGATCCTGTGCCTACCGAAAATCTCGTCTGGCCCATTACGGCTCCCGCGGGGCCCATGTAACATGTTACACAGCCTCCTTGCATCTTGTTGATTTAAAATGTGCTTCTAATTTTGGCGAGGCACAACGTCCTCAGTTTCATCTTCTCGAAAGTCGCTGATTTCAAAGGCGTTCGCGCCGGATAACATTTTCGGTAGGGACAGGCGAAGTTCGGCTTGGAATTACATCCGGAAAAGACACGACTGATCGAGTCTTGTCCGGATGTGAGCCTCTCATGTATGTGTAAATATTTCTCTTGAGATACATGGAAAAAAACGCAACGAGCAAGGCTGTGACCATCAGCCACAATCGAATTTCCCAACCAGCACGAAAGGAGCCCAATGATAAGGGTGAGGGTAGCGTTGACGCAAGGCTCGCATGGCTTGCTGCAAGGCCGCAGCCTTATTGGTGGTCTTGAACAGTTCTTCATAAAAGCTCTTCATGAATATAGACGTACTCTCGTCGTTCACGTCCCACAGCGTAGCCAGGACTGCTTGTGTGCCGGCATAAAGAAGTCCACGAACCAATCCCAGAAGTTCATCGCCGCCGACGACAACATTCAGGCCGGTGCCGCATCCACTCAGCGTGATCAGTTCCGAACACAACCGGAGCTGGTAGAGGTCGAACAGGTTCAGGTCCGACTGGCCCAGACGGATTGACGAAAACATGGGGTTGTCCTGCCGGAAGAGCCCGTGTGTTGCGATATGAACAAAGCGGCAAGAGGGCGCATATTGCCAGAGCAAATCCTGAGTCGCGCCATCTCCGAGAAACAGCCTGGCATTCGGCAGGACAGCGGCCACTGCGCGTGCCTCATCGAGAATGTGCGGAGCGAGCCGGTCGGGAATGCCTAGCACGAGCGACTCATGAAGTGGTGCAACCTGTCGTTTTGAGCACAGGCAGTAAACACTGGCACTAGGTGCATAGGACAGGGCGAACTCGTCAGATAGGTACTGCCTACCATCCCATAGGGCATGAAACGGTAGGTAATGCAAAAACCCGTGCGGCACGACTACCAGGTGTTGCGCCTGCAAATGCCGGCGAAGGGGCGAGATCAGGCAAGCATGCAGGTCGCGCAGGTGCGATTGCGCTGCCAAGTAAAGGGCTGCGCCAAACCGGCTCATATATTCCGCTTTCAAGCCGAACTTGGAGAGCTGAAACTGCAACAGCCGGAAGACATCGCGCACGTGTCCGGCGGAGGCGACAGGAACGACCTGCAAGTGGTCTGCACCGAGAACGCAGGCGTAGATCGTACCTCTCGCTTGGTAGTACTCCAGCAGCTGCGCTCCGGCTGGCAGTGAGGCGCGAACCTCTTCCAGGGATACCGCACCAGCGTTCAGGAGAGAGGCGAAGTCATGATCGGCGAACCCAAGATGGGAAAACGCACCGGCGAACTCGTGCTCGTACTGACGAGACCTCCGCCGCAGCTTCCGCACGCGCGCGCTGGCGTCTTCCTTGCCACTAAACTCCTCACGCTGAGCCTGACGGTAAACCAAGGTCAATCGCTGCCGGAGTTCGTTAATCCGCGTGACTAGCTCGCGGTCTTGGCTCTCTTTGGGTTTCAGTGCGTAAAGGCTAAAGCCGATCAAGTCTGCCAGGCCCCGCGACTTGGCGCGCTCGATCAAGTCGAAGGCCACCCTATGCCCGTTTTCCCCCTTGTCCCGAGCGAGGGCGAGACAGACTAGGTGTTCGTAGACCGACAGCTTATCCTTAAGGAAGGCGATCTTGAACTCCTCACCAAACAGATGGCTGCGCAGTCCTTCCAAGGTCTGATGGGCGCGAAGAAACGTATGGTATGCAGCATCCGGCCGACCCATTGCTTCCTCGACTTGTCCCAAAAGGGCGTAGACCTGGAATTCCACCGCAGGCGACTCGGCTCCCTTCAGCCACTTGAGAGCCGCCCGGCAATGTTGGTATGCGCTCTGGGTCTTACCACTGTGCAAGTCCAGCCGCGCCAGCACAACTTCACAGAGCGCCGCCTTGCTCACGGCGGGCGAAGAGCGGAAATACTTGAGGGCCGATTCGCAGAGAGCACGGGCCCTCCGGTCCGCATGCAACTGCATCAGTACGAGGGCCTTGTAGATGTCGACCAGGGGGGGCCAGAACTGGTTTGCCTCGCGGACGAACAGCTTGCGCGCCTGGTCAAAAGCCATCAACGCCTGCGCGGCCTTGCCCTGCTGGCCGGCAGCAACCCCTCGGAACGTGAGTGCCTTGGCCGCCTCGTAACCCATACCCAGCTTCTGGAAACCGGCGTGCGCCCGGTGCGCCAACTTGTCGCCCTCTTCACTCAAGTTGAGTTCCAGGTAGAGCTCGGACTCGTCAAGGTCACACAGTGCCGCGTGATAGCGGTCATTCACTCCGCAACACAAGATCCGCGTCGCATCGTAGAGCTCGATGGCCCGCATGTACTCGCCGCGAAGGTAGTGCAGATAGGCGACGTTGTAATCGACCTCCGCGCTCAGCAGCGGCATCTGGTGCTGCTCGCAGTATTCACGTGCCTCCTGATAGGTGCGCAGCGCCTGTTCAAAGCAGTTCAGGCTGATGTAACACACCGCTATGTTGCGCAGGACGATGGCGATGTCCTCCACTTCCCCATGTTCCACAAAATACTCGTATGAGCGCCGGTAGAGTTCGATTGCCTCGGAGAACCGGTCCTGACGGTACAGGACATTTCCGACGTTGGTATCGAGCCGCGCCAGGCGCAGCTTGTCGCCATGCTTTTCGTAAATCCGGCGCGCCTGATCCGCCAAGGCATACGCTTTGCGATAGCGGCCCAAGTAAATGAGGGGCTGTAGTTGGTTGACCATGGCCCGCGCAGCATCATGTTCCCGGGCCAGCCGCAGCAGGATTTTGACTGCGGCCTGATGCCGCTCCAGTGCCGCCTTGTAATTCCCCGCCAGATACTCGATGTGGCCTGCCGCCCGCACGCTTTGCGCACGCGCATAGTCGTCGTTCAGGTCCTCCGCCAGCCAAGCGGCGGCTTGGGCCACGCGGGCGGCACGTTGCAGATCCACCCGTACCAGCCGCACCACTTCTTGGTAAAGGCTCTCGACGACCTTTTGTGAGCGAAGCCGAGAGTGCTGGCGCAGTAAACGACGGCGCACCCGCTTGTCCGCCAGCCCAGACAGCTGACTTATCCAATCTTCCTCCACGCCTGCTTTCCGTGTGGACATGACTAGAAACCCATCTCGACAAGGATTTTCTGCAGCCGTTTCAGGCAGTGTCTGCGAATGAAACCGATCGAGCCGGTGGCGAGGCCCAAGCGCTGAGCTACTTCCTGATACGGCACGGGCGGGTCTTCATAGAAAAGAAGGCGCATCATCTCCGCACAGCGTACGGGCAGTTTCTTCAGGGCTTCACGTGCGATTTGTTCCTGCTGGACTTGCTCCAGCATTTCTGGCGGGAGCACCTCCGTGGCGGGAATTTGCGCCTCCGCAAGGCCGGACTCCATACCGTCCAATTCCATGTCGCCCCAGCGCTTCCGCCGCTTCCAATGGTAGGCCTTGTGAGTAGCCACGGAGATCAGCCACGACCGGATCGACTCCGCCTTTCGCAGATTGGCAAGTTCGGAGAAAAGTTCCAGGCACACCTCCTGGAAGATGTCAGCGACATCATCCGGACTGGCGCCGTACCTCCTCGGAATCGAGTAGATCATACCCTTGTACTTGTGGATCAGGCCGGCCCATGCCTGCTCATTGCCTGCCAGGCACGCGCGGACCAGCCGCGTGTCGCTCCAGACAGAGCAAGCAGACAGGTCCTGGTCATCCGTGCCGAGGGCTTCGGACGGAGTCGCTTCTCCCTCTTCCCGGCGATTCACGTTGGCAACCTATGTTCTCACGCGACGGATCGTGGTTCTACTCCGCACCCGCAAGATCCAGTGTTTGTTCGTTTGCGGAGGCAGGGGAAACCTGTCGCGGTCCTGCGGGCGGCCGGACGACGGCGAAGGTATATACCTCGGTCACAACAGCCAGCAAGAACCGCGTGCCCATCAGGGCAGTGATGCCCCAGGTGCTCCAAAGAAAACCGGCGAGAATCGGCGCAAGCACACCTCCTGCGTCCTCACCCATGCCCATCCAGCTGACGGTACGTGCGCGGGCGCTTTTGTCGAGATTGGCGACCTGGGCCATCAACGCACCCCAAGCTGGACGGAAAGCGGCTGTTCCCATGTCATCGACTGTCTTTGCCAAGCCGATTCCTAGGAAACCGGGAGCCACCAGATACACAATCGACGATAGCATATTGGCGACACTGCGGATGAGAAGCACCAACTTGCGGCTGACGTTGTCCGATAACCAGCCGAACACCGGGGCAGCGAATATAATCACCAGCGTAGATATCATGTAGATGAATCCCGCCTGCCCCTTGCTGAGGCCGGCGTATTCAGTGGCGATCACCGGGAAAAGACTGCTGAGCATCTCTGCAGAGCTGGCGATCAAGAAACCCAGGCCTACAAAGGGGAATATGGCGATCCGCCGGCGAGGTGACGGTCCGTCACTCGGAAGTTTTGTTGGCTGGACACGCCCACGAGCGGCTTGCGCGGCGGAGGGGGTCGGTTTTTCCCGGTGCTCCTTCACGAACAAGACAACCACCAGCAGGGGCAGAACGGAAAGCGCGAAGGCGATGAAGAAAACTACTGGGTAATTGGCGGCCGTGATGGTCAGTAGGATACCTGCCAGAGCCTTGCTCACCGAATTGGCCACAGCGCGCGCCGTCTGATACCAGGCAAACGCCGACGCAACTGCGTTTTCGTCCCCATGTTCCGCGATCAGCGAGTTGGCGGCTGGATCGCGCAGCGACATGGAGAGGCCATGCACAGTTCGGATGGCATAGAGTTCCCACGGAGCCGTGGCGAAGCCCAACAACAGGGAGACCACGCTGCGCAAACTAATCGCGGCCACAAACGTGCGCTTCAGGCCAAAACGGTCGGCCATCCATCCGATGGCAGGCTTCAATACGACCGCCACCGCACTGTTCAGGCCAGCCAGGATACCGACTTGGCTAAGGCTTAATCCCAGATGGCGGGCGTACAAGGGCAGAGTAAACCCGATCAGCCCGAAGCTGAGACGCGAAAAAAGACCTTCGCCGACGATGGCCAGCAGAGGCAGATTGATGCGTTTCTTCACTTGGAGGCGCCTACATTCCAGTTTTGCTTGGCCGATTTTGAGCACACGTCTTTTTTGATTCCCGTTTTACACCGATGCCAAGCTGACAGAGAATTTCGCAAACGCCGAGCACAAGCTGGCTGGGTGCGTTGGAAGTAGAGGCGACCTTATCCCGCATGATGGCGGAGTTCGGGTTGAGAAGGTTAGCACCCATGGCCTGCAATGCACCTGCTAGGCTCAAGGCCAGTTCTGTGCTTGACTTGAGCACATAGAGATCATGTTCCACCTTGAGCGGGGCAAGATCCGTAACCCGTTCTTCCCGGTAGATCCGTTCCAAGGTTGCGCCCCATTTGACTAGCAAACGGACCACTACCGACATAATCACGCTCTTGCGCGTGGGAGCATGCCGGAGCATCAACATATCAATCTTCGCGACACCATCATCCGGCTGACCCGGTTCAGCACCTGGGCCAACAATTTTTCGCTGGCTTCGGGAACTGCCCAGGAATTAGGAAAGCATTGACTTCAATTATAGCCGGACCTTCGGACGTCTGGATGCAGCCAACTCCGAAGGGTTCGAATCCGGCAGAGTCTGCCGCAGCGCTGCGCTAGGTTGCGCAGCGCAGGGGTTACGGCAACGGGCTCGGTCGTTGGCACCACAGTAGGCGAAACATTCCACCTTAGAACCCTAGCCTCGTCGAGACCTGAAGCTGACGTCCAGGGTACGCCGAGTTGGCGCGGCCGAAGAACGTCGAGGTCTCAACACCCACATAGTTAGTCGCATTTACGTGGTTAAGGACATTGAAGGCATCGAAGCGGAACTCCGCGTAAGGTGACTTCTTGTCGCGGCCGAACACGAAGCGGCGTGAGAGACGCAAATCCATCTCAGCGAACCCCGGTCCCCTGCCCGTGTTGCGGCTCACGCCGAAGGGCCGGTCGTTGTAAACAGTGTCGTGATCGTTGTCGAGACCCGTGGTGATGTTATAAGGAATCCCGGAACTGACTTGTGCAATAGTGCCGAGCTTCAGGCTCCCCGGCAGGTAGACAATCGCTGCGACATTCAGACGATGACGGCGGTCGAAATCGGAGCGGCCGTACTCGCCGGTTAGATTGTAATTGTCAGCGGGATGCCAGGACATGCCAGAGGTGTTGTCGTAGCTGCGCGAAAACGTGTATTGCGACAGCAGCTCGAGTCGTTTACGGACCGCCGTCCGAAAGCTGATGGAAAGGCTTTGGGTGTGCGAGTCACCGGCAGCTTCGAACTGATCGACATTCGTGAAATTGGGATTGGGCCGCAGTCCAGTCGATGTCAGAGGAGCGTTGATGTCGCGCGTCCGATACAGGTGCGTCCCGCGTAACAGGGTGTATTCCGCAGAAACGAAGCTGGTGGTTGCCAGTTTGTGTTCCACTGCAAGACTGGCCTGGACCGCACAAGGAATGCGACTGCGCGGTGCGATCTGCACGACACTGGGCCGCAGGACACCCGGCAAGGGCTGCGGGAAGGTTGGATCCTCTACCAGAATCTGGCGGATATGCGTGGCTGCGTCGTAGAACAAAGTCTCCTCCTGCATCCTCCAAGGCATGCGATCGTAGAAGATCCCCGCACCAGCGCGAAACACGGTGTTGCCACTACGCGGGGCATAGGAAAGCCCAATGCGCGGCGCGAGGTTTTTGTTGTAATAGAGGTTGGACTGCATCTCATGGCGGAGCCCTACCATTAGGTCCAGGTTGGGCGCCAGCCGGACTTCATCCTGCGCGAAATAGAAATAGTCGGTCATATGGAAAACAAGGTTCGGGTTGCCCACGTTGATCGCAAACCACCCCGGCCTGGAAAGAGTGTACGTCCCGCCAAAGTTCGAGGCGTCGAAAACATCGAAATCCCGTCGCCTCACACCTGCCCCCAGGCGCCAACTGTGCCTGCCCTTGATCACGCTGGCAACGTCCTGGAATTCCACAACGCGCTCTCGCTCGCGGTCCGCCACCTGTGCGCCGCCGGCGTGATATGCGCCGGGCACAACAATGGCTGCAGCATTACTTATGCCAAACGCGTCAGTGACCTTGTTTCGGAACACGAAACGAAACTCGTTGCGAAAATTGGGCGTCGGAGTTGCAATTTCGAAGACGCGGGCGTCGTTGATGTGGGTGTGGGCATTGAAGGCCCGTTCCGGCAGATCGAATCCGCCTACGCCCTGGTTCTCCATCGAGTTGCGATTGAAGTTAAAACGAAGACTGAGCGTCTGCACCGGAGTGAAGCGGAAATCGAGACGTCCCATGCCGCGGGTGGTTCGCTGCGGCACCGAGACGTTCTGGATCAACTGTCCGCCCGGAGGTGTTGCGTTAACAATAGCGCTCTCGTTGTCATGCAGGTGGTCGCCGCCCAAATAAAAGGTGCCGCGGTCATGAGGGAGGGGGCCATCCATTTCCAACTCGTATAGTTGCCGCTGCATGGCCGGCCTGACCTTGGCAAATGCGTTCTTTGCATCCAGACTCGAGTTCCGCAACGTAACGATCGCGTGGTGGTGAATGCGGTGCGTCGATCCGGGCCGGCTGGTGACTTCGATTCTTCCCTTACCAGGCCGCCCGAATTCGGCCGAATAAGGATTCCTGTTGACTGCCACGCTCTTGACGCTGCTCGATGGGACATCAAGCTCATTGGTTTCCACTCCATCGACCAAGATCTGCGTACCTTCTACTCCGTTGGCTGAGGGATCCACAAACAACGCCACAGTGGCTAGTGGGTCACCGTCCCTTACCGGCAGGCTCTTCAGCAGATCATTTTCGGCCTGGATTCCACTCATGTTTCCATCGGCCGCCACGGGATCCACCATAGCCGCGGTCACGGTTATTTCCTGGACAACAGCGGCGATCTTCATACGGATCCGTTGTCCCGGAACAGGGGCGGAACCGATTCGTATCGGGATCACCGTGTTTTCGAAGCCGGGGGCCTTTGCGGTCAGGACGTAGCTGCCGCTCGCAAGCCCTGCAAAACTGAATTGACCCAACTGGTCGGAAATGGTCTTGCTCTCTCCATGGTTTGGATCAGCCAGGACGATCTGGGCTTCGGCAATCGGAGTGCCGCCAGGACCTTCGACAACTCCTCGGAGAGTTACAGGCGGCGACGTAGCATTAGTTGCGATAGTACTCGTCAGCAGGACCAGCAGAATTTTCAAGCTGATTTTCCTTCGCATAACACAGCATCCTTCTGCTCTTCGCGCGTCATCCGCGTACAAACCTTGAGCTCGCGGACGGTACATCTCAGCTACCTTTTGTAGGGTGCGCATGCCGCCGGAAAAATAGATCGCGATACGCATATTTTTCTTCCCCGCTACGAACCCTATACAGTCCAGGGAATCGAAGCAGCACGCCTCTCAGTCGATGAAAAAGAAAACCAAGCTACGGGCAAGAACTGGGGCTGTTCAGTGCAGGTCGCCTCGTCGGCCGCCAAATGTCGCCGTGCTGGCAGGAAGACGCTGTCTGGCTCAGGCACAACTCGGCAGCATGACTGCAGCTCTGAGCAGTAAGGGCTGCACCACGGTAGTGCTGGAGCCTGAGTCCGCTTGCTACGAGCGTAGCGATGACACCTGCCTCATGCCTCGGACGCGCGTCGGATCGCCACAGGAACTGGCAGACCGCATCCCAATCCAGGACTTTCCTCTCATTCTCAAGGCAGTGTTCAGAGACAAGGGCAACGGCCTGCGCGTCTTGCAGATTCCTGAGCAACTAGAGCGAATGATGTGGCCGGAAAACATGGAACTGGCCCAGAAATTTCTAGGAGACGATGGCTACGACCGGAAGCTGTACTGCATTGGAGAGGAAGTCTGCTTGGCGCAGAAACCTCGCCGGTGCAGCCGCTCGAGCCAGGAACTCTAGCGCCTCGTGCCTTTAGGGAATTTCTGCCGCGCAGGCATCTAGGTCGTGCATTCGGAAAGGGGAGAATATAAATGGTAGACCATGCATCGATTGCGCGTAACGGATGTGTCGAAATATACGATCAGCACACAGCCACCCGCTCCCCGAATACACGCCAGGGCATCACACAGCCGTCCCTGCAAGCAGTGATATTGGCTGCCGGCCGTAGCAGCCGTATCGATGGTGCCATTGATAGTCAGCCAAAGTGTCTGGCTGTAGTAGGTGGACGTACCTTGGTGGACCATCAACTCTCCCTTTTGGAAGAAGTGGGCATTACGCGGATTTGTGTCGTGGTTGGCTATCGCGGCACTGAAGTAAGCAAAGTGGTTGGAACCCGGGCCGAATGTATACACAACAGTCTATGGAAAGGAACCGATAGCCTCTATTCGCTTTGGCTTAGCCGTAAGTGGGTCGTCGGCTCGTTCGTGGTGATGAACTGCGATGTGCTATTACATCCGGAGGTCTTACGCCGCATTTTGGCTAAGCACGGAAGCGCATTCGCCTATGATTCTTCCTCCGGAACTGAACAGGAACACATGAAGGTCGAACTCAAGAATGGCTACTTGCATTCAATGAGTAAAGCGTTGCCTCCGGAACGTAGCCATGGCGAAAATGTGGGCGCGCTCTATTTTAACAATCGGACGGCACAGCTGTTGTTTCGCGAGGCGGAGCTACTTATAAGATCGGGTAACCAACAGAAGTGGATGGCCGCAGCTGTTCAGCAAGTTGCCCGTCGTGCCCGATTACGCGGAATTGACGTTTCAGATCTTCCATGGATTGAGATTGATTTCCCTTCGGATCTTAGGAAGGCACAAGACATTACTTGGCCTACGATTTCTGTATCTCGAGCCACGCAGGCGCCATAGCTAAACAACGGTTCACGTTCTTTGGCGGAGGGAAACCAAAGAAAGACCTTATGTATACCGATGATGCGATATGCAAGACGGCTCTCGCAGCGCGAACACAGGGTTCGCTGGCGGCTTGGCTGGCCAGTGCCTGGTCCCGACCGGTCTTCCGTGCTGAGGTCATTCTTACCTACTACAAACCCTTCACCTGTGCTCGCCTCGTGGCTGAAGTCCGGCTGGAACCCCGTCAGTGGACCACTCCAGAAAGCAAGCTGATTGTGTACATCCATGTGTATCCCACACGGGACGATGCAAGGAAAGAATATGCCTTGTTCGCGAGCGCACGCTCGCTCACCTCAGAAGGGCTCACAAAGGTTACTTTTCTAGAGGACATTCAATCGGTTGTCTGGATACTGCCAGATGGTCCAGCCTTTGATTCGATTGACTTTTGTTTCCGCTATGAAGAATTCAGCCACTTTATAAGCGAACAGGTGCCCCTCGGCCACAATGTAGTTGCAGAACTGCCAAGGCTAATCCGCTATGTGCCGAGAAAGCGCGCCATCTTTCGCTACGAGGCCAACGTGGGTTCTCACAAGTCAACATTTTATATCAAGTCTTACCCACCCGACCACGATATTCAAGCTGCGCGCAACCTTGAGATTCTGACAGAGTTAGCAAACCAAAGACGGTTAGCATTTCAGCCGCCACTGTTTGTTCATCATAGCCGACGCTGGCATGCCGTGGTTATGGATGAAGTGCCGGGTATGCCGCTTAGCGATCTGATTGACACCGCATCGCCATTCCTCTTCGCAAACGTCGGTAGTTCCCTCGCTAGCTTACATATGAGCAATATTGGTGCGACTGGAACCTGGCCACCAGAGCGGCTGCTTAATGCACTAGCAGAAGCGATATCAGACACACAACGTGCCCTGCCGGTTCTGACGGATTCATTGAACACTTTTCGTCAGCAAATCTTAGAGCGTCGGCGAACGTTACTCTTCGATGAAAAGACACCTATTCACGGTAATCTCTTTGGCGATCAGATCCTCATCGATTCAGACCAAGTCGGTATCGTCGACTGGGATGATCTTGGTCTTGGTGACCCCCTTTTCGATCTGGGGCGCTTGATCGCACACTTTATCTACGTATCCCGGCACCAGAAAAACGCCCCGACGCGGATTATTCAGAACGTCAATACTATGCTCGAAGCCTATAGAACACAGACCCGGCAGGCTATCGTCTGGGATCGTCTACGATGGCACATCGCTGTGGCTTTAGTCATGCGGGCAAAAATCTCGTCGCTACGTAAGCTCTCGATCACCTTGGTCAGCGATGTCATTACATCGCTCGCAGAAGCGCAAAGAGTCTTGCATGGTACCAGCGCATGGATCCCGCAATGACAACGACGCAAATCATCAAACCCAAAAGAATTGCTTATTACCTAAGGTACTGCCAAAACGTGCATTATTTTGCATCGATAAAACCGTTTCTCGATTATTTTATCTCCTGCGGTATCCACCAAAATCATGTCGTTGTTCGCCGACTGGCACACGGCTATCAGGAGATTGCAGACTATAAAGGCTATACTCATCTGTTTACCGATGATTGCGACCTCGTTTCCTACGATCTGATTTTGACGCCTACCTTCTTGCGGGATGATGAAGAAGGCGCCCAACATCTCGCCGTGCAGATCTTCCACGGAATGTCGGACAAACCCTTCACCTATCAGCGGAACTTTAGCCAGTACCTACTTTGCTTGTGTGCTGGTCAGCGACAGTTAGACCGACTACATTCTTATGAATGTAACCACCGGATGCCGGCGACCATGGTGGGGTATCCTAAATTCGATAGGATTCCGGCGAACCCACCGCTATATAAGAACGAGAAGAAAGCGGTAATTTATTGCCCGACCTGGCGCAAAGGTAACATGAGCTCTATAGAGCTATTCTTGAGTAATGTCGATATTATCCATGTGCTAGCCGAACGGTACAACTTAATTGTTAAACCCCATCCCAATATATTCAACCCAGAGCGAGAATTCTATGAGAGTCGAATCGTCGCTCAGCTCGAACAACTCCCCAATATCAGACTTATCCGCAGTGGCAACGTAATGGGCTGGTTTTCTCAGGCCGATCTTTTTGTCGGCGATATATCTGCATCTGGATACGAGTGGCTGTACTTCAATCGACCGATGGTCTTTTTGAATCCACAACCGGGCGTCTTAAAACCCTCTCAAGACAGTAATGCCTGGACCTACCTATGGCAGTGCGGCCCTGTATGCGATAACGTTAGAGAACTGCCAACGTTGATAGCAAACGAGCTGAACAGCGATAGCTATTCCGATATCCGTGAGACAGTATTGCATTATAGTATATTCAATCCCCGTGGCGGCACCGCGACCCAACTGGCGGTCGCACATATTTTAGCCTTGTTGTCTTCTTCCTAGCCGTAGTTTACTGCGGGTTGAATAAAGAGGATTGTAAGCATTGGTTTTGTAGAGTTTAAGATGTCCGGTTTATCTTACCCCACGTTGGGTAATTTGCAGCTCGTCTGACTTCAGTGCCTTGTGCCACTCTCCGATCAACTTCTCGACAGTAAAGATCCGCCCAGACGGTTTTCGTCCTGCCGATGCACATACTGCAGCAAGGAGATGCCCAGCAGGCAGTAAAACGCGGAGATGCGGATCTTGCGATCAGTCCAGTGATACATGGGGCTCCAACCAAGCCAGTCTCCGTCTTTCAGACCACGGGAAACTCTCTCGACGTGCTGCTGGCCGACGTACCTCCCCCTATCTGTTCCGCCGTCCCGTCCATACGATTGGTCAGCAGCACGGTTCGGCCCACACGATGATCGATGAGTTTTGTGAACGCTGCCACATCGAGGTCAAACTGTAGCCGTCATTGACCGTCACGAAATTCCAGTTGGTAGCGGATTAGTTGCGCGAGAAACTGCCCGGACAACCACTTCTGGTCTTACGATGGATCTCGTCCTCGGTCCAGCGGGCCCGCGGTTCATTCAATTCCTTGGAGAAGCGTCGCATGGATTGTAAAACGCGGCTGACGCTGGTGCTCAGGCGGTGCAGTTGCTCGGAAGCAAAGGACGTGGAATGTTTCGCCACGCAGAGATAGTCCTTACCGCACGCTCGTCGATTACCAGCGTGACACTGTCGCGCGCAATCTGGCTTTCATCCAGCATGCGCTTGATGCGTGCCAAGGCTACTGAGAACTCTTCGACATCGGCTACGTTGCCCGGGTACACGTGGGCACAGGCTTGACCCACTCTCTCCGTCCAGCACATAACTGAGGCTCACCTGACGCAAGTGGTGCCGACCTTGCTTTTTGTGTTCGCGCTGGGGCAGTTGGTTGCCGCGTTGGTGCTGGCCACATAGGTGTAGAAGTTGGTGGTGTCGTAGGCCAGCAGACGGGGATCGACCAGTTGTTTTTTCCTTCGACAGACCGAGTAAACGCACCTGCGCCTGATCTAGAGGATCTTCCGCGGGCGCGAGGGTCTCACTCGTCTCCGGCAGAATCTGTCCGAAGGCGTCCTAGCTGCCAGTTACAAGGAAACCCCACTCGGAAGCGAGGATGGTCTTGTTATACCGGTCGGCAACTTCGGTTCTCGACCGGGTCACAGATGCGGTGAATGGCCGCGAGCGAGAGAGTGAGCTGGACCGGGTCCGGAACGTGGCGCAGGCCACAGGGATTCCAGTAGCGGCCACACGCCGAAGCTGTTTTGCAGCGAGCCCCAAGGCGCCGGTGAGACGGGAGTTCGCAAGGTGGCGGGGAGGGGGACGGGGGTGGTTTTTTGCCGGACGAGTTCAGCGAGTTCTTCGGCGGTGCCCAGATAAGCCTGATGGACGATGCGAGGTTGGCCGTGCTTTCGACGAGGTAATAGTAGAGGCGGTTGCGTTTTTTCTATCGTTTCTGTACTACGTATCCTACCGCTTGGTACACATCGAGTTGTCCATAACCCAGGTCCTGAGACAGTTTCTTGGCGTTGGAAATGGCACTGCTGGCCTCCGAGAAGCCAGGGCTCAAATACGCAATGAGTGCCGCAGTTCCTGAAACAAACGGCGCACTGAATGAAGTGCCTGTGGCTTCTGCGTAGTTCCCGCCGGGATAGGTGGTAACGATTCCCTCGCCCGGAGCGGCCACAAACACTCCCGCCCCGTAGCTGGAAAAAGTGCTCCGGTTGTCCTGGTTCGAAGTAGACGCCACGCCCATGACATACGGCAGATTTGCCGGTTGACCCACGGCCGCAGTGCCCGTATTGCCGGCGGAGGCGATACAGATGACATTCTTTTCCTCCGCATAGATGATCGCATCGCTGAGTTCCGTGGAAGGGGTAGTCAGACTGAAACTCATGTTGATCACGAGCGCGCCGTGATCGGAAGCGTAGTAGACCGCGCGCAGAATGTCAGACAGGTTTGCCGTCCCGTCTCCCTTGAACGCCTTCAGTGGCATGATCTGGGCGCTGGGCGCCGTCAAGTGAACAACACCGGCTACCATCGTGCCGTGACCGAAGGCCTTGGGGAGATTCTTGTAGTCCAGAATGGCAGCCGTGGACTGATCCAGGATTGCAGCCGTGGATTGGTTGACCATTGCCACGGTGTTCTTTGAAGTGATCACCGGTGAAGACTGGGACATAACATTCTGGTTAACTGGGTTGAGATCAATCCACTCGCTTGCCGACCCCGCGATGTTGTTCACGAAGTCGTATCCAGGGACAATCGATCCTTGTAGTACGGGGTGGGTCGGGTCAATACCCGTGTCGATGATAGCCACGATGCCGAAACCCGTGGCTCCGAAGGTGGTTTGGGTATTGGGGATCCGAAGCAGAGACACAGCTGTTTGCGATGTGTACGCACCGAGTACCGAGGTCCCGTAATAAGTAACTGCGCTTGGGGCAGGCAGGCTGTCCAGAATCGCGGCCGTGGACTGACTTACTTCGGGCACAGCCGTTACCTGATCCAGTTCGATGTCCACAACATCCGTGTCGGCTCCAGCCTTGGTTTCTACTTCTTGCGGAGTTTCCGACGTCGGCCCTGTTACCAGATACACTTGGTGGTTGTCGTCGATTGTTTCAATAACGGTGAGGCCGTGCCGTTGCGCTACTCCCGCCAGCACGCTGGGATTGGTGGGACGCAGGATGAAACGGTTCTGGGCGGCTGCTGGGAGAGTGATTAGCAGTATGCAAGCGATGAAGTACAGGTACCTGCGTCTTGGAATTGTCATGCCTCTTAGCATGCCACAGAGTGCCCAGCCCGAAGTTGACGGTTGTCAAATGGGGCCAGGTCTAACCCACGTTCGTCAGAGGTTTTCAGGAAAAATCTAAGTTGTTTTGAGTGATGAAGTTACGGGCGTTTCTCAATTCCAAATCCTAACCATCACAGTCCTTGAAGCAAGCAACTTACGAACGCGAGAGGTTGGTCGTAGCGCTCACCGGGCTATTTTTGCGGTCGGGATACGAGCTGGTTAGTAAGAGCGCGCGGCGTATTTTCTAGAAATCAGTTCTGTTGCTTTTCCTAAACGGCTATCTGTCGGCTCTCCATCGTGGGTTCTTTTTGCAGGGGTTTCACGATATTCGAAGGAGTCCAACATGGCGCAAGAGAATCTCTTCCATGGGGAACACCTTCCCACCTTCCCCTGCGCATTGCGGTATCACCAACTATTCCAGTGTCTGCTGCGCTTCACGACGGAATCCGCGACCGGGCGTGGCCGCCCAGCTGTAAATCGGGATGCTTTGTTGCGCGCTTTGATCTACCGTGCCCTTCGGCGTTTTCGCGGCACTCACAGATTTGGTTCGAGCTTTCGTGCTGGAAGCGGTGGACCGCTCGCCTCGGTGTGCTGGCCAGTTATGCCCGTCCCGAGTCTCGCAACGTGATTTTCTTCTGGGGATACCGCAACCACACGGTGGTAGAAACCGAATCCGTGAGGACATCGGCGCGGTTCAGATGCTGCTCGACCTTGGTCTTACCGGCAGCAGGTGGTCCAGACAACGATAGAACCGCGTGTCGTTCATCTTGCCATGCGATGTGCAGCAGATCCTCCAGCGCGGTGGACGGATACCAGTGTTGTTCCACAGCCAACCCGCTGCCCGGATCGCGTAGCCGGTTGATGGGCGATACTGGACCAGGGCACAACGGCACTATCTACATGCGATGCCGGCCAAAGTGGCCATCGCGCGAAAGTTAGCGGTGCGGCTGCACTGGAAGCTGCGTGAAGCAGCTCAGCCTAACACCGCTGTTCGCATGCAGGGTAGCCCGACTGGCCGAAGGGTGGACGAATGTCCATCGAGAAGTTGATTGGGCTAAGCGGTGCAAACGTGCAAGTCGTACGGATCTTTCTCGTTTGCCCAAATATTTGCGTTAAGATTTTTGGACGCCCGGTAACTCTGACGGATCCCCTAGACGCACTTCGATGCGCTTTCCCGACTCCTTAATTGGCATGTGCAACTGCAGCGAGCGCTTGGCCTTATATTCCATTTGAAACTCTCCGAACCGGTTACTGATGGCCCGTCCCAGCACGTCCTTCCCCGACATCAGCACTACCGGAATAGCCCCCATCCTCCGGTCGGGATCCCGACGGTTGATGATCTGGCCGACGAGCAAGACAACCGTAGCATCGCGTTCGCGTCCTATCCGCAGATCCACTGAATAGTCACCTGCCTCGAACACCGTCTGCCGCGACATCCTTCGTTGTGAGCGCTCACCTACAGCCTCCGGCTCCCGGAAGCTGTCGAACACCAGCTTCGCCAGCAGCCGGGGCAGGTTGCGCACCTTTTCCGGGCGGTGCAGGGCAAAAATAGTGCCGGCAGAGTGAAGGACATATTCGGGAACTTGGCAGGTGGCATCCGCCGTTGTCGCTCTCCGCAGCTTTAGCAACATTTCCACGACGGGCGTGCATTGGCGGCAGGAGGATAAGTGCTGCTCCATATCGGCTCGCTCTGCGCCGCTGCGAAGGCCGAGTACGAAATCCAACCACTGCTCTATTTCAAAATGCTTCACTTGTGGCTTCTCCGTATGGTGGGGAACAGAGGTTTCGCTCCACGTAGAGTAGGGTGTCGGAATTGAGGGGAAAATATATGCGAGCAAGAAAATATTCTGTGCTCCATGCTTAGGTCCTTCCGCGTCGCATTGAAAAAAAAGGTCTTAGGGTGCACGTCCATTTTGTGCGCCGAAGGCGCATTGTCTGCTAACAACCTGATCTCGACTTACAGTAGGTCACCTCTGTTGCCCAGGCCCGGCGGGGTGAAACCCTGCTACCCGCCGTGGGACAAACACATCGAGTCGGGAGGCACCTTCCTGCTGAGCGCGACTTTGAGAATATGAGCCTCCGCGGCTGTCTCGGTGATGAAAACAATGTTAACAGATCATGAAAAGAGAAATCTCTAAACTGTTCGGGCTCTACTGACGCACAAACACTGAGGGGTCTCCTCCGGTGATAGAGAAGAGAGAGAGAATGGCTCCCCGGGCTAGATTCGAACTAGCAACCCTTCGGTTAACAGCCGAAATGATTGAAAATCTAAGTGCCCTATCTGGTGTCGCTTACGAGAAATTGGGAGCCATTTTTCCTTTTTTAGTTGCACCCAAACCTGCACCCACGCCTATGACTTCCGAATGGGTGGCCATTGGAGCGCAATCAGGTTCTTTGAGGGGCTGATTGACCGTCACTCCCCCAACGGGACTTCTGGCCCGGAACGGTTTTTGAGTGCCCCGCGACTCAGGATGAAGCGGCAATCGCAATAGCCATTTCACCTCATCGGTAAACAC
>WNFJ01046179.1_pt2 | contig 17722 bp, 12 predicted proteins | sample 5400461 | NCBI WGS metagenome assembly WNFJ01 (sample SAMN13153349, study PRJNA577476) | soil metagenome | isolation source: 115 cm saprolite on Douglas fir-dominated hillslope | place: USA:California | collected 2013-09-17 | reverse complement strand
GCGGCTGAATTGAAAATGGATCCTGTCGAAGTGCGCCGCAAGAACTTTCCCGCAGCCAATGAGTTTCCATTTCACACCGCGACGGGCCTGGATTACGACAGCGGAGATTATGAAGGTGCGTTAAGCAAAGCGCTCGATATCTCTGGCTATCAAAAACTGCGCGACGACCAAAAGCAGGCGCGGTCTGAGGGCAAGCTGATCGGCATCGGCATGTCCAGTTACGTGGAAATCTGCGCGCTCGGTCCTTCGCAAGCTATGCCGGCCGGCGGTTGGGAAAGCGCCACTGTGCGGATCGAACCAACCGGCAAAGTGACGGTGATGACCGGAGCCTCACCGCATGGACAAGGTCAGGAAACTTCATTCGCGCAAATCGCGGCGGACGAACTGGGCGTGGATCTCAATGACGTGACCGTGATTCACGGGGACACCGGAGTCGTTCAATACGGCATCGGCACATTTGGCAGTCGCGCGACCGCCGTTGGCGGCACCGCGATGCTGATCGCCATCCAAAAACTGAAAGAGAAGGCCGCGAAGATCGCTGCCCACATCCTGCAGGTTGATGCTTCGCGACTCGCCTTCGAAAGCGGACGATATTATTTGCCGGCCGCGGCCGCAGCTACAATCCCGATCTCCGAACCGGCCGTGGCAGTTGGTGAAGCACCGGCGAGAGCGTTGCCTGAACCGCACACTGAAGGCAGAACAAACCTGACGATTCAGGAAATCGCTCTGGCGGCGCACATCGCCAAGGAACTGCCTCCGGATACTGAGCCGGGCTTGTCAGCCACATACTTTTTCGAGCCGAAGAACTTTACCTTTCCGTTCGGCACGCACATCTGCGTCGTGGAAATCGACAAAGACACGGGCGAAACAAAGTTCCTGCGCTACATCGCGGTCGACGACTGCGGCAAGGTGATCAATCCCCTGCTCGTCGATGGGCAGATACATGGCGGCATCGTGCAGGCAATCGGGCAGGCCCTTTACGAAGAAGTCGTCTATGACGACCAGGGCCAGTTGGTCACCGGCGAATTGATGGACTATGCGCTGCCGAAGGCTTCACAGCTTCCCTGGTTCGAACTCGATCGCACCGAAACACCTTCGCCAGTGAATCCACTGGGCGTCAAAGGCGTAGGCGAAGCAGGCACTATCGGCGCGACCCCGGCAATCGTCAATGCGATCGTCGATGCGCTGTCGCCGTACGGAGTGAAGCATCTGGACATGCCGGTCAGGCCGGAAGTTGTTTGGAAAATAATCAACGCGTAGCTGGGAGCGCGGACGTCCCGTCCGCATTGAGCGCGAAGCGCGAAAGCAACAGAGACTCTCTGGCGATACGACTGAGCGTGCTACGCACGCTGTGCGGACGGGACGTCCGCGCTCCCAGCAAAAAAAGGAGACATCATGTTTGCAGCACAATTCGATTACGTTCGCGCCAAAACGCTGGATGAAGCACTGTCTTTGCTGGCGCAAAACGAAGACGCCAAAATTCTCGCCGGCGGGCACAGCCTGATTCCGGCGATGAAGCTTCGTTTGGCGCAGCCGCCTTTGCTCATAGACATCGGGCGCATCAGCGATCTCGCGTATGTGCGTGAAGACGGCGGGCAGATTCGCATCGGCGCCATGACGACACATTATCAAATCGAGTCCTCTGACTTGCTGAAGCGGATCTGTCCGCTGCTGCCGCAGTGCGCTGCGGCCATTGGGGACGTACAGGTGCGAAACAAGGGAACAATCGGCGGCAGTCTGGCTCACTCTGATCCAGCCGGCGACTGGCCGGCAGCCATAATTGCGCTGAATGCGGAAATGGTCGCCGCCAGCCGAAACGGCGAGCGCACAATCAAGGCGGATGATTTCTTTGTCGACCTTTTGACCACCGCATTAGAGCCCGGTGAGATTCTGCGGGAGATTCGCATCAACAGGTCGAACGGCCGCACAGGACAGGCCTACACCAAGATGCATCATCCTGCCTCCGGCTTCGCCGTGGTGGGGGTCGCAGCAAACCTCTCGCTCGACGCGGACGGGAGTTGTCAGAAGGCGAACATCGGCATTACCGGCGTCTCTTCGAAAGCCTATCGCGCAGCAGCCGCGGAAGCAGGGTTGAACGGCTCAAAACTGGACGAGCAAACCATCGCGAGCGCGGCATCGCATGCCACTGATGGGGTGGATGCGAATGGAGATCTCTTCGCGTCAGCGGACTATCGCCGCCATCTTGCTGAGGTGTATGTGAGGCGAGCAATAGCTGGAGCTATGAAGTCAGTACCGCCCGCGTGAGCGGGTGGGTTAAGCACTCAACTCGCAGATTGATCGGTGGACCCACCTGCTAACGCAGGTGGTACTGACCTCGTCATGAAAATCGAAGGCACACAGGAACTCCACGCACCGCGCGAACGCGTGTACGCCGCGCTAACTGATCCGCAAGTTTTGCAACGCTGTATTCCCGGCTGCGAGTCACTCGAAAAAACTGGCAATGACTCCTACGCCGTGACCATCAAGGCCGGCATTGGCGCGATTAAGGGCACCTTTAAAGGCAATGTCCGCCTGGAAGACATGCGCGCCCCCGAGCATTACCGCATTGTTGTCGACGGCAAGGGCGGTCCCGGGTTCGTGAAAGGTTCGGGAGATTTCGATTTGGAAGATACGGGCGGCGCCGCGCTAATCAGGTACAGCGGCGAGCTGCAAGTCGGGGGAGCGATTGCCGGCATAGGCCAGCGAATGATCGAGGGCGCCGCGAAAATGATGGCGGCGCGGTTCTTCAAAGCTCTGGAAACCGAAGCAAAAGATTCTCAGCCGTGAGTTAGAACCCGGACAGCCAGCGGCCTCAAAATATTTATCGCAGGTTTTAGCTCCTCGCTTTAGCAATAAACGCTTCGATGTCGGGAATGCTGCGCGCCAGCGACCCAGTCATCCACTTCACGCCGTCATCTGTAACCACCATGTCGTCTTCGATGCGCACGCCGATGCCCTTGTATTTCTCAAAGGCCGGTCGCACGGCCGCGACAAACTTTTCGTAATCCGCGGTTTTCGGCAAGTTGTCCAACGCGTCGGGCCGAATGTAAATTCCCGGTTCATTGGTAAAGACCATGCCGGGCAAAAACAGCGAGCTGCCGCCGACGTCATGCACATTCATTCCCAGCCAATGCGACGTGCCATGCATGAACCAGATGCGGTATTGCCAATCCGAAGTGCGATCTGTAATCAAGCCCAGTTTTAAGAGGCCGTCCTTGATCACTTCGGTCGCGGCGTTGTGGACCTGCGATAACGTCGCGCCGGGCTTGATCACTTTCGCGCCGGCTTCCTGTGCGTCATAAACGATCTGGTAAACCTCTGCCTGCTCTTTGCTGAACTTGCCGCTGACAGGAAACGTGCGCGTCACGTCGGCAGAGTAGTGGCCGTACTCTGCCCCCACGTCCATCAACATGAGTTCACCTGATTTCACCGGGCCCTGAGCCTCCTGGTAATGCAGAGTCGTAGCGTTCGGTCCACAACCGACGATGTCCGGATACCCCCAGTTGTCCGCGTTGCGCAGCTTGAAGGTGTAAGCAACCTGCGCGTCGACTTCGTATTCCCACTTTGCCTGCGAGGCAAACGCCTCGGCGCGCTGATGAGCTTCGATGCTGATATCGATCGCGTGCTGCATCAACTGAAGTTCCATCGGTGATTTGCGCACGCGCATTTGCGCAAAGATCGGCGACGCGTTCTGAATCGCGAAACCCGACTCTTTGGTCCAGGTTGCGGCGAAACGTTGCTCCTGCCGATACTCGCGACTTTCTCCTTCGGGAGGAAACTGGAGCAGGTAAAGCGAGGCCTGATTGCTCGCCGCCGCGCTAAAGAGGTTTTCAAAGCCGCCGGCACTGACGGTCGCGGACGACATCAGAATATTCTCGGGCTTTGGCCGGTAAGCCTCGTGTTTGCGGAGCGCATTCACAAATGGCCCAACCTCGCCGGCTTCCCAGATTTCCCTGATGCCGGAAAGCTTTGCCGCTTCTTCCGGGCTGTACATGTGCCCTGTCCATGTTTCAGCAGCCGCATTGCGCCGCGGAAGAAACAGAACCTCAGGCAACTGCGCATTGCCCGGCATCAGCACCAGCGTCGCCCGCTTCTGGTTTAGATTGGTGAGGTAATAAAGATTGTTCTCCTGGCGAAACTGGTAATCGACGTCGTTGGTATAGACGCGAGGTTCAGCACTGAACATTATCAGCAGTCCTTTGGGGCCGATTGCCTCGGCAACGCGTTTGCGGCGAGCCGCGAGTTCTTCCTGGCGCTTGGCCTCGTCGAACACCGGCGCCGGCGGCGTAAGGCGAATCGCCGGAGGGACTGTTGTCTCGCCCGGGCCGGCATGAACCTGAACCAGAGGCAGTGCGAGTACTGAAAGCAAAACACCGAGCGTCAATACAGACGCTGAACGAAGGCTGAATCTTCTAATCATTTCTCAAACTCCTGAAGCTTACTTGCTGAATCGTGAAACTCTGCAGAATAACAATTCGGAATTCTTTGGAATCATTTGACACGGCGGTCGTCAAGGTCGGCGTCGACGATTGGGTCGTTCACCCGGGGGAATGACCCGCGTCGTGCCATTCGGCATGATCATGATCCGTGTGCCATCCGGCTGGGTCACTATGCGCACGCCGTTCGGAAACGTCCGCACGCCCGGCGTTTGATTCGTCCTGGGCTGGTGGCCGGGGCCCGGCGGATTACGCGCAGGATCAACGGGCGGAATCTGCGGAGGACTCACGTTTGGATTAGGGTTAGGACGATCCTGATTTCGATCGCGCTCATGCGACCCGGCCGTCTGCTGGTTCGGCTGATTTTGCGCGGGCTTGTTGACTTCGGTCTTCTTGTCGACGGTTTGCTTTGACGTAGCCGTGCGATGACTAGTATCGACTTTTGGCTTGTCGACCTTGGTGTCGGCAGGCTTGGTCAACTTCGTCTGAGTCGGCCCGGTCGCCGTAGTTCCGGTTTGATTCGATTCCGCGGGCTGAGTGGGCGCTTGCGTTGTCGGCGCTGCGACCTGCTGCTGCGCCTGCTTTCTCGCCCGATAAATGTAAAAGCCGCCCGCACCGCCAGCCAGCAGCACCAACAAAAGCGCCGCTCCCAGCCATACTTTCGTGCGGTTGCCATTGCCCGCCGGTCGCACAACGGTCGCGGTTTCAGCCGACGAGCTTGCGGCGCGAACGCTGGTAGCATCGCCGGCCAGCAGAGTCTGCGCTTCACTGGCTACGGGTGTGGTGGGAGAGCCGGCAACCTTAGTCCTCTGATCGAGCAGGACCGTCTTTGCATTAGCCAGCGCCGCGCCCTCAGCTCCGATAATTGTCGCCGCGTCACCCGGCTGGTGCGACGAAGCAACGCGGAAAGCCTCGCGCATGTCGACCGCTGAGGCGTAGCGATCATCTCGCTTTTGCGACATGCCTTTGCCAAGCACCACGGCGACGGCTCCGCTCACCGTGGCTACCTCATTAGCCGGAATCAGAGGATCCGGCTGACCGTTGACGACGGCCCCGGCGCGACTGAGCGCGTCCGGCGGCTTTACGTTGGTAAGCAAATGATAGAGCGTAGCGGCCAACGCATAAATGTCGCTGCGCGCGTCCGTGCCCAGGCCCTGGACTTGTTCGAGTGGCGCATAGTTTGGCGTATAGCCAAAGATGCTGGCCGAACTTGTCACGACCGACATTTGCCCTGCCGACCCTTTTGCCAGGCCGAAATCGAGCAGCACCACCTGCCCGCGCGCGGTGATTTTCAGATTCTGCGGCTTGATATCGCGATGGATGATTTGTGGGTCTTGCGTGTGCAAATAGTCGAGAGCGTCGCAAAGCTGATCGGCCCACAACAACACTTCCTCCTGCGGGAAAGGAGCCTTTCTGCGCGCCAGCATTTCGAAAAGATCGTCGCCCGCGATGTATTGCATCACCAGGAATTGCCCGTCGCCTTCGTTGAAATGATCGCTGACACGAGGGAGGGCCTGGTGATGGAGACGCGCGAGCAGTCGGGCCTCGCGCTCAAACTGCTTGCGTAACCGTTCGTCAGTAAAAAGCGTTTCTTTCAGGGCCACGATAGTGTCGAGCCGTTCGTCCACCGCCTCGTAAACCGCGCCCATGCCGCCTTGCCCGAGTTGGCGAACAATTCGGTATCGCGCCTGAAGAATTGTGTCTGCTGAAAGCATTGGTTGGACTCTTTAAATCAGAATGCGTGACGAGTCTATCATTGCACGCAACGCAAGGCCAACGGGTTCAATCTCTTTTTTGCTACGGAAAAGCGGCTCCTTTGTCGCATCAGTTTTCCCTTCCTTTTGGACGAGCCAGGCCGGCGAATGGTCTTTGACCCTTGACGCTTTCGGCGTATGCTAGGCGCACATGAGCCAGCCTATCTCTCTGGATCCGCACGGCGAGATCATCGACGTCGGTCCGATCAGACCACGCCGCAAGCGTTGGCGATGGTTCGTTCTCCTGGCCATACTCGCTCTGCTTTTCGTCACTTCTCGTGGGCTCTCGATTTACATTTCCGCGCTTTGGTTTGGCTCGCTCGGTTATTCTTCGGTCTACTGGTACATGTTTAAGTTGAAGGTCGAGCTGTTTGCGATCTTCTTGGTGCTTACCGTTTTGATCCTGCGAGGCGGATTCTGGCTGGTCGAGCGGGCGTTTGCCCAATTCGCTCTGGATCGCCGTACCATCCTGGTCAACCAGCAACCGGTTAACATTTCGCCGTCACGCGTACTGAAACCTGCAGCCTGGGTGGTGGCCGTCCTGGCGGGTCTGGTGTTCGGTTTGAGCATGCGCGAAATCTGGCGCACCTTCGCTCTCTATTTTCATCGCGTGCCGACAGAGCTAACTGATCCGATCTTTAATAGGCCAGTCGCCTTCTATTTGTTTACGCTTCCGCTTTATGACGCAGTCAGCGGCTGGCTTCTTTATCTTACGATTATCATTTTGTGCGCCACGGTCGTCTACGCGCTGCTGGCGGTTACGCAACAAGGACTGGCCGGCACCGGTGCTTTTGCCCGCGCGCGTCGCACCAGCGTCGCTGCTGTTTCCTGCGCTCTGGCTGCTTTGTTGTTGATTTCCGCCTGGCGGTTTTTTCTTTCGCGCTATCCCTATCTTTGGGACGACCATCAAACCTTTTCCGGAGTCACCTATATGGAAGCGAATTACCTGCTTCCCGGCTACGCTTGGGTGGCAGGTTCGCTGATCCTCGCGGCACTAATCGCGGTACTTAACGCTTTCCTGCTTCGCCGCCTGCGAATCTTGATCGCCGGGATCGCCATTCCGGTGCTTGTTTACATAACTGCGGCAGTGATAGTTCCGTGGTATGTCACCACCTTCATCGTCAAGCCCAACGAGCTGGGCCGCGAAACTCCATACATCGAACATAATATCGTTTGGACGCGCCGGGCGTTCGCGGTCGACCGTATCGAGCAGCGAAATTTCGCGGCCGAAAATACGGTTGAAGCTTTCGATCTGCAGAATAACCGCGTCACGCTCGACAACATTCGACTTTGGGACTGGCGCGCGTTGCAGGACACGCTCAAGCAAATCCAGGCAATTCGCACCTATTACGACTTTCCGGACGTCGACGTAGATCGTTATCCGATCGGCGCCCAGGGCCGGCAGGTGATGATTGCCGCGCGCGAGTTGAACCTTACTAAGCTGCCGGCGGCCTCGCGCAACTGGATCAACGAGCGGCTGATTTACACTCACGGCTACGGCGTGACGATGAATACCTCTAACGGATTCACGCCTGAAGGCATGCCGCGATTCATTCTCTCGAACATGCCGATAGAATCGGCCGCGCCGGAGATAAAAGTCACCCGCCCGCAGATTTATTTTGGACAAGAGACCAACAGCGACGTCTATGTAAAGACGCGGCAGAAAGAGTTTGATTTTCCACAGGGCGAATCAAACACCTATACCAGTTATGAAGGCACGGGCGGCATCCGCATCGGCGGCGGTTTGCGTCGATTACTCCTCGCCTGGGCGGTCGGCGATCTGGCTAAGCTACCATTTTCGGACGATGTCTCGTCTGACAGTCGGGTAATGATCCACCGCAACATCCGAGAGATAGTCGACGGCATCGCGCCTTTTTTGATTTATGATCGCGACCCTTACATTGTTACCGGCAACGACGGCGGGCTCTACTGGATGATCGACGCCTTTACCGAGTCTTCTACCTTTCCGTATTCACGTCACCACAAAGTCGAAACCAACGAGATCAACTACATTCGCAACAGCGTCAAGGTGGTCATCGACGCTTACAACGGTACGACTCGCTTCTACGTTTTCGATCCCAACGATCCTTTGATCGCCGCATATCGTGGAATCTTCCCCGATTTGTTTCTGGAGGCTAACCAGATGCCGGCGGATCTCCGTGGACACATCCGCTATCCGGAGACGTTGCTCCGCGTACAGGGCGAAGTCTTTAGCCTTTACCATACCCAAAACCCCAAAGTGCTTTTTCAACAAGAGGACGTCTGGAGCGTGGCGCAGCAGGTGGTTCTGGATGAGCAGGACAAGAAGCAGGTTCAGGCAATCGAGCCTTACTATGTCCTCATGCAACTGCCCGGCGAACAGATCAAAGCCGAATTTGCGCTAATACTGCCGTTCACGCCCGCTAACCGAAATAATATGATTGGCTGGATGGCCGGTCGATGTGACGGTGATAACTATGGCAAGCTGCTGGTTTATGACTTTCCCAAATCCCGTCTGATTGATGGCCCGCTGCAAATTGAAGCTCGCATCGATCAAAACGCACAGCTTTCAGCGCAGTTCAGCCTTTGGAATCAGCAAGGCTCACGCGTGGTTCGCGGCCATATGCTGGTGATTCCGCTCGGCCGGTCGCTGCTGTACGTCGAGCCGATCTATCTCAGAGCCGAAAGCAGCCCCATGCCCGAATTGCGTCTGGTGGTGCTGGCCACGCAGGACCGTTTGGGTTATGGCGCCAGTTTTGAGGAAGCCCTTAACAGTCTTTTTGGCGAAGCCGCTAAAGCTCCGGTAGAAAGTAAAGGCGAACAGCCGAAGCCACAACCGGGCGCGTCGCCCAAGCCGTCCCCTTCGCCGTCACCCTCACCGCCAGTCGCGGGCGCGCCGAATATGCAGCAATTAGTTAATCGGGCGATACAGGAGTTTCAGGAGTATCAGCGGCTAACATCCGAGGGCAAGCTGGCAGAGGCTGGCAAGAAACTCGAAGAGCATAAGCGTACTCTCGAAGAGTTGAAGAAAGCGACCGGCAAGCCTTAAATCTCAGGGTACTTCTTTAGATGCTGCGCCCTCGTTCGATTGCGTGATAACGTTCTAGCGGCTTTCCTGCTTAAGTTTTTCCTGCAACTTTCGGACTTCGGCGACCGCTTCTTCATACTCGGGCTCGTAGCCCGGCGCTGGTTTCATCGCCAGCAGGTAGTCGATCTGTTTGCGCGCCTCATCATACCGGTGAAGCTCAGCGTAAGCCGAAGCCAGCTGCCAGCGCAGCAAAGCGTTGGTCGGGCCGAGGCGAACTCCCTTTTCGAGATACTCAACGGCCTTCTGCGAATCTCCACCGAGCATCCTGGGCGCTTCCAGATACAACTGACCCAGCGCCAGATATGCGCTTCCCGACTGATATCCCTCATCCAGCTTGATGACGGTTTCCATTTCCTGCTTGATGTCTTCGAAATCTGACAAACCCGCCAGCACACTCAGCTTGGCGTTGCCGCCATAGTTCGCCCCCAGCCAGAAGTGCCCATCTGGTTTTCCGTCCTGCAACTTCACCGCGAGCTTGCCGGCCGCGATACCATCGTGAAACGACTTCTCTTTTTCGGTGGATTCCGAACTGTGTTCACCAAGATAGTAATTAAACTTCGCCAACCGCCACGCCAGTTCATAGTTGGTCGGATCGTCCGCCTGGGACTGACGAAGCGCAACCAGCGCCTGCCGCACCTTCGTCAGATCCGACCGCCCTGTGTAGAGCTGGTCTGCTTCGGCAATCGCCTCGGCGGCCGGCCTTCTGGTGCCCCGCACCTCCGCCTCTGAAGCCGCTTTTCGGCAGGCGCCGGCGAGAATCGGCAGTAATAGCACAAGCAGAAAAAGCCCGATATTTCGGCCATTTCCCGCGAGGCAGACCCTCTGTTTGTCCTTATTGTCTGGTCTATTCATACACAGTTAAATTGCCCCTTTGGAATTCTCTTTGGATAAGGTATAGTGGCGCCCTCGAAACCCGGAAAAGCAGTGGAGGACTCAGGTGGCGGCGGCAGCATTCTATGATCTCGAGGGAACTTTGGTTAGCACCAACCTGGTTCATACGCTTGGTTTCTACGCGCGCAATCAGCCCAATCTGATCCGCAGTTTCACCAAGAGTGCCGCCACCCTGTTGAGCGTCCCTTTGTTCGCGGTCAGCGATCAGTATAGCCGAAAAGTCTTCAACGATCTTTTTTTCAAGCGGTACAAAGGCGAGACCGAGGATCGGATGCGCTTCTTTGCGGACGAGTTGTTCGTGAGAGTTTTAAAGCCCGCGGTCTTTCCGGGTGCCTTTGAACTAATTGAGAAGTCGCGCACCCTGGGTTTGCGCCAGGTCGTGGTCACCGGCGCCCTGGATTTTTCGGTAGAGCCGCTGATGAATTACCTCGGGATTACCGACTACGTGGCAAACCGGCTTGAGTTTGTAAAAGGAAAGGCAACGGGTCGTCTGTTGCCGCCGGTACTCGCAGCGGCGACCAAGGCTTCCTGGATAAGGACGTTTGCCGAGCGCGAGAGCATTAGCCTGAGCGAATCGTTTGCTTACTCAGACAGCATTAGCGATCTGCCGATGCTTTCGATCGTCGGACATCCGGCGGCCGTGAATCCGGACCTTCGTTTGCGGCAGACGGCATTGCATCACGATTGGCCGATTCTAAATCTGAAATAGTTTAAGGTTTCAAGTTCGAAACCTTAGCTTGAAACATGAAACCTGGAACCTGAAACCATGGCTTTGCAGCTAAGAAAAAAAACACACGAGTCGATCGTTTACATCGACAGCGACAGCGCGCCGCGCATCATGCCTTCGGGAGAAGACTTTATCCTCGAAGACCTGCCCGTCGGTACTCGCGTGATTTATCCCAATCCGCCGGTCAAAGGGCTGCCCAATCGCGAGGCGGCGATTCGCTATGCGCTGAATCACCCGCTGGGTTGCGATCCGCTTTTTTCCCAGCTCGAGCCGGGAATGAAGGTCACGATTGCCGTTGACGACATCAGTCTGCCTTTGCCGCCCATGGCCACGCCCGACATTCGCCAGACCGTGCTGGAAATCGTGCTGGACATGCTGGCCGGTCACGGCGTCGACGACGTGCACATCATCATTGCCAATTCCCTGCACCGCAAGATGACGCCCTGGGAAATGAAGCGCATGGTCGGACGGAAGATCTATGACGATTTTTATCCCGATCGATACTACAACCACGACGCCGAATGGAAGGAAGGCCTGATCAAGCTTGGCGAGACACGCCACAAAGAGCCACTGGTGCTGAACCGCCGGGCAGCGGAAAGTGATTTACTGATTTACTGCAACATCAATTTTGTGCCGATGGATGGCGGGCACAAGTCAGTCGCCGTCGGCCTCTGTGATTATGAATCGCTGCGCGCGCATCACGAACCGCAAACCATACGCGATTCCGACAGTTATATGGATCCTGCGCGGTCGGAGTTGAGTCACAAGTGTGGGCGCCTGGGCAAGATTGTCGACGAGCATCTGAATGTCTTTCACATCGAAACCGCCATTAACAACCGCATGTACAAAGGCGACATGGATTTTCTCCTGAAGAATGAAGACGACTTCAGCGCCTTTGATCGAATGAAATTCGAAGCCATGCGCTATACGATGAGCAAACTGCCGCGCGCCGCAAGGCGCAAGTTGTTGCACTCGCGGCCCTCCCAGTACGAGATGACTGCCTGTTTCGCGGGCAAGACTGAGCCGGTGCATGAAAAGATAATCGAGAAGGGCTTTCAGCAATACTCCATTCCGGTTCGTGGCCAATGCGACATTCTGATTACCGGCATTCCGGACATTTCCCCCTACAACGTATATTCCGTCCTGAATCCTTTGCTCGTGCAGGTGATGGGACTTGGCTATCACTTCAATTTCTACCGGAATAAGCCGCTATTAAAGAAGGGCGGAGTGCTGATCATCCACCATCCGTGTTACGACCAGTTCGATCACAATTTCCATCCCAGCTACATTGAATTCTTCAATCGCCTGTTGCCGGAATCGCGCGATGCTTTCTATCTGCGCGACAAGTACGAACGCGAGTTCGCCAACAATCCGAGCTACGTAGAAATGTATCGCCGCGGTAACGCCTATCACGGGGCGCATCCATTTTTCATGTGGTACTGGGGCGAGAACGGACGTCAGCACGTAGGCCGTGTGATTGCAGCCGGCGCCGAAAACGCGCACGTGCCCGCAATGCTCGGCTGGGAACGCGCCGACAACTTGACGGAAGCCATCGCGATGGCCCGCAATTACATGGGCAATTCCGCCGAGATCACCATGCTGCATCAGCCCATGATCGGCATCGCTGATATGGAGTAGTAGCAGAGAGTCGATGAGCAGCGAGACCACAAAATTGATCATCGCGCGGGCGATTGCCTTTGTCAGCACGCTCGGGTTGTCGCTGGCGATCGTGAACAGCCGGCCGCAATTCAAAGCGCAGCGCCAGAGTTATTTCGCCCAGGCTGCGATCGACGGAAATCTCCATCGCATGCAACTGCTTCATCTCGCGGGCGCCAACGTAAACGCGCGCGGCAACTGTTGTCTGCCGCTCTATCTCGCCGCCGGCGAAGGACGCCTCGAAGTCGTGCGCTATTTGCTGGATCAGGGGGCGGACGTCAATGCGCGCGAACAATTCGGCGACACGGCCCTTAGCGAAGCAGTCTTTAACGGCCAGTTGGCGGCCGCAAAAGAGCTGCTGCTTCGCGGCGCCGATGTAAACGCGATCGGCGACAGCGGCACGGCGCTCGACATAGCCATCAACAGAAATCATACGGCGATCGCGGACCTGCTCAAGCACCGTGGTGGAAGGAGGACCTGCGAAATCCGCAGATGCGGCTGAGAGTGTTTACGATTATGACGAACAAGCTTTCACCAACTGAGATTTATCAGGGCCGCAGAATTTTTCTGATCGGCGGCACCGGCTTTGTCGGCAAAGTAACGTTGAGCATGCTGCTACACCGCTTTCCCAATATCGGGAAGGTCTATGTCACGGTCCGCGCGCGCTCGCAGGAAGAGTCTGAAACTCGCTTCTGGAACAACGTAATCAGCGCGCCGCCTTTCGATCCGCTGCGCGAGCGATATGGCGACGCCCTGGAAGGCTTTATCCGCGACAAGGTCGCAATCGTCGGCGGCGATATTGCCGAAAAGAATCTTGGCTTCAGCGAAGAAGAGGCCGCTGCACTTGCCGATGATCTGGATGTCGTCATCAACTCTGCGGGTAACGTAACTTTTAACCCGACTCTCGAGAGTGGATTGCGCACCAATGTGGTCGGAACGCAGAACGTGATTGCCTTTACCAAACGCATGAAACGGCCGTGCCTGATTCACATCTCGACCTGTTTCGTCGCCGGCAATCGTTCCGGCGCCGTCTGGGAGAACGACGACGTGATCGGTTACTTCCCGCGCAAGAATGAACTCAAAGGCGTTGAATTCTCTGTCGAGCAGGAGATTCAGGATTGCGCGAAAATGTCTGAGCGTGCCCGCGAAGAAGCCAAAGACGCCATGCGGGCGGCGCAGTTTCGCGAGCAGGCCCGCAAGCGCCTGAATGAAGAGATGCGTGACGCCGACGATCCGGACGCGTTGGGTCTGGCCGTTGCGCGCGAACGAAAAGTCTGGACCCGCAATCGTCTGACGGAGCTGGGTATCGAACGCGCGAAGTTCTGGGGCTGGCCAAACATCTACACCTACGCCAAGGCGCTGGGCGAACAACTGGTCGCCGCCGAGACCGGAATCGTGCGCAGCATAGTCCGCCCCAGCATTGTGGAATCCGCCAAGAGTTATCCCTTCCCCGGCTGGAACGAAGGATTCACCACCACGGCGCCGATTATCTTTATGGCCTTGAAAGGCCAGCGTCAGATCCCGGCCAACGAAAAATTGATCCTGGACATTACGCCCGTAGATCAAGTCTCCGCGGTGATGCTCGCGGTCGCAGCTCAGGCCTGCTTTGAAGAACCCAAGCTGGTTCACCAGGCGGCCACCGGCGAAGTAAATCCCAACAACATGGAGCGCATCATCTCGCTGGTCGGATTGTTCCGCCGTCAACAGGAGCTGGAAAAGAAAGACGGCCTGCGTTTGTTCCGCGAAATATCAGCGCGTATCGAACCTTTTCGGGTTACTCCGGAACGCTTTGAATCAACCTCGCTGCCAATGATGAACAAAGCCGCGAAGCGAGCCTCGAGTCTGCTGGATCGAGCGCGACCGCGCTGGGGCGGCGGCCGTTATGAAGGCGTAATCAACCGGATGAAGCAGACTGTGGACCGCGTTGAAGAAGAAACGCGCGAAGCGAAAGAGGCATTCGAAATGTTTCTTCCCTTCACCTCTGAAAACGCTTACGTCTTTCGCTCGGACAACGTGCGGGCGCTCTTTGCGCGTATACGCGAGGACGAGCGGCAATTGCTCACCTGGGATCCCGAGAAGTTCGACTGGTACGACTACTGGCTGAACATTCACATGCCGGGACTGAAGAAGTGGGTGCTGCCCACTCTCGAAGAAGACATGCGGGCGCAGCCCAAGCGCATCTATGAGCTGTTTGAGACGACGACCAAACGCCATGCTACGCGCGTGGCAATGCGCATCGAACGCGACGGGCGAAAAGAGCAATACACTTATGCCGACTTGCGCGAGCTGGCGACGCGCGCCGCGGCATTCTTTGCCAGCCACCAGATCGGTTCCGGCAATCGCGTGATGCTGTTCAGTCACAACGCGCCTGAGTGGGGTATGACCTACTTCGGAGTGCTCAAGGCCGGCGCGACCTGTATTCCTGTCGATCCCGAAAGCTCCACCAAGGAAGTGGTTAACTTTGCCCGCGCGGGCGAAGCTGCGGGCATCGTGATCAGCAGCAAGCTGATGGAAGAACATTCCGATCTGCCGGAGAAGTTAAAGGCCGCGGGACTTGATACCGTCAAGCTCTGGAAGTTTGAGGAAGTCTTTGAACTACCTGACGAGAAAACTGAGGACGAGCGCATTGCCCTGCTGCCGCAGCGCGTGACGGCGCAATCGGTCGCTTCGCTGATCTTCACTTCGGGCACGACCGGCCGTCCGAAAGGCGTGATGCTGTCGCATCGCAATTTGACCAGCATGGTCTCGATGCTGTCGTCGGTCTTTGATATGGACACCAGCGACGGCGTGCTTTCAGTCTTGCCGCTGCACCATACGTTCGAGTTCTCGACCGGCTTTCTTACTCCACTCAGCCGCGGGGCACAGATCACTTATCTGCCAGAGCTAACCAGCGAACACCTCGTGAAGGCGATCAAGAACGGTCACGTCACCGGCATGGTCGGCGTGCCGGCCCTTTGGGAATTGCTGCATCGACGAATCAAGAATCGGCTACACGAACGCGGCAAGTGGGTCGGTGAAACCGCGGACCTGCTGATGAAGTTTAACGCCTGGCTGCGAGATCAGACGCCGCTGAACTTTGGCCAACTGCTCTTCTATCCGATTCACGAAGGCATGGGTGGCCGCATCCGCTATTTCATCAGCGGCGGCTCGGCGTTGAATGACAAAGTGCAGCGTGATTTTCAGGGCCTGGGCTTTACGATTCTCGAAGGCTATGGTTTGACTGAAGCGTCGCCGGTGCTGACGGTGACGCGGCCTGAGAATCGCATGCTGGCCGGCACTGTCGGCAAGTCTCTGCCCGGAGTCGAGGTGCGCATCTCCGATCCCGACCCGAGCGGAGTCGGCGAAGTGATCGCGCGCGGGCCGAACGTGATGCTTGGCTATTTCGGCAACGAGGAAGCGACGCGACAGGCGCTGGTCGATCGTTGGCTTTACACCGGTGACCTTGGCCGCATCGACGACGAGGGCAATCTTTATCTGGTCGGGCGGTCAAAGGAAATAATAGTCGACACGAACGGCAAAAATGTGTATCCGGACGAAGTCGAAGAGGTTTATCAGGACTCGCCTTACATCAAAGAGCTGAGCGTAATTGGTTTGCCCGACGGCATCGGCGAGAAAGTCGCTTGCATCGTGGTGCCTGATCCCGAATACGACATCGCGCTCTCTCGCGCTGAATTGCGCAGGAAGATCGAAGAACACTTCCGCGAAGTTTCGGCGCAGTTGCCTTATTACAAGCGTGTTAAGGTAATGCATTTCACGGACGAAGAACTGCCGCGCACCGCCACCCGCAAGGTCAAGCGCCGCGAAGTGCTGAACCTGATGCAGCAGATTGAAGATGGTGAGCGCTCTGAACAATCAGATTCCGGCGAGGCAATAACCGTCGAGGCTATGTGGCTGCTCGACATAGTCGCGACAGTGTCGAATCGTGCAAAGGATGAAGTATCGATTAATACGCGACTGGCTGACCTCGGATTTGACAGTTTAATGTTTGTCGAACTGGCCACGGCGATCGAGAACGCCGGCGGATCGCTGACGGCGCCCGAGCGTCTTAACGAGGTTCAGGACGTGCGCGAACTCCTGACTGTTGTTAGCCGGCAGGCAGCCAAACGCGACACCGCGCGACTAAAACTGGAAGCTGAAAAAGGCGACGATGAAATTCGTGTTCCTGAATTTCTGCGGACGATTGGGAATAAGACCGTCGACCTGGCGCAGCGCACGTTCTATGAACGTCTGCTGCGCACAAAGTACGAAGGCCAGACTAATATTCCCTATCACACGAACTTTATCGTCGCGGCGAATCACTCGTCTCACCTCGATATGGGTTTGGTGAAGATGGCCCTGGGAGACGCGGGCCAGGATTTGGTGGCGCTGGCGGCGGCGGACTATTTCTTTGACACCAAATACAAACGCGCTTACATGGAAAACTTTACCAACCTGGTGCCGATGGAGCGCAGTGGTTCACTGCGGCAATCACTCAGGCATGCGCGGTCATATTTGGATCGCGGATACAACGCGCTGATCTTTCCTGAAGGAACGCGTTCGATGACCGGAGTTATGGCTGACTTCAAACCGGTGATTGGATACCTCGCGCTGGCTTCGCGCGTCGGCATCGTGCCGGTCTACCTGCGCGGCACCTATGAAGCTTTTCCGAAAGGCTCGACGATTCTCAAGAGCCGGGACGTCGGCGCGCGCGTCGGACGCCTGTTGACGATTGAGGAACTCGAAGAGATGACGGAAGGATTGGCGAGAGCAGAGGCATATGGGTTAATAGCCGAGCGCGTTCGCCACGACATCGTCAACCTGCGCGATCGCACCAACGAACCTTTCGACGTCGAGGCAGTCAGGCAGCAATGGAAAGAAGAACGCCGCAGCGGCCGTTCGCGGATCGAAGCCGACGAAGAAGAGTTCGCGACCGCCAAGGGGTAACGATCCGCAGATTACGCAGATTTCACAGATAAGACCTTTAGGGAAGTTCGAAGTGTCAACATCGTAGTTTTGTATTTTCTAAATCTGCGAAATCCGTGGATTAATATCTGCGGATTAATAACTGAATGCCGAAGAAGACTACGCCAAAGAGACGCACCGCGCAGATCTGGCCCCGGAAAAGCACGAAAAAGCACGCAGCCATTGTTAAGAAAGTCCCACCGACAACTTTGATTACCGGCGGCACAGGTTTTCTCGGCGCGCACCTGGT
>WNFJ01553274.1_pt2 | contig 17723 bp, 20 predicted proteins | sample 5400461 | NCBI WGS metagenome assembly WNFJ01 (sample SAMN13153349, study PRJNA577476) | soil metagenome | isolation source: 115 cm saprolite on Douglas fir-dominated hillslope | place: USA:California | collected 2013-09-17 | reverse complement strand
CCTGTTTTCATCGGCCACCTTCGGTCTGTTGCTTGGGTTGGTTTTCGCCAATCTGCTCATGGCGTCGGATCTGTTGCGTTATCAACCGGAGGCAACGCAATGGGCCGCGCGCCTAATTGTTTACGCCGCCTTTGCCTATCTCGGCATGATGTTGGCAATGCGGAGTAGCCGTGACGAATTTTCGCTCATCATCCCGTATGTCCGCTTTGCCCGCGAGACCACCCAACACGAACCGCTCGTGCTCGACAGCAATGTGATCATCGACGGACGCATCGTCGATCTTTGCGAGACGGGCTTTCTTAGTCGCTCGCTCATTGTACCGCGGTTTGTGCTGGATGAATTGCAAACATTGGCCGACTCGCGGGATCCGATCAAACGCGAGCGTGGCCGGCGCGGTCTTGAGATTCTGAATGGGTTCCAGCGCTCGCGTGAAATCGAATTGAGCATTCACGAAACGAGCGGGGACGATGCCGGTCTTGGGGTAGACGCGCGGCTGGTGCGCACGGCCAAGGTGCTGAAAGCCGGGTTGCTCACGAATGATCACGCGCTTTCGCAGGTAGCCCGTTTGCAACAAGTCCCGGTGCTCAATTTAACCGATCTCGTGCGCGCACTGCGGCCGAACGTGGTGACCGGCGACGAGATCGAGCTCAATCTCATCAAAGAAGGCCGTGAGCCGCATCAAGCCGTCGGCTATTTGCCGGACGGAACCATGATCGTGGTCAATCACGGTCGCCCGTACGTGGGCAAGACTGCGAGGGTAATCATCTCAAGCGCACTTCAAACTTCCGCCGGCCGCCTCATCTTCGCCGAACTCAAAAACGGTGCAGAAACCTAGCCGGTTGCAACGCCCGGGCCCGCACGATCTTCACAACCAAGGCGGCAGTTATCCAGTCCGCGAGCTGTCGAAACCCTAGATTACTTGCAACAACCGCTCTCGGACTTCCTCTTCGCTTAATCCTTCGACGCGAACTACTTTTGCGCGCGACTTGTGACCACGCTCCAGTGTTCGCCCGCCACTTTGTTCTGCTTCGAGTTTGGAACAACATGAAATCGGATAGTCGCCATACGCGGGAGAATTTGTTTCCGGCACAGCATTTTAGAACGATAAGCTGGTCATATGACCGCAGACGAATTTCGACGAATCGCGCTCAGTTTTCCTGAAGCAATCGAGTCCGCGCATATGCATCATCCCGATTTTCGGGTGCGTCGGAAAATTTTTGCCACACTCGGATATCCTGACGATGACTGGGCGATGGTTAAATTGAGTCCGGAAAAACAAAAACAATTTGTTCGATGGGATCCTGATATTTTTCGGCCGGTCAAAGGAGCATGGGGACGACGTGGAAACACGAACGTTTATTTGCCCATGGCCAAGGTCAACATTGTGCGCGACGCGCTCGCCGTGGCATGGCGAAACACGGCCCCGCAACGACTGACGAAGATATGAAATGCTGGAAAACTGCCAGGTCGAGCTGCCAGTCGAAAGATCGACGTTGCCCGAAACCGGCGGCGACGAGAGGTTCCAAACATCGGACTCATTTGCGACGGTTTGGTTGCGAAGAATCTTGGGAATCGCTAACCACCGTCACTGTGGGGAGCGCAGGTTACTAGCCTGCAGTCGTCGGCAGCTTGTCGAACGCCACCGGTTCGGGCGGGCGGGATCCGATGGAATAACTTTTCGGCAAGCTGCTGAAAAGCACAGGCTGGCAGCCTGCGCTCCCCAGACTAGAAATAACTTAGCGCAGCCCAACTGCCGCGCGGACACGCTGCATGACTTGATTGGCGATTTCGTTGGCGCGTTTGGCGCCGCAGGCGAGGACATTGTCGATGTACGATTTGTCGGCCAGGATTTCTTCGCGGCGTTTGCGCATCGGCGCAAAATAGTCCCAGAGCTTCTCGAAAAGCTCCTTTTTGAAATCGCCGTAGCCAGTGCCGCCTTTCTGAAATCGATCTCGCATTTCCGCGATTTCATCTTTTGAAGCAAACAGCGAGTAGAGCTGGAAGATTGTCGACCTTGCGGGATCTTTCGGCGCTTCGACCGGTGTGGAGTCGGTCACGACGCTCATCACGCGTTTCCGCGTTTCTTTTTCGTCCCCGAAGATGTCGATGTTGTTGCTGTAGCTCTTGCTCATCTTCTGGCCGTCGATTCCGGGGACAACTTCCGTCGCCGTCTGGATGCGCGGCTCCGGCAGTTTGAAAACAGGCCTGTCCGCCTCGGACCCGTACGCCTCGTTAATTTTCACCGCGAGATCGCGCGTCATCTCGATATGCTGTTTCTGATCTTTACCGACCGGCACGATGTCGCTGTCGTAAATCAAAATATCGGCCGCCATCAGCACCGGATAATTGAACAATCCCGCGGTACGCGCCAAGCCGCGCGCGAGTTTGTCTTTGTATGAATGCGCGCGCTCGAGCAAACCCATTGGTGCGACCGTCGATAAGATCCACGCCAACTCGGTGACTTGCGGCACGTCCGATTGTCGAAAGAGCGCAGCGCGTTCCGGATCGAGCCCACACGCGAGAAAGTCGAGCGCGACGCGGCGTGAATTCTCGCGTAGGACCTTCGGATCACGGACGCTCGTCAACGCGTGATACTCAGCAATGAAATAAAATGCTTCCCCTTGCTCCTGTAGCGCGATCGCCTGCCGCATCATGCCAAAATAATTGCCGATGTGCAGCACGCCGCTGGGTTGAATGCCGGAGAGGATGCGCATTGATTCAACGCTCAACGCTCAACGTCTAACGTTCAACTGCGAAAGGTCTCGCCGGAGCCTGCTACCAGGAGATTCTTTTTACCTCGTCGCCGATGTGGAAAACGCCGAGCTGCGGTTTGCTAACGCCGGCCATCCGTGTGCGCTTCACATCAAACAAAGTTCCGCGCCCGCCGAGAAACTTCAGGGGAACGGACGCACCGGGCCGGCCATGGGAATTATTCCCACAGCGAGCTACAGCACTTCCATCCGATCGATGGCGAAAGGTGATCTCATCATGCTTTTCACCGACGGGTTGTTCGAAGTAGAAGACCAATGCGGAAATGTATTTAGTCAGGAACAACTCCACACCACGTGAACCGTCACACGGCGCTTACGCCAGAGGAATTTTTCGCGCGTGTTCTCAATGACATCCGCCATTTCTCCAAGCAGGACGCTTTCAATGACGATGTTTGCGTTGTCGGAGTACAAGTCCAACATACTGGGTGAACGACCGCTTTTGCGGAGCGCAGGCTGCCAGTCCGCCAGTCGGACGGATTCGTCCCGCGGCGAGCCTGTAATGCCAGGCCGGCTCGGACTCTCCGAAATCTTGCTAGCAATTTGGGTTTCAGCGGCTAGATAAAACCGCAAATGGCCGCTCGCGCGCATCCCGTCTCCGTCGTGACCGGTGGCGCGGGGTTTTTGGGATCACATTTGATCGATCGACTGTTGTCCGAAGATCATCGCGTGATTGCGATCGACAATCTGGTGACGGGCAACACGGCAAACATTGGCCATCTCGCTGGAAACGAGAACTTTCATTTCATCAAGCACAATGTTTCCAATTTCATTTTCCTGCCGGAAGACAAAATCGATTTCGTCTTCCATTTTGCATCGCCGGCAAGTCCGATCGATTATCTCGAACTGCCCATCCCGACGTTGAAAGTGGGCGCGCTCGGGACGCATAACACGCTCGGGCTGGCCAAGGACAAAAAGGCGTCGTTCATTCTTGCATCGACATCGGAGTGCTACGGAGATCCGCTGGTGCATCCGCAAAAGGAAGATTACTGGGGCAACGTCAACCCGATCGGGCCGCGCGGGGTTTATGATGAAGCGAAACGGTTTGGCGAGGCGATGACGATGGCGTATCACCGCTACCACAAAGTGGACACAAAAATCGTGCGCATCTTCAACACTTACGGTCCGCGTATGCGGTTGCGCGACGGGCGGGTCGTGCCAGCATTCATCGGCCAGGCATTGCACGGCGAGCCGCTCACAATTTTTGGCGACGGCACGCAAACGCGCTCGTTCTGTTACGTTTCCGATTTAATCGACGGAATTTTCAAGCTCGCGATGAGCGATTTTCACGAGCCCGTCAACATCGGCAATCCACGCGAGATGACGATCAAACAATTCGCGGACGAAATCATTCGCATCACCGGAACAAAATCGACAATCGAGTACCGGCCGTTGCCGGCGGACGACCCGAAAGTGCGCCAACCCGATATCAGCCGCGCCAAAAAAATTCTCGGCTGGGAACCGCGGGTTCAGTTTGACGAAGGCATCAAGCAGACGATCGAATATTTTCGGGAGTCGTTGAGGAGTTAGAGTGTTAAAGGGCACGACGCGCGGATTTGGAGTGCGGCAACTTTCACGCTGGACGACATCTCGCCTCGTTCCCAAAAGCGCGCACATGTCAGCGCATTCCAAAACCCACAAAATTTCGCTGGCGCTCGCGGCTTTTCGGTTGTGAATTGTCTCATGATTAAGCGGGCACTGATTGCCGCTCTCTGCTCTCTCGCCCTTTGCTTGCCGATTGCGGCGCAGCAGACAAGTCGTTTGGAGCAAACCGAAGATGAAACCATCACGCTTGAACAGCTGTCTCTCTATCAGCCGGAAATTTTCAGCCCGGTGGATAGTTCACTTCTGATTCACGATCTCCCGATGCTGACATTTTTGGACGGGCGTTTGCCGGTTTCGAGCGAGTTGGGCCGGATGGGAATGGCGCCGCTCGATGTTTTTCCGATTGCGTTCGTGAGTGCGGCAGAAACGCACAAAGCAAACGCGTCCCTGGCGTCCCCGGCGTCCGGAACGGATTCCCCGCGTGAGGTGACGACCTTGCGGTTGAATCCGGAATATTGGAGCGGTGAAGTCGGCGTGTTCTACGGTAGATCGAGCGGCAAATTCGGTCGCGAGGACTTCGGAAGCTACATCGTGGGCGGCGTCGGCAATGACAAGTTCCAAATCACAGTCGGCGCGTCTTACGAAGAGTCGAACGGGCGCGTTCCGCGCTGGGCCCGTTAACTCTTCCAACGAAGTCCGTGGCTGAGGACTGCGAGTTGGCTTCGAAAGAGGAATCAAAAAGACGATCGAATATTTTCGAGCATCGTAAAGCGGACGAGCTAAGCAGAGCCATTATCCGTACACCGAAGAAACTTGATTTGTTTCTCGCTATTGCGGTCCGATTGGTGGTGACCGTCTGCTTTGCTTCCTGAGAGGGCCCGCCAGTCCCCGAGGTCAAGCGGACAAAGAATTCTTCGCTGGGAACTGCGCGTCGATTTTGAAGAAGGATCAAGCTGGCGGAGATACTTCGGCAGCCTCGCGCATTAACTGCGATTGCGTGCCGAGGTTCATCATGCATTGCAGGTCGTACTCTCCAAGGGCGGTATCGCTCAATACGCGCTGTGCTTTAACCAGCGTGGCATGTTGCTCCGCATTGAGATGCGATCCCCATTCCACCGCCTGCTCCGTGCTGGCGAACGTTGGGATGCAAAGTTTTTCTACTGGCTTATACCTGCTCATCGGCCGTTATTCCGATGAAGCTGCCGCACGATGTATGCGTCGCCGAACGTCAGTTGCCGCACACTAGGACGCTCCTTTCTGGCTGCGATGCGAAACGGCCGGAAAAGAGCTGCCCGACGTTTTGAGGCTTTATGTTGCGCAAAGTAAAGCGCGCTGTTTTGCGTGAGTGTTGGTTGCATATTCATTTCCCTTTCAGCTCTCTTTTATGTGAAGTGGTGCGATCGAGATGATTTTACTGTATTTGGTTGTGCAGAGGGAAGGGGCCGCACCCGAGCGGTCGATCGATGCTGCGATTGTTAGGTGGCCAATGTACGGCCGAATTGCGGATACCCTAATTATATTTTGCGCGAGAACCGGACAAAGAGCGCCGGTATCGCAACGAGGAAAAGGGGAACGGCAAATAACTTTCTGGCCCGATACAGTTCTGTCACCATGTCACATCACGTTCCGACAGAGCGACGCCGCTCTACGGAAATTTTCAGCGTTTCCGCTAGGATTGGGTCCGACAATTGTAGAATTTCTGCGGCTTGCGATCTTGAATCGCTTGGTTTTGCAAGATCGACATCTAATATGAAAGCCGCCTTGAAGCGTACGGATGGATGCTGAATATTGGATGCGAACCAGCTTTTGCTGAATGGCTGGCGAATGACTTAAACGCAAACGACCGTAATACTATGAATGGCGAACAAGTTCAGGAATCGCAAAAGCGGGAGAACGCGGGCGAAGAAGACCGCAACGGGCGAGCGGAGGAAAGCGGCATAGTCGAGCGGATTCGCGATATTCTCGTCGGATCGCAAATGCGCGATTACGATGGCCGTCTTCAGCGCCTCGGCGAACAGCTGGCCGGGGAAGCTGCGCAGGCCCGCGCGGAGGCACAGAAGCGATTCGAGGCTTTAGAGAACTCCTTAAAGGGCGAAATGGAATCACTCACAAATCGCCTGAACACAGAACAATCAGAGCGCCGCACGGCAATCGAAAAATTGGGCCATGATCTCGCGGAAACGGCCAAGGCATTCGAATTGAAAATCAAAAATTTGGACGAGTATGCCCGTGAGATTCACGATCTGCACCGGCAACTACTCGAACAATCGAAAGCTTTGAGCGCAGAGGTCAAAGAGAAGCACGAGCAAACGCAGGCAGGTCTGAATCGTCAGGCCGAACAGATCCGTGGATCTATGATAGGCCGCCAGGCGTTGGCGGAGATATTGAGCGAGGTGGCCGGGCTGCTCAAAAACGAACCTCGCCGGCCGGGTACGTAAGCCAGCGGCCCGCTCATGCACCGATTTCCTCGTAATCCGGTAGAGGAGTTCGAGGAACTTCGCCGCCTCCTTCTCGGCCGGGAGCGGGAACAACTGCGCAATTTGCGCGATCAAATCACTGACAAGGAGCGGCGTTCGAGTGATGTCGCGGCGATCCTGCCGGAGGCAGTTAAGTTAAGCCGCAACCGCGGCGATGAACTTTCGCGCGCATTGCGACCCGCATTGGAAGATTCGATCAAGCAATGGATCGAAAAACAACCGGAAACCTTTATAGACGTTCTGCGCCCGATCACCGGGCGTATTGTGCGGCGGTGGATCGCGGAGAGCCTCCGGCGTTCGTGGCGATCGCTTAACCAGGCGCTCGAGAACATTTTTTCCTGGCAGAGGCTGGAATGGCGATTCGAGGCGCTGCGGACTGGCAGGAGCTTTGCGGAAGTGAGGGCGCTGCGAAGCTTGGTTTATCGCGTAGAGGAACTGTTTCTGATCCATCGTGAAACAGGTTTTTCACTGCTCCATCTTAGCGCCAACCCGGCCAGGGTCGCACATTCGGACGTAATCGCTAACATGCTGAGTGCGATTCAGGAATTCGCGCGGAACTCGTTCGGAGTCAGCGCGGGTTCAGCGTTGGTAGAGTTTCGAGTCGGCCAACTGCAGGTCTGGATAGCGCTCGGGCGCTACGCCTATCTTGCGGCGGTGATCCGCGGAAATCCGTCTCGCGAATTGCGTTCGACTCTGGAGAAAACGATCCAAACCATTCATGTGCTCAAGGCCTCTGCACTTGCCAGATTCGAGGGCGATGCTTCCGCCTTCCAATCGGTCCGGCCGCAATTGGAATCGTGTCTTCGCTCCCAATATGGTGCGACGAGCAACGGACGCACAGCTCGCGCCTGGGCGGTGCTGGCAGCCGTGGCCGCGCCCGCAATTTTCGGGATTTTCCTCGCCGTGGGAAGCCAATCGAAGTGGGAGAACTTTCTCCTCCGGCTCAACTCGCAGCCGGGTCTTATCGTAACTGAGGCGCGGCAAGGATGGTTTTCCAGCTCGCATGTGATGGGATTACGCGACGCTTCGGCGGCCGACCCAGCGGCCATCGCGCGCGAGGCGAAGCTCGATCCGGCCCGAATTGACTTCCAGTGGAAGGACTATCTCGCGATCGATCCGGCGATTGTTATGGAGCGTTTCAAGCATCGCTTCGGGATGCCGCCGCAGGCGCGCGCGATGATCAGTGACGGTGTGTTGATGCTTTCTGGCTCGGTGCCATACGAATGGCTTGAGCGCGTGCGTCGCGAAGCCACACTTTTGCCGGGTGTCGTGTCTGTCAGTGATCGCCATGTGCAGGTGACTTACGATCCAGGCTCCGTGCTGGCGCGTTTCGAAGAGAAGTTTGGTCTTCCGGAGTCAGTCCACCCCGTGTTTGCGCAAGGCGTCCTCAGCCTTTCCGGTGGAGCGCCTCACGGGTGGTTAAACCGTGTGCGTTCTGAAGCGAGCAAAGTTCCGGGGATTACCTCCGTTGACGAGGGCAACGTGACTGATCTCGACCAGCGGGCGTTTCAGCAATCCAAATCGGTCCTCGAAGATGCGTCCGTTTATTTCCTCGCAAGCAAAGACGAAATCGCGCCGGAAGGTTTCGCCGTCTTGGCACGTTTGCCGGACCAAATGAATCGCTTGGCAAACGCGGCCAAGCAAATCGGTGTGGACATAACGCTTGAGATCCATGGATATGCTGACGCCTCGGACGAGGAACGAAATCAGGCCGATCTGGCGCAGCGGCGTGCAAATAAAGTTCACGATTTTCTCGTTTCGTGCGGCTTCCAGTCCACAGGACTTAAGCCGATCGGAATGCAACAAGCGCTTAAGGAAGCCGAGGGAGAAAAATCCGTTCCGGGCCAACCTGGGGGGCGCGTCTCCTTCAAGGTCGTGTCTCCCGGATCAGCCCCGTCGCAATGATTCGTGGAGACGCCAGACGCTTAGCGGTTTCCATTTTTTGCAGTTGTAGCCACGGTGCTGTGCGCCGTCCTGAGCGGACTCCATCCGACTCCATCCGTTAGAATCAAGATTCGCCGCGCAAACCACACTCATCCGCAATTGTGAACCCAAAATCACACTGAAGTAAAAGGGGGTTTTCGCGCTCTTCTTCGGATCGCGCACCCCCAGTCCGAAGTGAACCCCAAGGTAAACGGAACTTTCATAGTTTAGCAGAACTCGTAACGAGACTAAGCTGGCGAAATCGAACTGCCCTGGCAAGCCGGCCCGAGCCTGAGCGCGCGCTTTTCGCTTGACACGACGCGTTGCATTCTGTCACAAACGCGTGCCGTCGAGATTGGCGGACAAGATCCAACCCGAAGGAGGTAGCTGTGTCGCAATCTGCAAAGTTCTGTGTCTCCATTCTCGCAGCCTTCACTCGCTTCATCGAAAGCGAAGAGCCGAGACGATTAGGGGAACAACTCGTGCGCAACCCGTGCCATAATCGTCTGGTGCCACCACGTATATCTTGGATCCTGATCTCACTGTTATTCGCTGCCGATCTGCAGGGGGCAGCCATTAGCGGCTTTGCCGCCGGATTTGCAAATCAGACGCCTGGTTTTTGGGGTATTGAGTTCCAGTCCGGCGCGCCCAACGAGCGAATTGCCGCTGTCGTGCTGAAGATGCCTGGACCCGGCTTTTTCGACTTCGATGGGGTGGGGAACTATCAAAATCAAACCGCGCCTATTTTCGATCCTAGCTCAAGTTCTGGCTTACTAGCCGCTCAGGTATTCTTTTCGTTTACCGGTGTGCATCCCAAAGTTTTGAAAATCACATTCGCTCCGGCCGCATTCGCACTAGGGGACCGACTGCAGTTTGCTGCCGATATTGATGGGCTCGGTAGTAAGGTCGGCGGGGCACTTGGCGGTTACGGAGGTGTCCAAATCACCGTCGCACTCTCCGACGGGCGGACGGGTGTGGCGAACTTCAGAACCGACACTGAGGTCGCATCAAGGGCGACTGTGGACATTGCTCCCTCTGTCGTCCTCCCAGAAACGGGTAGCACCTTCTGGCCGCTACTCTGCGGAGTGCTGATCTGTTGTATCCTAAGCACTCCGCTGCGGACTACCGGCAAGCGATTGTCTTAGGATGACGAATGAAGCCGTGTCGCGGAGGTCCAACTCACTGCCCTCGCTTCCCCGGAGGGACTGGGCGGAAAAGAATGTTCAATTTTTCGAAATGAGAATTCGAAAAAAGGAAATCAAGTGGATGTATGATCGCGCAGATTTTTTAAGATTTTTTCGCGCTGCGAGATAGCACCCTACAATTCTGGAGAAGCAACAGCCGCCTGCTCAGCCCTGCCCGCCGTGGCGGGCGAAAGGCTCCGAGGTGCCGGCTGTTTCACGTTTTGTAGGCGACACCCCTGCCTGTACAGAATCCAACCAGAGGCTTTTCAATAAAGCCAGCTCACCCCTAGAAAAACTACGCGCGCACGGACAGCCCTGGACGAAATCATAGTAGGCAAGGTTACTCACTGGCTCGCGAAGACATTCGGGATTGGCTCCCGAAAGGGTAGAAACAATGGAGGACCTTGCTCCTTTTTAATTGGACGTTGAGCGTTGGACGTCGAACGCTGGACATTTAAGCGCTGAGGTGATGGCTGTGAGCAAAAAAACATCGAAGCAATCGAAAAGCCGGTGGTCAGCTCGCGTCACGCAACGCAGCAACGCGCTCGACCTTGAGCCGAAGGTCTTCAGATCAACAAATCCGAGAAAAATCGCGGTCTCGCTGAAACGCTCTGCCGAGCGTAGCAAACAGCGTAAAGCCAAACCATATCAGTCGGCGATGTCGATGTTGAACTTTTACATCAACCGCGCCGGCAAAAATCTTCCTCAAAAACAAAAGCGCGTGCTGGAACGGGCCAAAGACGAATTGCGCGACGTCTTTGGCCGAATGTAAATTCCCACGGAGCTCTGCAGCTTTCGGCCAGCACGAATCACTCAGTCGCCCATGTGTAGATAGATCAACGCTTTGCCGCATATCAGATCCGTGCAATGACTTGCAGCCACAGCGGAAGTGCGCGCCAGCGATCAACTAAATCGGTCCTTCGGCACCTTGTCGCGCTCTACCTATTCCCAGGAATCGGTTAATAGAGCGCGCGTCTCCTCCACGCCCACACGCCAAATTTTCACCATCTCTTCGTCGCTGCGCTGATACCTGCCTCCGTAGTTGCCGTCCTTCAAATAGGCGCGCAACGAATTCGGATCCAGTCGGCGCAAACGCTCCAGATCACTCATCGGTTTTTGCTCGGACGGCATGTCGATTTTCTCCAGGCGCGTCCAGGGAAAATTTTCCATCCACGATGCGTGCGACGCCACCGGATCGATCGCCTGCACTTGGGCCCAAACTTTGGGGGCACTCCACCAATTGTGAAATTTGATCCGCACGTCGGAATGATCGGCCATCCATTCGCCGGCCAGTCCTTGCGCCGGCGTGTTGCCGCCGTGGCCGTTGACAATCAGGATTCGCTTGAACCCTTGCTCCGCCATCGCGTCGAGAACGTCGCGCAAGATCGACATGTACGTTTCCACGCGCAACGTGATCGTTCCGGGAAACGCGCGGAAGTACGGTGTGATCCCATAAGCCAATACCGGGAACACCGGCACGCCTAGGGGTTGCGCCGCCTCGGCTGCGAGGCGTTCGGCCAAAATGCTGTCCACGCTCAAGCTCAAATAAGCGTGTTGTTCTGTGCTGCCGAGCGGCAACACCGCGCGACCGTCGCGCTTGAGAAACTCCTCCACCATCATCCAATTCATTTCGCTGATGCGCATTGGACAAAGTTTGACCCACGGATTTCTTGGATTCACGCAGATTCGTTCTGAATCCGTATAAAACTTCGCGGTGGAATTTTGTCGCAATGAATGCACGCTCGGTAGCATGAAGGTCTTAACTATCGTCGCGCGCATTCTGCTCGGGTTCATTTTCGTCGTATTCGGGTCGAATGCTTTTCTGCATTTCATTCCGATGCCGCCGCCGCCGCAAAATCTGGCCGGTGATTATCTGCGAGTGTTCGTCGCCAGCGGTTACATTTACGTTGTGGCGATTCTTCAAATCGCCTGCGGCTTACTACTCCTGATCGGACGCTTCGTCCCGCTTGGGTTGACCATCCTGGGCGCAATCATTGTCAACATATTGCTTTTCCACGGTCTCATGGCGCCCGAAGGTTTTCCACCTGCCCTCGTCGTAACGGCGCTTGAGCTCTTTCTGCTCTGGCAATACCGAGCTGCGTTCGCCGGACTGCTGCAGCCGTAAGATTTCTTGCCGATCCCGCGAAAAAGTTACGCGCGTCAACTACGCCGCGACTGTACGCGCACGATTGGAATGCGCTTCCGTAATCAGTGGAATCGGTTCTGGTTCTGTTGGCGCCTCTAAAAAACGATGACGATGAACATGACGCCAACGCGACGGGCTTGCGATTGGTGGGTTTAAACCAAACGCAAGCCACCGTGGATCGTTTGGCGCAATGGTGGAGTCGAGGGTTCGAATGACTTGATACATCGTGCGCCGAAGAACGCGTTTCGCTGCGTTGCGGAGGCGTTTTTTCATCGTGCAACTACCCGCCGCAAGGTCCGACGCGGCGCGCGCTTGGATCATCCGCTCGTAAATGGAACGCCCTCGCACGGCCGTTACATCCGCAAACGGAACTCCATATTCCGGATGTAAAGCGAGAAAAACTACTATTTTCCGTGCCAGCTTTATTCTCGTGTCGATCCGCTTTGGGATATTCGTCGCGCGATGCGCAAACCCGGTCTCGATCCAGCGCTCCGACCACTTCTCGCCGCGGGCGAGCATCACCACAAGCCGCGCCTTTGCCAGCCAGGCCGTGAGGTCTTCATCCGCCGCTGCCATCCGAGCTTGTGAGTGGACTCTTGTATTCTCAGCGTCCGACCAGGCAGCCTCCGCTTTCTCAGTTTCGTCGAGAATGCGTCTGAATTCACTCGACGGAGTCTGCGTCATCCCGAGCCAGAGACCATGCATTTCCAGTCCATTCGCGACATGTTGCCCAAGTGATAAAAGGTCTTTGACTACTGTTGGAACGGTCTGCATTCGCGAGTAGCATGAGCAGGTCGAATGCCGCCGAAAGATTGAAAACTTAACGCCATTAATCGTTTCGTGGATGCCGTTCCGTTCGCGGAAATCAACGAGACGTTTTCGAAGCGCTGAGTCATAGCAAGCCGAGCGCTTGCCAAGCTGAGCCGGACGCAACAATCTGCGGCTATGGATAAGACCCAAGATCGCAGTTTCATCGGTCATCCGCGCGGTCTCGCCTATCTCGCCTTCACCGAAGCTTGGGAACGCTTTTCCTACTACGGGATGCAATCGCTGCTCGTTCTCTACATGGTCAACCGGCTGCTGCATCCCGGACACATCGAGCGCATCGCCGGGTTCGGTCCATTTCACCACCTGCTCGAGAGCGCCTATCGCGGCCCACTCTCAGTGCAGGCGCTCGCCTCGGCAATTTTCGGCCTCTACACCGGTCTGGTTTATCTTACGCCGATTGGCGGCGGATTGATCGCCGACCGTGNNCAATCACGATCGGCGCACTGCTCATGGCGGCCGGACATTTTCTGATGGCATTCGACGTGACGTTCCTCGCCGCGCTGACTTGTCTGCTCACCGGCGTTGGTTGTTTCAAGGGAAACCTCGCCAGCCAGGTCGGTGCGCTGTATGCAACGGGTGACAACAGGCGCGCTGACGCTTTTCAGATTTACTACATATTTATCAATGCCGGAGTGATCGCCGCGCCGCTGATTGCTGGCACACTCGGCGAAATTTATGGCTGGCATTACGGCTTCGGTGCTGCGGGCGTCGGCATGTTGATCGGCCTAACGATTTATCTCTCTGGCCGGAAATGGCTTCCACCCGACTCGCCCGTTGTGGAAAAGAGTAAGCGCGCGGCGAAGATTCCCCTGACCCATCGTGAAAAAATGGCGATCATCGCGCTGCTCGCGCTTTTGCCGGTGCTGACGATCGCCGTCATCGGCAATCAACAAATCTTCAACGCGTATCTCGTCTGGGCACAGGACCACGCGGACCTCGTCTTTTTCGGCCGCAAAATGCCGACGACATGGCTGATCACTCTCGACTCGATCGTATCGGTAAGCTTTCTCGCGGGCGCGGTCGTGTTCTGGCGACTTTGGTCGAAAAAATTTCCTGAGCCGGCGGAAATTACGAAGATGGGAATCGGCAGCGTTGTCGCCGTGACCGGGTTCATCTCTCTCGCAGTGGGCGCAGCGATCGGGGCTAGTTCCGGAGAAAAGGTTCCAATTGGTTGGCTCATCAGCTTTCACGTCTTGAACAGCATTGGTTTTGCAAACGTCTTTCCCGTCTCGCTCGCGCTCTATGCGCGCGTCGCCCCGACCGCCTTATCCGCCACGATCATTGGCATTTTTTATCTGCACCTGTTCGCGGCGAACAATCTCGTCGGCTGGCTCGGCGGGTTCTTCGAGAAAATGTCGGCGACGCACTTCTGGCTCTTCCACGCAGGTTTATGCGGAGTAGCAGGCATCATCTTCCTCATTGCCGGGCGGCTCTTTGGTCACCTACTCGCACCCGGTGACGGCGAAACCAAGCCGCGATGACTGGCTCGATTCTAAGTTGGACGTTGGGCGCTGAGAGTTGGACGTTTCTTCTATTCTTTTTCTAGACCGCCAGCCTAACCGGCAAACGGCGCGCGCCCCAATCGCCTGCGCGCGATTCGAAACGCCCCCGATTTCGTAGCTGCACTGGATAAGAGGATTGCGTCAACATGGTGTTATTGCTTCTTTAATTTCTTTAACGAGCTCACGCGGACTGCGCCCTAATTCGATCACAATCGCGTCCTCGGTTGGCTGCGGTTCTTCCAAATCGTCGAACTGGCTTTGCAGCAAGGCCGGATTCATGAAGTGACCGGGCCTGTGGCGTAGCTGGTTGGCAATCAGCGCGTTGTCTCCGCGCAAAAAGACGAACTTCACCTCCCCGCTGACCCGCAGATATCGGCGATATGATTCCTTGAGCGCGGAACAAGCCAAGACCATGCTCTCGTTTGTCGTAAGACATCGTTCGATCAACTCTCGCAAGCTCGTTAGCCACGGCCACCTGTCTTCATCCGTAAGCGGAACGGCCGAGCGCATCTTCTTGATGTTAGCCGCCGAATGAAAATCATCCGCTTCGTAAAATCGCCACCCAAGCTGCTGTGCCAATAACCTGCCGAGTGTGGTTTTACCAGCGCCTGAGACCCCGAAAACGATTGCAACCACGCTACCGCATTACGAAATCAAATGCGATTGGTCGAGCTTTCGCTGCGATAGATAATCACGACCGCACGGCGCTCTCATATCAAGGCGACCGTGCACAAAGAGAGCTGCAATCGAGCAATCTTATCAAAACAAAACGCTCGCTGCCGTAGAAGCCGCGAGCGTCCTTCGAATTTTCTGAATGTGGCGCTTGCCAGTCCGGCTCGGACCTATTCGTCTGATGAATCGTCACTCGATTCGTCGTCCGCGTCGCCCTGCGCTTTACCAGCCTCGATCGTGAATTTAATTGAGGTGGCGAGTTCATCGCCGTTGTAGATGTCCACACGATATTTGCCCACCGGCCACCCCTTCGTCGGTTTGGTCAGCGAAAACGCACCGTAAAAATCATCCTGATCTGCGGTCAAATTAGCTTCGTCGATCTTGTAATTCTTTGGCGCAGCGTCGCCAACATCTTCCGCGATCCAGACCCCACGCAATCTGTCACCCTCGTGCGTCCCTGTCGATTTAAAGAAAGCATAAAGCTTCGACACATTCGCCGCGAACGTCGTCGCCGGCTTCGTTTCTTGATCGACAGCAATGGCTGCTTCGACTTTGGATTTTCCGGCATGCGCTTGCGCAACAAAGGCAGCTGCTGCGACAAGCGGAATGAGTTTCAAAAGAGTCTTTATGTTACGCATAATGAGCGCGTGAAAGGAGCATGACCTATGCCGGGCGTTTCCAACAAAACCATGGGGTCCGTCTAAGCGTGACTGCCGCGAGCATCTTGACCCAGCAGCTTTGACCCTGTTAAGCGGATGAAGTGAAACGGCTGCTCTGGATCGACATCTCCAAAGCGCTGGCGATTTGTTGGGTGGTTTACTTTCATTTTTTCCGAACGTGCTTCGAACATTACCAGCCTCCGAATAACGACTGGAGCGGATTCGCTGCGAGCATCGTCACAGTTCTTCGATTGGCGTGGCTCAGAGTCTCCGGCCTCGGCTTTCACGCGGTCGGTGCTTTCATTGTCCTCAGCGGCTGGACGCTAATGCAATCCACCATGCGCCGGGCGGAGTCCGGCTCGGTGGCGTGGGGCACGTGGTATGGCGCACGATTCATTAGGCTTTACCCAATGTACTGGGTTGCGCACTTGGTTTACCTCACCTCGCCGTTCGTCGCCCGCCTGGAGCCGGTCGATAGTCGGATCGTGCTGAGTCTGCTCGGTCTCCGCTTCATCGATATCACGATGAACTTCATGTACCTCAACGCCGCATGGTGGTACTTCTCGATGCTCATTCAATTGTATTTGATCTTTCCCCTGCTCTTCTGGGCGGCGCGTCGGTTCGGGCCGTGGATGTTTCTGTTAGGCGCGTGCGCCCTCGGATTTCTCACGCGCTATGTGATGCTCGACGTCTATCCGCAACATGGATTATGGATTCTTGGCGGCTTCGCCATCTGCCGCTTACCCGAATTCGCTTTGGGAATGTCGCTGGCAATGTGGCACCGCCAATCGCCCGAGCGCGTGGAATGGTTTCTCCTGCGCGGCGCAGGATTCATCGCCGGCTTGGTGTTGTATCCGGCGGCCTTAAAGCTTTATGAGAACGGCATCGCCTATGTCTTTTGCGACTTCGCTACTGGCGGGTGTTGTTTCCTTGAAATCGTGGGCGTTGCTGGAATCATCTCGCGCTTTGCCGTCTTCTCCAAAATTTTCTGCGTCATCGGCGCGTACTCCTACGGAATTTATCTCATCCACCAGCCGTATGTCATCTGGCTTGGACTTCGCATCCGGCCACAACCGATCGCGATGTTTCTTTTGATTTTTCTCGTCACGCTGGCCGTGCTCAGCGCGTGGGGAATTGTTTTGGAAAAAGGCACTAACAAGCTGGTAACCAAATTCATCTGGCCCAAGAAAGCAGCGCCAGCTTAAACCTTTCCAAGATCGACAATCATACTTGATGATTGGAATTGTCGCGATATGGAGCGCCCGAAGGTTTTCGGCCCGCGCTCATCAAAGGCGCGGTCCGTACAGGAGAAAGCCGTTGCCATCTGGATTATTTAGAACCTCGAACCGGTCGAAGATTAACCTTGCGCCGGGCTGCGTTCAGCCCGACGCGAATAACGCGCATGTTATCGGACGCTTGGGGAGCGAGCTGCGGGAATTCTTTCGGATGCAGGATTCCAGCGAGTAATTCCAAGCTATCGACGATGCGCGGACCCGGTCGGGCGAAGTAAGCACTAGCGTTGACGAGATAAATTTCGCCAGCACGCGCCGCCGGAAGCGAATCGAAGCCGGGAAATTTTTTCAGCAATTCGTAATCGCGGCGGGCAAGATCGACATCGTAGCCGCAGAGCGCGAGCACGATTATCTCTGGCTGCGCGTCGAGCACTTGCTGCCAGTCAATCTGCGCTGAGGGTTGATGCTTCCGGCCTAACGGATCGTATCCACCAGCGATCTCGACAAGCTCCGGTACCCAATGACCGGAACAAAACGGCGGATCGACCCATTCCATCACGAAACAGCGCGGCCGGCGCAGAATGCGGCTTGCCCGCAGTCCCACCGCTTCAACGCGCTCAGATAATTGCGTGACGACTTCCTTGGCGCGCTCGGGAACGCCACACGCATCCGCCACGCGGCGAATGTCATCAAAAATATCGGACAGACTTGTGGGCTCGAGATTCACTAGTTGTGGCGGACCCGGTAACGTTTCGGCCAGCAGAGCCACTGTGCCGTAACCGACCGC
>WNFJ01584403.1_pt3 | contig 17724 bp, 22 predicted proteins | sample 5400461 | NCBI WGS metagenome assembly WNFJ01 (sample SAMN13153349, study PRJNA577476) | soil metagenome | isolation source: 115 cm saprolite on Douglas fir-dominated hillslope | place: USA:California | collected 2013-09-17 | reverse complement strand
GTGATCTCGCGCCGATTCGACAACGATCATGTTCGCGACCGAGCCGATGATCGTGAGATTGCCGGCAAATGTGGTTGCGAGCGCAAGCACCTTCCACATCAGATCCGGGTCTGTGAAACGCACAATCCAGTTTGCTGCAACGAGAACGAAGGGGACGTTCGAGAAAAGGTTCGACCCGGCCACGGAAAACCAGGCGAGATTCCATGCCTGCGCCGGCGCGGTTGATCCGAAGATCGGTTGTAACCGCCCGTAAATCGCATCAGGCAATCCTGTATCGCTCAATCCATCGACGACGATAAACAGCGCAGCGAAAAAAACGAGGAGATGCCAATCGACTAGCTTAAGCATGTCGTGCGTGTCGCGCCGTGCGAGCACCATCACCAGCGCCGCGCCCGTCATCGCCGTCCACGCCAGGTTCAAGCCAGAGAGGAAGCCAACGAAGATCGACACGAACACAACACAAACGAGTGCGAACAAACCGCGATCCAGTTTTGGAACCGCATGGACGGCACGATCAATCGTTGCTCCCCGCAACATTCTTCGAAAGCCCAACCGCAAAATGCAAAAGTTAATCGCCAGCCCGACAATCGCTGCAGGCAGAAGCGCACGTGAAAACTCCAGAAACGAGATGCGCGAGAAATGTCCGATGATCATGTTTTGCGGATTGCCCACCAGCGTGGCCACGCTGCCGATGTTTGCGCTGGTCGCGAGAGCGATGAGATACGGCGGCAGCGGTAATTTCCCGCGCCGGATAACGGCCACCACAAGTGGTGTCAGCATCAAGCAAATCGTGTCGTTTACCAGCAACGCGGACAGAATTCCCGAAGTCATTGTGACGTAAAGCAACAGACGCAGCGGAGTTCGCGAGAAATTCAGAACGAGTTCCGCCGCCCATTCGAAAAAATGGGCGAGATAAAGATACGCCGAGATAAGCATCATGCCGAGCAGCAGCACCAGCGTGTTGTAGTTGATTGCGCGATACGCGCGCTCCGGCGTCATCACGCCGGTCGCAATCATTAGTACCGCGCCTAACAACGCGGCGGCCGGGCGATTCAACGGCAGAATCTTGAGTTGCCGGCCGCTAATGAGCACGTAGGTGATCAGAAAGATCGCGCTTGCGACAAGCTCCCGCTGCCAGTGATTCACACGCGTGCATAACGGATGCCGGCCCGCTTTTCAACGGAGCGACGTTGACTTCGCTTTCGCTGCTTTCAATCAAGGTTGGCCGTTGAACCTTGAGCGTTTCTCTGCGATAACCCTTTTTCGAGATATGCGCAGCATGACTGGATACGGTCGCGCCGAGACCGATCACGCCGGGACGAAATTTAGCGTTGAGCTCAATTCAGTGAACCGAAAGCAAAGCGATATCATGATCAATCTGCCGCGCGATCTGACCGAGCTCGAGCCCCGCATTCGACAGACAATCAACGAAAATATTTCGCGCGGCCGGACCAATGCCACCATCACCCTTCACAGCGGCGCGGATGGCGCGCGCAACCTGGCGCTCAACACGGAACTCGCCCGCTCCTACCATGAAGCAATGCGGATGCTGCAGAAGGAACTGAACGCGCCGGGCGAGATCACGATCAGCACAATCCTGCAGGCACCCGGCGTAATGCGCTTCCCAGAAGAAGCCCTGACCGCAGAAGAAGCTTGGCCGGCCGTCGAAAGCGCGCTTCGCGCCGCCCTCGCAGACTTAATCAAAATGCGGGAACGCGAAGGCAAACATCTGGCCAAGGATTTGATTCATCGTCTCAAAGCAATCCGGAAAAAACTGAAGGAGGTTCGCGCACTACACCCCGACGTAGTCAAAAGATATCGCGCCGCGCTGCTCGACCGAATTCAGAAAGCCGGGCTGCCGATCGCCAGCGAAGACGAACGCGTGCTCAAGGAAATTTCTTTCTTTGCAGATCGCGCTGATGTGTCGGAGGAGTTGACGCGGCTCGAGAGTCACCTTGCCCAGTTCGCTCATCACTTGCGCAGCAAAGAGCCGGTCGGGCGTACATTGGAATTCATTACGCAGGAGATTTTCCGCGAGCTCAACACGCTGGGTGCAAAAGCGAATGATGCCGCCATTTCACAGCGCGTCATCGCCTGCAAAGCCGAACTCGAAAAGATCCGGGAGCAAGTTCAAAACCTTGAGTAACCAGTTTAGCCGCCAAGGAATTCTCTTCGTCATCTCCGCGCCATCGGGCGCAGGCAAGACCACGCTGGTTGAAGCGCTGCGACAAACCGCAAATCTTTTCTATTCCGTGTCCTGCACTACGCGAGCGCCGCGCAGCGGTGAAATTGACGGCGAACATTATCAATTTCTTTCGACTGGGGATTTTGACGCGAGACTCGAAGCCGGCGATTTTCTCGAACACGCGCAGGTACACGGAGATTTTTACGGGACATTGCGCGACCCGGTGCTGACCAATTTGAAGAACGGAGTCGATGTCTTGATCGACATTGACACTCAGGGCGCCGCCACCATCCGCAATTGCGACGATCCAATCATTCGTCAGGCGCTCACCGACATTTTTATTATGCCGCCCGATGTCGACGAATTGCGGCGGCGTTTGACGAAGCGCGGCACCGAAACTGCACAGCAGATCGATTCGCGTCTCGCCACCGCCATACAGGAAATGGAATTATGGCGCGATTACCGCTACACTGTTATCAGCGGTTCAGTTCAAGAAGACCTGGAAAAATTCCGCCACATCATGGCTGCAGAAAGTTTTCTAAGCCGACGATTGAGGCCGAAGTGACGCGAAATTATTTCACGAGTAACTTGACCATCTTAGATGGAAAGAAATTCCAAGCGCAGACTTGAAAAGACCGGCGCACGAAAAGTGGTACGCATTGCGCCTGGGAAGAAAACGATCGTGCTTGGTGTCACGGGATCGATCGCCGCGTATAAATCTGCTGAGCTGGCAAGTCTGCTCGTCAAACAGGGCCACGAAGTTTTTGTCGTCATGACGCAGGATGCGACTGAATTCATTTCGCCGCTGACGTTGCAAACGCTTTCCAAAAATCCGGTGACCACGAGCTTCTACGACGAAAAAGAAAGCTGGCGACCGGGTCACATCGATCTCGCGGATCGCACGAACCTGCTCCTGATTGCTCCCGCCACCGCGCACATCATCGCCGAACTCGCGCACGGTCTGGCCAGTCACCCGCTGGCAGCCATCGCCCTCGCCACGCGCGCGCCGATTCTGCTCGCGCCAGCCATGAATGGAAAAATGTGGCAGCATCCAGCGACAGTGGAGAATGTGGAAAAATTACAGACGCGCGGGGTTGAATTTATCGGGCCCGAAGAAGGAATGCTGGCATGCGGTTACGAAGGAGTTGGCCGGCTCTGGAAGGTTGATGACATCGCCTTCCGCGCGGAGTTCCTGCTTGCCCGGCAGGATAATTTGATCGCGTGAGATTCCTCGTTACGGCCGGGCCTACGCGCGAGCCGATCGATCCGGTTCGTTACATTTCGAATCGTTCGTCGGGAAAAATGGGTTATGCGATCGCAGAAGCGGCGCTCGATAGCGGGCACGAGGTCATTTTGATTTCCGGTCTGGTCAGCCTTCAGCCGCCGCGCGGGGCGAAATTGGTTTCCGTTTCCACGAGTGACGAAATGTTCGATGCGGTGCACCGGGATGCGGGCAATTGCGACATATGCGTGCTCTGCGCCGCGGTGGCGGATTACAAGCCGGCAGGCGTGTCACCGACAAAAATCAAAAAGCGCAGCGAAAATTTTTCACTCGAATTAATTCCTACGCGCGACATTCTCGATTCATTAGGCCATTCGCGCGATCGCCAATTCCTCCTTGTCGGGTTCGCCGCAGAAACGAATGATGTAGAAGAGAACGCCGCGCGGAAACTCCGCGAAAAAAACTGTGACATCATGATTGCGAACGACGTGAGCAGCGCAAAATCGGGAATGGAAAGCGACGTAAATGAAGTAACGATTCTCTTGCAAAACGGCGAGCGACAGAGAATTTCGCGTGCGCCAAAAAAAATTATCGCGCGCGAGCTCGTAAAAATTTTTCACAATTATGCAACAAAAACGTTTGACAAAAAAAATGTGATGATTACTTAACGCAGTTAAGTGAAGTGAAAATTATTCCCAGCTCTTCACCGAGTTCCGCACGTTGCGGATTGAAAGGGGGGAATTAGTCGATGGCAAAGAAAAAAGCAGCAAAGAAAAAAGCAGCGAAGAAAAAAAGGCATTAAGCCCGAAGCTTCGTTAACGGCCCCGAATTTCTTCGGGGCCACAACCCCTAACTTCAACCCGGGAGGAGAATTTTATTTTTTCCTCCCGGTTTTTTTGTTGTGATGCAGGCAATCCTACCTGCACTCTCTTCGGCATCGCACATCGCTCGCTAGCAGGCATGATTGCCTGCGTCACTGCATTTCCCGCTGTGCACTTTCTGTTCCTTGTGCGACGTAATCTTTCGACATGAAGCATTACCTCGACACCGCTGAAAACGCGGCGCGTGCCGCGGGAAAGTTGCTTCGGGAAAATTTCCCTCGACACCAACGAGTCAACGCCGCCGCAGCGCACGATCTGAAATTGGAGATCGATGTTCAGGCGCAGGAGCTAATTACGAACTTGCTTCTCAAAGAATTTCCCGGCCACGCGCTTTACGGCGAAGAAGGAATCGCCGGCGATCAATCCAGCGAGCATCAGTGGGTGGTTGATCCACTTGATGGCACCGTCAATTATTTCTACGGCATCCCGCATTTTTGCGTTTCGATTGCGCTCCGCCTGCGCGGCGAGATCATGGTCGGCGTCATCTACGATCCAATTCGCGAAGAGATATGGGCTGGGCAAAAAGGCGAGGCCCCGAAGCTAAATGGCTGCCCCTTTCAAGTAAGTGATCGCGCGGACTTGGCTGAATCCGTTGTGTCAATCGGCCTCGCTAAGACCGGAGAGACGATCAACGCGAATTTCCCATTGCTCCAAGCGATGATTCATCGGGTGCGTAAATGCCGCCTGCTCGGCAGCGCAGCGCTCGACATGGCTTACGTCGCGTGCGGACGATTCGATGCGTACATTGAAACAGGGATCAGCTTGTGGGACATCGCTGCGGGCTGGCTTCTAGTTGAAAACGCCGGCGGCACTGTCGATCTTCGCCCGCTCGAACACATGAAAGATAAATACAGCATCGTGGCGTCCAATGGGGTTATTGATTTGAAACTCTGATGATCGTCATTCATTCCTCATTCATTCCTCATTCGTCATTTTCATCATGATTCGATGTGGAATCGGCTATGATGTGCATCGGTTCGCCGAGGGACGAAAACTGATTTTGGGCGGCGTCGAGATTGCGCACTCCCACGGGCTGGAAGGACATTCCGATGCCGATGTTCTGTTGCATGCGATCGCCGATGCCTTGCTGGGAGCTGTTGCTGCAGGCGATATCGGCCAACATTTTCCAAATACAGACGAGTCAATTCGCGGCATCAGCAGCATCGAGATTTTAAGACGCGTGATCAAAATGCTCGCCGGAAAAAACGCGCGCCTCGTGAATATCGACGCGACGGTTCTGGCCGAAGAACCGAAACTTGCGCCACACGTTGCTGCGATGCGAAAAACAATCGCCGACGCGCTTCGCACTCCCGATTCGAATGTGAGTGTGAAGGCGACCACCAACGAAAAACTCGGCGCGGTCGGACGCAGCGAAGGCATCGCCGCAATCGCGATTGCGACGGTTGAAGTGGAGTGAGGGAGTTATGGAGTGATGCAATCATATTTCACCATTACTTCAGTACTCCACTACTCCACTACTCCATTCGCAGGACATGGCGCTGCGCTTCTTTAACACCTACTCGCGCGAGATCGAGGAGTTGGAGCCGCGCGATCCTGCGGCGCGCCCGATCCGCATGTACACTTGTGGACCGACTGTTTACAGCCGGGCGCACATTGGAAATTTTCGAGCCTATATTTTTGAAGATTTGCTTCAGCGGCATCTTGAGCTGCGCGGTTACAAGGTGCATCGGGTGATGAACATCACCGATGTGGACGACAAAACGATTCGTGGCGCGCGCGAGGCCGGCGTCCCGCTCGCAAAGTTCACCGAGCAATTCAAACAGGCGTTCGACCAAGACGCCAAAACATTGCGGATCAAACGCGCCGACGAATTTCCGTGCGCGACCGACCAGCGTTACATCGACAGAATGATCGCGATGATCGGCGCACTCATTTCGAAAGGCCTCGCTTATCAGGCCGACGACAAGTCGGTTTATTTTCGCATCAACAAATTTCCCAATTACGGAAAGCTCGCCCACTTCGATCTCACGCAGTTGCAATCAACGGGGCGCGTGAAGCATGACGAATACGACAAGGAACACATCGGCGATTTCGCGTTGTGGAAAGCTTGCGATGAAGAAGATGGCGATGTGAAATGGGATTCGCCATGGGGGCCTGGTCGTCCCGGATGGCATATCGAGTGCAGCGCAATGGCGACGGCGTTACTCGGCGACCAGATCGATATCCATTGCGGCGGCGTCGATAACATTTTTCCGCACCACGAAGCGGAAATCGCGCAGAGCGAAGGCATCACGGGAAAGAAATTTGTCCGCTATTGGCTGCATTGCGCGCATCTGCTGGTCGATGGACAAAAAATGGCGAAGTCGCTGGGTAATTTTTACACGGTGCCGGATGTTCTGGCGAAAGGTTACACCGGACGCGAACTGCGTTACGCGCTGTTGCGTGTGCATTACCGCGTGCCACTCAATTTCACCTGGGAGGGAATGGAAGAATCGCGGCAATCGCTTGCCCGGATCGATGAGTGGCTAAAACGCTTGCGCGAAGTTGCAGAAAAAGAAAACGTCCAACGCTCAACGCTCAACGCCCAACGTCCAACGCAGAAGTTTGAAGAAGCGCTAGACGACGATCTGAACATCTCCGCGGCGCTCGGATTCTTATTTGAAACGATTCGCGAGACAAATCGCACGATGGATGAAAACAAACTGGATGCGGCCTCGGCGCGCGCATGGCTGGATTGGTGGAAACGAATCAACACTGTTCTTGATGTCGAAGCTGAGGACGAAATCGTAGTTCCACAGGAAGTAACGCAACTCGCAAACGAGCGTGAGAACGCAAGACGTGAAAAAAATTGGAAGCGAAGTGACGAACTGCGCGAGCGAATTTCCGCGCTCGGCTGGGAAGTGCGTGACACAAAGGACGGACAAAAACTCACGCGACGTGGAGCAGCGTGATCTGGGGAGCGCAGGCTGCCAGCCTGGAGGTCTTGGCAGCTTGCCGAGACCGGGAATTGCCGTCACGACGCACTGTGTGTGCAAAGATGTCGCCGGCAGGGCTGCCGGCGACTACAGGCTAGCAGCCTGTGCTCCCCAGACTTTGCGCTCGCAACTCGGGAGCGTTTCGTCATCTTGAACAGTGAAAATGTTTGCGCCTACCGATTATCTTAATCTCGAACACACGGCGCATCCGAAATTGTTCGAGAACCAGAATTACGTCTGGAACGCGCTTAAACAGGTTGCGAGTTACCTGCAATTTCGTTTAAAACCCGCAATTTTGGGCGAGCTGATGGGCAAGCCGTTCATCAGTAATCATGTTTTTGTTGGCAGAGGAACGATCATCGAGCAAGGCGCTATGTTGAAAGGCCCGGCGTGGATCGGTGAAAATTGCCAGGTCCGCAGCGGTTGTTACGTGCGTGAGAACGTGATCGCTGGCGACGGCGTGGTCATGGGGAACTCATGCGAATTCAAAAATTGCATTCTGTTCGACGAAGTGCAGGTGCCGCATTTCAATTACGTCGGCGACTCGATCCTTGGGCATCATGCGCACCTTGGTGCAGGCGTGATTCTCTCAAACGTAAAGCTCGATCACGGCGAAATCGCAGTCGTGACCCCCGACGACAATATTCCAACAGGCCTCCGAAAATTCGGCGCGATCGTTGGCGATCACACGGAAATCGGTTGCAACGCAGTGATCAATCCCGGCTCGGTCATCGGTCGCGATTGCATGATTTATCCCAGCGTATGTTCTTCCCCACGGCAGCGTGGTCAAGTTGCGACAAGAACTGCAGGTTGTGGAACAACGCACAGGTTAGGCGCGGATGGGGGGGGATTCGAACCCCCGGTGCCTTTCGGCACACACGCTTTCCAGGCGTGCACAATCAACCGCTCTGTCACCCATCCCTTCAAATTCCTGCTCGTGCTCGTAATCGTAATTGTGGGTAGTTCGCGTCGATTACGAGCACGATCATGAGCATGAGCAAGAACAGAAAGCTAAAGCTGAAGCCGGCGGAACAATTCGTCGAGCGGCAATTGGATGCCGATATAAAATTCGCCGAAGTCTGCGTACTCGGCGCTGACCGGGTCAAACCGCATTTTGTAAACGATCGCCTTGATCTGAAATGTATCGCGCGCAAACAGCGTCACTCCCCATTCGGCATCGTCGAGACCGGTCGAACCGGTGATGAGCTGTTTCACCTTTCCCGCGAACTCGCGCCCCACATTCGCATGTCCTTTCATTAGTTTGCGGCGTTCGTCGAACGGGAGCGCATACCAGTTGCGGTGCTCGCCACGGCGTTTGCTCATATTGTAGAAACAAACCACCGGCCAATCCGGAAGCGTGGGATAAACCCGCTCCTGCCGATAATGCTTTATTCGCTCGCGAAACGAATTCAACGCTTCGGCAAGTTTTGCGGGATTGTTACGGATACTCGGCTCGAGTGTTTGCGCGTACTCGTCTTCGCCGGTGATGTATTCGCTTTCTTCAGTAAGCGACAAATAACTGTAAACCGGCGTCAGCACGTCGGCGCCTAATGAGAGCGACAGTCGCTTCTCGATCTTATTGGCGTTGTGCAGGTCCGGCGTAATTAACATGAACCCGATGTCCGATTTCGGGGTGACCATGCCGAGGGTCAGCAACTGCGTTGACTCCATTGCGCGCACTTCCTGCACAAGCGACGAAAGATTGGTCTTGGCAGCATTTTGCTCTTCGCGGCTGAGCAATTGCCATTGCCCGTACTCGATCCGGTAAAACAGGTGCAGGCAATGCCAGCCTTCTTCGGGCACGAGCGCAGTGTTCTTGTCGGTCATCGCGGTAGTTTCATCCCCAGGAATATCTGGTCAAGCGGTGTAGCGGCGTTTGTCTGGGGAGCGCAGGCTGCCAGCCTGCAGGTCTCGGCAGCTTGCCGAGACGGGAAACGGCGTCCCCTCGGAATTGACTGCGCAAAGATGTTGCCGGCAGGGCTGCCGGCAACGACAGGCTGGCAGCCTGTGCTCCCCAGAAAACGAGACGCTCGCTGCCCTAACCCGCGGGCGTTTGCGTCTTTGGCAGATGCGCCATGCAATATTCTTCGCCATCACGTGCGACGCGAAAATCCAGGGTTGGATCGGTCAGCTCCGTAGCGCCGCAGACCGCACAGCGATGCAACGCGTCGTCTGCGCTGCGCGACTGCACTTCAAAACGTCTGCGTCGTGTTGAAACTTCACGCCGATGCCGCGCGCGGTGAATAATCTCTGGACCGAAAAAGATGAAATAATTTGCGAAAGCGGCAATGAGCGCAGCGCGATATGAATTCGTGCCAAGGACAAATCCAACCAGCAAAAATGCCGCGAAAACCCACGCAAGCCATTTGACTTTTACCGGTAAAATAAACAGCACATAAATGATCTCGTCCGGATAGAACCGCGCAAAGGCGAAGAACAACGACGCGATCAGCATGCCGTTTGAAAAATTGCTGCCGAAGAAAAAGGCAGCGACCGTTGTGCCGATCATCCCGACGAAGAAATAGAGCGTGAGCCGGAACGGACCCCACGCGCGTTCGAGACCTTCGCCGATGAACCAGAGAAACCAGAGCGCCAGCACGATCCAAAAACTGAGCGTTTGCGGAACAAAGATGTAAGTAAGCAGTCGCCAGACTTCGCCGTGGCGAATACGCGCCGGATCAAGATCCAGCGCGAACCGGAAATTGGGATTCAGCCACATCAACGCCCACACCAGCGCGGTGAAGCCAATCACAATCCGGATCAATCCAGGAATGCCAAGAAAGCCGAAACGGCGTTCGAGTTTATCCAGCCAGCTCATCGCTGGCCGAACGTAGCCCAACAATCCCTCACCTCAATCCTCTCAACGCTCCGCCCGGTCGCGATCCCGGGAAAGGCGGGCCTTACGTGCGAATGAAAAACATGAGCGGGACCGATCTTTTCCTCTCCTCCTCGAGCGAGGAGAGGATGAAGGTGAGGAGTCGAAGTCGAGTTCCTGTGCTTGCGATAGGTCTCGCCAAGTCTAGGCTGTCGCTCGTGATTCCGGGCGAGTACAATAAGACGCCGCTTTACGACGAGCATGTGCGGCTGGGCGCGAAAATCGTTCCCTTCGCCGGCTGGCTCATGCCGGTTCAATACACGAGCATCGTTGCTGAACATCAAGCCGTCCGAAACAGTGTTGGCATCTTCGACATTTCCCACATGGGACAATTTATTGTCGATGGACTAGGCGCGCGTGAGTGGCTCAACACCATGCTCACAAACAACACCGACAAACTCGATGTTGGCACGGGTCAATACACCTTTCTCCTCAACGAACGGGGAGGCATTATTGATGACCTGATTGTTTATCGGATCGGCGACCAGAACTTTCTGTTGGTCGTGAACGCCGCCCGCGCGGAAGAAGATTTCGCGTGGTTGCAAAAACATCTTCCAGCTGTAGCGGCAGCTGTGTCAGCTGCGAATACAGTTCAGATCGACAATCGCAGCACGGAGTTTGGCGGAGTGGCGATTCAATTTGGCCCGGATATCGATCTTCCGTCGCGAAATTCGATTGCCGATTTTCCATTCGAGGGGACGGCTGTCTCCGTCGCTCGCACCGGTTACACAGGTGAGGACGGCATAGAGGTTTTCTTTGGCGCACCGGATGCGGTGAAGTTTTGGAACGCCGCGCTTGAAAAAGGTAAAGCGTTCGGAATTAAGCCCTGCGGTCTCGGTGCACGCGACACGTTGCGTCTGGAAATGTGCTACCCGCTGAACGGCTCCGATCTGTCGCCGGAACGAAATCCGATCGAGGCAGCGCTGGGCTTCTTTGTAGATCTGACAAAACCAAACTTCATCGGACGCGACGCCTTGCTGAAGGCAAAAGAAATCGGACCGCGCGAGAAGCTGGTGTCATTTCGCATGAAGGAGAAAGGTCCCCCGCCCCGACCCCACTACGCAGTTTTTCAAAATGGCGAGCGCATTGGAGAAGTGACCAGCGGCACGCTTTCTCCGAGCTTGAATTGGGGTGTGGGCATGGCGTATGTCTCGACGACGCACGCGAAGGTCGGTGCAGAAATCGGCATCGAGATTCGCGGGCAAAAGTTTCCGGCCATCATCGAAAAGAAACCGCTCTACAAAAAATCAACATCATGAATGTCCCAGACGATCTGCTTTACACCGAAAGTCACGAATGGATTAAGCGCGAAGGCGACAACGTGCGCGTCGGAATCACCGATCACGCACAATCGGAATTGACCGACGTGGTTTACGTCGAGCTGCCGAAAATGGATCGGCAGGCAAACCCGAAAGAAGCAATCGCGATTGTCGAATCCGTGAAGGCTGCCAGCGACATTTACGCGCCGGTCAAAGGAACAATCGTCGAGGTAAACAAGGCGCTCGAAGCAGATCCCGGCCTGATCAACCGCGAACCCTACGGCCAGGGCTGGATTTTTGTTCTCAAAATCGACAACGCTGATGATCTCAAGCAGCTGAAAGACGCCGAAGGATATAAAAAGCAGATCGGGTAGTCCCGCTTGTCCCCCCTGAATGGCTAATCTTGATGAAGTTTACGCTGTTGACGATCGTACAGCTGCCTTTGAGAAGCACGAGCACGGCGTTCTTGTATGTCTAGCCGGGCCTGGAACGGGCAAGACCTATTCGCTTCTAGAAAGAACGGCCGCACTAACTGCTCAAAAAATCGAACCGGATTCAATCTGCTATCTGACGTTCATTAAGGAGATCAGCAATGCGTTTGTAGCCGACTACGTCGAAAAGTTCGGATTGGACTCTTATGAAACTTCGGCACCTCGCATATCAACGCTCCACAGCTTTGCCTGCAGGCTGATTCGCAACCAAGGATTTCGAATTGGATATGAAGGAGAATTGTATTTTACAAACGTGGCCGATAGCGGAGAGATTGCCGGCCAGACGTTTCTCTCTGACCTGTTTGGAATCATCAATCACAATTATTGTCCCAGTGTGGCTCGGCTACGGGATCAGCTTGATTCGATAAAAGGTGCCGGACGGCGAAGCACCAGTCAAACTTCCGCCACCTGGCGCGGCGATATTCGAGGCTGCGAGTGACCTGTTGCGTTCTTTCCGATCGGTCGACTGGGATCAGACAATACCGCTAGCCCTGGAGCTCGTGAGTGATCCAGATTCGCGGCCACAATGGATGAAAAAAATCAGGCACTACTTTGTTGACGAGTATCAGGATTTTAATCGCGCCGAGCAAACTCTTATAGGCTTAATCGCGGCCGACTCGGACTCAACCGTAATTGTAGGAGACGATGATCAAAGTGTTTACAGTCAGCGCGGCGGCTCCCCTGAGGGAATGCGTGTTCTGTACGAGAATCCCGAGTACGATCCTGTCTCCTTGATCAAATGTCGCCGCTGCAAAGAGAACCTCGTAGTCCCGGCGAACACGTTCCAAGCAATAATGAGTGAGCATCCGCGCCCAATGGTAGCAGCATATGGCGGGGGACAGGTTGTCTGCTATCGATTCAAGAGCAGCAAGGCTGAGGTAGCATTTCTAACCGACTATCTACTGTCGCATCTTGAGGAACTCCCCAAAGAGCCGAAGCCGAAAGAAGCATTAGCGTGCCTTTTCCCGTCGCATCGTGTCTTGGAAAACTATTATGAAATGCTGTCTCCAAAAGTCCCCTGCGTGCAGCGCAATGTTTCTGCGCAGGCTAATCGCCTTTGGCTAGACCGACTCTTGCAGCTCGTTAAAAAGCCACAGCAACGATTTTTGCAGCGTCTTTTGTTAAACGATTACGTTGAACTCAAGCCGCGTCATAGACGCATGATTTGTTAATCGAATATTGGAGCGAGACATTGCGCCTTCTGACGCCTGCGCATCTCTTTTGTCGGATGGCCTGTTCAAAGAAAAAGCTGCTGACGCAGCTCAAGCCTTTTGTGACACTTATGACGCTATCGTATCCAACGATGTGGAACGAATCGCATCCATGATTTGTCCAGTCCTTGGTGTTCAACATGATTTGGTCGTCGACCAGTTGAAAAGATTGAACGATGCAAAAGATGATCAGGCGCAGGATGAAGTCGTCGCGGCTATTTGTGATAGTCTTCTGCCGGACACGGCTACACCACCAGCGGACTTGAAGTCTGTTCTCTTTCTCACGATGCACGGCTCAAAAGGGCTTACAAAGAAAACAGTCGTCATTCCAGGTCTGGAACAGGCTTGGATGCCTGGAAGTGCCCAAGGTAAAGCGCTCGCAGAACGACAACGACTTTTTTACGTCGCAATGACTCGCGCCACAGACAACGTCGTAATTACTTTCCCGCACAACCGCGGTGGTAACGATAGCCTCAACTTCCCAATACAAGGCCGGGGAACTGCAAGTTCCTTTATCGCGTGCGCGGGTCTTTCGGCAAAGTACCACGAATGACGCTGCTTAGTATCGATCTAATAATGATATCGGCTTGTATTCGATTGCAAACGCATTTCATCCCGATTCGTTTGCGATGTGGGATAACGCAACGCTCTCAGAGGTCAACGACTATGCGGAGTTGCTTGAGCACGCCAAAAATGAACGCCCGCTGCAGGCTTTTTTTTATTTGCACCGCCATTTCCTGGTCGAACATCTTCGCGGTGGTCACGGCCGCTGGGCGATTTCCCAAAAGCGACTGGGTTCGGAATACGTAACGGACTTTATGATTGGAGCTGCACATTCGTTCGGCGTTGACTGGGTCGCGGTCGAACTCGAGAGCCCACGGGCAGTACTATTTACAAAGGCCGGCGATCCAAGTGCAACGTTGAATCACGCGATTCGTCAAATCTTGAATTGGCGGACATGGCTCAGTCATAATCTTTCGTACGCGACGCGACCTGAATCGGAGAATGGACTTGGTCTTTCTAAACTCCGACCTGATGTTGAGGGTCTGATTCTTATTGGACGCCGTTCCAAGCTTTCTGACAGTGACAACGCTCTTCGATCCCAGATGTCCCACGACCTCAACATCGCCATTCACACTTATGACTACATTTTAGATGTTGCACGCTCCAAAGGCGGAGATGTTCGCGAATCGGCATTAGAAACGAAAAGGGAAACCTAACAGGTGACATGCGCTGCAATTGAAGATCACATTCTTTCGATCGCCATCGGAGTTGCGGAAGTGGTTTGAGAAAAATCATGCGACGGCGACGGAACTTTGGGTTGGATTTTATAAAAAGGATTCGAGAAAGCCGAGCATCACATGGCCAGAGTCGGTGGATCAAGCGCTCTGCTTCGGTTGGATCGACGGAATTCGGAAGCGCGTTGACGAAATCAGTTATCAAATTCGGTTCACGCCGCGGCGGCGCGGCAGCATTTGGAGCGCGACCAATATTAACCGCGTCAAAGAGCTCGCTAGACAAAAACAGATGCGACCGACCGGCTTAAAGGCGTTCGCGGCGCGGATCGAGAACAAGTCAAGCATTTACTCGTACGAACAACGAAAAACTGATTTGGGAGAACCATACGCAAAGCTGCTGAAGAAGAACAAAGCAGCCTCGAATTTTTTCCAAATGCAGCCGACGTCGTACCGAAAAATGGTCGGCTGGTGGGTTGTCAGTGCGAAAAAAGAACAAACGCGAATGGCTCGCGTGGCAAATCTGCGAAAGGAAAACGCCTGCTTCAATAGCTCAGCCTTTGCTGACGAGCAGTTCGTATCGGAGGAGATAAGCCAGGCAGCGGGGCTCGAATTACTACAGACCAGAGACGGCAATATTGATAACCAGCCCGAGAATGATCGTGTTGAATCCAAACGAGAGAACGCTGTGGGCCAAGGTGAGACGGCGCATGCGGCGTGACGTGATTTGCACGTCCGACACCTGACAGGTCATTCCGACGACAAACGAAAAGTAGGCGAAGTCAAAATAATCCGGCGGCCGATTGCCGGGAAAAATCAGACCGCCAGCATGTTGCTGTACGCCCGGTTCATCGCTGTCGCCGTAAAACGCGTGCGCATAACGCAAACCGTAAACCGTATGAACCAGCATCCAGGAAAAAATTACCGTTAGCAGCGTGAGCAGGAGATGGACGACGAAGTGGCCGTCAGTCTGATTCTTCTTCACGCTGACAAGAAATCCGACCGCGAACAGCGCGGCGCAGGCAGTGACCACAGCAAAAACAAAAATGAGGAGCCGGCTCAGATCCTGTTGCTGCGCTCGCTCCCGTATCTTGCGCTGCGGCGTAGCCAAAATTGTCACCCAAACGCATCCCAACTGGCAATCGCCGCACTCGCGAACCGAAGATGCCCGCGCAACCCTAAAAATACGGCGACAGCTGCAAGCAACGCGAGGACGAGATTATGCCGCGCGTCCTGACGGCAAACGAGATCGACAACGCGCATAGAGCGGAGATTTAGCTCTTCTTAATGGCGAAGCCGATGTAGCCCCAGCGGGCCCATTCGTAGTGCGAAGTGCGACCGGCATCGCGGCGGCCGGTTCTCTTATCGTGCGCGTACGTCCTGGCGATGAATTCGGGGAAGGCGGCGTTCATCTGGACGTCATGCGACACCAGCAAGCCGCCATCGCGCAGCCTCGGCCAGAATTGGCGAAACTCCCAGAGCATATGCCGATAGGTATGCGAGCTGTCATGTAGAAACATGTCAATCGATCCGGGCAATTGATCGCGCTTAAGGAAATCTTCCACCTTGCCGCGCATGGGTACGAATCCGCCTGAGGCGGATCGCAATTCGTCTGGAATTAGAGCGCCTTGCTCGCAGTCTTCACTCCATTCGATGCTATAGAGTTTTGTAGCCGCGAGGTTCGCATCTGCGAAAGCTTTCAAGATGAACGCCGACGACATGCCAATGAACCCGCCCGACTCCACCACCACTGCCGGTCGAAGCCAGCGCGTTAATCCGTAGAGCGTTGCGCAATCGAGCGCTCCCATTACGCCTTCGCTCCCATATGTGTCGCGGCGCCGGATCATTTCAGTCGTGAACTCGCTCGCTCGAATTTCCTGCGCAAAACGCGCCACGGCATCCCACATAGCGTAAAAGGGCGTGGCAGCCGACTGAACCGGCTCTGGCTCATTGGCTCGCACCTTCCAACGCGACCGAAATACACCCATTGTCATCGGAAAGCGGAAACATTGGCTGCAGTCAGAGCGGAGGCGAATGTTTAATTTGTCAGATTCGCAGAACGATAAAGCCTCTCCGCGAATGACAATTGCTGTAGCGTGCGCTGTCCTCAGCGCACAATCATCCCAAACCGACGCCTCCGGAAAATCCGCTGAGGTGATTTGGCCAGCTCGATTACAGCGAAGTCGCCCTTTTCTCCTGGCCAACCTGTGCTTAATTCCCCGTTCTCCCCATGAGCAGCAAACCGAAGCCGCGTGAGGCAGAGCTTAACTTCGAAGGCGCGATGGATCGGCTCGAGAAAATTGTCGAGCAAATGGAGTCCGGTAAATTGCCGCTCGAAGATCTGATCGTGCGCTACGAAGAAGGAATGAACCTTGTGAAAGTATGCCAGGAGAGGCTTGCCAATGCCGAACAGAAGATCGAAATCATTGCTCGCAATAGCGCAGGCAAGCCGATAGTTAAAGACTTCGAGCCAACGTCGGAGACGACCGGACAGGCGGCGGGTGCCGATGATTCCCAAGATGCAAATGACGAAATCAAGCTCTTCTGAGACTTCTCAAACTTCCGAGGCGACGGCCACGCCACCGCGTTTGCTCGACGGAATCCGTTCGCCCGCGGACATTAAGGCGTTGCGGGAACAGGATCTGCCGCAGCTCGCGCAGGAAGTACGCGATGAGCTGATCAAAGTGCTTTCTCAAACTGGCGGCCACCTTGGGCCGAATCTCGGCGTGGTTGAGCTGACGATTGCGCTTCATCGCGTGTTTGACACGCCGCGGGACCGCTTTGTGATGGATGTGAGTCACCAAGGTTACGTGCACAAAATGTTTACCGGGCGCCTCGACCGTTTCCACACGATGCGCCAATTCGGCGGCCTCAACGGCTTTCTTTTGCGGACGGAAAGCGAACACGACTGCTACGGCGCGGGCCACGCTGGGACCGCGCTCTCAGCGGCGCTTGGCATGGCTGTTGGACGCGACCTGCGCGGCGGTAACGAGCACATCGTGGCGGTGGCTGGTGATGCCGCATTCACCTGTGGAATCAGTTACGAGGCGCTCAATAACGTAAAAGCGCACACGAAACGCTTCATTGTCGTGCTCAACGATAACGAATGGTCGATCGCGAAGAATGTCGGAGCGATAGCCAATTACCTAAACAGCATCGTGACGAATCCCACTTATGCGCATCTGCACGATAAGGCGCGCGATTTCGTCCAGGCGATTCTTGGAAAAACCGGCGTGCACCTCGCGCACAAGGTGGAAGAAAGCGTCAAGGGTTTGCTCGTGCCGAGCGTGATTTTTGAAGAACTCGGTCTGCGCTACTACGGCCCCATCGACGGCCACGATATTCCGCTGCTGACACAGACCTTCGAGTTTTTGAAGACGCAGGAAGAGCCGTTGCTGCTGCACATTCTCTCCAAGAAAGGCAAAGGCT
>WNFJ01254652.1_pt1 | contig 17732 bp, 14 predicted proteins | sample 5400461 | NCBI WGS metagenome assembly WNFJ01 (sample SAMN13153349, study PRJNA577476) | soil metagenome | isolation source: 115 cm saprolite on Douglas fir-dominated hillslope | place: USA:California | collected 2013-09-17 | reverse complement strand
GGGTCACGAACGGCATGTCGCAACCCACCGCCAAAACCCATTCGGTCCGTGCGTGCGTCAGGGCCGCATGCACACCTCCGGGCGCACCGCGGTCGGGGATGACATCGGCCACGGTGCGCAGAGAATACGCCACGTAGGGGACCGGTTCTTTCGCGACGAGCAGCACCTCGGCAAAGGCGGACTGCAAATCGAGCAAGCGCGAGAGGAGGGATCGCCCCTCGAGGGTCAGGAGCCCCTTGGCAGTCCCCGCCAGGCGGCTCCCCTTTCCGCCGGCGATCACCGCGAGCGCTGCGTTGGAATGCCTTTCCATCTTCCAGAAAGCCGTAACAGCAGCGTATACGGAATTCGGACGTATATGGCAGCCATGGTCCCACTTGACCAAGCCAAAGCCCTCGCGCTCGAGGTCATCGAGATCGGCGACCCGATCGAGGTTCCGCTCGAGGCGGCTCATGGGCGTTTCCTCGCGGGACCTTTGCGCGCAACGCGGTCACTGCCGAATTTCGACAACTCAGCCATGGATGGCTATGCCCTGAAAAGCGCCGACACTTCGGGGGCGAATCGCGATCGACCGGCCCGGATGCGCGTGATCGAGACCATCTACGCCGGGGTGCTTCCACAGCGATCGATCGGCGCCTCGCAGGCGGCCCGGATTTTTACCGGTGCGCCGATACCCAAAGGCGCCGACTGCGTGGTGCGGCAGGAGGCGGCGCGCGCCGAGGGCGACGAGGTCCAGGTCTTCGTGGAGGCAGCGCGCCAGAGCAACATCCGTCGGGTGGGAGAAGAGTTGCCGCAGGGCGAGAGCGTCTTCTCCGCCGGCCAACGCCTGGATGCGTACGCGCTGGCTTTGCTCGCCTCGCTCGGCCTGGAGAGGGTCGCCGTTCGGCGTCAGCCCACCGTCTCCATCCTGACCGTGGGCGATGAGCTGGTCCCGCCGGGCCGCCCCGCCGCCGGACACCAGATCTACAATTCCAACGCCGCGCTTCTGGGCGCTCTGAGCGTTGAGGCCGGGGCGAAAGTGGTCCTTTCCGCATATCAAGGTGACCAGGAAGCCGCGCTGCGCGCCGCCTTGGAGAAGATGGCGCCGAGCGCGGATCTGCTGATCACCGCCGGGGGGGCTTCCATCGGCGACAAAGATCTGGTGAAGCGGGTTCTGCGGGCGCTCGGCGGAGTGACGGTTTTCGATGGCGTGGCGCTCAAGCCGGGCAAATCGGCCGGGGTGGTGATGCTCGACAAACACCCGATCCTGATTCTCCCTGGAAATCCCGGCGCGGCCGCGGTCGCGTTCGATCAGTTCGCTCGGGCAATGCTGTTCAAACGACAGGGGGTGACCGAGACTCGGCAAAGGCTACGCGTCGAGCTGGGGTCTTCCCAGCACAAGCAGACAGGCCTGACGTATCTCTTGAGCGCAAAGCTGCGGCAAGATGACGACGGAACAAGGGCGACCGCAACGATCCGGCCCCAGGGGTCCGGCCAATTGCTGCAAAACGTGGGTGCGGACGGATGGGTTGTCTTGCCGCCCGGTCGAGCGGATTTCGCGGCCGGAGAGGAGGCGGTGATGGAGCTTTTTGTCAGGCCAACCTTCGGCGCGGTACCGCCCGCACGCGAGGGATCGTCGGCCGACGGCCGGAGCGCAAGTCGATGAAAGCGCCCTGGGTCAGCATCATCGGGTGGTCCGGAAGCGGAAAAACAGCACTGCTCACCCATCTGGTGAGGGTCCTTCGGCAACGTGGGTTGACGGTTGCGGCGGTCAAGCATTCGAGCGATGGCCATGGGCTTCACAAGCCTGGCTCGGACACCGAGGCACTGGAGAAGGCCGGCGCCGCCCCGGTGGGACTTGCCACCCCGGCAGGAGTGCAGTTGACGTTTCCGGGAGAGACGGCGGCCGCCCTTCCGGCGATGTTGGAGAGCCTTGCCCCCGAGGCGGACCTCGTCCTGGTCGAGGGTTGGAAGGATGGCCCGTTTCCCAAGATCGAAGTGTGGCGCAAGGAGTTGGGTCCGCTGATCGCCACTGGACGCAGCGATGTGCTCGCGGTGGTCACCGATGAGCCGCTGCCGCATCATTTCCGGCGGTTCAGCGCCGCGGCGGTGCCCGAGCTTGCGGATTTTCTGACCCAATGGGTCGCCGAGCGCGTTAGAGCTTCGCACCGGGATTCGGCCGAGCGGGACCTTTCCCCTCTGACGCCCGAGGACTAGGGTGCGCCTTTGAAGGGAATCGTCGAACGCACGGTGACGCAGTTTGCTGGCGAGAGCGCGGAGCGCACCAGCCGGCTGGACTGGATCGCGGTCGAGGAGCCCCTCGAGATCCGGGTAGCGACCGATCCGATCGCCATCACGATGCGAACCCCCGGCGACGACGCTTTGCTCGCGCTCGGGTTCCTCCTCTCGGAGGGAATCATTCGATCGATCGATGACGTCGGCTCGGTGGCCCATTGCGGGCGCCCCGGCGAAGAGGGGTTCGGCAACGTGATCGACGTCACCGCGGCGCCCGGGGTCTCGCTGGACATCGACAAGGTGCAAGCGACCCGGCGGGGAACACTCACCACCTCCGCTTGCGGCGTTTGCGGCCGCCGAAGCGTCGATGACCTGTTTGCGATCTGCGGCCAGGTGCCTCCAGGGCCAATCCTGGATCTGCACGTCGTGGCCTCGGCGACAGAACGGCTGCGGAACGCTCAGCACAATTTTTCGCAAACCGGAGGGGTGCATGCGGCGGCGGCGCTGAATGCGCAGGGCGACATGCTTGCCGCCCACGAGGATGTCGGCCGGCACAACGCGGTGGATAAGGCGGCGATTCGCCTCGGGAATCGACCTGCCATCGCCCCCGAGAACGCGCCTGCACTCTTGGTGGTCAGCGGAAGAGCGAGCTTCGAGATCGTGCAGAAAGCCACCGTGGCTCGAATCCCGATCGTGGCCAGCGTTTCTGCGCCGAGCTCTCTCGCCATCGATCTCGCCCAGCGCTCGGGGATCACCTTGGCGGGATTCGTACGCCACGGGAGCTTGAACGCCTACACCCACCCCGAGCGGATCGCCGGCCTGGTCCGCTAGGGTTCCCTTCCATCCTTGCCCAAAGATCCAGGCCCCTCGCTTCACCGTGGCCCGGACCACCAGTACCCATCCGATTACCGGTAGAGTTCAATTTTGGATAGTCTACAGGCCGACGCAAGGACCGGACTCGGATGGGAACTTCCCGACACCCTCCCTGGCTTCGACAGCGAGATGCGGCGAGCCTCGCCCGCGGATACTCGCGACCGTTCAGGTGGGTTGAGCTGAGCAGCATTCTCGTGTTTTTCGGAATGCTTGGGTGTCTGTTCGCCCGGCTGTGGCATCCCGCCAAGGCCAACCCCTGGCTCGTGCTCAGCGCAGTGGTGGTTGGCTACCTCGCGGCGGATTTCTTCTCCGGGCTGGTGCACTTGATGGGGGATACCTGGGGCTCTCTCGGCGCCTCGGTGATCCGGCCTTTTCGCGAACACCATGTCGATCAAACTGCAATCACCCGCCACGATTTCATCGAAACGAATGGCGCGAATTGCCTGATCTCGCTTCCCACCGCCGGGGCAAGTCTTCTGATCCCGGTGGGGACAAATGAGGACGTCGGGCTTTTCGCCGCGACCTTTCTCGGTTCGCTCATCCTCTGGGTTTTTGGCACCAATCAGTTTCACAAGTGGGCGCACTTGGCCAATCCGCCCACCCTGATTGCCACGATGCAGCGGTGGCGCCTCATTCTCTCACCCGAACACCATTCGATTCACCACGCCGCTCCATTCAGAAGCTACTACTGCATCACCGCTGGATGGTTGAACTGGCCGCTGAACAAGATCCGCTTCTTCCCGATACTCGAACAGGTCATCACCTCCTTGACGGGCGCGCTGCCGCGGCGGGACGACATCGGAGAGACCGCAGCGCGAATCGTCGCTGAAGCCGAGCGGGAAGAGTCAGGTGTGTCGGCGGTCGCGGCGGTGAACGGCGCGTCGGATTGCGCAAGCACGCGCGCCTGAAAACGCCCCGCCCGAGCACCCGATACCTGTCCGGGAAGCGGCGTCAGGCGATATCAATCTGCTCCGCCGACCTGATCGAGTGTCCGAGGAACCGTTCGCCTACGCGGACAAAGTCTTCCGGTACATCGGTGACGTAGTACCGATGGACGGGTTCCTCGACTCCGGTTGCGAGCTGCGCCCGGGACGAGAGCAGGTCGACGACCGCCGCGGAGCTCGCCTCCGCCGAATCCACGAGCTCTACCCCCGGCCCGACCGCCTGCGCGATCACGCCTCGAAGGACCGGGTAATGGGTGCAGCCGAGGACCAGCGTATCGATGCCGGTTTCGGCAAATTCCTCGAGGTAGCTCCGGGCTACTCGGGCAGGCACCTCTCCCGCCACCCATCCTTCCTCGGCGAGTGGAACGAAGAGCGGACAGGCCTTGTCCACCACCGTCACCCCACGTCTTGCACTCTCGAGCGCTCGCCGGTAGGCCCCCGACCGGATGGTACCTAGCGTACCGATGACTCCGACCCTCCCGGAACGCGACCGCTCTGCCGCCACTCTGGCGCCGGGCTCGATCACCCCGAGCACCGGAATCGGCAATACGGCCGCCATCTTCGGAAGCGCAACCGCGGATGCGGTATTGCACGCCACGAGCAGGAGCTTGATGTCGCTCTGGAGAAGAAACCGCGCGTTGGTCAGCGAGTACCGGGTCACGACTTCCGCGGACTTCGTGCCGTAGGGGACGCGCGCAGTGTCGCCCAGGTACACCGTGCTCTCGCGTGGCAATTTCTCGATCAGCGCTTTGAGAACGGTAAGTCCGCCCACGCCGGAATCAAAGACGCCAATGGCCCTCTCATCGCCCACGCTCATGACGAGCTTGGTATCACGAAATGACGCCCGCGCACGGCAACCGCTGCCCCGCGGGCGTCGAGTCCGCCCCGCTTGAATCGCAGTCAGCCCCGGAGAATCACGGGTGCAAGACGCTGCCGATCGTCCGGGAGTCGGAGAAGACTCCGGCGGTGATCACGACGGGAGGGAAAGGGCTGTTGGTAAAAACCCCTCCCACGAATCCCTGGCCTTGCAAGACGAGGGAGTAATTTCCAGCGGGCAGGTAGTTGTACCGGATTGCGCCGCTGGGAGCCAAGCCATCCAAGCAGTTCTGCCGGTCACCGCTACCGGGATAGAGGGTGCGTCCGCTGGCATCGCTGAAGTTGACGTAGACGTAGGGGATATTGGAGCAATCGCTGCCGTTGATCTGCCACTGGACCGCGACCCCGCCGACTGCCCATTGCAGGCCATAGGCGGCGGAAACGGGAGTGCCCGCGGTGGTCTGCAGAGAGCTGATCAATCGATAGTAAGGATAACCGACGGTCTGGTTCGAAGCGGCGATCGTGATGCTGTGCGTGCCAGGGTTGAGCGGAACGCTGACCACACCCGGCTGGACTTGACCGGCGTCGCAGCTATATCGCTGGGTCGCGCCTTGATCGATCGTCACGTCGACGACGTCGGCCCCGGCCTGCAGACAGGTCGGGTTCAGGCTCTGACTGTTGGGCGGAAAGGACCAGGTCAAATAGGCAGGAACGATCGCCGCCGAGGTGGGCGTGAGATCGACGCTGACGACGACATCTCCGTTCACCGTGAAGCCGCCGTCGGCGGAGTACAGCGCCGTTCCATTGGCATCGAGCCCCTGGATGGTGAATCGATACGTGCCGGGCAGGAAGTCATGGAGGACAATCCCGGGATAGTTGTTTGTCAGGCAGGGGAACACGCCGTTGTTCTGCAATACCTCTCCCGGAATGTTGATCGCGATGGAGGTGACTTGCGGTACGTTGGAGCAGGTCAATCCACCCAATGTCCAGGTGAACTGCACGTTTCCGCTGTAAGACCCGTTGACACAACCACTCAAGCTGGTGACCAAGAGAAATAAGGCGAGAGTTTTGGTGTTCATGAGATTGTCCCGAATGCGCTGGGCGGCCGGCCAGTTGCTTGGGCTCCAGACGCGCCCCGGGCTAACGCATTCATTTTACCCGAAGTCGACCCCGCGTGAGGAGACTACATTGCAGTCGGACATCGCCGCACGCTCGCCTGCGCTTGGGGATGGCGGCGGAACAGGTATGACAGGCGCGGCGGAGGAATTCGCCGGCGGAGGAACTGCGGGATAGTTTGACCCACTCCCCGACCGAAGGTATCGACGTACCCCATGACTTTTCTCGAATCTCCACCGCTGGCGGCACTCAACTACGTTGACATCATCCGAAACGGCTCGGTGGTCGAGCTGGCGGTGCTCGCTCTGCTGGCTTGTGCCTCTGCTTTTTCCTGGGCGCTGATCGCCGTCAAGCTCAGGCAGCTGTCGCGGGCGCGCCACCAGTCACTCGCCTTCCTCGACATTTTCTGGAAGGCCTCGCGCCTCGACTCGATCTACCAGACCGCGCAAACATTGACCTCGTCTCCGCTTTCGAAGGTCTTTTGCGCCGGGTATGAAGAGCTTTCTCGCATTGCCCAATCTAAGACTCCACAGGAAGGGGCGATGGCCGAGAGGTTGGGGGGAATCGAAAATGTGGAACGGGCGCTCAATCGCGCCTCCACCTCCGAGATCACCCACCTCGAATCGAAGGTCCCCTTTCTGGCCACCGTGGGCTCGTCCGCGCCGTTCGTAGGACTGTTTGGGACGGTGATGGGTATTTTGAGCGCGTTCAACGAGATTGCCGAGAAGGGCAACGCCACGCTGTCGACGGTGGCCGCCCCGATTGGAAATGCGCTCTTCGCCACCGCCGCGGGTCTGTTTGCCGCCATTCCGGCGGTGGTCGCCTACAACTCGTTTGTCTCTCGAATCAAGATCTTCGACACGGAGATGTCCAACTTTTCGTCCGACTTCCTGAACATCGTGAAACGGCACTTCTTCAAATAACCCATGGCGATGGCATCTGGAAAAGACCCTGGTCGCACCACGATGAGCGAGATCAACGTCACGCCGATGGTGGACGTGATGCTGGTGCTCCTCATCATTTTCATGGTGACCGCTCCGTTGATCCAGCAGGGGGTCAAGGTGAATCTGCCCCCGGCCAAGGCTGCGCCCGTCGAAGCAAAAGAGACGAAGATCGTGCTGTCGATCGACAAGGGGAGACACGTCTTCATCGGCGAAGCGGAGGTACCGATCGATCAGCTCGAGCAGAAGCTGAAGACGAATGCCAAGTTGCAAGCGGACAAAGAGCTTTATTTGCAGGGGGACACGGACGTTAATTACGGGACGGTGATCCAGGTCATGGCCGCCGCCCAGCGGGCGGGAATCCCCAACGTTTCGATGATCACCGATCCCTTACCGCCTCCAAAGCGCCGATAGACATGGCCACCCTTGAAGCCGGAATGCACCCTGCGGTCGCGCAAAGCCTGCTGGTTGGGAAACCACTCCGGATTCGCCCTTTTCTGTTGGCTTCGCTCATCGCGCACATCGGCCTGTTCGGGGCGATCGCCGCCGCCAGCTATCTTCAGTTCGGTCGCACCATCGATTTGAACCAACAGCCGATCAAGGCTTCTCTGGTCCGGCTCGGCAAGCCTCCCGATCCAAAGCTTCTTCCTAGAATCGAGGAATCCCCGCCCGAAGTTGAACAGAAAACCGCCGCACCCGAGCCGCCCAAGCCGGCGGAGCCCCCGCCCCCTGCGGCTCCAGACACCAAAGCAGTTTCGATCTCTCCCGGCCCGAAAAGGCCGCCTGAAAAAAGCAACGCGGATCGGCGAAAGGAGCTGCTCGGCGCCTTCAACCGCACCAACAAACCAACCGGTTCCAGGACGGCGAAGGCGATCGAAGAGATGGAAGGTCAGCTCGACGGGGATCCCCAGGGCGATTCTGCGACCCAGGAAGGCGAGCGCTACTTCGGCCAGCTCAAGGCGCAGGTCCAGCATTATTACGACGTCTCGCAGACCATTCCCGAACAAGAGCGCCTGCACCTGAAAGCTCAGGTGATCGTTCTCATTGGTCGGACGGGTGAGGTGCTCAAGGTCCAGCTCGCGCGCCGCTCCGGGAATGAGCTGTTCGACAGCTCCGTTCTCGCCGCGGTGAAGAAAGCGTCTCCCTTCTCTCCTCCCCCCGACCACTTGCGCGATGCCCTTCAAAGACGGGGAATCGCATTGGAGTTTCGACCTTGAACGCTGGCCTCGCATGCTTGCTGCTCGCCCATTCAGTCGGCGCGCAGGTTCCCGTTCTGGAAATTTCAGGCGCGAACTTCCGGCCGATGCCGCTGGCCGTTGCCGCGCCGCAGTCGACCGATCCCAATGCGCAGGCCAAGTCGGCGGAGCTCGACAGCACGCTGCTGTTCGATCTATCGGCCTCGGGGATCTTCCAGGTCCTCGATCGGAAAAGTTTCCTCGCGGACCCCAGCGAAGGGGTCACCGCCAGCTCGATCAACTTTGGCCGCTGGGCCAACGTCGGAGCGGATGGTCTGGTGAAAACCCAGGTGAGTTTGGCAGGAGACCAGCTCCGTGCCGACCTCCACTTCTTCAGCGTGGGAACTGGCAAAGAGGAGTTCAAGCTCACCCAGGCGGGGTCCCAGCGCGACGTCCGTAAGATCGCCCATCTTATGGCCGACGCGCTCTATCGCAGCCTGACGCGCGAACCGGGGCCCTTCCAGAGCCACCTCGCCTTCGTCAAAAAGACTCCGGCGGCGCAGGAAGTCTGGGTCTCAGATTGGGACGGAAGAAATGCGCAGCTGGTGGCCCCCGGCGGACCCAACGTCCTGAACCTGCTTCCGGCGTTGCTCCCGGACGGCTCCGGCGTGGCGTTCACCACCTACCGGACCGGCAAGCCGATGATTTTCCTCCAGCGCTTCGGATCGCAAGCAACCCCGTTGGTGAGGTCCGAGCACATGGCGACCGGGATCTCATTCTCGCCGGACGGAAAGCGAATCGCCTATTCCCTCGCCGGCGCGGACAGCACCCAGATCTGGTTGGCCCAGGCGGATGGCAGCGGCGCCAGGCAGCTCACCGACACTCCATACTTCATCAACACCAGCCCGAGCTGGGCTCCGGACTCCAAGAGGATCGCCTTCGTCTCGAACCAGGGCGGGTCTCCGCAGATCTACGTGATGAATGCCGACGGCAGCGGCGTCCGTCGCCTGACCTTCCAGGGAAACTACAACCAGACCCCGGACTGGTCGCCGCGCGGGGATCTGATCGCCTTCACTGCTCGCGACGAGCGCCGGGCCTTCGACCTGTTCACCGTCAACGTGGACTCGGGGAAGATCACCCGGTTGACCCAGGATCAGGGGGACAACGAGGAACCGACGTTCTCACCCAATGGTCGCTTGCTGATTTTCGCCTCGCATCGAACGGGCACCTCACGGCTGTTCGTGATGAACTCCGACGGCACCAATCAGCTGGCGCTGCCGATGGAAAGCGGCGGCTACGGCACGCCCGACTGGGGGCGCTAACGGTGTTGCCCGCGCCTCGTTGGGCCGATCACTGGCAGCTCGATCCCGGCGTCACCTTCTTGAACCACGGCTCGTTCGGCGCTTGCCCCCGCGCCGTCCTCCTCGCGCAACAACAGATTCGCGATCGCATGGAACGAGAGCCGGTCCGGTTTTTTGTCCGGGGCCTGGAATCCGAGCTCGATTCCGCTCGCGGGGAGCTGGCGTCGTTCCTTGGAGCCGATTCAGAGGGGTTGGCGTTCGTCCCCAACGCCACCACCGGCGTCAATTCCGTGCTCGCCTCGCTTCGGTTTCGTGCGGGCGATGAGCTGCTCACCACCAACCACGCCTACAACGCTTGCCGCAATGCCCTCGACTTCGTCGCCGCCAAGACCGGTGCCCAGGTCACCGTCGCCGAGGTTCCCTTTCCGATTCGCACTCCCGACGAAGCGCTCGAGCAGGTGATGGCGAAAGTCAACTCGCGGACCCGGCTTGCTTTGTTGGACCACGTCACCAGTCCCACCGCGCTGGTCTTGCCGATCGCGCGAATCGTCGCCGCGCTGAACGAACGGGGAGTCGACGCGCTGGTGGATGGGGCTCACGCTCCGGGAATGGTGCCGCTGGATCTGCGATCGATCGGCGCCGCCTATTACACCGGCAATTGCCATAAGTGGATCTGTGGGCCGAAGGGGGCGGGCTTTTTGTACGTGAGGGAGGATCGGCGAGGGGACATCCGTCCGCTTTCGATCAGCCACGGGATGAATGCGACGCGAAAGGATCGCTCGCGCTTTCGGCTCGAGTTCGATTGGACCGGCACCGATGATTTTTCCCCCTATCTCTGCATCCCGGTGGCGATTCGCTTCCTCGCCGCGCTACTCCCGGGAGGATGGCCGGCGCTGATCGCTCACAACCACCGGCTGGCGATCGCCGCGAGGAACGTTCTTTGCGAGGCGTTGGAAATCTCTCCGCCCGTGCCCGACGAGATGCTGGGGAGCATGGCCGCGTTGCCGATTGGCGATGGCTCCCCCGAGCCACCGACCTCCGCCCTCTACAACGATCCTCTACAAGTCGCGCTCTTCGAACGGTTCGCGGTGGAGGTGCCGATCGTTCCCTGGCCTCGTCCACCCAAGCGGCTGATTCGAGTCTCGGCCCAGATCTACAACGACCTGTCCGATTACCATCGACTGGCGGCGGCAGTTCGAGAGATGATGCCCCCGACGTAACGTTTGATGAAGCCGCGCTACGCTTCGATCGACATCGGGACGAATACCGTCCTTCTTCTTATCGCCGAGCGAAGAGAGGACGGCAGTTTCGCGCCGATCCTCGAGCTCGCCGAGATCACCCGCCTGGGGCGAGGGGTGGATCGATCAGGCGTTCTCTCCGCGCAAGGCATGGAGGATACCCTTCGCGTTCTCACCCGCTTCGCCGATCAGGCCCGGCAACAGGGGGCTCGTGAAATCGCGGTATCCGCCACCAGCGCGGCGCGGGACGCGATGAATGGGGCCGTTTTCCTCGAAGGGGCTCGGCGTCAGGCAGGCGTTGAGCCGGAGGTGATCTCCGGCGATCGAGAAGCCCAGCTTACTTTTAGACCGGTGTACGACGATTTCCGCCGCGACGATCCGCAGCGCCCGCTGGTGATGATCGACATCGGCGGAGGATCCACCGAGATCGTCTTTGGCAGTCAGGACGGCGGCTCCGGGATCGCCTTTCGCCGCAGCTTCGACATCGGCTCGGTGAGACTGACCGAGCGGTACTTCCACGCGGATCCGGTCGCCCAATCCGAATGGGACGCCCTGCTGGGTTACTTGCGCAGCGCGCTGGATTTACCTCCGGTTGCGCCGGGATTTCGCTTCGTTGGGGTCGCCGGGACGGTGACGACGCTTTACGCCATCCAGCATCAGATCGAGCCCTACGACGCCAAGCGCGTGCACGGCGGAAAGCTGTTTCGAAGCGAGTTGGAGAAGCTGTCGGATCGGCTTCGCCGGATGCCGCTGGCGGACCGCCGGTCTGTCCCCGGGCTCGATCCCAAACGCGCCGACGTCATTTGCGCCGGAGCGGCAATCTTGAAGACCGCGATGGAGCTTCTCCAGACAGAAGAGTGCCTGGTCAGCGATCGCGGGCTTCGCTGGGGACTCCTGCTCGACCGCTTCGGAGTCAACCCATGAGTCAGCTCGCGGTCGCGGATACGACGACGCCGAAGGCTTCACCGCGGGCGATGTTTGGGCTCACCGTGCTCTCGTTGATCAACTTCTTCAACTATCTCGACCGCTACATCGTGGCCGGCGTGGTTCCCCTGGTGGAATCCGAGCTTCGGATCGACCACGAACGCGCCGGGCTGTTGGCCAGCGTCTTCATGATCGTCTACATGCTGGCCTCGCCTGTCGGCGGCTATCTCGGCGATCGGGTCCAGCGGCGATTCCTCGTCGCGGGCGGAGTCTTCATCTGGAGCCTCGCCACGGTCGGGTCCGGCCTGGCGATGACTTTCGGCGTCCTGCTCCTCGCGCGCGCGGTGATCGGAATTGGCGAAGCGGGCTATGCCTCGGTTGCCCCGGCGGTGATCTCCGACCTGTTCCCCCGGAGCAGGCGCACGCGGATGCTGGCGTTTTTCTACGTCGCCCTGCCGGTGGGGGCGGCGGCAGGGTTCGGAATCGGCGGTTGGGTGGGGGAGCACTACTCCTGGCACGCGGCATTCTTCATCGGCGGGGTTCCCGGCCTCGCCCTCGCGGTGATGGCGCTCTTCCTTCCCGAGCCCAAGCGAGGGGCAACCGAAGAGGTCGCTGGCCCGGAGAAGATTCCCTTCCGGATCGGCCTTCGCCAGCTGCGCCGAAATGCCACCTTCTGGATCGTCACCGCCGGCCTGACCTTGATGACCTTCTCCATCGGCGGGCTGGCCAACTGGATGCCTGCCTTTTTGAACCTCGAGCGCGGCGTGCCGCTCGGCAGCGCGGGACTCATCTTCGGAGGGATTACCGCGGTCGCAGGGACGATGGGAACGTTTGCCGGGGGCGTGTTGGGCGACTGGGCGGAGCGAAGAAACGCCAACGGCGGGATCTGGCTTTCGGGCATCGGCCTCGTCCTCGCGGCTCCGTTCGTTTTCTTCGCCGCGCGGATCGGCGATCCGCGGGCGATCTATGGCCTGAGCTTTGCCGCTCAATTTCTGATCTTCTTGAACACCGGTCCGCTGAATGCGGCGATCGTCAACTGCGTCGCTCCCGCATTCCGGTCCTTTGCGATGGGAATCAACGTCTTGCTCTTCCACCTGCTCGGCGATGCGCTGTCTCCCACCGTGATCGGCGCGATCGCCAAGCGCTTCAGCATTGCCAGGGCGATCGAGGTGAACTCCGTTCCCGTTTTCCTCGGAGGTCTGATCCTCCTGCTCGGACCAGCGGTGGTAGGTCGAACGCTGCGCAAGCCGCATTCGGCGCCGGCGTAGCCGGGAAGCCATCCCTGAAGCTTCGGCCCCTTGATCGGCGTCAGAACAGCCCGATGCTGAAATGGATCTGAAAGGTCGATTCGTTCAGCGCCCTATCAGGGTCCAGGTTGAAACCGACGTCCAACGCGGCCGGCCCGATGGGGAACAGATACCGAATGCCGGCGCCCGCTGCGTAGCGCAGCTCTAAGGGGCGGAACTGCGTCGGATCAAGCCAGAGATTGCCGGTTTCGAAGAACAAACCGAGGTCCCAGGACCCGAACACCGGAAAGCGCAACTCCGTCTTGGCAGTGGTGAACAACTCGCCGCCCTCGGACGGAATCTCCTGCCCCTGGGCCAACACCGAAGCGGCGGGCGTGCATCCGACTTGCGTGATCAGCGCCCGGCATTCGGCGACCTCCCTGTGCAGCTGGTCCCGGCGATCCTGGGGGACCACCCCGTCCTCGCGGAAACCGCGAATCGTCGAGGTGCCGCCGAGGAAGAAACGCTTCGGTGCGATCGATTTCGACCCTTCCTGAAGCTGAAAGATCTTTCCCGCCCGCCCGGAGACGGCGAGGACCGCCCGCGAAGTTATCGGAAGATAGAAAGTGAGATTGCCCGCGGCCTTCAGGGTAAAAATCGGGAAGGGCGGCGTGTCGGTTGGAAGAACGGTGATGTGGTGCGTCAGCTCGCTATACCCGGTGAGGACGAAGCCCCGATGCGGGTTGAGCGGATCGTCTCGAAAATCGATCGTCACCGTTGGTCGGAAGCTCTGGAGGGTGAAGATTCCGACCGGAAACCGGAGCCGCTCCTGATCCGCCCTGGCCAGCGTCGTCAACAGCTGCAGCTGCACTCCAGATCCGGTACGCACCCGATCGTGCTCCAGCTCATACTGCAGCGATGCGGTCAGCCATTTGAAGACCGTCCAATCCAGCCCGGCGATTCCGGCGAAGCGGGTGAATCGATAGCTTGGGCGGAAGACGCGCTCACCGATCAGATCGAGGCGCCAGCCCACCTGCGCCGGCAAGAGGTTGTAGATGCGCGGCTGATGCAAGGCGATGACTCCGCGCCCGCCAAAGCCGCTGAGCCCCTGGACCTCTCGTGGATCGATCTCCAGCAGGCTCCAACGGACGTAGTTCACCTTGAACCGCCCGGACAGATTCACTCCGCGGCCGAACAGATTCGGATACAGCCCATCCACTCCGACGGTTGGACCGTCCACCAGCGAATATCCAAGGAGGAGGTTTCCATCGAGGAGCGAGCGCTCCTTGAGCTCCACCACCACGTCCTTCGTCGGCTCGGCGACGTCTGGATCGATAAGCTTGACGCCCGCCGTCCGGAAGATTCCGAGGAGCGCCAGATTGCGCTGGCTGTCGAAGAGCCTCTCGGGGTCGAGCAGGTCTCCGCTCCGGATTTCCAGATTCGCCCGGACCACTTCCTCGTGCGTTCGATGCAGCCCCTGGACGATGATCTTGCCGACGTGGACCTCGGGACCGGGCTTGAGGTCCGCGGAGACGGTGGTGGAATCGACTACCCGCGCGAAAAGGTAACCCTTGCGCGCGAGCGCCTGGGAGATCATTGAGCGGGTCTGGTCGACCGCCGAGGCGCTCAGGCCACTGCCAATCGCCAGCCGCGGATCGGCGGTGAGGAGGACACCCCGGGGAACGCCGGCGTAAGAGATGCTGCGAACCACCCGCTGAACACCCTCGACGACCTGGAAGGTCACCCGGGCGGATTGGTCGCCGACGTCCAGATCCAGGGCGGACAAGCTGACCTTCGCGTCCAGAAAGCCGCGGTCGCGGTACAGCTGGGTCATGTTCTCCGCGGCGTCCAGGTAGGCCTCCTCGACAAAAACAGTGGAGGGATCCGGATCGGGCTCGGACGTTTTCCTCGCGGTATCGGTCCTTCCTTCGAGATCCAGCGGATCATCGGTGGGGCGAACGTCGGCGACGAGCGTCGGGGTCCTCGCGCGGATGCTTTCCGCGAGCAGGCTCTTGAGATCGCTCGTGGAGATGTTGCGGTTTCCCTCGAAGGCGACGTCCTCGAGGGCCAAGGGCAGACCCTCTTCGATGTTGAAGCTGAGCACGGCCTGGGTCTGGTCGGGGCTCCAGGTGTCGCGAGCGCTGGTCCGGACGTCGTAAAACCCGCGGTACAGATAGAAGCTCGCCAGGCGCCGCGACAGCCGGCTGATCACGGCGCGATCGAGGGACTCGGATCCGTCGTAGTTCAGCAGAGAAAAAAGCACCCGATCGCGGAAACTGCGATTGCCGTGAAAGTGGATGCTGTAGCGCGGGCCTGCTTCCACCGGGATGGCCACAATCGCGCCTTCGGCCCGATGAAGAATCTTCGGCTCGCCCAGCTTCGCTCGGTAGAAGCGCTCCGTCCTCAGCACCGATTTCAGTCTCTCGATTCCCGCGTCGAGCTTGTCCCGGTCGAGAATTGATCCGATTCGCAGTCCGACCACATCCTCGATCTGCGAGAGCGGCAAGCCGGGGTGGCCGGCGGTGGAGACCCCCGCGATTCGCGTCGGCGGGCCCTCATCCACGGTGAGCAGGATATCGACACCCTGCGGAGATTCGCGCAGCTCCGAAGCAATCTGCGCCTGGTAGTACCCATGCCGATGATAGGCGAGCAAGACGGCGCGCTTGCCTTCCTCGAGCACCTCCGGGTAGTACTCGGTCGCCCGCAACAAGCCGAATGCTTCTCGCACTGCCGCCCGGGTGAGGACGTGGTTTCCCTCCACCTGTACGTCGGCGATCCGGCGCTTCGGCGTCAGCTCGAAAATGACGGTGATCGCACCCCGGCCGGGAACCGATCTCACCACCACGTCCGCCAGCCTGCCGGTGGCGAACAACCGCTCGATCGAACGGCGCACCGCGCGGATCGAGAACGGTTGGCCCGGGCGCACATCGACCAGCTCGGCGAATCCGCTTGGATCCGATCCGGAGGGAAGGTGCAGCTCCACCCCGGACACCAGCTCCTCCGCGGTTTGGGCGCGGTCCTCGCTCAGCCGCGACGGCGATACCTGCGCCGCCAGGGCCTGGGCGCCGGCGAGAGCAAGCAGAACCGCCGCTAGTCGACTTCCCAATGCAGCTTGAGGTTCAAACCGAAGTTGCCCAAAGCCCCGAGGCTGCCTTTTAAGCTGCTGTCCTGGTTGTCCCACTGTCCCTGGGCGGAAATGCGATTGTCGAAGAAGTATTCGGCTTGAGCCTTTCGACCGCGGCCGGAGAAGGGTTCCGTGAAGCGGAGCTTAAGTTGCTCGGTGAGGAACTTCGACTCAAATTGCCACGTCGGCTCTACTACATACGTCACGTCGTTGTACGACGTGGAGATGCGAAGGGCAAAATCGCGGAGCACGGGGTTCTTGGGCAGGAAGCGCTGAACTTGACGGTCCAGACCGGAGGCGGTGAAGAGCGCCTCGGCTGCCAATCCCGCCGAGGCTTGAGCGGTGTTGCTCTTGTCGCGCGACGTGATGCCAAGCGTGAGCAGGGAGAAGATATCTCCTTCGGACAGCTCCGGCTCAGCGCTGAGGATGAGCTTCGGGTCGCTGGCCCTGCCGAACGCGTGCAGGTGCACGAGGTATTCTCGGACTTGAGTCTCGGCGAGCAGGTCGAAGACGGCATCGATGCTCCTGCGATCCTTGAAGTCGAGCACGCCCTGTCTGATCGTAAACTGGTTTCCGCGGAAAAACGCTTGGCTTCCACTGACTGCCTGGATTGTGCCCACCATCCCGGGGCTGGCGTTCGTACCGGTCAGCCGCACATCGCCGGTCAGCCTGGCCCGGGCCAGATTGTTTTCCACCCGCACATCGCCCTTGGCGTGAAATCCGACATCCAAGGTGAGCCACTCGCTCCTTCGTTCGCTGAGGAGAATTCCCTGCGCGCCCTTGATTTGGGTCAAGAAACTCTCGATCGCCAGCGGTTGATCGTAACGCAGCTTGACGACGTCCAGGTCCCCGGAGAGCACCATCGCCTCGGATTTCCCGACCAGACTCAGCTCTCCGGTCAAAGTGACGGGAAGGTACTCCCTGGGCCGGAAGGAGACCTCGTCCAGCTGCAGCATCATCTCCACCGATTGCAAACCCAGATGCCGGAGTCCGAGAGTGCCGCGAAGCAGCACCCGTCCGTCGTTGAGTACCCCGCGCACGTCCTGAACCAGAACCTTCGCTTCCGAGAACTCAATCCTCCCCGAAAGGCCTTTTGCCGAGATCGGTACGTCCCGCAGCGAAAGACGAGCGTCGCGAATCTCGGCGCTCCCGAAGATCGACGGATCGCTCACGTTTCCGGTCGCGGCGGCCGAGATTTCCACCCTCCCCCCCGAACGCTCGAGCGACGGAACGAACGATTCGAGAAGACGCACGTCGAGCGAACCGTTCATCTTCGCGTCGATCTGGGTCGGCCCCGCCCATCCCCCGAGCGTCAACTCGGTGTTCGGACCGCGGAAGGTCACCGGATCGAGGTCAAAACGGCCGCGGCGGTAAGAGAACGAGATCGGTCCATCGTTTTCGCCGGCGAAATCGCCCCGCGACAGCCGCAGCTTCTCCAGCCGAGCCTGGAGATCGAGAGAGCCGGCATTCTCCAGCTCACCCTGCGCCCGGATCGATCCCTCGACCGCGCCGGCCAGGCCCTGAGCCACCGCCCCTGGCGGCAGCAGAGGTCGTATCTCTTGAAGGGCGAATGAGAGATTTCCCTGGTACGGGTAGGGTGCCTTGAGAGTGATTTTCGATGAGACCTTGGTGTCCTTGAATGGACGACCCCAGATCTGAAGGTCTCGTCCGAAGATTCGGCCCTCGAGATGGCCCTCGCTGCTGCCTCGATCGCCGAAGCTGACCTGGGGCGATTGCAGGTAGGCGGTTACCTCGGGCGTCGTCGCGTCACCCGCCGCCTTGCCGACGAGCGTGGCGGTCCCGCTCAGACCCAGCTTCCTGGATCGCTCGACTCCTACCAACT